>Ga0209160_1001652_pt1 | contig 18819 bp, 18 predicted proteins | sample GraSoiAngelo_153_FD_186167 | JGI IMG/M metagenome (GOLD analysis project Ga0209160, IMG submission 186167) | Grasslands soil microbial communities from the Angelo Coastal Reserve, California, USA - 14_1009_12_40cm (SPAdes) (version 2) | ecosystem: Environmental > Terrestrial > Soil > Grasslands ... | reverse complement strand
GCCATTTCAACGAGCTTCTGCATCTCGGGAACTCCTGCGGTCAGCGTCTCTTCGGTACGCACTCTTGGCCCGAGCGTCGCCGGGTCGGCCTAGATTTAGGACATCGCCGGCACTTCGGCAAGTGTTTTCTCTTCCACAATCTCAATTCCGCTCTTGACGCCGGCGGCGAGTGGTTTCATGATGCCTCCGACCGCTGACGGGCACGTAGTGAGAGGACGTATAAGCATGAGAGTGTGGATCGCCTGCTCCGGATCGATCCTGCTCGGCGTCGACACCGATCGGGTGGGAAGCCAGTCCTGACCGCGATCAGGAGCATTCTCGGTGGCTAGCGACGTCACGGTCGGCGCCGCGCGACCGTCCGGGACTGCGCCGGAATTCAGCCTGGGCCTCGCTGGTTCCGTCGTCAAGTCGCGGTACCGTGTCAATGCGGTCTCCTCGGTCAACCGCGACGTGGTCGTGTACAGCGCCGAGGACGTCCGTCACGGCCGATCGATCGCGCTGAAGGTGCTGCGAGAAGAGTTCGAGCGTGACGCGGAGTTCGTCGCCGCGGTACGGAATCAAGCCAGCTCACTCGCGGTGGCGGCCCACGTTCTGCGGGGAGTGCAGCGGGTATACGAATTCGGCGTGACGGACACCGGCCAGGTCTTCGTCGCGCTCGAGTGGGTCGAGGGCGCCACCCTTCGTGAAGTCCTCGATGCCGGCGGTGTGCTCCCCGTGTCCACCGCGCTGCGCGTCGCGATCCGGGTCGGGGAGGCGCTCGAGGCGCTTCATCACAATCGGCTTCTTCACGGTCAGCTCCAACCCGACTCCGTGCTCATGGTCAACGACGGCGAACGTATCAGGCTCGTCGGGACCGAGCTGACGGCCGCGTACCGCACTCCGATCGGGCTTCGCCTGCGCGACGCGTTCTCTGTGGCGTATCGCGCGCCCGAACAGCTCGAGCGCGGTGAGACGACCGAGGCGACCGACGTGTATGCGCTGGGAATGCTGCTACGGCAGCTGTTGACCGCCGGCAAGGTAGGCCAGACGATCAGTGCCTTCGCTTCGCCGCCGCTCCCGTCGCCGGCCATCCAGCGGATCATCACGACGGCACTCGAAGCGCAACCACGGCATCGCTACCCGGACATCAGCGTGATGGTGAATGACATCTGGGGCGCGACCGCGGTGCTCCACGAGCCGGAGTCTCGCCCGCGCTCCGTGAAGGCCCGCGGGAACCCTCGCCGGCGAGTGCGACGGCGCCGGCGACCGTTCACTCTCCGCATGGCGGCCGCCGTCGTGACAGCCGGTATCATCGCCACGGTCGTCTCGGTCACGGGGTTCGCTCGAGTGGTCTCGCACTTCCAAGGCCGAGTTGCGCCGCCTCCCGCCACTGCCGTTCCTGTGGACCGCGAAGCTAGACCGCCGTCGGATGTGCCGTCGTCGGCGTCGGCCACTCCCGAACCGACGTCGACGCGCTCTGAATTCCGCGCTGTCCAGGACACATCAACGCTGGAACGTCGTGCTCCGGCGGTCCTCAAGCCGCTTCCCGCGCCGGCGATTGTTCGGCGACCGCCGGTCACGACGCCCGCGGTTGACAGCCGACCGCGTCCTGCCCTCGAGTCCCGGACCACGGCCGAGTCTTCGGCTCCAATCGAGCGCCGGGCCGCGACCGAGCGGCCAACAAGAATGGACCGGAGCGACACGACGGGCGATGGCAGTGCCGTTATCGACTGGCTGCTGAAGGATCGGCGCTAGCGACAGGCAATGCGGTCATCCGGCCGTCCTTGAGTGTCGGCACAATGACCGGCCGACGCCTACGCTTCGTCGGCGCGGTGATCCTGGTTCTCGGGCTCGCCAGCGCGATGTGGATCTACCTGGCCGCGGCGCCCGCAACGGGCGACGCCCTCGGATACAACCCCGAGGAGTCGAAACAGTATTTGCGGACCATGGAGCTGTACGGTGGAAAAGCCAACGTGCTCGCCGCCGAGCTCAGGCAGTGGTTCGAAGGGCTGTGGCACGGCACGCGGCTTGCCTACACGGTGGCGTGCGCCACCGTACTGCTTGCCGGCGTCTTCTGGTTCGCCGCCGCCTCTGAGAAGTGAAACGGGTGCTCGATCCGCGGACCTACGGCCCGGCCGTGGCCGCCGGTTCACCGAGCGAGAGCATCAGGCGATTGGCCCAGTTGAAGAAGGCCGCGGCGTGGATGACGTCGGCTATCGCCAGATCGTCGAGGCCTGCGCGTCGCAGGCGGTCGACGTGCTCCGGCCCGAACGCGCTCGGTGTTGCGGTCAGCGCCACCGAGGCCGCGACGATGGCATTCCAGCGTTCTCCGAGATCGGCGGTGACGCCGGCGTCGAGCAGGCGCTGAACGTCGGTCTCGCGCTTCGAGTAGGTCGCGGCGTGGCGCGCATGCACGGAGGCACAGTAGAGGCATCCATTGAAGCGGGACGTAGCGGCGGCGGCCAGCTCGCGCTCAGCCCGCGGCAGGCCGGCGTCGAGGTTGTAGAAGATGTCCTTGTCGGTTCGCGTCCTGGCCTCGAGCGCATCCGGATCGCGGGCGAGGAGGCGGAAGTACGGCGATTCCACGCGCGCGGCGTCCACGAGACTCGCCATGTGGCGCGGGGTCATCGCATCGACGGCGAGCGGCTCGAGCCAGGGGAGCCAGTCGAGCTGGGCGCGGGTGAAGGCGGTCGGAACCGTGTGTTCCGGGGGAACCAGAACGGTATCGGTCATGTCGGGACCTCGCGCGTCAGGGACGACCCGGCCAGGATGCGCAATCCAGTGACCACCCGGATCTGAAAGGACAGGAAGGCGACGATCTGTGAGAGCGTGACGATGTCGGTCGTGGACCAGCCGGCGTCCAGCAGCGCCTGCAGCGCCGCCGGCTCGGCGTCGCGCGGGTGGAAGACGAGCATGTGCACATGCTCGAATGCTGCGGCGAGGCGCGGACCGAGCGTCCGGCGAGCGGCCGCTCCCACGCGATAGACCGGACCGGCCGTATCTTCACAGCTCAGCGGCCCCGCCGGGTAGCGGCCATAGGGGCCGTGGGTCCTGGCCTCCGCGATGGCCGCGACGACCGCTTCCTTCAGCGCCCCCGGGGCTCCGCTCTCGGCGAGACGCTCGGCATAGCTGGCCGCAATCGCCGTGGCGCCATGCAGGCCAGCGACGAATCCGCCCACCGCGAAACGCTCATGTGCGGTGACATCGCCTGGCGCTTCCGGCGCGAACAACGCCTGGTACGTCGCCTGCGCGTGAGCGCGCGCCTCCGGTCTCCGGCCGCGGATCGCATCCAGGGGAGATCCCGGCGTGATTCCGACCAGCGCATCGATGACATCGGCGTCGGTTCCTGACATCTTCATCGTCTTCGGGTCACGCGACACGCCGGACTCCCGCAGTATCCCGTCCCCAGCCGAGCGCGGGCGCCACCACCTCGGCGACCAGCTCGATCGATCTGAGGATGAAGGGATGCGGCGGATCGATCGAATGCACCTGGACCGCGACGTCCGTCGCCCGGACGAGCGTGCTGTCCGTCTGGAGCGAGGCGATCACATCGTCTGAGGTGCCGAGATGAACATCCATGGCGGTGATCATCGCGTGGAGCGAATCATCTCCGGTCGCGCGGCCCAGCCTGGCCAGGCGCGCGCGATGCCGTCCCAGCCCGATTTCGGCGAAACGAAGGGCTTCCGTCTTGTCATCGGCAACGAACACGGTGCGCGACGCGAGGATGCGGGGCTCGCGGCCCTCGGGCAGCGCCCCCATGTAAGCGTCGATCATCGGGTTCTGGATCTTGTCCAGCGGCAGGTCGGGAGCGTTGACGGGCCGAGGCTGCGTGCGCGACAGCATGAGACCGTCGCCGGCTGCGCCAGCCCGCCTGGCTCCATCGACCGTGAACGTCGCCTGCCAGACGCGCTCGACGAGGCTCGGATTCGCCGGATACAGCTGGTCCCCTCCTCCGGGCAGCGGCCGCCCTGCCCATGCGTCGCGCAACACTTGAAGGTGGCCGGCGAGTAGCGTCGCGCGCTCGGCACTGTTCTGGCCGAACGCCGCGTACGAGGCAAGGTTGCCCCCGCCTCCGACGCCCACTTCCAGGCGGCCGCCACACATCAGGTCGAGCACTGCGGAGTCCTCGGCCACCCGGATCGGCAACTCCAGCGGAAGAGTCACGATCGCCGTCCCGAGGCGGATGCGCGATGTCTGGGCGGCGACCTGGGCCAGGAACACGAACGGCGCGGGAAGGCCGCCCTCGTCTTCATGGAAATGGTGCTGGGCGATCCAGGCCGAATCGAAGCCGAACCGTTCGGCGTGGATGATCTGCGCGGTCGCCAGTCGGTACCGCTCGGAGGGGGCCGCCTGATCGAGCAGGCGCGTGAAGAAACCCAGGCCTTTCGGCAGCCTCGCTGTCGTCATCTGCCGGCCATTATGCCGCATTCGTCACGTGGAAGGCGCGGGCGCGACGGCGTCGACAGCGCTCTAGCCGCCCGCGGATCCTACGGCTTGGGAATCCGCAGGGTCTTGCTGATCATCAGTGAGCCGGACACGAGGAAAAGCAGAACGGGCGCATGCCATTCGACGCCCAGCAGATTTATTCGATAGAGTGAGCCTCCGTAAAACGCCAGCGTCAACACGCTGAGCGGGACGATGCTCGTCGGGATCGGCGTGCCCTCGAAGTATTCCACGCGGCCCGTCTGCGTCGACAGGTGCTCCGCCGTGACGTTGTAACGCGCGAGTCGGCTCACCCCACAACCGACGAAGAACAGGAGGATCACCTGATCCAACGGCGTATTGACGCCGGCGGCAAAGGCGATCGCCGCCGGAGCGACGCCGAACGACACGACGTCCGCGAGTGAGTCCAGCTCGCGCCCCAGTGCCGACGCCGCGTGCCGCCCTCGCGCGATCCGCCCATCGAGCACGTCGAAGATCAGCGCCACCGGGATCAACACCACCGCGAGATACAGGTGCCGTGTGGCGCGTGTGCTGAGAAAGGTCATCGCCTCGAAGATTGCGAGCATGCCGCAGAAGCCGTTGGCGATGGTGAAGAGGTCAGCCAGCTGAAAGGTGCGGATCATCGAAAAGTGCTTAGGGCGTGCCTGTTCAGACGCCATGACGTTAAGGAAGCTAAGCGGGCCGGCGAGGCTCGTCAAGCGTCTGCGTCCGATTCGCGTGGAGGCGATCGGATAACCTCGATACGTTGCCAATGGGGGGTATCATGGGCGAATCCAAGCCCGCCCCAGTGAGGCACCAGCCCTGAGCAGAGAAGTCCTGGTGATCGTGCCGGTATCCGACGACGCGCTGAGCCGTATAGCGGCGCTCGACCGATGCCTGCATGTGGTCGATGCTCGGGGCTGGTTTGACGTCGAACTCCGCGAGACCTGGCCGCCGTGGACGGTGCACCGCTACCTCGGCGAGCGTTCAGGACCAATCCGTTCGCGCCAGGAGCGCGACCAGCCGCTGGCCAGCGCCGAGATCATCCTCGGTGGCTTTCCGTTTCCGCTGGATCTCCGGGCCAGGGCGAAGCGCCTGCGCTGGTTCCATCAACTGCCGGCCGGGGCGAGCAATCTGTTACGTGGGGACCTCTGGGGTAGCGATGTCATCGTCACCACCTCGCGCGGCTATGGCAATACCCGCCCGATGGCTGAGTATGTGCTGGCCAGCCTCCTGCACTTCGCCAGGGGGCTTCACCATGCATCTGGCGACCGACAGCGGCATCGTTTCGACCATCGCGCCTACCGTCCGGTGCAGCTGCAGGGTAAGACGGTGTGCGTCGTGGGCGCGGGAGGAATTGGTCAGGAGGTGGGACGGTTGTGCGCCAGTGCCGGCATGCGGGTCATCGGCACGCGACGCCGTGCGGCGCCCGATATCGTACTGCCAGCCGGATTCAGGCGCCTGGAACGCCCCGAGCGTCTACATGCTCTTCTCGCGGAGAGCGACGGCGTGGTGGTCTGCTGTCAGTGGACACCGGAGACGACCAAGCTGATCGGTCGGGAGGCCTTCGCCGCGATGAAGCCAGGCGCCATCCTGGTGAACGTCGCGCGGGGTGAAATCATCGACGAAGAGGCACTGATCGCTGCTCTCGCGGCGGGAAAGCTGCGGGGTGTGGCTCTCGACGTCTATGTGGGTGAGTTTGAGCATGAACCCGATCGTCGCCTCTGGGACGATGAGCGCGTCCTCATCACCCCGCATATCTCTGGCGGCAGTGACATGCGCCAGCATCGGGGGATCGACCTCTTCTGCGACAATCTACGCGCCTATCTGGACGGGCGGGCCCTGACCAACGTCGTCGACTGGGCAAGCGGCTATTGACCAGGACTTCGTCGGCAATCAAGTCTGGAACCCGAAGAGCCGCCAGCCAGCATCTTCACGCCGCGCCACCTCGGGCTCGTTCTGCCAGGTGAGGACAGTCACCCAGCCCACGAGCGGCAGGCGACCGGACACTACGCCGCTCGTGTAGACCCACACCGCGCCGTCGACGACCTGCACGTCGTCGATGGTCAACCGTGCGCGCAGGACTTCGTAGAGCGAGAACATCGCGAGGATCTGCTGGCGCAGATCGGCCTTTGTCAGCCCGCCGCTCCGGTACTGCTCCGATACGTGCGCGAGCACGCCGGTGGCGTCGCGGGCCTCGAAGCGCTGCCGGGCATGCTCGACGACTGGGCGTAGCTCATTGACCAGCTCGGGCGGGGCCGCTCGAGCCCCCGGCACCCCCGGCGCAGGCGTGGCCAACATTCCGCCGACACACAACATCAGCCCGATCAACGCGATGACTTGAAGACGTGCCATGTCCCCACGATACCGTCACTCCTGATACTCTTGCTCACGGCGAGTTCCATGGATCGAACAGCAACAACAGAAGGAGGAGTCCATGTTGAAAAGTCTGGTACTCGCGTTGTCTTGCGCGGCGTTGATCACAGGCTGCGCCCTGGCTCATGGACCCGTGATCGCGCCGGTCACCATCAACATGAAGGGACCGGTGTCAGCAGGTCCGGCCAATACCGGTTCCAAGATGGGGAGGGCCGAAGCCTGGGGTATCGTCGTGTTCGCGACGGGAGACGCAAGCATCTCGGCCGCTGCGAAAAACGGCGGCATCACCCGGATTCATCACGTGGACCAGGAGACGATGAACATCCTGGGGTTCTACGCCAAGTACACGACGATCGTCTACGGGGAATAGCTGTCCCCGCCGCGTCTCTCGTGGCGGGAGAGGGCTCGCGGGTCGCGTGACACACCGCAGCCATTCCGCCACGAGAGACTCCGTCACGGATACGGGCACTCGCTCGTCCACCGGCCAAACATCGAGCTGACAGCGACGCTCACGCTCTGGTTCGTGACGCTCGATCTGACATGTGCCGAGTTCTTGACGGTCCAGGGCTGACGAACCGTGGCGCAACTCCCCCTGTGGCGCTGAGCCTGACAAGGCCGCACCTCTGGCACGCCGTTCGCTTACCCGCACACCGTCTGTGGGACCGGTCCGCATGGCGCGGACACGATCTCAGAGCAGGGAGGTGCGCGATGGATCGACGCGCGTTCTTGATGGCAGTCGCGAGGCTGGCGGGTCCAGGGCTCGCCATGCTCACGCTCGATCCGTCTGGCTCCGCAGGGGCGGGTGGATTCGATGACGGCCTCCGCGACGCGTTCGGCCCGCGCTTCGACCAACGCCCGGGGCCGAGACATTCACGGCGGCCCCAAGCCGCGAGGAGCTGGGTACACCACTGGAACGCGATCGCCATTGACGCCAGTGGGCTCGACCACACGCCGGTGGAGACCGGCGAGCAACGGGTCTTTGGCGAGAACCTGGGGCCTGGGCGCTCGAGTCGCGCGATGGCGATCGTCCATATTGCGATCTTCGATGCGGTGAACGCGATCGTCGGCGGTTATCGGAGCTACACCGGCCTGGCCCCCGCGCGCGACGGGACCTCCATGAGGGCCGCCATCGCCCAGGCCGCCCACGATACGCTGGTCGAGCTCTTTCCCTCGCAGCGGGCGAGCTTCGACGAGCAGCTCGAAGAAGACCTCGGGCGGATTCCCGAGCGCAGCGCCAAGGTCAAGGGCATCTCCCTGGGGAAGGGGGCCGCCGCCGCCATTCTCGCCCTGCGCGCCGGCGACGGCTCGCAGCACCCGGAGCCCCGCATCGGTGTGGACTTCATCACGGGAAATAAACCGGGGCAGTGGCGCCAGGATCCGGTCAGCCAGATCCCGCTCGCACTGGGCGCGCGCTGGGGCGCGGTCACACCGTTCGTGTTGAGGTCGGCCGATCAGTTCAGGGTTCCACCCCCGCCCGCGATGGGAAGCGTGGAGTACGCGGCCGCGTTCGACGAAGCCAGGCGGCTGGGTGGCGACGGCGTCGTGACTCCGACGGAGCGCACCCCGCAACAGACCGAGACAGGCATCTACTGGGCCTACGATGGAACCCCGAGCCTCTGTGCACCGCCGCGGCTCTACAACCAGATCGCCCTGCACATCGCCGACCAGATGGGCTCCGATATCGTCGAGCTCGCGCGGCTTCTGGCGCTGGTCAACGTGGCGATGGCTGACGCCGGTATCGCGATCTGGGAGGCGAAGTACCGCTACCGGTTCTGGCGTCCGATCACCGGCGTCCGCGAGGCCGACGAGGGGAGCGGCCCTACCGGCCAGGGCGACGGCAACGCCGCCACGATGGGAGATCCGACCTTCATGCCGCTCGGCGCGCCGGCCAGCAATCTCGACGGGCCCAACTTCACGCCGCCCTTTCCAGCCTACCCGTCGGGCCATGCCGGATTCGGCGGCGCCCTCTTCCAGACGCTGCGCCGGTTCTACCGGACCGACCGCATCGCGTTCACCTTCGTGTCGGACGAGCTCAACGGCGTGACAGAGGACGATCAGGGCTTCGTGCGACCGCTCCGTCCCCGCAGCTTCTCGTCGCTGTCCGAGGCCGAAGAGGAGAACGGCCAGAGCCGGATCTACCTCGGGATCCACTGGGCGTTCGACAAGACGGACGGCATCGCCCTGGGCCGACGCGTGGCGGATGCCGTGTTCCAGCACGCCTTCTTGCCGGTGGGCGGAGGCGCGACTCGCTGACCTGGTCGGCGCGTGCAGAGGTGTCTTCATCGCTGACTCAGGCTTCGCTGACTCAGGCGCAATGCCCTCACCGAAGGGGACGTCTGCCCGACTCGGGTGCGCCCGATACTGAATCGCTAGTCAATGGCGCGTTGATATTGATCTCGTCCCGCGGCACGGGTTTTGCGGTTCGCGCGGGCAGCGCTCGCCCGGCGCAGGGCCGTTCAACGCTGCGGGGCCGAGCAGCCCAGGGAGGCGGACATGCCGAAGATCTTCGTGAACACCGATAATTCCAACCCCAAAGCCAAAATCTATGAGGCCGGCAAGGTTGGGAAATCCTCGGCGGCGGCGGAGAAGAAGATGCAAGAGGTGGTCACGGCGGTCGTCGGCAAGGCGCCGGACTTCGTCTCGGACAAGTCCGCCGTCGGGAAGGGCTACACGATCCGGATCAAGGTTACGAAAGTTGAGACGGCCGGCAGTCAGACGACGTACACCGTGCACCCCGAGATCGCGAGATTTCCATCGAGTTCAGGCAAGGGCGGCAAGGGAGAGGAGATGGTCTCCACGTTGACCAAAGACCCTACCATCGGAGTCCAGGGTCATTCGGAGGCGTTGCTGCTCGACGGCATCGAGGCCGTCACCGAGAACATCGTGACCAAGAGCCTTCCCCTCATGAGGACGGACATGATGAAGCGATAAGGCCTCGTAGGTTCCCTGGGCGCCATCGCGAGGGGATCAAAGCGAAAAACGCCGCCGGCGCGTGCACCGGCGGCGTGAAGGGCGAGCGGAGCGCCGCGATTGGTCAGCGCGGCGTGGTCGTTACTCCTTCGGTACCAGGACGATCTCGATGCGTCGATTCTTGGCGCGGCCTTCCAGCGTCGCGTTGTCGGCCACCGACTTGAACTCGCCGAACGCGGCGGCGGACAGCTTGGCCGGCTCGATGCCCTGCTTCTGAAGGTAGCGGGCGACGTTGATCGCGCGCGCAGCCGACAGCTCCCAGTTGGTCGGATAGCGCTGGGTGAGCGGGTCCACGATGGGCTTGTTGTCCGTGTGCCCCTCGATACGGATCGACTTGTCGTTCACCGTCTTGAGGATCTCGATGACCTTGCCGAGGACCACGAGCCCCTCCCGCTTCACCTCCGCCTTGCCGGAATCGAAGAGGATGGCTTCGACCATGTTCACGGTGAGCTTGCCCTTCAGCTCGGAGATCGTCACCTGCCCCTTGTCGATCTCACCCTTCATCTTCTTGACAAGCTGCTCGTAGGTCGAGCTGACTTCACGTAGCTTCTCCTCGCGCGCCTTGTTCGTCTCGGACAGCTCCCGCGTGAGCCGGGTGTTGTCGCCCTCGAGCGCGTTCACGCGCTGGCGCAGGTCCACGATGCTCTTGCCAAGCTCGCCCGATTTCAACGCCAGCGTGCGCTCCAGCTGCGCTTGGTCGGCCGTCAGCTGCTCATTGCGCTTACCCGCGTCCGCAAGATCGCTCTTGAGGCGCGCGTTCTGTGCCTCAAGGGCGTTGTACCGGACTTCGGCTGATTGAACCGCCTTCGAGTACTCGCTCTGCGAGACGCATGCGGTGGCGCCGAACGGGACAAGGGCCAAAGCGGTGATCGTCAGGAACGTCTTGCGCATCGGTGGTCTCCTGGGTCGCAAAGCCTGGCGGAAGATGCCAGCGAGGAAATAGCGGCAGCGATCCATTATGGCCCGCCGGCCCTTGCCCTCGTCAATGTGCGATTCAGCCTCGCGTTCGGCTTCGCGTCACGGGAGTGTCAGTTTCGCCCGCGCGATGCCAAAGAGTCCACCTCGAAAGGTCGTGATCGTCGCCGAATCAGCACCTTACCCAGGCGGCGGGATGCTTGCTATGCGGTAGGTGCTCGTTCGCCGTGCTCCGGGGCACAAGGAGGGGTGAAAATGTTCGAGCTCATTCATCAGATTCCCGAACCCTGGCGCCAGCTGACCGATCTGCTGATCGCTCCGCTGGCCTGGATCCCGCGCCTTCAGCACACGCTGTGGGACTTCTTCTTCGCCCCTGGTCCGTGGTGGCTCGTCACCTTGAAATACCTCTTCCTGGTCTTCCCGGCGCTGCTCGCCATCGCCGCCGTCTGGTGCACGCAGCTCTCCATCTACACGTTGCCGTTCCGCTCGGGGCGCGCGCAGTTCATCCCGACGATGATGCTGACGTGGTGGGATGCCGTCCGCGCCATCTGGCTGTACTGGGTGGGGATGTTCCGGTTCGTGGCGGTCGTGCTCGGATGGGTGGTGACGTTCAGCACCTTCGTGGCGAAGCTCGTGCTCGAGGTGATCCGCCAGATCGTGCTCATGCCCTTCACGATGACGGGCCGGATGACTGAGACCTATTTCAGACCCGGCGTGCCCTGGATCGCATTCGTGATGCTCATCTTCTGGTGCGCGCTCGAAGCCGCTATTTTCACCTACACGCTCATGCCGACCGTGACGGAGCTCCTCGCCGACCTCGTCGGCGGCGAGTCGACGGCGCGCTACACGGGCCCCATTCTTTATTTCTTCCTGCTGCTGCTCGTCATGGGGAGCTTCGCGTGCGTGCAGACCCTGATGGACGCCGTGAAGAAACGCGAGTGGAAGTTCATCGTCCAGATGGTCGTGGTGGAGCTGTTCGTGATGTTCTTCGAGGTCATCTTCCTCTATCGCGAGCTCATCGACGCGCTGACACCGTGGATTTCACAGCAGACGGGCATGAAATTAGGCCTCACGGTCACGCTCGCGCTGTCGTCGTTCGGATGGATCGGTATTCGCGGCATGACGTGGTTCCTCTTCGGACAGTTCGGAACGCCGCCGATGCTCGCCTTCATCTCGCGGCGGCCGATGGTGGACGAGGGCGCCCCACGCCACACCAACGGCAAGCCGGTGCCGGCCTGGTGGCGGCAGCCGGTGGCGGAGCTCAAGCAGGAGGTCGAATGGCTCCACACCAAGAGCGAGGAGCTGCTCGACTACCTGGTGCTGCCGGTCTTGCAGATCGCGGCGGCGGCGCTCAACTTCGGTATGGTCCTGGTCTCCTCCCGCCAGGTGTTCTCGCTACCCTTCAAGGAGGGCAGTGAGATCACGCAGACCTGGCATATTTTACAGACCCTGCACATGCAGCAGCCGCCGCGGAAGCAGGCGACGCTATGAGGCGCGCGGGCAGCTCGCTCACCGCTCGCGTGGTCGCGGCCGCTCTGCTCAGCGCCGCCGTCGTGGTCTCGGCGGCGGAAACGGAGGACAACAAGCCCCCGCGGTCGACGCTCTTCATCGGCGTCGACACCAGCGGATCTTTCCGACCCGCCTATGACGACGCCCTCACGTTCGTCGCCCATTACCTCTACGGCCACATGCACGAGTTCGGCGGCCTCTCGAAACCGCGCGATCTCTTCGTGACGGCAATCGGCGGAAAGGACAACAACGAGCCGAAGTCCTTCCACCCGGTCCACGACTTCAACAACAAGGACGTCAAGCAGATCGAGGCGGACCTCCGCAAGTGGTTTCCACCGACCGACACGCTCACGGATTTCAACGTCTTCTTCCAGCAGGTCGCGCGCACCGCGAAGGACCGGAATCTCATCCTGGCCCCGATCACCGTGATGGTGGTCAGCGACGGCGTCCCCGACGTGCGCGACGGGTCGGTCAAGTCGGGCTCGCCCGACTCTTACCGGCAGATCGATCTGAGTCCCCTCGATTACCTCTCGAAGAACGTCACCGTCCGCCTGGTCTACGCGAGCCCCAAGGTCGGCGACAACTGGCGAAAGCTGGTGAAGCGGGACCGCGTGCGCTTCTGGGCCGTGGAGTACGACGTCATGAAGGGCTGGCGCGCCCAGATGAAGCAGGACACGGACCTCGCCAACCAGGACCGCTTCTGGAAGTGGGTGAGGGACAACGTGGACTACCGCGTGCGGCGCGGCGTCTAGTTCGGATGGAGGCTCACGGATGGAGGCCGTACTTCTCCATGCGGTAGCGAATAGTGTTACGAGAGATTCCCAGCCGGGCGGCCGCGCGCGAGACGTTCCAATTCGTATCGCGCAGCGCCCCGAGCAGTCGCTCCTGCTCGTTCCCCGAGTAGGGCTCCAGTACTGAGGGTGTCGGTGGAGGCGCCTCGGCCGTCGGGTTCGTTCTGGGGCTGGGGCGGTGGAGCAAGTCTGGGAGATCGCGCAGCTCGATCCTTGGGCCCGGAGCCAGCGCCACCGCCCGCTCGATGATATTGCTCAACTCTCGAACGTTGCCCGGATAGCTGTAGCGCTGGAGCGTCGTCAGCACCTCAGGCGCGAAGCCATCCACGCGACGGTCAAGCCGCCTGCAGTGCAGGACCAAGAAATGTCGGGCCAGCAGTGGCACGTCATCCATCCGCTCGCGCAGCGGCGGCAGGTGGAGCCGGATAACGTTCAGCCGGTAGAGCAAATCCTCGCGGAACGTCTTCTCTTGCACGGCGTTCTCGAGGTCGCGGTTGGTGGCAGCGATGATGCGCACGTCGATCGGCACCGAACGATTGTCTCCCAGCCTCCGCAGCGAGCGTTCCTCTAGCACGCGCAGCAGCTTCGTCTGGATCGAGTTCGAGGCCTCTCCGATCTCGTCGAGGAAGAAGGTGCCCGTGTGAGCCTCCTCCAGCAGACCCCTGCGGGCGGACTGAGCCCCGGTGAAGGCCCCCTTGACGTGGCCGAACAACTCGTTCTCGAGCAACTGCTCGGGCAGCGCCGCGCAGCTCACCGAGACGAACGGCCGGCTGGCCCGCCGGCTCGCCGCACTGATCGCGCGCGCCACCAGCTCCTTGCCAGTCCCGCTCTCGCCGGTGAGGAGCACGGTGCTCTCAGTCTGGGCGACCCGGGGCAATATGTTGAGGAGCTCACGCATGGCCGCGCTGGCCCCGACGATCCCCTTGGGGCCAAAGGCGCTCTCGACCTCGGACCGGAGCAGATCGAACTCGCGGGCGAGCCTGCGCTTTTCGAGCGCGTTGCGGACGCGGATGAGGATCTCCTCGACTTGGAAAGGCTTGGCGATGAAGTCGAAGGCGCCCAGCTTCATCGCCTCCACAGCGGTTTCCACAGTACCGAAGCCCGTCATCAGGATAACTTCGACGTCGGGCGTCGTCTGCTTCACGACGCGCAGTACATCCAAGCCGGATACGGGTGCCATCCGGAGGTCGGCGATGACCAAGTCGAGGACGTCATCGCCAAACTGCTCGAGCGCCTCCTTGCCACCGGAGGCCTCCCCGACCTCGTAGCCCTCCCGACGCAACAGGATGGCCAGGCTTCGGCGCATGCTCGGGTCGTCGTCGACGACCAGGATCTTAGCGGCCATCGCCGGCGAGGAGCCGCTGGATTCTGGTCTGAAGCTCTCCGGCATCGAGCGGCTTTTCCAGGAAGTCGACGGCGCCGCATTCCAGGCATTCGGCGCGAGCTTCGGGCGAGCCAAAGGCTGTGACGATGATCACGCGGCACTGGGGGCGATAGCGTCGCGCCAGCGTCAGCAGATCGACCCCGTTCAAGGGCTCCATTCGAAGATCGCCGATGACGAGATTGAAGGTTTCTCCCTTGAGCCGTCCCACCGCCTCGGCCACTGATCCCGCCTCGATGACCTGGTAGCCATCCCGGCGCAACATGATGGCCAGACTACGACGGACGCCGGGTTCGTCGTCGACGACGAGGATCTTCGGCGTCATGCCGTCCGCTGATCGATCGGCAGCGTGAGCACGAAGCACGTGCCAACGCCCGTCTCGCTGTCCACACGGATCTGGCCGGAGTGCTCTTCCACGATGCGACGCACGATCGCGAGCCCCAGCCCGGTCCCGCCGGCACGTGTGGTGAAGAAGGGCTCGAAGATTCGGGGCAGGTGCGACGACGTGATTCCGGGGCCGGTGTCCTGAACGAGGATCTCCGCCATGTCACCCCGACTGCTGGTCTCGACCCTCAGCTCCCCGTTGTCGCCCATTGCCTGAGCTGCGTTCAGGAACAGGTTCCACAGCACCTGGCGCAATTGATCACGATCGGCATGGAGCATCGGCAGGACCGGATCGAACTTCGTGATGACGGTGATCGCCGTTGGCCAGCGATCGTCGCGCCGGAGCAGCGCCAGTGTGGTCTCGACCAGCTCGTGGATCTCTACCGGCTGGAACTGAGGCGGCTTAGGTCGGCCGAAGGCGAGGAAATCGGACACGATCTCGTTGAGCCGCTGGGTCTCGGTGTGGACGATCTTGAGCAGCTCGTCGTCCTCACCAGTCAAGGTGGAATTGGCGCGAAGCATCTGCACACAGTTGCTGATTGCGCCCAGCGGGTTACGTGCCTCGTGGGCGACGGCCGCCGAGATCTCGCCGATGGCGGCCATGCGGGTCTGATGGACGAGTTGCTCCTGGGCGGCGACGATCTCGGCATTGGACGCTTTGAGCTCCTGGTAGAGGCGCGCGTTCTCCATGGCGATGGCCGCCTGGCGCGCCATGCGCTCGAGAAGATCGACGTCTTCGGGTGAGAAGGTCTTCGCCGTCCGGTAAGCCACCCACAGCAAGCCAACGATCTCTTCTCGCAGCGTGATCGGGACAGCGACGGCCGACACGACGCCTTCCGCGCGACAGATGGCGTCGTAGCGGGGATCGTGCACGATGCTCTGATCGTCGAGATAGTTGGCGCTGATCAGCGGCGTCTTGCGTCGGAGCACGGCGCCGCCCATCCCACGCTCCGGATCGATGACCAGGTCCCCGACTTCCGCGCTGCGTCCCCCCAGGACGACCTTCACCCGGGCTTCTTGCTTGTCGCGATCGTAGGGCGCGATTGCCGCGATATCCGCCTTGACTAATTCGAGCGCGTACGCGGCCACAGAACGCAACACCGCGTCCAGGTCCAGCGTCGAGGACAGCTGCCGAGAGGTCTCGATGAGCGCCTGCACGGATTTCGTCATCCGGTTGAATGCGCTTGCCAGTTGACGTAGCTCACCGCCACCATTGACTGGAATATGGTAATCGAGGTTCCCCCTGGCGATTTCGTTGGTGCCGCGAACCAGCGTTCCGACCGGCCTGGTGATGCGCCGAGCTTGATAAGTGGCCCACACCGAGCCGATCGTGAGGACCACCACGCCCACCAGAATGATGTAGTTCCGTGTTCGGGCAATCTCGGCCAGCTCTTTCTGAATCGAGATGCCGACGCGTGCGGTGGCCCGTCGCTGGTCGAGCACGTAGACGGGAGCCGAGAAGTCGTAGACGGGAACACCGTCCGGAGTGCTATAGCGCTGGAGGAGTGACGCTCGGCTGCGTATGGCCCCCGTGGACAGGGTATCGTCGGCGATCTTGCCACGCTCGTTGACCCGCGTGTGAACGAGAACACGTCCGTTCTCGTCGAGGAGCATGGCGTAGAGGATCCTCCGTTCCCCCGAGATGCCATTGACCACGTGCTGCATCACGAGGTAATCGTCCGCCACGACGGCCTGCACACTACTTCTCGCGAAGACCTTGACCAGTTGGAACCCCGCGTCCTCGACGTTGGAGAGCACCGCTTGCCGCTGCAGGTAGAGGACCAGCGCGAGAAGCACGGCGAACAGCAGCTTCGTCGAGATGACGACCTGTAGAGCAAACTTCGTCTGGAGGCTGGCATCCTCGTACCAGCGCCGCAGACGATGCATGGGCGCGGTACCAATCAATTCACACGTAGACGCCGGCGTAGCGATCGAAGGGAAAAGATTGGACGTTCAAATTACGCTCGAGCCCAGTGACACTCGCGCTGCGAGCTGAGAACCTGAGCTGCGAATGACCTAGAAAGATCGCTGGCATGTCGGCGACGATTTTTGCCTGGGCTTGGCTATAACCCACACCCGGCGAGATCTGACCAGCGGGGATCTCGGAATAGCCAGTCAGATTATCAGGCATTCCGGTCTCAAAGAGAGGGCGTAGAAAGATCTCGGCCGCCGGCAGAATGGAGTACCAGTTGTAGATGAAGACGTAGTTGTCGACGCTATTACTGTCGCGGCGACTATTGAGCGCCTGCAGGAGTTGACTGCTGTTGCTTTGGGGTGCGCTATTTACCAAGTTGCCGAGGTCGTTCTTGATACACCTGGCGAGCTCGTCACCGTAGTATGAGTTTTCGTTGTACAGCAGCGTAATGTTTCCACACTCATTCTCAAGCGTGCGTCTGGCCTGGTTGGGGTTTTGCTGCGGAGGCGGAAGCGTCGAGCCGGCGTAAGCCTCGACGCGCGGAGGAATCGGCCCGTTGGCGGGTCGGAGTCCCGTTTTTGATTGGATCTGCTTGAAGTCGATCATGTCACGAAACGCTTGCCGGACCGCTGGCGTCCTCAACGCCGGGCTGCGCCAGTTGAAGCCCAGGTAATGCAGCCCAAACGGCTCGACCCGTAGAATGTGTGCACCCTGAAGCTTGCGTTCGCGTTCCTGATCGATGTCCCGTATAAAATCCAGCCGCTGTTTGTTGAACTCGGTCACGAGGTCGTCGGGATGGTCGATGACCCTGAAAGTGATGTGGTGCAATTTCACTGGGTCGCGGTAGTGTTGGTTCTTCTTCAGGACGATCTGGGACCTTTCCGACGAGTCAAAACAAAATGGGCCGGTGCCCAAGGGTGGGTTGCTCTCGTCGGTCATGAGAGCGAGGAAGAGCAATTCGGGTTTGTCATACTTCAGCGTGACACGCACCTTCTGCGGGCCCATCGCTTGGACGCGATCGATCAGACCCTGTAAAATCCGTTCGCGAAAGCTAGGAGGTTGCTGTTGCTTCACCTTCTGAATATTCTGGACGACGGAATCCGCATCGAAGGGAGCGCCACTCGAAAACGTCACCCCTTGGTGGAGTTGGAAGTCGTACATCAGGGACTGCGGACCAGGGGTCGGCTTGTTGGCCAAGCAAGGACGGAATTCCAGGTTGTGGTTTCCGTCGAGGCCGATGTCGAACAAGGGCTCGTAGATCGGCCACATGACGGTGTGAATGTGGAGAGTGTTGGACTTATACGGGTTGAGATTTTGGGGGGGGACATCAGTCAGCGCGACGACGAGGTTGCCATTCATCGTGTCCTCCTACTCCGACCGAAGGTCGATTCGGACGAACCGGTCGATGGGGAATGCGTTGACGTTGAGCTCGAGACCGGACACGCGCGTGGTATAGGCGGAGGCCCGGGTCTTGTGGAACAGGAAGATCGCCGGGGCATCGTCGATGATCAACCGCTGAGCCCTCTGATAGAGCGTGGCCCGGGCCGAGCCGTCTGTGGTGGTGCGCGCCTGCTCGAGCAGCGCGTCGACCTGAGCATTGCTGTAGTGGGTTAGATTGTCTGGGGAGCCGGTGCCGAACAGCGGAGCGAGGAAGATCTCTGCGTCGCCCAGGATGGAAGACCATGTATAGAGGAAGAGGTCTGATTTCCCCTGGCCGACGCTGTCGACCAATTCCTTATAGCTGGAGACGGTGACCGGATCGAGAGTGACATTGATGCGACCGAGATCGGTCTTCATAGCCTGGGCGATCTCCGAAACGAAGCCCCAGGCCGCGTTGTAACAGAGCGAGAGACGTAAGCCGTCGGGGAACCCAGCTTCCCTCAGGAGCCGTCTGGCGCCGTCCGGATCATAGCGGTCCCTTCTGGTCGGCGGGCTGTAGGCATCGGCGCCGGGCGGGATCGGTCCATACGCCGGAACGCCGGCGCCCCGCGCGATGAAGAGATTCATTCGCTCGAGGTCGACGGCTTTGGCGATGGCGTGCCGGACGCGAGGATCGTCGAACGGCTTGCGGTCCGTCCTGAATCCCGCATAGTAGATGCTGAGCGTGGACATCGTGATGAGCCGGGTCTTCGGATTCGCGATGACTCGCTCGTGGTAGAGCGGCTCGATCTCCGGGA
>Ga0209160_1001649_pt1 | contig 18833 bp, 8 predicted proteins | sample GraSoiAngelo_153_FD_186167 | JGI IMG/M metagenome (GOLD analysis project Ga0209160, IMG submission 186167) | Grasslands soil microbial communities from the Angelo Coastal Reserve, California, USA - 14_1009_12_40cm (SPAdes) (version 2) | ecosystem: Environmental > Terrestrial > Soil > Grasslands ... | reverse complement strand
TCGGCGACCCCGTAGCGAGCCTGATTCTGCTGGGCCACCAGTCGTTCGCGGCGGGCCTCGAGCTGGTTGATGGCAACCTTCTCGATCATCTCTCCCTGACGGGTCATCAAGCTGTCGACACGCTGGAGTGCGTCCCCGACACGCTCTCGGAGCTGTGCAATCTGGTCGTCGTACCCGACATAGCTGTGCGTCGCTGCCTGCCTCGTCCTAACAAAGGCGTCATACTGCCGAGTGAGGGCGTCGATAGGTGCATTCAATTCGTTCAGGTGTACGTATGCTGCGGTCAGTCGGTCTTCGTACTCAGTTTCCAGCCGCCACGTGAGCGCCCCGCGCAGGCGAGCCGCGCGTTGCCGAAGCGCGAGCGATTCGGGCTTTTCAGAGTCGCCGAGCTGCTTCTCGATGAGAGCGATGCGCCTCAGGGCAATCCGCTCCTCCGCCGTCGCCAGATACTCCGGCCGCCGCGCGGTCAGCATCACATGCAAGCGCTCGGTGAGGTGCTTGCGCTGCTCGAGGCGCAGGCGCATCCGCGCATCCAGCTCCTGGAACTGCGCATCGATCTCCGGCAGCAGCGGCTCGTAGTTTTGACCGCGGAGTCGGATGACATCTTCGAAAGCATCGAGGCCCATCTTCCAGGCACCGAGCTTCGACCGGAGCTCCTCGAGGTCGAGGTAGTTCTGCAACGCGGTCTGGAAGTCGTGAGACGCTATCAAGTCCATCAGGTAGTATGTTTCCGGCGCATCGGGCAGGTTGCGCAGGGTGATGACCCAGGTTTCGTCCTCCCGGCTCTCCTCGCGGATCAGCGCATTGAGAAACCGTCCTTCCTTGATGCTGCTGATCGATGCGTCGACTCTCTTGATCTGGTTGGTGAACAACTCGAGCGCTCGCCCGTAACCGATCGCGGCGCGGCCGTACAGTTTCATGCTGGCGTACGCATGCGGTACGGCAATCATGACTTCCTGAACCGCGGCATCCGTCGGCTCACGATCCACCAGGATGTTCCACGGAACGAGCGCACGGTCATACTGCTGGGCCGAGACCTCGGCCCAGCCTGCCCGCAGCAGAGCCTGGTTCGAGAACGGTCCCTCCAGATGGACGCGGTCCAGTGACTTCCTGGCCCGCTCAAAATTGCCAGATTCGAACAACATGCTACCCAGCACCAGGTTCGACTTGTCGCGGATCGCGAGACCGGCAGGATCACCGACCGGCAGCTGCCCGGCCTTGTCCAGTTGCTCGATCGCTTCCTGTTTTCGACCGTCCTGCAACAGCGCGATGGCAAGGTTGTAGGCAACAAATCCGGCCAGGCGCTCATTGCTCTTTAGCTGCGCGAGCACCTCAACGGCCTCGCTCGGTTTGCCTGTCGCCATATAGACGTTCGCCCGCAGGAACTCGACGTCGCCCTTGATTTCGTCGGGCACCGTACCTCTGATCCGCGCTAGCGCCTGCAGCGCATCATCGAGTTGACCCTTCTGGAAGAGGATGCGGGCGAGCCTGAACGCGGCCTCGTTTCGTACCGCTTCATCGACGGTGCCCTCGAGCACCGCCTTGATGGCGCGTCCAGCGCGTTGGTGCATGCGGTAGTTGAGCTCGAAGTCGCCGACCGAGAATTCGGCGTCGTTGACGTGAAAATGAAGCGTGTCGAGCCCGGGTTCGTCGAGTCCGTGGTACATGGCGAGCTCGGTGTCGAGCCGCTGGATGGCATCGAAAAACTGTCCTTGGTAGGCGTGATAGAGCGCCTCGCCGAAATAGAGATCCATCAAGTCGCCGCCCGTGACCGGACGGGCGGCAAGGCCCAGGACTAGGCCGAGTCCGATGAGTCGGCGAGTCACTCGCATGGATTACCATTCCCCAAGCGCGATCGGAGTGCTGCCGGAACCCGGTCCGGCCAGAGTCAGTCCGACCAGCTTTGGCTTCACTTCTTTGCGGAAAGTAAACTGTCCGGTGCGGCTGAAGTCCGCGCCGCCCTCAAGCTTGCCGTCAACAAGCACGTCCAGCTTGTGATCGCCGCTCGCCACGTTGCCGACGTAGATCCGTTGCACGCCACCCTTGCGCAGGGCCTCGAGCTCTTTGGCGCTGTAGATGTAGTGCGCAACGAGTTCGCCATCAATCTGGAGCCGCACGGCGTCGAGGCGCATCGTGTCGCCCTTGGCCAGCGCGACGAAGATCGCGACCTGTGTCCCTGACGGGTACAGCAGTTTCTCTTCCAGCTGGCTCAGCTCCGCCGACATGCGGAGGGCGTCTGACTTGATCTCCTGGATCTGTTCGTCGAGGCCCCTCATTTGCCGTTGGTCGGACGGGATCTCTTCCTGGGAAGGCTTCCGGACCGCAGCCGGAGGGGGCGCGGGTGTGATAATGACTTGGGCGCTGGCACGGGCCGAGCCGCCCGGACCCGTGGCGGTGACGGTATAAGTGGTCGATTGAGAAGGCCTCACTGTCGTAGAACCCTTCGCGGCGACGCCGCCCATCGAGGGCTCCAAAGTGACGGATGTGGCGTTCGTCGACGACCACGTCAGCGTGACCTGTTGGCCCGCTTGAGCGGAAGTCGGCGAGGCGCTCAAAGCGACCTTCGGGGATGCTGGCGGCGCCAGTTGGGCCGCGACAATGGGCTTTTTCCCGTTGGCCATCAGCGCAAGCGCGACCAAACCGAACAAGACCGCAGTGCGAAGCGAATGGAAACGCATCGTACTTCACTCCTTGTGTACTGGAGCATTCAAGACATACTGCAAGCCCCCAATGCCCCGCCCGCCCCCGCATTGGTCCCAAAAGGATCGCGGAATTGCACGACGCCGTAAACTGATCTTAGGTAGGGAATTCGAACGGGCTGTGAGGGTACAGGAGGACCTGTCCGTTGGGCCGCCCATGGAACGCCCCAGAGAGTTCGCAGCAGCAAACCTGCAAGCTGAGTCTTACCTTGTGGTACGCAATAATTCCATCCGTGCTCTCATCTGACAGAGAGGTTGGCACTTATCTTTTGAGCTTCTCTACCCCGTAAGACCAGAAAAGCCACAGAAAGCCTTCTCCATTCGGCTGTCTCTGTGCCATCCTGACGCCCCATGTCAGGCTTCTCAGGCTTCTTCCACAACGCAGTACGCTCATTCACTTCATTCTTTGGCTTCGTTTTCGATTTGATGGGCAATGGACTTCGTTTCCTGTGTCTGACCGTCCGTTCGCATTCCGCCCTCAGCGCGGAAGTCCTGCTTCTTCGAAAACAGCTGGCCTTCTATGAAGAACGAGAGACGCAGCCACGAAGATTAACGAACTCCGCGCGTCTCTCACTCGTGCTATGGTCTCACCTGTTCGACTGGAAGAGCGCCTTGGTGATCGTCAAGCCGGAGACGCTTATCGGCTGGCATCGCAACCCGCAAGCAAGTAGCTCGTCAGATGAAACTGTCTTCGTCCAGGGCGACAAATCCTGGGTGAGATTTACCGTCATGTGGGGAGCGGCATTGTCCCCTTATATCATTCCATTAAAGCTACCTCCTTGAGAGCGGCTAGTTGTGCTATTGGGGACGGCGGTGCCCTCCCAATAGCGGGCTTTGGCTGCCCGGCGTCGGCTTCCCCGCCAGGATCTTTTCCGCGCCGGGTCAGTGACGGCCCGGATGTCCAGAACCCGCATGCCCACGCGTCTAGATTTTTCCTAAGGCAAGATTTCTTTGCTTCGGCGCGACCGCTTCTGCCGAGTCGAAGTGCATTAGGGTATTTGAGGGCTGAGTCTCGTCCGTGCAGGCGGCTATCGGCTGGGTGCGCCATAATCGGACGAGAGATTTTTGTAGGCAAGGCGCAAACTTTTGCCGACTCAATGCCCATTACTAGAATTAGGGGGAAGTTGTATCTGACAGGTTTCAGTAGCGGCCAGCGATCATTTTTTCAACCTCGATGGCCATTAGTAGATATAGGGCGGACTCTAGCCGAAGCCTAACGACCGGCACGAAGCCAGTCGGCTCGCCCGGCAAAGCGCGATCTATGGTGCCAGTGACAACTATTTTCACCGACCCGGGTTCGCACGTTCATACGACGTTGGTACCCCCCTGGCAAGCCAAAACGCGACTTGGAAAATCAAAGGGCCAAAGCCCGGCCAACCCCAAAATTGTCGATCTAGGAGCGGTAAATTCCCCGGATCGCTGTCTGGATTATGGACCGACGGTTCTTACCTGAGCTTTGGCCGAGAGGCGGCTTTGAGCCTGTCGCAGCAGGCGGTGAATCTCAGGCGAGATTCACCGCCCAATTCAGCATGAGGGTTGCCTCCCTTACCATTCCGTTACGCCCCGTCCTTGTGGACGGGAAGAAGCGATCTGCGGCGGTTTTGTTCCTAATCTGTTCCCAACTGGGAACAAGACCAGTAATGCGGCAGTTAACTAAACTCGGAGGTAACATCGTGCTCTGTGCAACTGAAAGAAAAAAGGGCGCTTTGAGGTTTGGCCTCACAGCGCCCGTGGTTGCGGGGGCACGATTTGAACGTGCGACCTTCGGGTTATGAGAGGTTAGGTCAAAAACCATATCTCGTTTGCCTGGTGTCGCTTCCGAAGGTACCCGCCCAGCTTTCATACTTTTACCTGTACCCAATCCTGTACCCAAAACAGCGAGGCCTGAAATCGATCCCGAATTCCACCCCTGTGACGCAGACAGCTATTGTGTAGCTGGTTGCACACCCGTCCGTTGAATAACCTCGTTTAGTATCGTATTGACTCCGAATCTAAAATCGATACTAAGTTTCCGTGGGCCGGCTAGCAGTTTAATTTGTCCATTTTGGATTAAATACCGAATTTCGGTGATCTCTGCCAACTAAACGAACGCGTGCCCGGTCAGCGAGACAGTGCCTCCTGCGACCGCCCAACCCAAAAGCACTTAGAAACGTGCCTTTCATCGTCAAACTCTATGAACGCGACTACTAGCTGCAGCTAGTACTGTGCGCGAATGGTTTCTGCGGCTTCTGTGTTGTAGTTGTTGTCGTTGTTCCTCTGTCGGCCGGTTAGTCTGATCTTGGTAACTCTCCGCCGTACTCTTGCCAGACATCGACTGCTGGGACCCGAGTGAGTTCTGCTGTGGCGCCGAAGTGGACCGATCCAAAGCTCTCTTCTGCACCCTGGACAAGATCGAAGCCACCCGTGCGTCACATGGTCCCGATGAGATTAAGAAATATGCCTCTGTGGTTATACTTCAGATCGGTCAGGTCGTCGGAGAAGTCGGTGAAATTGTAGCCGACGCCAGCCTTCAGGTTCTTGCCAATGCGATGATAGATCGCGGCCAGCGCGCCGCGGCGGCGTTGACTTAGATCCGGGAGGTCAAGCATTCGCACTTCGGCCAGGCCCTCCCAGCACCTGAGGAACCGCCGGTCCACGCGCAAAACCGCGAGCCGCGCGGGGTTGCTGAAGAAATTCGGGTGCACGCGATCCAGGCTTTCCTGTCCCAGGCGGTAGGCGTACTTGCCTCCGAGGGACCAATTCGCCGTGAGGTCGTAGGTGACATCGAGTGCCGCGATGTGGCTCTTCTGAAGGAACTCGGCCGCGGTGTTCTGGAATCCCACTTGATCCGTGGTCGGGACGTTATAGAAGTACGTGTACTTGGCCAGAACGTTCAGTCGGTCGTTCCGCACCGGACGGTACGCGTAGCCGACCACGGCCTCGGTGTAGCCGCCGGCATAGAACCCGCCGAGCGAGCTATCACTGACCGAGTGGTCCAGTTTGCCGATTACGCGCCAGTCGGGCGTCAGTTGGAATTTGAAGTTGTTACGGAACAGCCACATGGTCCTTTCAGTATGCGTCCGGTCGAGTTGCTCCGCGTCGTCCCGGCGATACTCGATCGCGCTCAAGAACTGAATCTTATCCCAGCCGTAGCCCATGCGGATTCCGCCCGCCTTGCGATTGGTCTCGGCGCCGGTCTGCGAGTCACGCAGCTTGCCGATCTCCGCACTGCCGCTGAAATTCCAGCGCTCTTTCGCCGTGAGGTTGATTCCCGTGGAGTGCGTGAGGCCGGTCAGCGACGCACCATTCTGGTAACGCTCCTCGACGTAGACGCTGGAGCTGTCGGAGAGCCGCGTCTTCGCGCCCGAGACCAGGCTGCCCTGGCTGCCCCGGAATAGCCGGCCGTTGTCCGTCCGCTCGTTTTCCAGCGAATAGTTCAGGTAAAGATTGGTCCGCTCGGAATAGAGAAAGCTGGTGCCGAACTTTCCGCCGGGCCCGAGTTTTCCGTCGGAAGCTTCCCCGTCGATCCGAAAGCGTTTCGTCAGGCGATAGGAGCCGCCCGCGCCGATGCGATCGTTGTGTTCACGGCCGCCGGTTGCTGCAACCGTGTCCTGGACGAAGCTATAGGCGCGCCAGGAGTCGCCGGGCTCGAACTTTACCTGCGCGACCGCGTCCGTGCGCTCGCCCTGCTCCTGGGTCAGGGGAACAACCGGCGAACGGTCCTTGCGCAGATCATTGCGCACGCCGGTGCTGACGCTCCATTTCTGGGTCAGCTTATAGCCCGCATCCAATTCCACCGCCCGGGTCTCGAGCCCCTGGTCCTCGATCCTCTGATCGCCCTTGGCCGTCAGGCTCAGGCGGCTCGTCACCGGCAACGTGAACGTGCCGCCATATTGCTGGGTGTCCTTGATGGTTGCCTGTCCCGGCGCCGAATAACCGGCGTCGAGGCTCTGCTTATAGAAAGTGAAGCGACCGTGGTGACCCTCGAAGAAGTCGCCGAGCCCGACGCTCAAGTCGGCGCGGTAGGCCCCCGCCTTCGCGCCGGTGAACGACAGGTCGTTAGGGCCCTGGAACCCGAATCCGCCATCATTGGATCGCAGCGAGGGGGAGAGGAGACCGTTGCTGCGGCCCGTCTGCACCTTGAACCAGGAATCGGTGCTCTTCCGCAAGGTCAGGTCTGCGGCGCCGAGGTTGCTGGCGGCGTCCCCCTTGTTGGAATCGGCCGTCAGGCCAAGCCGCACGTGGTCGTTGAACCAGTAATCGCCCTGACCGCCGACCGCGACTTCGTTCAGTTTGTCGAAACCTGGAGTGTACTCATAACGCACCACCACATAGGCCTCGTCACCGCTCAACCCGCTGTTGCGCACGAGCAGGCTGTCGTTAGCGGTCGACGAGAGCGGCTGGGAAAGCAGCAGCCGGCCCTGCAGGTAATCAATGTCGTAATCCGCGTTGGGCTGCAGGTTGACCACCCCCGTGACGATGCCAGAGGCCTTGTCGCGGATTTCGACGCGCACGCGCTCAGAGCCCGTCAGGATGTCCTGGTGGCGCAGGAAGTAGAGCGATCCGCCCGTCCCGCGGAATTCCTCATAGCTCGGCATCGTTCCCGGTTCGGCGGCGAATCCATCCACCGTGATCCGTCGCTCGCCGAAGCGGGTGGTGAGTTCGGACCCGTAGTGCGCGTTGGCTCCGTACAGGCCGCGGTCGACGTGGGCCAGCTCGTTATCCAGGTAGCCGACCTTGAAATTGCCCCACATCCCGTAATTCTGGCCACGGCTCGCTTTAGCGTAGAACTTGCCCAAGGTCGGCGCCATTTCTTCCACTACACCGTCGTCGCCGAACGACGGGTAATAATAGTCGGGATCGATGCGCCGGAATAACGAATCGGGCGACTTGTTTAGGAAGTTACTGAACAGGTCCTTCACCGGGCCTTCACGGGTATCCGCGCTGGCCGTCAACCGCCAGTTCTGACGCACCTTGCCGTTCACGTAGAACGCCAGCCGGCCATCCAGCGACGAATCGTAGGGCTGCGGAGCATTCTCGCCTTCCAGCAGTTTTGCCGACCCGTTCGCACTGTTCTTGGATACAGTCATGTCGGCAACACCGACGTAGAACAGGTCCGTGCGCTTTAACTCCAGATCGCGAAGATACAAAGAGCCGTTGCCCGCATCGTCGAGGACCCCGACTTCGACTGTATGCGTGCCGTTCGGAAGGATCTCCTCCGCGGCGAACTTGCCCTGCGGGTCGACCGGAATCTGGTGCCCGGCTACCCAAACCGTGTGGCCAGCCGGTATGCTGCTGCCCTGCACCTTCACCGTGCCGCTGCCGAGCGGAATCTGCTGGCGCGCCAGGTCGTTCTCGCCGTAGGCGGCCAGCAGCTCGCGCGCTGACGGCCCGTCGGAGATCACGACGTCTTCAGGCGATGGCACGCGGTACAGCCGCAGCGGCCGCGCATCCGTTTCGTCGAAATTACCCTTCGAGTCATAGGCGCGCAGCAGGTACTTGAGTTCGCGTGCCGAGCCCACAAGCATTTCTGCTGTCGGATGCCATTCCGCAAGACCCGCGTCGTCGACCGCGATGATCTCGAGCGGCACGGCTTGCAGGGACTGCGGCTGCTCGAATATTCGGATTTCAGCACGCTTGATGAAGCTCGCATAGTTGCTGTACATCCGGAAATACACGACCGATGCAATACGGTCGCTCACGGCCACGGCGACTGGATTCGCCGCGACGCCGAGCCGCCGCCGCGACTCCAGATTGTCGAAGCGGAAGTGGATATTGGCGTTGTCGAGCGCGACGTCGGTGCAGCGCTGGATGTCGGAAGAGCTGCGGCCTGGGTCATCGATCGGCTTACCATCGACGGTGATGTGCATCACGTTCAGCTCGTACGGACTCTTCGGACTAATCTCCTGGGTCAGACGCGTGATATCCACGCCCTCGTAGTTGTCCAACGGCAACCGTTCGTCGTACACGACCTGCACGCGCACGAACGACTCTTTGCCCTGGATGAAGCCGGCGTTCACGACGTCGTCGGACTGGACGTAGCCGCGTCCCTCGTGTTCGCCCCGGGCAGCCGACAACAGCGGGTCTTGCATGAGGATATCCATAGCGCGGCGAGCCCGCGCCGCGGAAAGCCCGATGTCGTCGCCATACACGGACGCGGTGCGGCGGTCGAGTCCCTCGTTCTTCGTGTAACCTATAAACCGCAGTCGCGCGTTGGTCCGATCCGAAATGTCCGTCAGTGCGCGACTCAGGCTTGCCGCGTAGCCGGGCGGAATGATCGGCTGGCCGTTCGCGAGCTCGAGGGGTGGAATGCTGCCCCAGGGGGGATCGTAAACCCTGGTCACTGTTTCCTCGACATCGTTCGGGCACAGCTGCGGCTCGTCCGGTAACTCTTGGAGAGGATCGTCGTACCAGAATTCCACCTCGATGCGACGATTCAGCGTCCGTCCCTGCACCGTTTCGTTTGAGGCAAGCGGGTGGGAGGCCCCGCGACCGTCGCTTTCGATCGCCGAGGCGGGCAATCCTAGGATTTCTTGCATGGCCAATGCGACGCGGTGCGCCCTTGCCTTCGACAACGACAAGTGGTTTCCGTAAGTGCTCTCGTCGCGGCCGGTCAGCGGCGCGTCGTCAGTGTAGCCGATGAACCGGACCGTCACGCCCTGGTTGTCCCGCAGGCTGTAGAACGCCTGCCGGACCTGTTTGGTGAAGGCATCAGAAATGGGAATATTCTCGTCCTCGTACCGCAGTGGCACGACGAGGTTCCTGACGCGCGTCCGCGGCGTTTGGCCTTCCCGATATCGCATTTTGCAAACGGTTTCCACCCGGCAGACCTTGATGACCTTGGTTTGATCGGTCGGATTCGAGTCGTGCGACCATTCCCGAAAGGTCTGGTCGCTGGACAGATGCCGCTCGACCGGCTCGCCGGGCTTGGCCATGTTGACTTGACCGGCGGCCGCAGAGGCGCTCATCATCAGGAATCCGACGATCAGCAGTAGATGGCGCTTCTTGCTCATACCGTTCACTTGCTCCCCGGCACACGTACGTCGAGCCGTTTGGGCGGGCCGCCACGGCGCCAGAAGACCTCAGGCTCAATGGTCAGCACATAGCTGTCTTTCTTCGCATCCCATGCTTCGGACACCTGCTGCTTAAACGCTTGCACGCGCCGTTCGACTAGTGCCGCATCCTCCGTGTCGGCGACGTAGGAGAGACGCAGCACCGCCGGTGCTTTGCGCAGTTCCTCGAGGAGTACGTTGAGGCGTGGCCGCCACTGAACGCGGATTTCGGTCGTACCCGGTTGGTACGCCGCATCGGAGAGGTCGATGGCAACCACCCGGTATATCGACGCGCCGAAATTGATGCGCAGGGCCTTGCCGCGCGTGGCGCGCTTGATCTGCAGCTGGTCAGTCGACATCCGGAAGCCGCTCGGCAGGGTCCTGTCGTCGAGTTTCAGCACGAAATTGCTGCCGCGGTCCTCATCCGGAGTGATTGCACAGGTGATGTGGTAGCGCCCGTACCGATCCGTCATCGCTTCCAAACCCTGTGCTGTCGCCACACGCACCCCGGGCAGGCCATCTTCGCCGTCGTCCTGCACTCCGTTGCGATTGACGTCGTTGAAGACCTTGCCAAACACGTCTGTGCAATCGAAGGTCTGATCCGGGACGACACGAACCGTTGCGGTCGCCTCACCGGACAGGGGCTTGCCCGTCAGGCCTTCGATGACCTGCGCGCGGTTGACGAACTCGCCTTCGCCAACACCGGCGCCGACGGCGAGCAGCAGGACGATCGTGCGATGATCGGAGCGGCCGAAGCTGAGGCCATTCCACACGAGTTCGCGGGCGGCCACCGTGGGCTCTGCGGGCAGACCATCCAGGCGCGCGGATCCGGGGACGTAGCGGAAGCCCGCTGGATAGCGATCCACAATCCGCACACCTTGCATGGATGCGCCTATCACGTTGCTGATCGTGATGGTGTACGGGATGAGCTGCCCGCGAGTGACGTTGAGCAACGGCGTCGTTTTAGTGATCGAGAATGATCCCGCGAGCTGCGGGTCGAGCGGAATGTGGTTGTTGTAGATCTGGTTCGAGCCGGGCACCGCGGTGCCGTCCAGGGTGAGATTCAGGTAGTACCGAGTCCCAGCGCTACGTGCGGGCACGGAGGGTGGCGGCGCGAACTCCGATGCCTGTGCCTCGCAGTACGGGATGGCCGGAAGAGCATCCCCCGGACAGGTAGGCACCGAAAACGGAGTGGTCGATGCGTCCGAAGTCGACGGGATAAGCAGCGACTCACCGGCCGCGTAGCTCGACGTCGGCGTGGCCACCTCGACGAGGTAGCTGCCGCCACCGGAGCAGGCCGGATCCGACAAGTTCAGGTCGAAGCGGTAATAGCCGCCCGCCTGGGTGATCTGGCCCTGTTGGGCCGGGTCGTCGAAGCAGGATGCCGGCAATGGCGCGCGGCTACCGGCGCGCAGCATGTTCAGGATCACGCCCGCAATAGGAGCGCGCGTCATCGGGTTGTAGACGACGCCATTCGGCCCGATCGGCAGGTTCAGATTCTGCAGGTTGCTGCCCGAGGGCACGACAATATCGGTGATCTGCTGCAGGTTGTTTGTGAAGGCAGAGTCAGCTTTACCGAGCTTAGCAGTGTTCGGGCCGGCGCCGGGTGCCGCGAACCGCAACTCATACCGATCTGTTCCATTCGTCGGCGGGATGCCCGTGAAGTGATAAACACCGTTCACGTCCGTGACGACGGACTGCAACAGCACTCCGCTGTGATACAGCCCAACCGCCCATCCCTGCAGCAGCGGCTCGCCGGTGTCGGGGATCTTGTTGAAGTTGGCGTCGTGCCACACAGTACCGTTCAACATTCCGGAGCCGGGGGTTCCACCGATATCAATCGAGACGCTCGCGCTCGCACTCTGCTGAGGAGTGTTCCAGGCTACGACGCCCGTGTTCGTGAGCGTCGTGCCGGCGGGCAGACCTGCGGCAATTTGAGTCCGGAACCGCACATCGATCGACTGCCCGGGCTGCAACGGACCGTTGGATGTGGAGTAGTCTGCCGTTATTACCAAACCCACGACACTTACACCGGCGGTTGAGCCGTTCATGGTCGCCGCCGGGTTCACAAACGTGAGGCGACCTGCACCCGCGCTGCTGAGATCGTCGGTGATTACGACCGAGGTGGCCGGGCTCGTCGAGGCATTGGTCACGTGCACCAGGTAGTCAAGCTGCCCGCCCGGCATGGCAGCCCCGCCGCCTACCACGCTGACTTGCTTCGTAATTGCGAGGCCTGTGACCACTACGGTGACGGTGTGGGCGTCTTGGAAATCGAGGACGCCTGGCGTGCCATCGGTGAGTGTGCGGGTGAAGCCTTGGCGAGTGGAGATGCTGGGGTCGCCGTCATACCACTGGATGGCGCCGGCGACGTTGGTCAGCGTAGCGCCATTTTGACTGCTCACGTCGAGCTGGGTTCGGTAATTGATGATCAAACGCTGGTTCTGGCTGATCGCGGCGGCCGCCGTGAGCATGGTTAGCGTGAGCTCGCAGGTGGGCTTGCTGTAGCTGATTGAAAAATCGGCACCCGCAACCAGAGGCCCCTTGCCGGCAACCGGCGTGATTCCATCCGCCTGGAAGACCTGTACGCTGACCAGCTGGGGTGTCGCACTGCACATGCCACCGCTCTGACCGCTGGGGAGCCGATCAAGGATCGTGGCGTTCCATGTGTCGCTCACGCCGGTATTCTGGACGTTAAGACCAAACTGCCCTAACTGCCCGGGGCTCATCGTCGCCGGTCCCGTTTTTGTCAGTACAAGATTGGGTGCGGAGGTTCCACCGATATCAATCGAGACGCTCGCGCTCGCACTCTGCTGAGGAGTGTTCCAGGTCACGACGCCCGTGTTCGTGAGCGTCGTGCCGGCGGGAAGACCTGCGGCAATTTGAGTGCGGAACCGCACATCGATCGACTGCCCGGGCTGCAAAGGACCGTTCAACGTGGAGTAGTCCGCGGTCAGTACGGAACCCACGACCGTGACACCGGCCGTTGCGCCGTTCATCGTCGCCGCTGGGTTCACGAACGTGAGGCGACCTGCACCCGCGCTGCTGATATCGTCGGTGATTACGACCGTGGTGGCCGGGCTCGTCGAGGCATTGGTCACGTGCACCAGGTAGTCCAGCTGCCCGCCAGGCAGCGCAGCGCCGCCGCCCACCACGCTGACTTGCTTCGTAATTGTCAGCTTGGAGACGGCTACCGTGACGGTGTGGGCGTCCTGGAAATCAAGGATGCCGGGCGTGCCGTCGGTGAGCGTGCGCGTGTAGGTTTGGCGGGTGGAGACGCTGCTGTCGGCGTCGAACCACTGGATTGCGCCGGCTACGTTTGTGAGCTGAATACCGTTTTGGCTGTTGGCGTCGAGCTGGGTCCGGTAGGTAATGATCAAACGCTGACTCGGGCCGATCGTGGCCGCCGCAGTGACTATGGTCAGCGTGAGCTCGCAGGTGGGCGCGCCGATGTAGCTGATCGAGAAGTCGGTGCCTGGAACCAGCGGGCCCTTGCCCGCGACCGGCGTAATGCCATCCGCCTGGAAGACCTGTGCGCTGACCACCTGGGGCGTCGCGCTGCACATGCCGCCGGTGGGGCTGGCTTTGGGGAGCCGATCAAGGATCGTGGCGTTCCATGCGTCGCTCGTGCCGGTATTCTGGACGTTAAGACCAAACTGCCCTAACTGCCCGGGGTTCATCGTCGCCGGTCCCGTTTTCGTCAGTACAAGATCGGGTGTGGAGGTTCCACCGATATCGATCGAGGCGCTCGCGCTCGCCGTCTGTGGAGGGTTGTTCCACGTTACGAGCGCGGTGTTCGTGAGCGTCGTGCCGGCGGGAAGTCCCGCAGCAATCTGCGCCCGGAAGCGCACGTCGATGGATTGTCCGGGTTGCAACGGCCCGTTCAACGTGGAGTAGTTCGCGGTCAGTACGGAACCCACGACTGTGACACCCGCCGTGGAACCGTTCATCGTTGCCGCCGGGTTCACGAACGTGAGGCGACCTGCACCCGCGCTGCTGAGATCGTCGGTGATTACCACCGGGGTGACGGGGCTCGTCGAGGGATTGGTCACATGCACCAAGTAGTCGAGTTGCCCGCCGGGCAGCGCAGCGCCGCCGCCTACCACGCTGACTTGCTTCGTAATTGCCAGGCCTGCGACCACTACAACGACGATCTTAGTGAGGTGCCCCCCCTCAAGGCTGAAAAACGCGTTACCATTTGGTGCAATGCCGCCATTGCCGAAATTGACGATCCCACTGTTCGCGTTAAATATTGTGAAATTAATTCCCGCGGGACCATAACGGTGCGGGTCCGTTGCGATTGCGCAATTGGGGTTCGGCCCAAGAGCGCTAAAAGTCCATCCCGGGGGGCCGGCACAAACTCCATCGTCCTCGAGACCAAAAATCGGGATTGTTGCGCTACTGAGCTGCAGGGCGGTGATGGTTTGGGCGGTGTTGTTTACGACACCAATCAGGTTGTCGTCGAGGCCGTTATCGTAAGAGGGGGAAGGATTGGGGAAAGTTGTTACGATAGACCCGTCAGCGTTGAGCGTGATCAAAATGGTACAACCCTCATTGGCGCGTCCGTCTTGATTAGCGAGATAGGTGGGACTAACACCCATTCCTTGACCGGCAGTGCCGCCGGTGATAATGGCGCACGTCTGCGTCTGGGCAAACGCAGAGTTCGCTCCGATCATCAGAACGACGATGCCGAAAACAAGTAAAATCCCGTTCGTAGCGCGTGTTCCCTTGAAGAGCCGTGCCCTTCCTGGGCTGCCAATAGCCGCATGAGCTATGAGAGGGTTCCGCACATCATCGATCTCGGGGAGTCGCAGGCGGAAGCGGAGGCCGAGGCGCAGCTTGTCGAGCAGGATTGCGATCCAGCTGTACCCCGCACTCACATGAATTGTGTTACTAGAAGTCATCTACGCCCTCGTTCCCTGCCGACCGAGTTCGTCACCAACGGGACCGAGGCAGCCACACTGTGGACTGGATTTCGGCGGTCCCGCCGTCATGGGGCCTAGCGCCCGTTAGACCGGTGACTTTGCGTCGCCACCTTTCGGTGGCTTTGCCTTTATCAAAATCGCGTCAGAATTAGCTGGTCAGATTTACAGCTTCCCCCAAACCTCCTGGCGTCCGTGCCATTCCGCTTCGGCCGCCAGCTTCACGCTGCGGGCAGGAAGTCGATCGGGTACACGATCGTCACGGCCTGCACGCCCTCCTTCGCGCCGAAATTGATCGTCCGGACGCGGCCAACGACCTGCGTGGCGAGATCCGGCGCATCCATGTCAGTCGACACTAGTGCGCACATCGACACGCTGCCGTCCGGCTCGATCGTCAGGCGCAGAACCATCTGGCCTTTGAGGGCTGGGTTATTGCGCAGCTCCCGGTTGTACAGCCGGTAGAACGACGCCTTGTAGCGATCGAACACGATCTGTATTTCTTCGTCGGTGCGGGAAGGACCTGGCCCGCTGCGTGCCTTCGGTCGGTCGGCGCCGGTGATCGGGGTGATCGGGCTGACGGCGCGGCCTACCCCCACACCACCAATCCCGCCTCCTCCGCCACCGTCAGCGCCAGTGCCGCGGCCACCCACACCGCCACCGCCGTTGCCACCGCCTCCGCCTCCTCCGCCACCGCCTCCCACACTGCGGCTCAGCGAGGCGAGGTTGATGCCACCGCTCGATCCCGGCGTATTGCTCGTCAACATAGAGCGTGACGAGGGCCGGCCTCCGTCATCGGCGGCAACGTGACGCGCATCGGCTCCGAGAGGCACCACGACGGTGTCCTGTGCCAGGCTCGCGAACTTGTCCTTGAGTGCCAGGATGCCGGCCTTTCCCACCTTCGACTCAGGCTTTGGCTCCACTGGAAAACCCACCTCCGGACCTGGTGGCAGTTCCGCTTTGCCACGCAGGTCTGGACCTGCCGGGGCGTTCGGTTTCGGTTTCAGCGCGGGTGCAGGCGCCCCCGGTGGGGACCCGGCCTCAATCGTCCCTGGCGGCGTCGGACGCGAAAAGACTCGTGCGTTGACTGGGGTCTCCGCCGGACGATAGAAGACGATGTCGAGTTCTTTGTTGGGGGCCTGGCTGCGGAGCAGCACTTGCGCCGGTATGAGCATCAACACGACCACCACAAAGACATGGAGCACCAAGCTCGTCGCCATGCTGCGGACCGTCGGAGCCCCGGATGTTTTGGAAATATTCTTCACTTTCATGGTTGTCACCAAGCGACCACCTCAATTGGTCGCGATAAATTCGATCTTCAAATCCGCAACGCCCGACTTCGCGAGATCAATGATGCGTAGAACCCCCTCGTAGTTGAGGCGATCGTCGACGGCCAGGAACAGCGCGCGCTGTTCCGCGGGCCGGCCGCCAAGAATCTCCGCCACGCGCGCGGGCAATTCGGTTGCGGGGATCTTTTGATCCCCCAGGGTCACCTGACAGTCCTTCGGGATCCCCTCCTCTGCCGGCGGTCCGAGGATGGGGCACGCCGCGGACCCGATGCTCAGGATCAATTGGGATTCGGCGACCTGAGCCGACGTATCGGCGGAGGCTCGAGGGATATCGACGTCGTAGCCCTCCATCAGGAGTGGCACGACGACCATAAATATGATCAGCAGCACGAGCACCACGTCGACGAGCGGCGTGATGTTGATTTCAGACTGCAGACTGGAGCCGGAATCGTTGCTGTTGAACTGCATGATGTCACTTTCCTTCTGCGCCGGCGCGCTTGGCGATCAGCCCCACCCCGCGGAAGCCGGCCTGCTCGACCGCGAGCATGGCCTCTCGGACCTGGAGGAAATGGAGCTTTGCATCGCCGCGGATTACCACCCTTGGGTCCGGCTCGGCGCCCACCGCAGCGTTGAGGGCTTCGCCGAAATGCTCGGCTGCGACGGGCTGATCGTTGATCCACAGCCCGCCAGCCTCGTCTATGGAGACCAGGATTCGGCCTCTCTCGTCGCCTTGCGAGTTCGGTTTCGTCGTGTTCGGCAGCTTGACGTCCGGTCCCCTGCGCATCTGCGGCGCCATCACCATGAAGATGATCAGCAGCACTAGCACCACGTCGACGAGCGGCGTGATGTTGATGCTCGCCTGCATCTTGCCGGATTCACCGAGTCGCATAGGCCGGCCCTCCCTTTTTGACCATGGGCTCCTTGACTTCCGCCACTTCGACGTCAAGCTCCTTGAGCTCCGGTACTTTGAACAAGCGGTTCACGAGCTGGGACGACACCCGATTCATCTGGACATGGAAAATCTCAATCTTGCCCGTGAAGTGGTTGAAGGCGACCACGGCCGGAATTGCGACGAAGATACCCAGGGCCGTCGAGACCAGGGCCTCCGCGATGCCTCCCGAAACCACAGACATTCCGCCGGACCCCGTGGCCGCGATGCTTCGGAAAGCGTTAATGATTCCGACCACGGTGCCGAAAAGACCAATAAACGGGGCAGTGGAGCCGATCGTGGCAAGGAACCCAAGCCCCTGCCTCAACTGAATCAGCGTTTCGGACATGGAGTCCCTGAGTGCGCTCGTGACGAGCTCGAGCGAAGCGCCCGGATCACGCCCGCTCTCGCGCACCCCGTCGTACTCGGTGATGCCCGCCAAGACCACTTGCGCCACGTAGGAACTCTGGTGCGGCCGCGCGGCTTCGATCAGATCCTGGACATCTCCCCCCTGAAGGAACTTCTTGAACTCGGGCTTGAACTTTTCCGACTGGCGCGAGGCCGAAACGAAGCGGCGGTGCTTGTCTATGATCATCCCCACCGAAAAAACGGAAAGCAGGGCGAGGCAAACCATCACCGCGCCTCCGAATATACCGACGTGCCCTAGCAGTTCAGTCAAACTCATCGCTTCCTCCTTTGCGCCGCATTGGCGGGCGCTGCCGCATTCCCGTCCGTCGTCGCACCGCTGGGGCGCGCCGTTTCCGACCGGATTTCGTAGTAACGGAGCGTTCGCATGAATACCTCCTTGTCTACGGGTAGCCTCGAGTCATCGAGCAACGTCGAGACGCCGGGGCCATTGCCGAGTTCCGAGCTCTTCCAGGGAACGATGACCAGTGCTTTAGGTGCTTCCTGATTGCCCAAAATGGACATGCCGAGCGCCTTTCCTCCGGGGACGGACGTCAACTTCCCGTCTTCTTCCGTCTTTGGCTGCGCCTCTTCAGTCTGTTTCTCTGTCTCTTCCTTCTTTGCCTGCGGCTTTTCGGTCTGTCCCTGTGCAGCTTCCCTCTTTGGCTGCGCTGCTTGCTGCGCGAGTACACTCGCGGGCGACAAGGCAAGGACCCCAAGCAAAATCCAGTGAAGGCTTGTCTTCGTCATCGCTGCTCCCGTTTCTTTGCTCGGTTGCCAAGGTCGGCAATCCACTTGACGACCTCGGCGTCGTCCGGAACGATCCGGCTGTACGCCTGGTAATGCTCCATCGCGCACATATAATCCCCGAGATACAGATCGCACAGAATTGCGAGGTTCCTGTGCGCATATTGGAAGTCCGGCGCCTGTGCCAAGGCCGCCTCGTAACTCGTGCGCGCCTTCGCAAACTGTCCTTTGTGCCGCTGCACCATACCCAGTTCGTTATAGGCGACAGGCTGTTTTGGATCCGATTCCAGCGCTTTGTTCAGGCTGGCCTCGGCGCGGTCCAGGTCGCCGGTGCGCGCGTATGCAATGCCGAGATCGATGTGCGCTGCCGTCAATGCAGGCATCTTCTCGGTCATTTTGAGCAGCAAGGAAATGCCCGATTCGTACCGCTCCTCCTTCAGCATGCCCACTGCCGACCCGTAGTCGGCGCGCATTTCATCCGGGATGGTCACGCCCTGGGTGGCGGCGTTCTGCGATGACTGCCGGTTATCGGAGACCTGCGACTGAGGCGATGCGTCCATAGGACCGCTGATCGCGTCGAGTAAGCCGGTGCTCACTTCGTGTTTCGCGTAGCGGCCCGGCATCAGCTCAGCGAGCCTGCTAAGACTCTTCTCGGTCCACGAGTCGAAGACGCCGGCGTGCAATAATTCCATGTTCTTCTCGTGTACGTTGATGGCTTTCTCCTCGAACGGAAACGCTGCCTCATCGAGGTCGTTCTTGAACGCTTCCACATCCTCGGGCTTCAGGTCGGCCGGCTGCTCCGACTCGAGGAGTGAGCG
>Ga0209160_1001642_pt1 | contig 18871 bp, 17 predicted proteins | sample GraSoiAngelo_153_FD_186167 | JGI IMG/M metagenome (GOLD analysis project Ga0209160, IMG submission 186167) | Grasslands soil microbial communities from the Angelo Coastal Reserve, California, USA - 14_1009_12_40cm (SPAdes) (version 2) | ecosystem: Environmental > Terrestrial > Soil > Grasslands ... | reverse complement strand
TATGCCGATGATCGCGACGACGATCATCAGCTCGATGAGGGTGAAGCCGCGCTGGTTGCGAATGTTCAGATGGCGTTTGTTCCAAAAGCGAAGCATACGTTCCTCCTTGAATGTTCGAAGTTCCCTCCCCAGATATTCCTGCCCCAAGCTGCCGCCTTGTGGCGGAGCGCCGCTAAACGTGGGACGGGATTGGGTGCGGAGGAGCGCGACACTCCGAGAGCCGGATGGTGATGAGAGCTACGGGGCACGATTCGAGCGGAATATACGTGGCGTGACAGGCATCGCCGACCGTAGGCGCGCTGGGTTCAGTGGCGTCGTTGAGGAGGATGAGCCGGTTGAAAATCTCATCGCCGTCGGGCTTGTCGTTGTTCTCGATCCGCACGACGCCGGTCGAGTCGAAGTCCTGTTCGGCCAGCCGGCGCTCCACGTGGGCGAGGAGCACCAGACCGCAGAATAGGAGCGTGAGGGGCGTCTGCCAGTGGCCGCGGGAACTCGATTCCATGCCGGTGACTCTATCGTGCAGTTCTGGTGCCAGGGCGCCGGCCTTTTCAATTCGGTGGCTTGGACGCGCTGTATTTCCGGACAGGTGACGCGCGCGGGTAGGCGACTGACGAAGTTGGTCACCCACGCTCGGCGGCTAGCGCGGAAGGAACCAACGCCGGGAGCACTCACCGAAGGTAAGCCTCGGCGGCCCGCTAGTCTTGGACACGCGCGAGAGCCGCTTTGTCCGCTCGGCGGAGGGGTGGTGCAAGGGCTCCGCCGGCGGACCGGCTTTCCACTCCGCTACGCTCGCTGGGACGGCACCGTCGTGGGTGATCTTTCGAGTAGAAGCACCACAACTCTGCCGGACGTCTGGGAAAAGCCGGCGAACTAGGACCACTTGCTATGAGCGCCATAGCTAAGGTACCGTCTGCGGGATCTGAAGCCGACTTAAGGTCCCGGTCCCAGCGAGGGCGCAATGCAGCGATACATCGCGAGACGGGTACTGCAGAGCTTCCTGGCCATCTGGGTCATGAGCCTGATCGTGTTCTCCCTGGCTCGGCTGAGCGGCAACGCGCTCGACGTCATGCTGCCCATGGAGTCCACGCAGGAGGACTACGACCGGCTGGCGAAGTACTGGGGGCTCGATCAGCCGGTCCACTTCCAGTACGGCATCTTCGTCGCCCGGGCACTCCAGGGCGACTTCGGCATGTCCTGGAAGTGGCCCGGGCACTCGGCGATGGGGCTCGTGATGGATCGCCTCCCCGCGACGCTCCAGCTCGCCGGCTTCGCGCTGTTCGTCAGCGTCTTGATCGCGCTGCCCATCGGGGTCCTGTCCGCGGTGAAGAAGGGGACCGCGTGGGACAGCGGGGCGAAGGTCATCGCCCTGCTCGGGCAGTCGCTGCCTGGATTCTGGCTCGGGATCGTGCTGATGTGGGTCTTCGCAGTGCATCTCGGCTGGCTACCGACCTCGGGCCGCGGCGGGATCCAGTACATGATCCTTCCCGCCATTACCCTCGGCTGGTTCCAGGTCGCTGCCATCATGCGGCTGGTCCGCTCCTCGATGCTGGACGTGCTGGACACGGAGTTCGTGAAGCTGACCCGGATCAAGGGGCTCGCCGAGTGGAAGGTCGTCTGGAAGCACTGCCTCCGGAATGCGTCGATCGCCCCGTTGACGTTCTTCGCGATCATCGCCGGCGTCCTGATGACGGGATCCGTCGTGACCGAGAGTGTTTTCTCCTGGCCCGGAACCGGGCTCCTGGCGATCGACGCCGTGAGAGCTCGGGACTACCAGGTTGTCCAGGCCGTCGTGATCGTGTTCTCCGCCATCTTCATCATGACCAACCTCCTGGTCGACATCCTCTACGCATACCTCGACCCGAGAATCCGCTACCGGTGAGGGAGGAATCTCGATGGCGACAGTAACGGCGCGATCGCGGCCATGGTACGCACCTCCACAGATCGCGCTGGCCTTGCGCGAGGCGCGCCGGTACCCCGTGGTGGCGCTCTCGATCCTCATGTTCCTACTTGTCATCCCGGCCGTGTTCGCGCCGTATGTCGCACCCCACGACCCGTTGAAGGGATCGCTCGCCAAGCGCCTCAAGCCGCCGGTGTGGCAGGACGGCGGCAGCTCCGCCCATCTCCTCGGAACCGACAAGCTCGGCCGTGACATCCTGAGCCGGCTGATCCACGGCGCCCGGGTGTCCCTGACGGTGTCGGCGATCGCGATCTTCGTCGGCGGCATCGTCGGAACCGCGCTGGGCCTGATCTCCGGATACTTCGGCGGTCGGATCGACAGCCTGCTCATGCGGCTGGTCGACATCTCGCTGTCCTTACCTACGATCTTGCTGGCACTGGTCCTGGTCGCCGCGGTGGGGCCGAGCTTCAGCACCGTCATCATCGTGCTGGTCGTGCTGCTGTGGGCGCGTTATGCCCGGCTCGTTCGCGGGGAGACGCTCGCCATCAAGGAGCGGGACTTCATTGCGCGCGGGCGCGTGGCCGGCGCGTCACACATGCGGATCATGGTGCACTACATCTTCCCGAACGTGGTCAATTCCCTCATCGTGCTGGCGACGCTGCAGGTCGGCTACGTCATCCTGCTCGAATCGGCGCTGAGCTTCCTGGGCGCCGGCCTTCCGCGTCCCCTGCCCGCATGGGGTCTGATGGTCGCCGACGGCCGCGAACTGATCGTCACCGCCTGGTGGGTCTCGATGTGCCCGGGACTCGCGATCATGCTGACTGTGCTCTCGTTGAACCTGCTGGGCGACTGGCTCCGAGATCATTACGATCCGAAGCTCAGAAACGTGTAAAAGACGCGGCGACCCGCCGCGGAGGATAAAGCTGATGAGACTGCGACTCACGGTCGTACTCATAACCGCCGTGGCGCTCGTCTTGGGTCTCGTGTCCACGACGACGCCCGCCGCCGCGCAGGCGAAGGTGGAGAAGCTCGTGTTCGCCTCGGCCGGCTTCGAGGACACGAACCGGTTCTGGATGGTGGCCCGTCCGGACCATCTGCAATTCGACCCGTTCCTCGAGACGCTGCTCGAGGTTGACCCGAAAACCGGCACCTACACGCCGCGCCTCGCCGAGAAGTGGGAGGCCAGCCCGGACTTCCGGCGGTGGACGTTCTGGCTTCGCAAGGGCGTCCAGTTCCACTTCGGCTACGGGCCGTTCACCGGGAAAGACGTTGCGCACAGCTACGCGCTGACGCAGCGGCCGGAAGCGAAGATGACCCTCGGGCCGTTCTGGCGGGGTGTGGAGGAAGTGAAGGTCGTCAACGACTACCAGGTCGTGTTCTACATGAAGAAGCCGGCGACCACCATGGACTACGCGGTCTCGCGCGCCGGCGACTTCCGGATCGTCAGCAAGGCGCAGTGGGACAAGGAAGGGCTGGAAGGCTTCGACAAGCGTCCCGCCGGCACGGGCTCGTACCGCTACGTCGGACGACAGCAGGGCATCTCGATCACGTTCGAGCGGCAGGACAACCACTGGCGCGACAAGCCGGCGTTCAAGCAGCTCGAGTTCCGGATCGTCCGCGAGGAGCCGACGCGACTGGCGATGCTGCTGTCCAGCGAGGCGCACATCGCCGACCTGCCACGCGAGCTTCAGAAAGATGCGCTGAAGAAGGGCATGAAGATCTTCACGTCCACGTTCCCGGTGGACTGGATGACGGTCTACTTGGGCGGGCAGTACTACCTGCCGGGAGACCCGGCCTTCAAGCCCGACGTGCCGTGGACGAACAAGAAGATCCGGCAGGCGCTCAACATGGCGATCAACCGGAAGGAGCTCAACGCGTCGGTGTTCGCCGGCAAGGGCACCCCGACGTACGTCACCGGCTGGTCCGACAAGTCGGAGGGATTCAACTCCGAGTGGGCGAGCCGCTTCGACAAGATGTACGGCTTCAACCCGGCCCGGGCGAAGGAGCTCCTGAAGGAAGCCGGATACGGCCCGGGCAAGCCGCTCAAGTTCAAGGTCGTCGCGTTCACCGAGCCTGGAGAGTCCGAGGGCCCGCAGGTGGCCGAGGCGCTCGGCATCTACTACAGGGAGATCGGGATCGAGACCGAGATCGAGGTGCTCGACTGGGCCAAGGTGCGCGAGATGTTCCGGAAGAAGGCGATCGGCTGCTGCATCTGGCCGAACATCATCTCGTGGCGGCCGTCCGAAGAGTGGATCCGCACGAGCTACTGGAGCAAGAGCCCGAACCACCACTACGAGAACGAGTTCGTCGACAAGCACTACGAGATGCTGACGAACGCCGTGAACCCCCAGGAGCGGGACAAGGTCGCGCGCACCATTGGTGACCACCTCTTCGAGGAGTTCGCGGACATCCCGCTGTTCTGGTTCGCGAACGAGGTGATGGCGAACCCGAAAGTCGTCGGCGAGTGGGTGTACCCGGGGCTCGGCGCCGGCCGATCGACCCACTTCCACCTGATCAAGGCGACGAAGTAGGACGGCATGCCGCGCCGAGTGGCCGACCCCTCGGCGCGTCTCACGGCATGGCCAGACAGATCGGGGACGTCATCCTCGAGGTCGAAGACCTCCACACCTACTGCTTTACTCGTTGGGGTGTGGTGAAGGCCGTCGACGGTGTGAGCTTCTCTGTCCGCGAGGGCGAGACGCTCGGCATCGTGGGCGAGTCCGGCTGCGGCAAGACGATGACGGCGCTGTCCCTGCTGCGGCTCCAGCCGCGACCAGTGGCGCGGATCGTCCACGGCGTGATCCGTCTCCAGGGCGAAAATCTCCTCGAGAAGACGGAGCGCGAGATGCGGCGCGTCCGCGGTCGTCGCATCTCGATGATCCTTCAAGACCCGCAGACGTCACTGAACCCGGTGTTCACGATCGGCAACCAGCTGATCGAGGCGATCAAGACGCACCACGCCGACGGGCGCAGCTCGTTGCTGCGACGCGCCGTCGAGAGGCTCAGGCAGGTCCGGGTCGCCGCCGCCGAGCGTCGCGTGCGCGACTACCCGCACCAGATGAGCGGCGGGATGAAGCAGCGCGTCGTCGGGGCCATCGCGATCTCGTGCGAGCCGCGGGTGATCATCGCCGACGAGCCAACGACGGCGCTCGACGTCACGATCCAGGCGCAGTATCTGCGGCTCCTGCGCGAGCTGCAGGAGCAGACGAACCTCGCGATCATCTTCATCACGCACGACTTCGGCGTCGTCGCGAAGATGTGCGACCGGGTGGCCGTGATGTACGCCGGACGCATCATCGAGCAGGGCCCCGTGCGCGACATCTTCAATCATCCGGCCCATCCCTACACCCAGGCGTTGCTCCACTCGGTGCCCAGCATGGACGAGGACATCCAGCGGCTCTATTCGATCGAGGGGCAGCCCCCCGCGCTCTGGGACCTGCCGCCCGGGTGCCGCTTCGCGGCCCGGTGCCCGCACGCCGAGGAGCAGTGCCGCGAGAGCTATCCGCCCGAGTTCTCGCTGAACGAGGGCCATACCGCCCACTGCTGGAAACTTTCACCCGAATGGCAGACGAGCCCGTCCTTCGCGTTAAAGGCCTGACCAAGCACTTCCCGGTCACCGAAGGCCTTCTGTGGATGAAGGTCGTCGGCGCAGTGAAGGCGGTCGACGGCGTCAGCTTTTCGGTCAAGCAGGGCGAGACGCTCGCGATCGTCGGTGAGTCCGGCTGCGGGAAGACGACGACCGCGAAGCTGATCCTGCGACTGGAGGAGCCGACATCCGGCCAGGTGTTCGTCGACGGCAAGAACGTACACGCGCTCGCCGGCCACGAGCTCAGCGAGTATCGCACCACGGTGCAGGCGGTCTTCCAGGATCCGTGGTCCTCGCTGCCGCCGAGGATGCGCGTGCAGGACATCGTGGCCGAGCCGCTCGTCATCAATCGCTCGGTGCCCGCGGCGGTAATCAAGGAGCGGGTGGCGGCGATGCTGTCGCGCGTTGGGCTGCGCCCGCAACAGGCCGCGCTCTACCCTCACGAGTTCAGCGGCGGGCAACGCCAGCGCATCGCGGTCGCGAGTGCGCTCGTCTCGGATCCGAAGCTCATCATTCTCGACGAGCCCGTGTCGGCGCTCGACGTGTCGATCCGGGCGCAGATCATGAACCTGCTCGTCGACCTACAGCGAGAGTACGGCGTCAGCTATCTCCTGATCGCTCACCACCTGGCGACGACCCGCTACATGGCCCACGAGGTCGCGGTCATGTATCTGGGCAAGCTCGTCGAGCGGGCCCGCACGAAGACACTCTTCGAGAACCCCTTGCACCCGTACACGAAGGCGCTCTTCTCGGCCGCGCTCCCGGCGCACCCCGACATCGTGCGGCAGGAGATCATCCTGCCGGGCGAGGTCCCGTCGCCGATCAATCCGCCGTCAGGCTGTCGCTTCCATCCGCGCTGCAGCTACGCGATGCCCCAGTGCGCCGAGGTCGTGCCGGAGGAGAAGACGCTCGCCGGCGGTCATACCGTGGCGTGTCATTTGTATTGAGTTCGAATTGATGGGGGGCCTCGAAGGGCCCCCCAAGCCCCCCGCGCTCGGAGACGGCCCGGCGGAGCCGGGCCGCCCCTCGACCGCGGCTACTTGCAGGGCTTCTGGTCTCTACACGCCTTGATGAGCCACGTGTGACCGATGTCTCCCCCGTCCCAGCCCGAAAACGGCCAGTCGGCGACGATCTTCGGGTCCACGACGACCTCGATGTAGACGTCGAAGAGCGGGATGGTTTCGAAGTTCTCGAACTTGTAGTTGCCGATCTTGCGGAGCTGCGCATCCCGGGCTCTAAGATCGGTGATCTGCAGGAGGTCTTCCCACATCTTGTAGATCTCGTCCGTCTGGAAGATGTGCCCGATCCCCTTGCCGACGTTGAAGACGGCGAGCTGCGGCTCGACCGCCTTCTTCGAGGGCGGAATGGCCCAGAGGTACCCGTGCGCCTCTCGCCTCTGTAGCTTGGGGCGCACGGCCGCCACCCAGTCGGCCTCTTCCAGCGCGATGTCGACGCCCACCTCGCGCAGCTGAGCGGCCACGGCCTCCATGACCGCGATCATTTCCGGGGCGCCGGCGAAGGGATAGAGCCACGCCTTGGCTTTGAAGCCGTTGGGATACCCCGCCTCCGCGAGCAATCGCTTCGCCGCCGCCGGGTCATAGCCGTACATCTCCGGGAACCGTTTCTCCCAGCTCGGGTCCCAGCCTTCGAGCCCCGGGTAGAAGCCATGCACGTACATCGGGCTTGCGCGGTTCTTGTAGAGGGCCCGGAGCAGCTCCTTTCGGTTGATCGCCTTGTTCATGGCCTGCCGCACTTTGACGTTCGTCCAGGGCAGCTTCGGGTCCAGCTTGCCAGTGGTGCCGCCGTACTCCGTGTAGCGCCCCGTGGCCTTGTCCTCGGTGCCGAAGTAGAGCCCGCCGAAGTTGATCTGCATCTGCTGCGCGGTGTCCCGGCTCCGGATGAGCTTGTAGCCCTTCGCAACCAGCTCGTCTGTCAGGTCCTTGTTCACTTCGGTGAGATGAGTCTCGCCGGTGATCAGCTGGGCGAAGCGCGTGGGCTCCTCGAGCGTCCACGACATCTTGATCTCTTTCCAGTCGACGACGCCGTGCTTCCAGTGTGGCGTGGGTGCCCGCTCGTACAGGACGTAGCGCCCCAGCTGTCGCTCCTTGAAGATGTACGGGCCCGTCCCGGCGGGCTTCTTCTCGTAGCCCATTTCGCCTTCGGCGTCCCACTGCTTCTTGCTGAAGATCATGACGTTCGACGCGCTCGAGTAGTAGAACGGCATGTCGAGACACACGACCTTGCAGTGCATGGTGATCTCGTGGGGATTGACCACCTCGATCTTCTGCACCTGACAGATGCCGGCCCGGTAGCCGGCGACCGGTGGGTCTTTGCGGCCGGGGTAGTTCGGCTCACACCACAAGGCGTGCGTGTGGACCACGTCCTGCGCCGTGAACTCGCCGTAGCCGTGATGGAACTGGACGCCCCGATGCAGCTTCACCCGCCAGGACCTCCCGTTGGGGCCCTGTGTCCAGCTATCCGCCAACCAGGGCTTGTAGTGGCCCGAAGGGTCGACCTCGATGAGCCACTCGTGCATGGGGTCGTGCTGGATGTTGTGATCGGCCGTCCCGTTGATCCAGGGGCGCACGTAGTCCAGGTACGGCGTGATCAGCCCCATCACCAGGCGGTCCACTTTGGCCTTGCCCGGCGTCTGCGCACCCGCGGTCGTGGCGGCAACCAGGAGAAGGATCGGCAGCAGCACGACGTAGCGGAGCGCGCCAGTCTTCCGAATGTGTTTTCGCTCCATGGCTCGATACCCCCGTGTTCCCCAGGGTTGAAGGTTCGTCGATGGATGGCTGGAGACGCTCGGACAGATACGCTCCGATGTCAACAACTTATTGACCCACCCGATGGCAAGAGCTAATTTCCTGCCGCGATGGCCGCGTGCCTAAACCGTCCTTCGAGAAGGAGAACGCCAATGAAGCCGTTCCAGCTTCCGCGATGGAAGTTCTCGAGCTGCTGCGGTCACGAGTGCGGCTATGACGAGGCGCATGAGGGCTCGCGCGCCGGCGCGACGCGGCGCGATTTCATCAAGGGCGCCGCGGCAAGCATCGCAGGACTGGCCGCGGGGGCCGCGCTTCCGGTGGAAGCCGTTGCGCAGGGTCGCACGTATCCACCGCCGCCGCCGGCGACGAGCCCGGTCGATGGGCTGATCGACTTCCACGTCCATACCGCGCCCGACGTGTTCGGACGCGCCCTCACCGACGACGAGGAGGCCGCGCTCTCGAAGGATCGCGGGATGGAAGCGGTGGTCCTCAAGAGCCACACGGCTCTCGCCGCGGATCGCGCGTGGATCGCGCGCCGGCGCGTCCCCGGCATGAAGATTTTCGGCGGCATCACGCTCAACGGCGCCGCCGGCGGTATCACGCGGCTCAAGGATGCTCCCTCCGGGATCAAGGTCGTCGGCGACGACGGCAAAGTGCTACCGGCTGTGCGCGAGGTCCTGAAGGAGTGCGGCGCGCAGAAGCTCGTCGTCGAGACTGGGCACTCGTCCGGAGAGGAAGCCCTGGCGATCATCGAAGCGGCGCGTGATGCCGGCTGCGACCGCATCGTCGTCACCCACGCGGAGTTCGAGGTCATCGGGATGACCGTGGATCAGATGAAGAAGGCGGCGTCGATGGGCGCGAAGATGGAGATCGCCACGCTCGGCGCACTGTCCGGGCCGCAGGCGCACCTCGCCTTCATGCGGAACTCGAAGAACATCTCGTTCAAGGAATCGGCGGATCACATCAAACAAGTCGGCGCCGCGCACTTCATCATCTCGACCGATCTCGGACAGACGGCGAATCCGTCGCCGCCAGACGGGCTCGCGTGGCTCGTCGGCGGGCTGACGTCCCAAGGGATCACGAAGGAGCAGATACAGACGATGGGACGCGAGAACCCCGGGAAGCTGCTCATGGGGTAGCGCGGCCGCGCGTGACCGACTTCCTGCAGGGCCGCGTGTGAGCGCGCGGAGCGTGGTCGCCGCGCTCGCACTGCTCGCGAGCCCCGGCCTCACCGCCTGCTCGAGCCCGTCGCCCGCGCCGCCGCGGCAGCCGGTCGGGGTCGAGACGAGCGTCTCGACCCGCTACTACCCGGTGCGCGGGACGACGACGGCGGCGATCTTCGCGGCCATCGACGCCAACGGCCTCGTCGAGACGAGCGGCCACCGTGCGGTGGGCCTGACGTCCGCGGAATGGAAGCTGACCTCGGGCGACGTGGACGCCCGCGCCGTGCCCTGCGTCTTTCCGTCGCTGACGATCATGCTCCACCTCGCAGTCATGCTGCCGCGACACGAGGCGCCGGAGGTCCTGCCGGCCGACCTCCGGGACCGCTGGGAGCGCTTCGTCGCCCGGGTCGCCGCCCACGAGCAGCGTCACGTCGACATCTACCTGGAGGGCGCGAAGGCGATGAAGACTCGCCTGGAGGCGACGCGGACGGCCGTGCCCTGCGCGGACCTCGAGAAGACGATCGACGCCGCGTGGCGGGCCCAGCAGTCGGACATCGAGCGCGCGCAGACGGAGTTCCACGCCGCTGACGAGACGAAGGCCCGGAGCGAGCGCGAGGCGCTGCAGGCCCGGCTCGACGGCACCCGCGCGCGGCTCGAGCCCGTGGACGCGGAGATCCGCCGCCTCGACGCCGAGCTCGCCGATCTTCGGCGTCAGGTCGACGCCGGGCGCGCGGACCTCGTCGCGCAGCACCACGCCCTCGCCGGGCGGCGCGGCGCGTTCGCGGAGGAGTACAACCGGCTCGTCGCGGACGCCAATGGCCTGATCGACGCCCTCAACTGGGCGCGCTGGTGAACGTGAGCGTCCCGTGGGGGCGCAGGAAGTGTTAGCCTTCCAGCGTGCCAAGCCCTATCCACTTCGACGGCGGCGCCGACGCCGACCACAAGGCCATCCTCGCCGCCCACGACGCCTACCTTCGCGCCAACGCCGCCTTCGACTGGCCGGCCCTGAAGCCGATCTGGAGCGACGATCCCACCAGCGTCTTCTTCAACATGAATGGCCACACCTACGTGGGGCTCGAGCACTGGAGCCGGCTCTGGCAGTACTACGCCGAGCACAAGGAGAGCGGCTGGTGGGAGCCGTTCGACGTGAAGGTGATCGTGCGGGGCGACATGGCGGTGGTGACGTGCCATCGCAAGACGACGTCGCGCTGGAAGCCGGAGACGGGCAAGCCGGACGTTGGACACGTGGACAAGTCGTTCATCTCCCGCTCGACGATGGCGCTGTTGAAACAGCACGGCCAGTGGAAGACGGTCCACGCCCACTTCTCCGAAGGCCGCGACACGCCCCGTCCGGGGAATGTCTAGCCCGACCCGGCCGGCTCTCGCGCTGCGCTGCCATGGCGGTTTGACGTCTCAGCAGTGCGTCGAACAGGCCGTGGCCGCCGAGCACGCCGGCTTCTCTACGGTCTGGTTTGCGGAGAATCCCTTCGGAAGAGGAGCGTGGCCGGGGGCGGCGGCGTGCGCCGTGGCGACCCGGCATGTACGGATCGGCCTCGGCGTCCTCAATCCCCACCAGCGCCACCCCACGCTGATGGCGATGGAGATCGCGGCGTTCGACGAGCTGTCCGAGGGACGGGCCGTGCTGGGCATCGGCGCGGGGATCCCGTCGCGCATCAAGAAGACGCATGCGCCCGTCGATCGGCCAATCGCCGCCGTGCGCGACGCGGTGACGATCACGCGCGCGCTGCTGCGCGGCGAGACCGTCACCTACACCGGCAAGGCGTTTTCTGCCGACGGCGTGCGGCTGGACTTCACGCCACGGCGCGGGAACCTGCCGATCCTGACCGCGGCGATGGGCGAACAGGCGCTGCGCCTGTGCGGTGAGATCGCCGACGGCGTGATCATCTCCAACCTCGTGCCGACGGCGTTCACGCGGCGCGCCGTTGCGATCATCCACGAGGCCGCGACGCGTATGAACCGCCGCACGCCGCGCGAGATCGTCCAGTACGTGCCCGGCGCGGTGCGCGACGACGGGGCCGAGGCGCGGCGGATCGCGAAGCGTAGCGTCGCCGCGATGCTCACCGCCTACGCGCAGACCGCATCGGCCGCGACGCGCGCGGCGATCAGCGAGTACGGCCGGCCGGAGGACTTTGCGCGTGCGATGAGCCGCCTCGCCCGCGGCGAGGCCCCGGAAGACGTGATCGATGATGGGCTGCTCGCGGAGTATGCGATCGCCGGCACGCCGGAACAATGCCTGGCGCAGGCGGAGGTCTACGCCGAGGCCGGCGTGAGCGAGCTCGCGATAGCGCCGATCGGCGAGCGTCCCGCCGACGACATTGCGCGACTCGGCCTCGCGATCAAGTAGCGAGCCGGTTAGCCGTTGTTCCCGCGTGATCTCCTCGGTGTCGAGGGATCAGCGGCGGGCCACGAGCACGCTGATGGGATAGAGACAGTAGTAGTCCGGATCGTCCAGGATGAAGGTCGCCGACTCCGCCTCGCAGAGGGCTGAGCGGCGCGTCCAGTCGTCCGGGGCGAGGCGATCGCGCAGGCGCGGGCCCCAGTTACGCTCGAAGACGACGTGCTGGATGTAGTCGCGCGCGGCGTGGGGCAGCGGCGCCCGGCGCTCCAGCAGGTACGTCCGGAAGCCCTCCACCGACAGTCCGGCCGCGCGCAGCGACGCGAGGGTACGCTGGCGGCGCTCCTCGAAGGAGAACTCACCGCCCTCGTGGCGGCTCCACTCCATCTCGGCCTGGCGCAGACGACGCTCGAGGGCGGGATGTCCGGGCAGAAACACTCCTTGCAGCAGCTGGGATTCCTTCACGACGATCCGGCCTCCGGGGCGAACGACGCGCGCAAACTCGCCGAGCGCCCGGCCTGTCTCCTGGACGTGGTGGAGGACGTCGCCGCACCAGATCCAGTCGAACGTCGCGTCCGGCGCGTCGAGCTTGGTGGCGTCACCCTCGTGGAACTCGAGACGCGAGGCGAGGGGCCCGTGGCCGACCAGCGCGCGCGCCGCTTCCACGCGCTCCGTCGATGGCTCGATGCCCACCACGCGCCCGCGTGGCCCGATCGCCTCCGCGAGCCAGAGGGCGAAGAGCCCGGCGCCGCAGCCGACGTCGAGGCCGCGTGAGCCCTCGGGCAAGCCGAGGTCGGCGATGAGGACGCGCGCCTCGGGCTCCTGGAAGAGGTTCATGCGCTCCAGCGACTTCGTGAAGGGTTCGGTCTCGGGCTGGGTCATCAAGGTTCCCCCGTCTTGGCCGCGGCCTCGGCGAGCAGCGCGTACTTGGCCAGCGTGCGCTCGGCGAGCGCGGTGGGCCATGCGTGATCGTCCACGATCCTCAGGAACTCGTCGAGGACCCTGGCGAAGTGAGCCTCGTGGCCCCCGTCGAGCTGGGGCGGCACGGCCACCTCGTACGTTTCCGGGCCGGCGGGCACGACCTCGACACCGGGGAGCTCCGCCTGCCACGCCGTGACCGTGTCGCGGAGCGCACGCGCGACCCCGGCGGCATTCGCGCGGGGCTCGAGGAACACTCTGCGGCGGTGGCCCGTGCGGGCGCTCTGCTCCATGCGGATGTCGGCGCGAGTCCCGTGAGCGACGCTGTGGGAGGCGTCTCCCCCACCCGGCGACGGCGAGAGGTTCCAGCGCGTCGCGGCGCTCGCGGTGACGTGCCCGATCCGGTACACGAGCTCGGCATTGCATCGATAGCTCAGATCGTCGCCATCGACGAAAGGCTGGAGCTCCCGCGGAAATCCCGCCTCTCCTGTGATCCGCCGGAACGCTTCCACGGGCACCCGCGTCGACCACGCGCGAGCCGAGAGGAGCACCAGCGCCGCGCGGTCACCGTCCACGAGCCACTGCGCCTGGTCCACGACGTGGGTGGGAATGTCGACCGGGCCGCTGCCCTGCACGCGCACGTCGAAGAACCACCACGGACGTCTGAGGGGGGCGCCATCGACGAGCTTCTCAAGATGATGCACGCTCTCCTGCACGATGGCCGCCCCATCGTCGCGGAAGGCACCGAAGAGCGCTGGAGTACCGACGAGCCTTTTGACCAGTCCGGCTGCCACGTCGTGACGCCCCGTCATGATCTCCGCGGCCAGCGGCCAGCCCTCGAGGCTCGCCCGCACGTGCTCGAGGTCGGCCGGCTGCACGAGCCACGGCTTGTCGGCGAGCACGTGGAAGCCCGATTCGTGCAGCCGTCGGATGGTGCGTGCCTTGCCTCCATTCTTGCCCGCGAGGACCACCACGTCTCCACGTCGCTCATCGACGAGCCGCTCGAGCGGGTCATCGCACGTCGTCACGACGGGACGCCAGCGCGTCGGGTTCGGCGAGCGCCGGCTGAAGCGCTCGACCAGGGCGAGGAAGTCGTGCAGCTCGGCGCCCTCGCGCGCGTAAACGAACACCTCGTCGGCCGCGCGCGCCTGCGGTGAGCGCAGGGTCAGGGCCGCGTGGAAGTGCCCCGGGTCGAGGAAGAGCAGCGTGTGCATGGGTGCTCAGACGCCGTCGAGCGCCGGCTTCATTTTCAGGATCGCGTCGATGTGGCCGCGTGGCGAGAGGCCCGAGCCCATCGTGTTCACCGACAAGTGGGTGGCACCGAGGTCGCGCCACTCCCGGGCGCGCTTCGCCCACTCGCTCGGGCCGCCGATCCCGTAGCCGAAGCGGCCCTCGATCCCCACGGCGGAGAGCGGGCGGCCCGCCTCCTTCATATACGCGCGCACGCGTTCGAGCGTGTGGCTGGCCTCGTCACCGGGCTGAAACTGCGGAAACCAGCCGTCGGAGATCTGGGCTACTCGCTTGAGCACCGGCTCGGCCATGCCGCCCATCCACACCGGGATGGGACGCTGGACGGGCAGAGGGTTGATGCCGGCCCGATCGAGGTGATGATACGAACCTTTGAAATTCACGACGGGCTCGGTCCAGAGCTTCCGCATGACGGCGATCTGCTCGCTGACCCGGCGGCCCCGCGTGTGGAAGTCCTCGTTCAGCGCCTCGTACTCGACATGGTTCCAGCCGATGCCCACCCCGAGGCGCAGGCGCCCGCCGGTGAGGACGTCGACCGCGGCAGCTTGCTTGGCCACCAGCGCAGTCTGGCGCTGCGGCAGGATGACGATGCCGGTGACGAGCTCGAGGCGCTGAGTGCAGGCGCCCAGGTAGCCGAACAGAACGAACACCTCGTGGAAGGGGCTCTCGTCGGTATAAGGCGGACGGCGACCGAGCTTGTCGAAGCGCTCCAGCTTGCCGCCCAGCACGTGATCGAAGACGAGCAAGTGATCATAGCCTGCGTTCTCGGCGGCCTGGGCGTAATCGCGGATCACCGAAGGGTCCGAGCCGATCTCCGTCTGGGGAAACACCACGCCGAGTTTCATCTCGTCTTTCTCCTCTTCGCCGAAGTTCCTGGGACCAGGCCGATCAACGAACGATCAGACCCTGAGGCTCGGTCCCCGCCTTGATCCGGCTCGTCAGCGCCAGCTTCTCGATGTCGATCACGGCAACGTTGTTCGCACCGCGCACCGCGATGAACGCCGTCCTGCCGTCCTTGCTGAACCCGATGTTGGAGCCCCCCTGCCCGATCGTCAGACGCTTCACTTCCTTGAAGGTCCGCGCGTCGAAGATCTGGGCGAAGGTGTCCTGGCCATTTGTCACGAGCGCGTAGCGCCGGTCGCGGGTCCACGCGTTGGTCACAGGCTGCTTTCCGGTCGGCTGTGTTGCAAGCACCGCCAGATCGGCGGCGTCGAGAACCACGTTCGTATTGGCGTCGGCTGTCTGCACCCAAACCTCCTTCCCATCCGGCGACACCCGCAGCATGTGCGGCTTGCTGCGAGCGGGGAAGGGAACAGTCTTGACGAGCTTTCGGCTCGCCATGTCGATCTTCGAGACCGTGTCCGCCTCGCGTTCCGGGGTGTAGCCGAACCGACCGTCCGGCGTCAAGTGGAGGTCTCAGGGAAATGCTCCGGTCTGGAGCGTGGCGTCCACGTTGCCGTGCTCGAGATCGAGGAACGCGATGAGGTTGTCCCCCGCGACGTTGACCGCGGCCTTCTTCTTGTCGGGCAGCACGACCAGGCTGTGGCCGGGTCCCTTGCCGAGCCCGCCGATCGTCCTGGTGACGGCCACCTGCCTCGGATCGATCGCGATCGCCTGGACTTGATCGTTGGGAAAGTCGTAGGTCCAGATGCGCGCCCCGTCCCAGTACGTCTGCTCGTTGGACAACCAGCGCACCGAGGCGCCGAGCGGTCGGGTTTCGCGAACCTGGCGGTTGGCGACGTCGATCAGCGTGACATCTTTAGAACCAACGTTGAAGACGTACACCGTCTCGCGGCCTTCTGCGCCGCCGGCGGTTGCCGATTGCGCGGGGGCCGAGCTCGTCTGCGAGGCACTGGATGGTCCGCAGGTGGAAGCAATGAGTCCGAGCGCTGCGCTGCCCGCACCTTTGAGGACCGTGCGGCGGTCGAGACTCGAGGAGAGGAACCAATTCGAGCCGCCGACGAACACGCCTGTTGCCTCGCCACGCGAGGCGCAGTCTTCGGGCGCTCAGTGTGAGGGGGGCTGGGCCGACGCCAGGGGATTCACTATCGCATTCGACATCGTGCGTCTCCTTCAAGGCCCCGACTTGCACTCGACACGCCCGAGAGTCTGCCGAAAGAGCCTGCCCGTCAAGCGGCTTTCGGCACACACCGACGCGATGCGTGGCAATCTCCTGTCTCATCGACGAAGCTTGCCAGGGTCGGCTACTGTGTGGCCGAGGCGCCGCGGCGGTGATTCCCATACCGAGAAAAAGAGGATGGAGCGCACATGGCACATTGGCTCCTGAAGTCCGAGCCCGACGAGTGGTCATGGACCCAGCAGGTCGCGGAAGGGCGTGGCGGGGCGGAGTGGACCGGCATCCGCAACTTCTCGGCCCGGAACCACCTGCGCGCGATGAAGAAGGGGGAGCAGGCATTCTTCTATCACACCGGAAAGGAGCGCGCGATCGTCGGCATCGTCAAGGTGATCGCGGAGGCGCATCCGGATTCGACCGACTCTGCCTGGAGCGCCATCAATGTCGCCGCGGTTCGGGCGCTCCCGACACCGGTCAGCCTCGACCAGATCAAAACGGACAAGCGCCTCAAAGGCATGGTGCTGGTCAGGCTCGGGCGCCTGTCGGTTCAGCCGGTGACGGACGCCGAGTGGCGGATCGTCTACGAGATGGGAGGACTCGGCTGATCACATTACATTTAGGGTAATTGATTGCCTCTCCGGCCGCGTGGACGATGCCACAGGAGCAACAGCTCACCAGCCCTCGGACGGATCACGCTCGACGGCTTCTTCTCTGTCATGGCCTGGCACGACGATAATCATCTCGACCAGCTCATTGCGCGCACTTCAGGGGCGAGCTTGACCTCGGCGGACAGCGGAACTTCGGGTGCAGGGGTGATGGCCGGTCTTCGTGAGTGACGGAGCGCTAGCGCAGCCGCGGACCCGGGTCCATCTTCAGGAAGACCCGGCCACCCATCGGATACCATTCCGGCGCGAGCGTGGCCGCCTGGCCGACGACTTGGAGATCACGCCAGCATTCGGCCAGGCGGCTCTCGCGCCGGTACGACGTGCTGCCACCGTGCCGGTACATCAGATCCATCGCCTCGCGGGCATTGTCGGCGGCGTGGACCGCGGCCAGCCTGCAACGCGCCCGTTGCTCGAGGGTTGTGTCCCCGCCGGCCGCGACGGTGTTCCAGATCTCGGTGATCATCGCGCTGCGGTACGCGCGACCGGCATTCAGGATCGCGTCGGCCCGACCGACCGCGTCTTGAACTTGAGGGTTCTCGCAGAGCCGGCCGGTCCGGCCTCGCGGTGTCTTCTCGCCCGCCAGCTCGATCAGCGCATCGATGCCGGCCCGGGCGATTCCGGTGATCACGGCGCTATGGTGGGGTCCGACCCAGGCCTGGGCCGGCAGGGCATACGAGATCCCCGGCCAGCGCTTCCACTGGTTGTCGAGCGGGACGCCGGCGTGGACCATCGTTCGCCGCTCCGGCAGAAAGACATCGTTGACCGTCCAGTCGAAGCTGCCGGTCGCACGCATCCCGGATACGTCCCAGCTTCCCTCGACGATCTGCGCTTCCGAACGCTGGAAGATCCCTCGCCAGTAGACCGATGAGCCGTCCGGGCTCCGGCGCGGCTGGTCGCCGTCGAGAATCTGGAAGCTGCCCAGCATCCAGGAGCTCTCCTGACAGCCGGTGCCGAAGGGCCAGCGACCGGTGACCCGGTAGCCACCAGCGACAGGCACGGCCCGCCCGCCCCCCATCACGGCGGTGCCGGCGATGACGGTGTCGGCTCCGCGCGCGTAGATCTCGTGCACGCCCTCGTCCGGCAACCCGAGCGTGACGAGCTGGCCGATGCTGCTGTTGGCGACATTCCAGCCGACCGACCCGGCGGCCTCGGCCAGCAGCTCCACGACGCGCACGTAGGTCAGCGGGTCGGCCTGCAAGCCGCCCAATGCACGCGGCATCACCAGGCTGTAGAAGCCGGCGGTGTGAAACTGCTCGACCAGCGCCTTCGGCAAGCGCTGCTCGCGCTCGATCTCGTCGCGATAGCCGCGGATGACCGGGCGCAGAGCGGCCGCGACCTGCACCGGAGGCTCCGCATCGATGTCGGTGGGCAAGAGCTTGTCTTCCGCAATTTGTCGCATGGGCCGGATGTTCCGCTGGCGAAGCGGAGGTGTCAAGGAGTACTGTCTGCTCATGTCACGCTTAGGCTTCGGCGCGTTCCTCGCACCACACCATCCCATCGGGGAGCATCCGATGCTGCAGTTCCGCCGTGATCTCGACCTCGTCGAGCACCTCGACAAGCTCGGGTACGACGAGTTCTGGTGCGGCGAGCATCATTCCAGCGGCTGGGAGATGATCGGCTCGCCCGAGATGTTCCTGGCCGCGGCGGGCGAACGATCCAAGCGCATCAAGCTCGCTACCGGGGTCGTCTCGCTGCCATATCACCATCCGTTCAACGTGGCGCAACGGATGGTGCAGCTCGACTACATGACTGGTGGACGGGTGATCTTCGGCTCAGGACCGGGCGCGCTGGCGTCGGATGCCCACACGCTCGGAATCGATCCGATGCTGCTGCGCGATCGTCAGGATGAGGCCATCGGCGTCATCCGCCGCCTGATGCGCGGCGAGCGCCTGAGCGTCAAGTCCGACTGGTTCACCTTGCAGGACGCCGCCCTGCAGCTACTGCCGTTGCAGGAGGACATGCCGTTCGCGGTCGCCTCCCAGATTAGTCCCTCGGGCATGACCCTGGCCGGAAAGCACGGCATCGGCATCATCTCGATCGGCTCCTTGTCCGAGGAAGGTCTGAACGCCCTGCCGACGCAATGGGGCTTCGCGGAAGCCGCCGCCGCCGAGCACGGGCAGACCGTCGATCGCAAGAACTGGCGCGTGCTGATGAGCTGGCACATCGCGGAGACCCGCGAGCAGGCCCGCGCCGAGGCTC
>Ga0209160_1001641_pt1 | contig 18879 bp, 19 predicted proteins | sample GraSoiAngelo_153_FD_186167 | JGI IMG/M metagenome (GOLD analysis project Ga0209160, IMG submission 186167) | Grasslands soil microbial communities from the Angelo Coastal Reserve, California, USA - 14_1009_12_40cm (SPAdes) (version 2) | ecosystem: Environmental > Terrestrial > Soil > Grasslands ... | reverse complement strand
TGGGCGAGCGTGTGGTCGTATTGCGACCAGCCGAGGTTGGCCAACAGGTACTCCCAATCATGCCCTTCGACTTCCTGCCCGGTGACCCCGCCTAAGAGAATCAACTGGAGATCCCGCGCGTCGTTGATGTACGGCGCGAGGTCCATCAGACTTTCGGCGAACCACCAGAGCGACACCGTCGCGCCGAAGGCGTCATTGTTATAGAAGAGGAACGCCCCCAGGCAGATCAGCGGCATGAGGAGCTGCCCCAGACTGCCGCCGAGCACCGTCATGAACCGGCCGAAGGGCGAAAAGACGAGATGCCCGGCCTCATGGAACGGGAGGTTGATGAGGTGCATGAAGTGCCCGCCCACATAGTTCGTCTCCATGGGGGTTGCGATGAACTTCACGCCCCAGAAGATCAGCACGCCATACACGAGTACCCGCCCGGCGAAGACGAACGAGTTGACGCGCTCCTCAGCAGGAAGCAGGTAGGCGATGATGAGCGCGAAGAGCATCAGGCGCTGCGTTTACTTCGCTTGCGTTTCCAGTTGTGCGTAGAGTTTCTTCACGCAGTCCGGACAGAGGCCGTGGGTGATCGTCGCCTCCGAATGCGTGTGGATATAGTTCTCGACATAGTCCCAGTAGCCCTCGTCATCGCGGATCTTCTTGCAGGAGGCGCACATGGGCAACAGACCTCGTAAGGCCTTGATGTGCTCGTGGGCGTGCTGCAACTCCTCAAGGAGCGCCTCGCGTTTCGCTGCAATCCGATGGCGCTCGGCCACCACCGCCGCAAACACCATGGCCAGCAGGGCGGTGACGCCGATGAACGCTTGCAACAACAGCAGGGACTCGTTCGGCGTTTCCCCGGCAAAGGGACCGAGCCCACGCAGGGTGTCCCAGATCGCGATCCCCGAGAGCAGGACGGTGGCCGTCGCCGTTTCACGTGGACCGAATCGAAACGCCGCCCACACGAGGATTGGAACGCACAGGTAGTCGAGCGGGTAATCTTTGACTTTGAGAGGAGTCCAGCCGCCGAACACCACCTGGCCAATGACAACGAGACAGAGAAGCAGGCAGGCAGCCTCACGAACCTGCGCTCGCTGCCAGCGCACGCGGGGATTCGTGAGCCACAGCACGAGCAGCGGGGTCACCTCGAGAGCGCCCACCGCATCCCCGAGCCACCAGGTCAACCAGATAGCGCCAAAGTCGGCCCAGTTGGCGAAGCCGCCCAGTGACAGGCTGGTCACGCCGAGCGCGGGGCTCACCATCGTGCTGAGCATTCCGGCGAGGACCGCGAATTTGAACACATCTTGCGGCCGCTCGAAGGCGTGAATACCGCCGGCGAACCTGTTCACCAGGTACGCCCCTGTCAGTCCCTCAAGCGTGTTGCCGGCCGCGATACCGAGGGATGTGGCGACTGTGCCCGCCGTCGTGATATTCGCCAGGTATGCGCCGGCGAAGATGCCGGGCCAGACGCGGTACCCGAACACCAGGAACGCCGCCAGAGCGATTCCGGTGGGCGGCCATACCGCCGTTGCGCTGGCGTGCACGAAGGCGAGCTTCAGCCCGAGCTTGGCCGCGATCAAGTAGACGGCGGCCAGGACCGCGACAGTCACCAGATAAACCAGATAAGGAACCCAGCGAGAAAGCTTCATCCTTTCTGCAAGCTGCAAATCCCATGCAAGGCGCTGGTGACTGTTGATACGGGTTGTCTCAGGATGTCAGGCCCTGTCGAGGTTCCGACCGAGCCTGATCCTTATTTCCTTAGAATGTACTCGTCGAGGCGGCGCTGGATGATGCCGCCGGAGAGGTAAGGATACTGGCTGCGGAGGGCGCGCTGCCCGACGGCGGCGGGCTGATGATCGTCGTTGCGGATGAGGCCGGCGATGTTGGCGTCAATGCGCGTGACGGCCTCGCGAAAGAACTCGTCAGCGAGGTCCCAGACGTGGCCGTTCCCCTGCGCGCGGCGAAGCGCCTCGGTATGCAGGGCCGTGGCGGCGATGGTGAGAATGTCCTCGCCGATCTCCTCGATCCGGTTCTGCCGGCCCTGATCGTCGCGCAGCGCCTCGCGATAACGCGCCATCGCGTACAGAATTGTCCGGGCAAGGCGCCGGCTCACGCGCTCGGCGCATAAGAGTTTTTCCGAGACCTCGCGGCGCCGGAACTCCTCGCGATCCGGCAGGGGCGTGCGTTTCCAGAGTCCCAGGTATCTGGGTACGTAGCCACGCAGGAGCTTCAGCCACTCGCGGAGCTTCGAGGCCCCGGTCAATCCTCCCTCGAGGTACGTGCGCGCCCGTTCGAGATGCGGGCTCAGCGCCTCGCGCGCCACGAACGGCCGCAGAACGTCCGTGGCCCCTTCGCCGATGCGGTACATCTCGGCGTCGCGGACGAGCTGCTCGATCGGGAATCCCGGCTCGCCCCGGACCTGCCGCGACTCCGCCGTCTCGTAGCCCATCCCGCCGAAGATGATCTGGGCGTCCTTCAGGAAGCGGATCGCCTTCTCCGAGCAGAAGATCTTGGCGATGGCGGCCTCAATCCGGATGTCGTAGTGCTTCTGGTCCGCCATGCGCCACACGAGCGACGCCAGCGCCTCCATCGCGAAGAGGTCGGTCGCCATGCGGCCGATGCGCATCATTTGCGTCTGCCGCTCGCCCAGGGGCTTGCCGAAGGTGATGCGGGAGTTGGCCCTGTCCAGCGTCGGCTGCCACGCCTGCTTCGCCATGCCGAGACAGATGGCCGGGATGCTGATCGCGCGGCCGACGTTGAGGATGGTGAGCGCGTACTTGAGCCCCTTGCCGATCTCGCCGATGACGTTCTCGGCGGAGATGCGCACGTCCTTGAGCCGCATGTAGGCGTTCTCTATCCCCCGGCACCCCTCGAATTGGCACCGCTGCAGGACCGTCACCCCGGGGGTCTCCATGGGGAGGATGAAGGCGGTATGCACTTTGTCGTCGCAACTCTCCCCTTCACGAACGGGCACCCAGGCCGGCTTGCCGTCCCGCACAACTTTTTTGGCCGGAACCCGGGCGATCAAGGTGACGTAGCGCGCGATGGGCCCGTTCGTGCACCAGAGCTTCTCCCCGTTGGCGAGGAAGTGCGAACCGGCCCGGTCCAGCACCGCTTCGGTCTGGATGTTGGCGGCGTCGGAGCCCGTGATCGACTCCGTCAGCGCGAAGGCGGAGATCGCTTCCCGGGCCACGCGCGGGAGGTAGGTCCGTTTTTGCGCCTCATTGCCGAAGAGGAGGATCGGCATGGCGATGCCGATGGACTGGGGCACCGCGACGGTCAGCGACAGGATGTTGCTCCAACTGGCGATGAGTGTGAGCACGCGCCCGTAATTGGTGTAGGAGAACCCGAGGCCGCCGTACTCCTTGGGGATCTTCATGCCGAACGCGCCGACCTCGAAGAGTCCTTTGAGCACAGAGTCGGGGATCTTTGCGGTGCGCTCGATCTCCTCGGGGTCCACGTGGCTTTTGAGGAAGGCTTCGATCTTCCGGCAAAAGGCTTCGCCGGCGGCTTTCTCTTCCGGCGGCTCCGGCGGCGGGAGGAGCAGGGCGAAATCGGGTCGGCCGACGAAGACGCCCGCCATGAAACTGGAGCCCGTCAGGCGCTCGCGGGCTTCCTCGATCCGCTCCAGGCCCTTGAAGAGTTCCGCCATGGCGTCCTACCTCGCAGGAGGGAGATGCAGGCTACCGAGGATTTGTCTGCGACGTGCGGGACTGGAAGGTCGGCAACGGCGGGCTCTCCCCAAGCCAGGGCCAGGGCGGCAGCGTCAAGATCGGGGTCATCAGGACCAGCGCGACCGGTTCCCAGATCCGATTCAGGCAGGATTCCGCCCGCCTGCTCAGCAATTCCTGGCAGTACCCGGGCGGCTCGACGATGTCGTAGCCGGTTAAATCCCAGTCATCGCCCTTCTTCTGCAGCTGCTTCTTGTACCCTGCTCCATACATGACGGGCGCCTCGAGCACCTCGCCGTTCTTAGCCACGGCCACCAGTTGGCCGGTCCGGGTCTGGTAGTAGCGGGTGCCGTCGGACCGTTCGTGGTAGTACAGCGACCCGGACGCGCAGCCGGTGAGCAAGAACACGCTCGTCATGAACCAGGCTGTAGCTTTCATGCGTACCTCCTCAATGCACCCAGGGCCGCCAGGCTCCTCGTGGCGCCGGCGTGTTGGCCGGCGGGGGCGGAGGCGTGTAGCTCTGCGGCTGGCTGCGCGGTGGAGGATCGGGCGCCCGGCGCGCGCCTTTGCCCTCGAAGGCCTTGATCACCCGATCCGTGAGATTGATCGAGGGTTCGCTGTACATGATCAGCGCGCCGAGTCCGGCATCCCCTTTCTCCATGACCAGCGTGATCTTTTCCTGCTCGGCGATCTCCCGCACCACTTGTTCGACCTTTTTGGTGAAGTCGCTGAGCAGCTCACGCTTCTTGGTCTGGACCTCCCCCTCGAGCTCTTGGACATGACGCTGGTAGGTGACAAGCTTTCGGCGAATCACCTCTTCCTTCTCCTGTTTGGCTTCTGGGCCCAAGGCAGCGCCTTGTTTCACGAGGTCTTCCTCCATGGCCTTGATATCTTGCTCTTCCGATTCAATCAGCCGTTGTCGGGTGTTCACATAGTCAGCCAGCGCGTCCTTCACCTGCTTCCCGGCCGTGGTGCCATCTAAGACTTTTTGAGGTTCGACCACCCCGATTGCTAGGTCCTCGGCCCAGCCTGGGAGCCCGTACGCCAGCACGAACAGACTGACGAGATTGAGGATTCTAAAACAACGCTGCACCGGACTCATCTCACTCCGCTATTCGTACCGCAGGGCGTCGATCGGATTCAAGCGCGAGGCCTTATACAGGCCCCTGCTGGTTATTAGACACCGGCGCGCGGGAAAAGTCACTTCTACTTTACACCTACAAGAACCATAGTGGTCTGTGATAGATATGAAGGGTATGACGGCCGGGAACTTCATCCGTGAGATCGTCGAAAGCGATCTGAGGAGCGGCAAGCACCGTCGCATTGTGACCCGCTTTCCTCCGGAGCCGAACGGCTACCTGCACATCGGGCACGCCAAGTCCATCTGCCTCAATTTCGGGCTCGCGCTGGAGCACGGCGGCGTCTGCCACCTGCGCTTCGACGACACGAACCCGAGCACGGAGAGCGTGGAGTACGCGGAGGCGATCCAGGCCGACGTGCGCTGGCTGGGCTTCGATTGGGGCGATCGGATGTTTTACGCCTCGGGCTATTTCGAGCAGCTCTACGAGTACGCCGTGGAGTTGATCACGAAGGGGAAGGCTTACGTGGACAGCCTGAGTGCCGAGGAGATCCGGCAGTACCGGGGCACGCTGACCGAGCCGGGAAAGAACAGCCCCTACCGGAATCGGTCGGTCGAGGAGAGCCGGGACCTGTTCGCGCGCATGCGGGCGGGCGAGTTCAAGGACGGGGCCCACGTGCTGCGCGCCAAGATCGACATGGCCTCGCCCAACGTGAACATGCGGGACCCGACCATGTACCGCATCCGGCACGTCGCCCATTATCGGACGGGCGACCAGTGGTGCATCTATCCGACCTACGACTACGCCCATCCAATCTCGGACGCCATCGAGGGGATCACCCATTCCCTCTGCACGCTGGAGTTCGAGGACCATCGCCCGTTGTACGACTGGTTCCTGGACAACGTCAGCGTGCCGAGCCATCCCCAGCAGATCGAGTTCGCACGGCTCAACCTCAGCCACACCGTCATGAGCAAGCGGCGGCTCCTGGAACTGGTCGGCAAGGGGAACGTGAACGGCTGGGACGATCCACGCCTGCCGACCCTCAAGGGCTTGCGGCGGCGGGGCTACACGCCGGAGGCGATCCGCGCCTTCTGCGAGCACATCGGCGTGCAGAAGCGCGACGGGATGGTCGAGATGGCCCTGCTCGAGCACTTCATCCGGGAGGACCTCAACAAGCTCTCGCCACGCGTGATGGCGGTGCTGCGGCCCCTGCGAGTGGTCCTCGAGAACTACCCGGAAGGCCGCGTGGAGGAGGTGGACGCCGTCAACAACCCGGAGGATCCCGGCATGGGGAAGCGGAAGGTGCCCTTCTCCCGCGTGCTGTACATCGAGCGGGACGACTTTCGCGAAGCGCCGCCGAAAAAGTTCTTCCGCCTCGCGCCCGGCCAGGAAGTCCGCCTCCGCTATGCCTACATCATCAAGTGCGTGGGAGTCGTGAAAGACGATCGCACCGGCGAGGTGGTCGAGCTGCGCTGCACCTACGATCCGGAGACGCGGACGGGCGGGCCGCAGGCAGGCCGCAAGGTGAAGGGCACGATCCATTGGGTGTCGGCCTCCCACGCGCTGGACGCGGAGGTCCGGTTGTACGATCACCTCTTCGTCAAGGCCGACGCGGGCGACATCCCCGAAGGGCAGGACTACACAGTGAACCTGAATCCCAATTCACTGGAGCGTCTGACGGGATGTAAAATGGAGCCCAGCCTCGCGGGCGCGCAGCCTGGTAGCCGGTATCAGTTCGAGCGGCAGGGCTATTTCTGCTTGGACTCCGATTCGGCCCTGGGCAAGCTCGTCTTTAACCGGACGGTGGCGTTGCGGGACTCCTGGGCCAAGATCGAGAAGGCCCAGCAAGACGGTTAGGGCGTGGCGCAAGCGGGTGGCGCCGAGCGGGACGGATCGGTAGGGGCGGACCTGCGTGTCCGCCCAGGAGAGGGCAACCACACAGGGTTGCCCCTACGCCAGTAATCCGGCGGCGCGCAGAAACGTCATCGCGACTTCGCTCACCGGCCGGTGCTTGCCGTCCACCTGATAGTTCAGCGTCCGCATGATCTCATTCGAGAACAGCCCCGACAGTTGCTCCAGTGCGCGCTTCAACGGCGGATGCTTCGCCAGCGCGTCGGCCCGGACGGCCAGCGACGCCTGATACGGCGGGAAGTACCGCTTATCGTCCTTGAGGACCTTCACGTCCAGCACCGACAGCAGCCCGTCCGTCGCGCTGGCGGCCACCATGTCCACTTGTTTCTGTTCGAGAGCCCGGTACAGCAGGCCCAGGTCCATGGTTCGTGGCGATCTCTTGAGGGGCAGCTTGTAGGTCCTGAGCAGGCCGGCCAGACCGTCCGGCCGCTGCTGGAACTCGTAGCCCACGCCGAGCGTCCATCCGTTGGCGTGTGTGGCCGCATCGCTCAGGGTTTCGATCTGGAATTTGCGCGCGTCCTCTCCGCGGATCACCATCGCGAAGGTATTGTTGAATCCCAGCGGATCGAGCCAAAGAATTTTGAAGCGGGAAAGATACTCGGCCTTTACTTTGGCGAGCACGGCGGCCGGGTCGGAGGAAAGCCGGCGTTTAAGGACGGCGGTGAGTGCGGTGCCGGTGTACTCGGGATAGAGATCGAGATCGCCCTTCACCAGCGCTTGATGCGCCAGCAGCGTGCCGCCCAGGTTCAGCTTGCGGTCCACCCGTTCTGACAGCCGGAGGCTCACGTGCTGGGCCACGATCTCACCCAGGATCACCTGCTCCGTGAAGTTCTTGGAGCCCACGGTGATCAGGCGTTCCCTGCTGCAACCGAGGACCCAGTGAGCTCCCGCGGCGGCGATCAGACCGGCGACAATTTTTTCTCCGCCCATCCAAGTCCTCCGTCGGCCAGCAGGGCAATGAGCGCGGCCGGCACGGCTCCGGCCAGGATCAGGGTCGTGTCCACGGAGGCCAACCCGCGGAAGATGAACACGCCCAGCCCGCCCCCGCCGATGGCCGCCGCGATCGTCGCCGTCCCGATCGTCGTCACGGTCGCGACCCGCACGCCGGCGAGGATCGTGCGCGCCGCCAGCGGCAGCTCCACCTCCCAGAGCAGTTGCCGGCCGGTCATCCCCATGGCGATCGCCGATTCTCGGACCGCCCGGTCCACGCCGAGGATGCCGGTCAGCGTGTTCCGCAACACGGGCAGCAGCGCGTAGAGCACCAGCGCGACGATCGCCGTGTGCTTCCCGATCCCGCCCAGCAGCGGGATGGGGATCAGAAACCCGAAGAGCGCGAGGCTTGGGACGGTCTGCATCACGTTGGCGAACCCGAGCACCCACCGCTGTAGTGGCGCGCGCCGCGTGAGCAGGATGCCGGCTGGAAGGGCCACGGCGATCGCGACCGCTATGGACACCGCGACCAGGACCAGGTGCTCGACCGTCAGCTCGGCCATTTCCCGTGCGAGCTCGGCTGTCATGCGGGCGTTACCTGGGTGTCGAGGCAGGCGAGAAACGCATGGACCTCCTCGCCCTGCGCCCGCAGAAACTCGGCCGGCGCGGCCAGGACCGCCAGCCGGCCGTCGTGCAGCAGCGCGATGCGCGTGGCCACCAGCAGCGCCTCGCGGACGTCGTGCGTCACGAAGATTGCCGTCTTGCCGATCTCCCGTCGCAGCGCGAGGAACTGGCGCTGCAGCTCGACGCGAGTGACCGGGTCCAGCGCGCCGAACGGCTCGTCGAACAGCAGGATCGGCGGGTCGGCCGCGAGCGCGCGGGCGACGCCGACACGCTGGCGCTGGCCCCCGGAGAGCTCGCGGGGGTAGCGGGCGGCGAACTGCGCGGGCGGCAGCCCGACCTGCTCGAGCAGGGCCAGCGCGCGGGCGCGGATCTTCTCGGCGGGCCAGCCTTCCAGGCGGGGCACGAGGCCGACGTTCTGCTCGACGGTGAAGTGCGGGAACAGGCCCGCTTCCTGAATCACGTAGCCGATCCGCCGCCTGAGACGGATCGCGTCCCACGCCACGGTGGGCGTGCCTTCCACCCGCACTTCGCCCGCGCTCGGCAGGAGCAGCGCGTTGACCATCTTCAGCGCGGTGGTCTTGCCGGAGCCGCTGCGTCCCAGGAGCACGAGCGTCTCGCCGGCCTCGACGTCCAAGCTCAGCCCGCGCAGGACGTCTTTCCCGCCGAGCCGGCAGGAGACGTTCCGGAACGACACGAGGGGCGTCATGAGGTCGCGGCTGGCGGCGCCGCGATCCAGAGATTCTCGGCGAAGGGCCACTCGCTGTCCACCCATTGCGCCTCGCACACGAAGCCCGTGCGCGCGGCCATGCCGGGGATCTCTTCGACGCGGAACTTGTGGCAGGCCTCCGTCCAGATGGTCTCGTCTGCTTTCAGTGTGCAGGTGAACCCGGCCTCGCGAATCGACACGGACTGCCGTCGCTTCGAGCGGAGGTGCATCTCGACGCGGCGCTCCCTCTTGCGATACCGGGCCTCGTGCGCGAAGTTCCGCAGCACGAAGTCGCCGCCGAGCTCGCGGTTGATGCGCGCGAGCAGGTTGAGGTTGAACGCCGCGGTGACGCCGGCGGGGTCGTCGTAGGCCAGCAGCAGCTCGGCCACCGGCTTTTCCAGGTCGGTGCCCAGCAGCAACGCGTCGCCTGGTTGCAGGCATCGGCGGATCTCCCGCAGGAAGACGTCGGCCGCCGGCCGATCAAAATTCCCGATGGTGCTCCCCAGGAACAGGACCAGCAGCGTCTGGCCCGGCCGGCGGCGCGACGCCACCTCACGCACGCCGTCCAGATAGGACTTCTCCAGGCCGACGATGCTGACGGAGCCCAGGCTGGCGAGTTCCCGCTCGCATTTGGCCAACGCCGACGGCGAGATGTCGATGGGATAGTAGCCGACGGGTTCCCGCCGTGCGAGGGTTTCCAGCAGCCAGCGTGTCTTCAGGCCGCACCCGCTGCCGAGTTCGGTCACGAGCACCGGTGGAGGCAGGCGCTCGATGATGGCTGGCGCGTGCCGGCGCAACAGCCGTTCGTCCGCGCGGGTCAGCCCATATTCCGGCAGCAAGGTGATGGCCTCGAACAGTGCCGTGCCGATCTCGTCGTAGAGATAGATGGACGGCAGCTCCCGCTGGCCAGGTTTGCTGAGCCCGTCGCGCACTTCGCGGGCGAAATCGAGGAGCGCCTGCATTAATTCTCAATGCACCGGAAGCCGGCGTAGACGTAGGGATAGTTCGGCCGGAACCAGTTGCGGAACGAGCGCCGCAGCAGGCGCGCCGCCGTCCGCGGCGAGGCCCCTTTCAGCACGAAGTGGTCGCCGCCGAAGAAAGGCGCCGAGTAGCCGGGATAGAACGGAAAGGGCTGGAAGCCGGGGAAGGGCTGAAAGGGCGTCGTCGTCCATTCCCATCCGTTGCCGACCAGTTGCGACACGCCGAAGGCGCTGTCTCCCAGCGGCGTGGCGGTGACGGGGATGGGGTCCCAGTGCCGGAAATCGAAGTTGCCGCGCCGCTCATCGGGCGGCTCGTTGCCCCACGGGTACAACCGCTCTTCGCCGGTCGGCGTGCCGTAGGCCGCGCGATGGAACTGGGCCTCCGTCGGCAAGGTCTTGCCCACCCACTGCGCATAGGCCTTCGCCTGCTCGTACGTCACGTACACCGGCCAGTCGAGGGGCAGCGGGATGGTGCCCGCCATCGCGTGCCAGTACCATTGATCGCCGCGCCGCGTCCAGAAGGGGGGCGGTTCGGCGCCGCCGCACACGAACTTCAGATATTCCCCGTTGGTGACCTTGTACTTGCTGATCGCAAAGGCGGGGACGGAGAACGCGTGTGCGTCGTACTCATTGTCCCAGCCGAATCCGTCGTGGCGCGGGCGGCCCAGAGTCACAGACCCCTCCGGGATATCGATCATGGCATGGTTCGGCACGGGGCCGACCAGGTGAAGGCGGGTGTGCAGGGCCAGTTTGCGGTCGGGCGTCGCCCGGTGCAGGATGTAAGCGAAGGTCTCGGCGTGCATCAGCCGATGCTCGACGGCCACGTAGAGAATCTGCTCCGGCGCCCGATCCAGCACGTCATCCAAGGTTTGACGGACCTGCTGGGTGTACCCGCGGACCTCGTCCAGCGTCGGCCAGTCCGTGGCCTTATCATCCGGGAGTTGCCCCACTGGCGGATCGATCCCGAACGCGAACATCTGCTCAAAAGAGGCGTGCAAGGGCTTCATGCCGAGTGCCCACTGACCGATCTGATTCCAATCGAACGCGTCCAGGTGGCCGAGGTAGAAGATGATGCGGTGGCGTTCCGGGATCGGCCGCTCGTAGAACGCGTCGGGCTTGACCAATCCAAAGAGGGTGTCAGTGCGCGCTCGGGCTTCGATGAGGGATCGGGCAAGCGGTGTGCGTGGCGTCATACGGAGGCCCCTCCGTGGGTGCGGGAGGGGAGTCCGCGGGGCCCCCTCCCGCTGAATGTCGACCGTGCAACCCCGCGATTGTGCCTCGTCTACCTTCGGTTAGGCAAGCCCTTATACAGCGACGAGGCGGATGCGGTGGTTGAAGGTGTCGGCGATGTAGAGGTGGCCGGCCTGGTCCACGGCCACGCCGAACGGGTAGTTCAGGCTGCACGCCTGGGCGGGCCCGCCGTCCCCGGCGAACTGGGCAGTCCCGTTGCCGGCGATCGCGGTGATGATCTTCGTCTTCGGATTCCACTTGCGGATCAGGTGATGGTCGGAATCCGTGATGTAGAGGGTCCCGTCGGCGGCGAGCGCGATGCCGGCCGGCCGGGACAGGCTCGTCGAGAACTCGTTGGGCATTCCCTGATAGCGATACGCCGTCCCGTCGCCGGCGACCGTGCTGATGGTGCGTGTGGCCAGGTCTATCTTCCTGATGCGCCCCGAGAAAGTATCCGCGATGTAGAGAGCGCCCTCGGCGTCCAGGGCCAGCCCGCTCGGACCGGACAGAGCGGCGTGCACGGCCTTGTGTCCGTCGCCGTCGTACTCCCGCTCGCCGTTGCCCGCATAGGTGGTGATCCGTCCCGTGTCGAGGTCCACCACCCGGACGCGATAGTTCGCCAGGTCGGCGATATAGAGCAGATCCCGCTGTTCATCGAGCGTCAGCGCCACCGGCTCGTTGAGCATCGCCTTGGTGGCCGGCCCGCCGTCGCCGGCGAAACGCGCCGTGCCAGTACCCGCCAGCGTCCAGATCGTGCCCGTGGCGGCGTCCACGCGCCGCACGCGGTGATTGAACGTGTCGGCAATGTAGAGATTGCCTTTGCTATCCGCGACCGCGGCGGAGGGGAAGTTGAGCGTCGCTGCCACGGCAGGGCCGCCGTCGCCCTTGAAGCGGCCCTTCTCGGCCGATCCGACGAGGAACCGGACGGTGCCGCTCTGGTCGGCCAGTTGCACGACCTTGTCGTCCTTGACCTTGACGGGATCGGCTAAAGGGTCGAGTTCGTCGGTGGTGTGTGCGGAGAATTCTTCTACGCCTGCCTGCTCCGCGGAACCTCCCTCGCCGGCGACGGTCGTGATGACGCTGGTCGCGAGGTCCACTTTGCGGATGCGGTGGTTCTCGGAGTCGGCGATGTAGAGTGCGCGGCCGGCGATGGTCACGCTCTTCGGCTCGTTGAGGCAGGCTTTCAGCGCCGGGCCGCCGTCGCCCGAGCAGCCCGGCTCGCCGGTACCGGCGATGGTGGTGATGGTGCCGAGGGCGAAGCTGATCATGAGGGTTAGGCTTTGCCGAGCGCCTGGCGGATGAGGCGGCCCATCTCTTTGGTGCCCACCACTTTGGCGCCCGGCGACTGGATGTCGTTCGTCCGATAGCCCTGCTCGAGCACCCGGACGATCGCCCGCTCGATGGCCGCCGCTTCCTTGTCCAGGTTGAAGGAGTAGCTCAGCATCATGGCTGCCGAGGCGATGGTGGCGATCGGGTTGGCGAGGTCCCGGCCGGCGATGTCGGGCGCGCTCCCGTGGATCGGCTCGTACAGTCCGATCGGGCCTCCGGCGCCGACCGAGCCTCCGGCGCCGACGCGGCTCCCGATGCTGGCCGAGGGGAGCATGCCGATCGAGCCGGTCAGCATGGCGGCCTCGTCGCTCAGGATGTCGCCGAACAGGTTGGTGGTCACGAGCACGTCGAACTGCTTCGGGTTACGGATAAGCTGCATGGCGCAGTTGTCCACGTAGAGGTGGGCGAGCTCGACGTCCGGAAAGCCCTTGGCCACGTCGCTCACCACGCGGCGCCAGAGTTCCGAGGATTCAAGGACGTTCGCCTTGTCCACCGAGGTGACCTTGCGCCGCCGCTTGCGGGCCGCTTCGAAGGCGACCTTGGCGATGCGGACGATCTCCGCCGTCGTGTAGACCTCGGTGTTGACGCCCCGCTCGCCGTCGGCCGTCTTCTCGATGCCCTTGGGCTTGCCGAAGTAGATGCCGCCGGTCAGCTCGCGGACGACCAGGAGATCGGTGCCGGTGATGACCTCCGGCTTGAGCGTGGAGGCGTCCGCCAGCATGGGGTACAGCTTCGCGGGGCGCAGGTTGGCGTACAGGCCCAACTGCTCGCGCAGACCCAGCAGCGCGCGCTCCGGGCGCACGTCGTAGGCCAGGCCGTCCCACTTGGGGCCGCCCACGGCGCCGAGGAGAATCGCGTCGCTCGCCTTCGCGAGCTTGAGCGTCTCCTCGGGAAGCGGCCGGCCGGTCTTGTCGATGGCGGCGCCGCCCGCGTCGGCCGCGCGAAACTCGAAGGCGTGGCCGTACTGCGCGGCGACCGCTTCGAGGATTTGCACGGCCTGCGGCACGATCTCGGGCCCGATCCCGTCGCCGGGCAGGACTGCGATGCGCGCCTTCATGTCTTCAGCAGCCCGGCTTGGCGGGCGTACGCGAACACGCCCCCGGCCTTGATGATGTCCAGCACGTCGCCGAGCGGACGCAGGCGGTAGGTCTTCCCGCTGCTCAGGTTTTTCAACGTGCCCGCCGGAATGTCGATCTCCAGCTCGTCGCCGGTCTTGACCTCCGTGATCAACCGCTGGGTGGATTCGAACGGCATGCAGAAGGCGCCGTCCACGACGTTCCGGTAGAAGATCCTCGCGTAGGATTCGGCGACGACCGCCTGGACGCCCGCGATCTGCAGGGCCTCGGCGGCATGCTCGCGCGAGGAGCCGCAGCCGAAGTTCTTCCCGCCGACCACGATCTGATAGGGCGAGCGGTAGTCGTTCTCGGGCGCGAACTTGACGTTGCCGTGCGGAAGGCCGGCCGCGGCGTCCGGCACGCCCGAGAACGCGTACTTGCCGTAGAGCTTGCGCTCTTCGGGATCGCTCAGGCTGTAGACGAGGTGCTTGGCGGGGATGATCTGGTCGGTGTCTATGTTGTCCCCGATGACGTAGGCTTTACCTCGGATCGAGTCTTGCACGCGGCATCCTGCTTACAGCAGCTCGCGGCTCACAGGAACTCGCGCGGGTCGGTGATCGTGCCCGTGATCGCGGAGGCCGCCACCGTGTAGGGCGAGGCGAGATAGACCTGGGCCGTCTTCGAGCCCATGCGGCCGGGGAAGTTCCGGTTGGTGGTCGAGATGCAGACCTCGCTCTTGTTGAGCCGGCCGAACGTGTCCGACGGGCCGCCCAGGCACGCCGCGCACGAGGCGCCTTGCGCGATCTTGGCCCCGGCCCTCTGGAAAGTCTCGAGCAGGGTCTCCCCGTTCAGCTTGGTCGTCGCCACGCCGCGCGCCACCTCGGTCGTGGCCGGCACGATGTATGTGTCGGTCTTCACCTGCCGGCCCTTGAGGATCGTGGCCGCCGCAACGAAGTCGTTCAGCTTTCCGCCGGTGCACGAGCCGATGTAGGCGCGGTCCAGCTTGATGCCGTGGCATTCGCGGGCCGTGGCCCGGTTGTCCGGCGAGTGCGGCTTGGCGACCGTGGGCTCGATGGCGGCGGACTTGTACCGCCGCACGCTGTGGAAGCGGGCGCCGGGGTTGTCCTGCACCGGCTCGTAAGGCTTGCCGGTCTTGGACTTCACGAATTGCTCGGTCACGGCGTCCACAGGGATCATGCCGTTCTTGCCGCCGGCCTCGATCACCATGTTGCAGAGCGTCATCCGCTCCTCGATCGAGAGCGACATCACGCCGTCCCCGGCGAACTCCATGGCGCGGTACGTCGCGCCGTCCACGCCGATGTCCCCGATGATGTGCAGGATCAGGTCCTTGGCCATCAGGTAGGGCGGGAGCGGCCCTTCGAACTCGAACCGCATGGTCTCCGGCACCTTCACCCAGAGCTTGCCGATCCCCATGATGAGGGCGGCGTCGGTGTTGCCGATCCCCGTGGCGAACTCGCCGAACGCGCCGGCGGTGCAGGTGTGCGAGTCGGTGCCGAAGAGCACCTCGCCCGGGCGAGTGTGACCCTCCTCGGGCAACGCGATGTGGCAGACCCCTTTATATTTGTCCGTGCCGACGTCGTAGTAGTACGGCAGGCCCTGCTCCTTCACGAAGGCGCGGAGCACGTCGATGTTGCGGTGCGCGTGCTGGTCGTTGGTGAAAATGTAGTGGTCCGGGATGATCACGACCTTCTCCGGGTCCCAGACCTTGGCGTTCGGACCGAACTGCTTGCGGAAGATGCCGATCGTCCCCGGCCCGCACACGTCGTGGGTCATCAGGATGTCCACGTCCACCCAGATATTGTCGCCCGGCACGACGGTTTTCCGCCCCGCGTGTCCCGCCAGCACCTGCTCTGTCATCGTCATGCTCAAGGGCCCCGCTCCTCTCGAATTGGGAATGAGATCGGTTCAGCGCGCGCGAGTGTGATTCTAGCCGATGAAACGCCGAAAGTGCAAGGCAGCCGCGATTGACACGGCGAAGGACCTTCGGCTATCGTAACGCTCATGCACGTGAGTCCACTGTCCGGGTTCGGGGGCGACCTCGCGCCGATCCGGATTCCCAGCGTCATCCCGTTGTTTCCCCTCCCCAACGTGGTCTTTTTCCCGCGGACGTACCTGCCGTTGCATATTTTCGAATCCCGCTACCGCCGGATGGTCCGGGACGCCGCCGCCAGCCATCAGATGATCGGCATGGTCCTGCTGAAGGAGGGTTGGGAGACGGACTACGAAGGCGCCCCGCCGATCTTCCCGACCGGGGCGTTGGGCCGGATGGTCACCGTGCAGGCGCTGTCCGACGGCCGGTTCAATATTCTGTTGCAAGGGCTCAGCCGGTTCGAGATCCAGGAGGAGCTCGGCTCCGAGTCCTACCGCCAGGGCCGGATCCGGCTCGCGGATTTCTCCGCGCCGGAGAAGAAGCTCCCGTCCGACGTGCGGGCGGAGCTGGTGAAGCTGGTCGGGAACTTCCTGCTGTCGCGCGAGGACGGGGTCGCGCTCGCGAACTTCCTGAAGCAGCCTGTGGATGACGAGACCCTCGTGTACAATCTGTCCTTTGCCCTGGATTTCACGCCGCTGGAGAAGCAGTTCCTGCTGGAAGCGGACTCCCTCGCCCAGCAGGCCCGCCGGCTCGTGGACCTCCTGCAATTCAAGCATTACGAGCGAAACGAATCGATCGGTTGGGGCTGACCTTGAGCGGCTCCGTCGCCATCGAAGTCGCGCACCTCTCGAAGACCTACGAGGGGAACGTCACCGCCGTCGAGGACATCACGTTCCAGGTGGCCCCTGGTGAGGTCTTCGGCCTGCTGGGGCCCAACGGCGCCGGGAAGACCACGACCCTGCGCGTCCTGATCACGGTCCTCCGTCCGTCCGGCGGCACCGCGCGCGTGCTGGGGCTGGACGTCGTCGAGCAGGCCACGCAGGTCCGCCAGATCATCGGCTACGTGCCGCAGGAGCGGGCGATCGACCGGTTCCTCACCGGCCGCGAACATCTTCAATTGCTGGCCAGCCTGTACCACCTGCCCAAGGACCGCGCGGCCGCGCGCATCGACGAGGTGCTGAGGCTGGTCAGTCTCGAGAACAAGGCCGACGAGGTAGCCCGGAACTACTCCGGCGGGATGAAACGGAAGCTGGACATCGCCTGCGGGCTGATTCCCGATCCCAAGGTCCTGTTCATGGACGAGCCCACGCTGGGGCTGGACGTCCAGAGCCGCCTCAAGATCTGGGAGCACATCCGCGAGTTGAAGGCGCGGGGCATCACCATCATGGTGACGACGAACTACCTGGACGAGGCCGACCAGCTCTGCGACCGCATCGCCATCATCGACGGCGGGCGGGTCAAGGCGATCGGCACTCCCAACGAGCTCAAGTCCGGCCTCGGCGGGGACGTCGTGACGCTCACCCTCGCGCCCGGCGATCTGGACAAGGTCGAGGGGTTGGCGCAGGCCCTGAAGGCGCAGGAAGGCGTGCGGGCCGTGAGCGCTAACCGAAACAGGCTGGACATCCGGGTCACCTCCCCGGAGAAAACCCTGCCGGCCATCCTGGCCCAGGTGGGCGCGCGCCAGTGCCGGCTGGAGTTCGTGGACTATCACCGGCCGCGCCTGGACGACGTCTTCCTGGCGCACGCGGGGCACCGGATTCAGGAGGACTGAGGGCTAATGGAGCAGTACATGCAGGAGGTCGGCGCGCTCACGATGCGCTGGGTCAAACGGCTGAGCCGCGAGAAGTTCAGCATGGTGTTCACGCTGTTCCAGCCGATGGTGTTCTGGCTGATCTTCTTCGGCAACCTGTTCCAGCGGACCGCGAACGCCGAGGTCGTGCAGGCGCCGAGCTATATCGCCTTCCTCGCGGCGGGCGTCGTCGTGATGACGATCCTCAACAACGGGCTGGCGGGCGGGACGGACCTCCTGTTCGACAAGGAGAACGGCTTCCTGGAGCGGCTGATGTCCACGCCGATCTCCCGCACGTCCGTCGTGATCAGCCGGTTCCTGTTCGTCATGACGATCACCTCGTTGCAAGTCCTGGTGATCCTGGGCGTGGCGTACCTGTTCGGCGTGCACCCGGTCACCGGCCTCCCCGGCGTGGCCGTGATCATCCTGATCGGGCTCTTGTTCGGCGTCGGCCTGACGGCCATCTCCATGGCCCTGGCCTTCTCAGTGAAGAGCCACGGGGACTTCTTCTCGATGCTCGGGTTTCTCTCCCTGCCGATGATCTTCCTCAGCACGGCGCTGGTGCCGCTGGCGGCCATGCCGGCCTGGATGGCCGTCCTGGCCCGGCTCAATCCCATGACGTGGGCCATTGATGCCGTGCGCCCGCTGATCCTCTCCGGCTGGGCCGCTGCGCTCCCGAAGATCGGCATCGTCGTGATCGTCATGACCGTCTTCGACTCGATCTGTCTCTTCGGCGCCGCCCGCGCCTTCCGCCGCACCCTCGGCTAGCGGCTCCTTCGATATAGATTGCAAAAGGCACATTTTGATGTTATGATGCTTTAACATTATAATGTCCTGCAAGGAGCGGAAAAATGGCCGGTGAAACCAGAACAACTGTCTACCTCAGGCCCCATGTCTATCGGGCGCTCAAGATCAAGGCCGCGACGACTGACCGATCACTGTCGGACCTGATTAACGGAGCGGTCACTGAAGCGCTTCGTGAAGACGCCTTGGATCTGGAAGCTTTCGAAAAGCGCGCCAAGGAACGGTCTCGTCCGTTTGAGAAGGTGCTCGAGGACCTGAAGCGTGACGGGCTCTTATAGCCTCGTCATTAAAAAGTCCGCAGAACGCGAATTGCGCGCCCTTCCGAAAGAGGACTTGCGCCGCATCAGTGACCGGATACGCGGATTAGCCCACAGTCCACGCCCTCACGGCAACGAAAAGCTCTCTGGACAGGAACGCTACCGACTTCGCCAAGGCGACTACCGCATCGTGTATGCGATCGATGATGAGGCCCGAACCGTTGAAGTAGTCAAAATCGGTCATCGGCGCGAGGTGTATAAGAAGAAGTAGATTTTGGGGTCGCGCGCTAACAAAAGAGGGGATTCCATGAACAGTACGCAGGAGAATGCGATTCGATTCAATCTAGAATCAGCTCGGGACAGAGCCCAGCACAAGGCTGACCGAATGCGATTGATGCTTGAGGAGCTAATCTTGTTATGGGAGCACGGCAGCATTGCCCCAGCACGTTCTAAAGAGGCGTCAGTCGCCAAGGCCAAATTTGAGGCGGCTCAAAAACTGCTAAATGAGTTGGATTAATCGAAGTCCAATGCAAGTATACGGCATCGGCTTCCGCGCCTCCCTCCGTTCCTCCTGAGCCTCATAACAGCCCCTCGCCCGGGGCACCTGTTGCTCTTCAAGATGCAACGGGTCAATG
>Ga0209160_1001640_pt1 | contig 18885 bp, 19 predicted proteins | sample GraSoiAngelo_153_FD_186167 | JGI IMG/M metagenome (GOLD analysis project Ga0209160, IMG submission 186167) | Grasslands soil microbial communities from the Angelo Coastal Reserve, California, USA - 14_1009_12_40cm (SPAdes) (version 2) | ecosystem: Environmental > Terrestrial > Soil > Grasslands ... | reverse complement strand
CTCGATGATTCCGATCGCCGGCAGCGCCTACACGTATTCCTACGCCACACTTGGCGAAATTTTTGCCTGGATCATCGGATGGGACTTGATTCTCGAATACGCCGTGAGCAACGTGGCGGTGGCGGTCGGATTCAGTGGGTACGCCAAGGCGCAACTGGCCGCGTTCGGGCTGGTTTTATCGGACAAATGGGCCAGCCCGGTGTGGGCCTCGGGCCAGTGGACAGGCGCTTACTTCAACCTTCCCGGATTTTTGATCGTGTTCATTCTGAGTTTGCTGCTGGTCCGCGGAGTGCGGGAATCGGCCGAAGCGAACAACGTGATGGTGGCCATCAAGATTGGCGCTATTCTCACATTTCTGGTTGTGGGCGGAATGCTCGTAAATCCTGCGAACTGGAAACCCTTCGCCCCCTCGGGCTTTGAGGGGATCGTCACCGGCGGCGCCATCGTCTTTTTCACCTACATCGGCTTCGATTCCGTTTCCACCGCGGCGGAGGAATGCCGCAGTCCGCAAAGGGATTTGCCTTTCGGAATCATTGCCTCCCTGATTGTCTGCACTGTGCTGTACATCGGCGTGGCCGTCGTGTTGCTGGGAATGATGAAGTACGTGACGTTCGCTTCCGGCGCGGCGGCTGAGGCGCCCGTCGCCTATGCTCTGCAGCAGCTTGGCGCGCATCGCGTTTTCCGCTCGATCATTCTGATCGGCGCCTTGATGGGCATGATCTCTTCCTTGCTGGTGTTTCAGTATGGGCAAGCGCGAATCTGGTATGCCATGTCGCGCGACGGCCTTTTGCCCAAGTTCTTCTCGGCTGTGCATCCGAAGTTCCAGACGCCGCACTGGTCCACGTGGATCGCGTGCTTTGCCGTGGGCATACCTGCGGGGTTAGTGGATATCGGCGATGCTGCGGATCTCTCTAACATCGGAACGCTTTTCGCATTCGTCCTCGTCTCGCTGGGCGTGATCTTTTTGCGGCGCAAGCAGCCGGAACGTCCACGCGCATTTCGCGTTCCTTTGGTTCCTTGGTTCCCGCTGATTTCCATTATTCTGTGCGGCGGATTGATGATGGGCCTGACGGTGATCACCTGGATCCGATTTGTCGTGTGGCTCGTGATTGGGCTGCTGATTTACGCGACCTATAGTCACAGGCATAGCGAATTCGCCAGAAGTGCAGCCGGCGAGAGATCTTGATGTATCACGTGGCGCGGTTCGCGGCGGCGGCGCTGATCGCTTTCTTGCTGCCCTTGCAAACATTCGCCTGGGGAGCAAACGCCGAACGCCTGATCGCCAATCGAGCGGTCGAGACGCTGCCGCCCGACCTGCGCCCCTTCTTCGAGGCGAACCGCGACTTTATTACCCGCCATGCGGCCGATCCCGTGGAGAACCTGGAAAAAAAACCCGCATCAGAGGGCCACAATCAAGTCCTCTATCTCGATCGCTACGGCCAGTATCCCTTCGGCGCTTTGCCTCGAAAATATGAGGCGGCCATGGCCAAATTCGGCAGGCCCAAGCTGGAGAGCGGCGGGCTGCTTCCCTGGCAAATCGGCGTTTATAGCGCAAAACTCACCGAAGCGATGGGCTCGGGCAATTGGGAACAGGCGCGCCTGATTGCCGCTCAGCTCGCCGGCTACGTGGCTCAAGCTTTCGATCCCTTTAACACTACGGAAAATTACGATGGGCGCGCCTGGGATCAACCGGGGGTCAAATTGCGTTTCGACACCAGCCTTGTCGAGCGTTACTCGTTGTTTTTCCCACTGCGGCCGAACGATGCCGCGCTCATCATGGATCCGACCGACCACGCCTTTGAAGATTGCCTTCAGGCGCACTCCTGGCTCGAAATTGTGCTCGTGGCCGACCGGCACGCCCGCAGCGGACTGAGCGACTATACCGACGAATATTACGATCGCTTTTATAGCGAAGCTGGCGCAACTCTCATCCGGCAACTCAGCGATGCCACAACAGACGTAGGCTCCTACTGGCTGACCGCCTGGATCAATGCCGGACGTCCCGCGCTTCCGCGGCAGTAGCCGTGTCCTCTCCCCTGTCCTTAAGTAACGATTCCTGGGCTGCGCGATTTCAGGCGTTGCCCAAAGCCGAGCTACACGTGCATCTCGAGGGCACGCTGGAACCCGCAACGGTTGTCGCTCTGGCAAAAATTTATGGCGACGCGCTGCCCGAGAGCGCAGTGACGGCGCGCTACGCCACGCGTGACTTCAGCGCCTTCATCGAGGCTTACAAATGGGTGACCTCGTATTTGCGCGCACCCCGGGATTACGCGCTGGCGGCTCGCCGGTTGTGCGAACAAATGCTTGCTCAGAACGTGGTTTATGCAGAGGTGACACTTTCGGCCGGTGTGATGCTTTTGCGCAAACAGGATGTCGAAGCGAATTTTTGCGCGATCCGCGAAGCCGCCGAGCCATGGGAATCGCGCGGCCTGCGTTTGCGGTGGATCTTCGACGCGGTGCGCCAGTTTGGACCCGCCGCGGCGCGCGAGGTCGCCCGATGCGCCGTGGGGCTGCGCGGCGCGGGCGTGGTCGCGTTCGGAATGGGCGGCGACGAACTCTCTCGCCCGGCAACGGAATTCCGCGAGGTATATGATTACGCCGCTGCGGGCGGCCTGCATCGGCTCGTTCACGCCGGCGAGATTGGCGGGCCGGACTCTGTGCTCGACGCCGCGAACATTCTGGGCGCCGGGCGCATCGGCCATGGCATTGCCGCCGCGGCCGATCCGAAGGTCATGGCCCTGCTCGCGGAGCGATCCATTGGCCTGGAAATCTGCCCCACGAGCAACCTGCGGACCGGCGCCTTAGCCCGATACGCCGGCCGAGCCGATGCGGGCATGCCGGATCACCCGCTGCCCAAACTTTTTCGTGCCGGCATACCCATCAGCCTATCCACGGATGATCCCGCCATGTTCGATACGACTTTGACTCGCGAATTCAGTACGCTCGACGAGATGGGCCTTCACAAGCCGGAAATAATGAGCATTGCTGAGGGCGCCTTTCGCGGGGCGTTCCTTCCAGAGGGCGATAAATCCACCCTGCTGCGAGCTTTTCGCGCTAAGGCCGAGTCGCTTGGCCTGCTATAATGCCCGCATGAAAGCCCAGGTTTGGGTGATGCTCAAATCCACGGTGCTCGACCCTCAGGGAACCGCCATTCAACAAGCGCTCGCGTCGCTCGGACATGCCGCGGTGCGCGACGTCCGTCAGGGCAAATTCTTTGTGCTTGATTTGGACAACCTCGATCGTGCGGCGGCCCAAGCCGAGGTGGAGCGCATCGCGCGCGAGGTACTCACGAATCCGGTGATCGAGGATTTTCGTTTCGAGATCGTGGAAGACGCCAAGCCGGCTCTGGCAGGACAGGCCGGGCAACAAAAATGAGCGGCGACTGACCGGACGATTGCCTTGAAAAACGGTTAGAGGTATGTTACTGGCACGTGTGAAGTCATGCTTGCGGAGTTTGCCTCTCCGCGAGCTCAAGGGCTATAGCGTTACTGTTGGAGGCTTGACTTATGACTTTCCCCGCACGCGCGGCAAAACGATGGCAAGTTTCGATCCTAGCGATGGCCCTGCTGTTTGTGATGGGCGGAACGGCTCGAGCTCAATGGCTAAGCCTTCCGCTCCCTGGAACTCCGCGCACGCCGGACGGCAAGCCCAATCTAATGGCGCCCGCCCCGAAAACCGCGGACGGCAAGCCGGATCTCTCAGGGATTTGGCACGCTGCGGACAACAGCTTTGTGGAGAATCTTGCCGGCGAAGGCGTCGATATACCCATGCTTCCGTCGGCCGTGGCACTGTACAAGCAGCGCCAGGCTACCTTGGGCCAAGACAAACCACAGTTGCATTGCTTACCGCACGGCGTGCCGGATGCGATGTTGGTGTCGATGATCCCGTTCAAGATCGTTCAGACGCCGCGCGAAACTATTGTGCTCTACGAGGAATTCAATCAGTACCGGCAAATTTTCACCGATGGCCGGGCCCTTCCAGAGGATCCCAACCCAGCCTGGTTCGGGTACTCGGTTGGGAAATGGGACGGCGACACGTTTGTCGTCGAGGTGGCTGGTTTTAAAGAGGGGACCTGGCTTGATAATGGCGGTCATCCCCACACCGAGGCGCTGCACATCACCGAGCGCTACCGCCGCCCGAATTTCGGAAACCTGGAGCTGGACGTTGCGATCAACGACCCCGGTGCTTATCCCAAGCCGTGGAAGTCCGCGACGATTCATTTCAAGTTGCTTCCGGATACGGAGTTGCTCGAACACCTGTGCGAAAACGAAAAGGACGCTCAACACTTAGGTTTTAAGTAGTGGTCAAGAGTAGTAGAACAGGGGAATCCAGGTCACTCGCGTAAGAACAGTAGCGGGCTCACGCGTTTATCCTAATAGGAGAGGTTGAGCAATGAGAACTACATTGGCGGTTTGCGTTGCTGCTGTCGGAATGTTCCTGAGTGCAGGGCCAGCGGTCGCACATCACGCGTTTACGGCGGAATTCGACGCCAAGAAACCCATCAAGATGACGGGCACGGTCACGAAATTCGAGTGGACCAATCCTCACGCCTGGTTCTACCTTGACATCAAAGACGACAATGGTGCGGTGACGAATTGGGGCTTTGAAATGAACAGTCCCAACATGCTCCTGAGGAATGGTTGGACGCGGAATTCTCTGAAAGTTGGTGACGTCATCACCGTCGAAGCCTTTGGCGCCAGGGATGGGAGCCACATTGGGAACGCCAAGAGTGTCACCACCAGCACCGGTCAGCAGTTGTTGGCGGCTCCCAATCAGGGACAATAAAACCAAAGGAGGACACGATGCGAGACATGCGGAATATATGGCGCGGCGCGGCCGCGGCAGCCGGAGCGCTCATCATTGCGTTTGCTGCGTCGTCTGCGGCCACCGATATCCTCAACGATTGGGACACGGTGAAACCGCCGCCGAAACCGGAGCTCAAAGCGGTGACGCTCGAACCTTCGACGACGGCTCTGCTCATCCTGGACATGATGAAGCAGAATTGCGGCGCCCGGCCGCGCTGCGTGGCGACGGTTCCCAACGTCAAGCGGCTGCACGACGCCGCGCGCGCTGCGGGAGCAATGGTGTGGTACAGCTTCGTCGGAGCCGGCCAGCCCACGCCAGCAGACATGGTCGATCAGGGATTTGCGGCGCATGAGGGTGAGTGGTCGCGTACGGGCGGACCAGACAAATTCCTCGGCTCGAATCTGGAAGAAAAGCTGAAAGCGCGCGGCATCAAGACGACCGTGGTGTGCGGCACTTCCTTTCAGGGCGTAGGCATTGGCACAGGCTCGGGTTTGGCACAGCGCGGCTACAAGGTGATTATTCCGATCGATTGCCTGTCGTCAGAAGATCCCTATATGGAACAATACGCGGCCTGGCATCTCTTCAAAGGCGGGCCGGCTGTGGTCACCAGCAACACCACGCTAACGCGCAGTGCGATGGTCAAGTTCTGACACTCATCACTCTCGCGCTGGAGAATGGTGGCTTAGGTGCGCCGCCTTTCGCGCCAAGTACGGACGTTCAGTGAAGGTTCTCCTTCGCCGCTTGGCGGCTGGGGAAAACTGGGAATGGACGTTTCGCTTTTACAGAAAAACCGACCTTTCTAAATACGGCCTCAGGGGTTTAGTGGCAGAAAACTACTGCCCCTCACCTACAGCGCCCCCGGAATACCTTATGCTACCCTGATGCTTGCGGCGCCTTCCCCGCCGGTTTCTAGCTCGAGGAGACTTCACCGTGTGCGGCATCGTCGGATATATCGGCCCTAAGAAAGTTGTACCGCTGATTCTGGATGGGCTTCGGCGGCTGGAATATCGCGGATACGACTCCGCGGGCATCGCCGTGGTCAGCGAAAACGGAAAAATGGAAATCCGCCGCGCCTCCGGCAAACTTCCGAATCTCGAGGAGTCCATCCGCCTTCATCCGATGGACGGCATCTACGGCTTGGGCCACACGCGCTGGGCCACGCACGGCCGCCCCACGGAGGAAAACGCTCATCCCCACCGCGATTGCAAAGGCGAAGTCGTCGTCGTTCACAACGGCATCGTGGAAAATTATCTCGAGCTCAAGCAGGAACTCGAAAAAGAAGGGCACAAGTTTGTCACGCAAACCGATACGGAGATCGTGGCGCACCTCGTCGAAAAATACATGGATGGCGGCCCGCTCGAAGACGCCGTGCGCAAGACTACCAAGCGCTTGAGCGGCGTCTACGCCCTGGTGATTCTCTCGACCAAGGACCCGCGCAAAATCGTCGCTGCCCGCAATGGCCCGCCGGTGGTTGTCGGCCTGGGTAAGGACGAATACTTTGTGGCCAGCGATATTCCCGGCATCCTCGCGCACACGCGCGACATGTTTTTCCTCTCCGATGGAGACATCGCCGTCCTCACGCCGAAGGGTGTCCAAGTCAGCGACGTCAACTCCAATCCGGTACAGCCGAAGATTCACCACGTCACCTGGGATCCCATCACCGCCGAAAAGGGCGGGTTCAAACATTTCATGCTCAAGGAAATTTACGAGCAGCCCCGCGCCATCCAGGACACTATGCTTGGCCGCATCTCGCAGGAGACAGGCAAGGTCTTCCTCGATCAAATGGAGATCAGCGAGCAAGAGTTCCGCAATTTTCGCAATATCAAAATCGTAGCGTGCGGCACCAGTTGGCACGCCGGCCTGGCCGGTAAGTTCATGATCGAGCGGCTGGCCGGGGTTCCCGTGGAAGTGGATTACGGCAGCGAATTCCGTTATCGCAACCCGATCGTGGACGAGCACACCCTGGTCATCTGCATCAGTCAGTCCGGCGAAACCGCCGATACACTCGCAGCGCAGCGCGAAGCCAAGCAAAAAGGCGCCAAGACGCTGGCTATCTGCAATGTCGTCGGTTCCATGGTCACTCGCGAAGCCGCCGGCACGATCCTGACGCATGCCGGACCGGAAATCGGCGTGGCCTCGACAAAAGCTTTCACGGCCCAGTTGACTGCGCTCATGCTGATTTCTCTCTACCTCGGCCAGCTACGCGAGAAACTTTCCGCTGACCTGGCGAAGAAACTGATGCAGGAGTTCACCCGTATTCCGCAAAAGTTGGAGATGATTCTGCAGGCCGACCGGGACGGAATCTACGAAGCGCTGGCGCGCCAGTTCTTCCGCCATACGGATTTCCTCTACCTCGCTCGCGGAATTCACTATCCCATTGCGCTCGAAGGCGCACTCAAACTCAAGGAAATTTCGTACATTCACGCCGAAGGCTACCCCGCCGGGGAAATGAAGCATGGTCCGAACGCCCTGATCGACGAAAATCTGCCGGTGGTCGTGCTGGCCACGCGCGACGAATTTGATTCCGAGTCCATGATCCACTACGAAAAGAGCGTCTCCAATATCCAGGAAGTGAAAGCGCGCGATGGCATCGTGATCTCCGTCGTCACCGAAGGCGATCACCTCGCCCGCAAGGTTTCCGACCACGTGATCGAAATCCCCACGGCGCCGGAACTGATGGCTCCGATTCTCGAGATCGTGCCGCTGCAGTTGCTGGCGTATCACATTGCCGTGCGGCGCGGCTGCGATGTCGACCAGCCTCGCAATCTGGCCAAGTCCGTCACCGTGGAATAAAAAATAGTAGGGCGGGTTCGCAATCATCGCCGCAGCGCGATAAAATCCCCTGTGGCAATATGCGGGTTCATCGCTTCGCTCTGATCTCAGTTTGTTTTTCCTGTGTGGTCTTCGCGGCCTGCCATCTAGCGGCGCAGTCCGTACCGCCTTCGTTTGTCGTGGCCGAGGTGCATGCTTCCGGCTCGCATCGTTATAGCGATGTCCAGATTGCCGCGACTGCCGGCCTGAAACCGGGCGATCCGGTTGACCGCGACGAACTGCAGGAGATCGCCGATCGCCTGGCGCGACTGGGCGTCTTTTCGACCGTCAATTTTCGCTTCACAGCCAAGAACAATCGCGCCACGATCAGCTTTGAACTGGAAGACGCGATGGTCGTGCCCGTGATGTTCGAGAATTTCCCCTGGTTCAGCGATCAGGCGCTCTCGGACGAGATTCGCCGGGCGGCACCCCTGTTCGACGGAGGCGCTCCGCAAGGTGGCTCCCTGCTCCAGCAAATCACGGCCGCGCTTTCCGCCAAGCTCGCCTCGCGCGGAATCAAGGCGAATGTGGAACACGCTCTCGTGGCACAACCCTCCAGCGACGGCGAGATCATGCAGTTCCGCCAGGATGGCCCGAGTTTCACTGTCTCCAGCGTCCAGTTCAACGATTGGATGGCGCAAAATTCAGGGAAGCTGCACGATCGCGTGAGCGACCTCGTCGGGAAGAGATTCTCGCGTTTCGCCATCGAAGTCTTCGAGAACGAGCAGGTGCGGCCGATTTACCTTTCTGCCGGCCAACTTCGGGTGAAATTTGGCGCCCCCATCCTGCAACTGAGCGAAGCTTCCGGCGAGAATGCTTCCTCCACCGTCATTGTTCAGATTCCCATCCAGCCGGGCCCGGTCTTTAACATTTCTGGAGTTACGTGGACCGGCAACATGGCCATCGACGCCGCAGCGCTTTCGCGACTCGTGACGGTAAAGGCCGGCGATTTGGCCGACGGCATGCGCCTTGCGGCAGGCTGGCAGCAGGTTGAGCTGGAATATGGGCACCGCGGCTACCTGGACGCGAAAGTCTCGCCCGTGCCGCAGTTCGACGACGCCAATGGCACGGTCGCGTACAACGTAAAAATTATGGAAGGGCCGCAATATCGTATGGGTGAATTGGTGATTACGGGTCTCTCGGTCGATGCCGCACGCACGCTGCGTAACGCCTGGCGCCTTGCGCCCGGCCAAATCTTCGATAAAACCTATCTCGATTCCATGCTCGCGAAGCTCGAGAAGCCTACGGTGGCAATTTTTGGGGAAATGCCGGTGCACTACGAAAAAATGGGAAACTGGCTGCGCCCGAATCCCGAGAATCATGTCATCGACGTGTTGATCGATTTTCAGTAGCCAGCAATTTCGCGCCGGATCAGAGTAACGGAGGCACCAAGATCACAGAGGCGCCTCTGATTCACATGCTCGACGGAGCGAATGACGCAGATTTACGGATTTGCTCCGCTGGCGCGGGCCGCGGGGGCTTCTCGCGCTGCGATGACCGTATTCACGTGAATGCGCACGGTGTCCTCGACCTTCCGCGCGTATCCGCCGGCAAACGCCACCGCGACGGGCAAGCCGCGGCGTCTGGCTTCGGCAAAGACGAGCGCATCGCGCTCCTGCAGGCCTCGCATGCTGAGCCAGAGTCCGCCCAGTTGATCCTCGCGATAAGGATCGGCCCCTCCGATATAAAAGAGAATCTCCGGGGCAAAGCGTCCGAAGGAATCGGCGAGCGCCTTATGCAATGAGTCGAGATATTCTTCGTCGCCCGTGCCGTCGTCCAGATTAACGTCCAGATCCGAAGGAGGCTTCGGCTCCGGATAATTATTTTCCTGGTGCAGAGACACCGTAAAAACGTCCGCGTCATCGGCGAAGATTGCCGCTGTGCCGTTGCCCTGATGCACATCCGTATCGACCACCAGAGCCTTGCGCAACGCGCCGTCGGCTTGCAATCGGCGGATCGCCACGGCGACATCGTGAATCATGCAAAAACCTTCGCCATGCCCGGGGAACGCGTGGTGGAATCCGCCGCCGATATTGATTCCGAAACCGTCCTTCAGTGCGCACTGTGCGGCGAGAATCGAACCGCCCGCAGCCAGCCAGAATCCTCTGACGGCCGCTTGCGAATAGAGAATTTCCAGGCGCATGCGTTCGCTGAGGCTGAGCCTATCGTGCTGCAGTTTATCTACCCATTCGCGGGTGTGCACACGCAGAATATCGGCGTCGCTGGCGGGCTCGGGGGCGAGGATATCGGCGGGTTCCGCGATATGCTCGGCGAGCAGGAGGTCGCGCACCATTTTGAATTTTTGCGATTGGAAAACGTGTTCCCCGAGGCGCAGATCGTAACCCTCGTGATAGACGAGCTTGAATGGGAGCATGACCGCCGCGGAATTAGTTTTCGCGATCGAGGATGAAGTCGGGAACGGCGAAGAGCGCGCGGCCAAATTCGCTGCTGGCGCGGCCGTTCAGGCAGGCTTTAGCGCGGGAGGCATAATCATTGGCGAGCAGCCGCGTGCGCTGGAGCGCGCCCGAATCGCGCACCAGCGCTGAGATTTGCTCCGCGCGGACACTATGGAATCCTTTTTCCTCCAGCACGGTGCGCACCATGCGGCCGCCTGCCGCGCCATCGCTCTCGAGCGCGTAGATGAGCGGCAGTGTGACTTTACCTTCTTTCAGGTCGCTGAGCACAGGTTTGCCGAGTTGCAAAGGTGAAGCCGTGAAGTCGAGCAGGTCATCCACAAGCTGAAACGCGAGTCCCGCGTAACGCCCGTAATCCGCCAGTGATTGCTCCTCGGCATCGCTTAAGCCGCCAAGCACGCCGCCCAGCCGTACGCAGCCGCTAAACAGGCAAGCCGTCTTGCGCGCGGCCAAGTCCAAGACGTCCTGCTCGCCTAAATCCATGCGCCCCAGGCTCGAGAGTTGCAGCAGTTCGCCCTCGACCATGTTCTGCGTGAGATCGATGAGAATGTCCAAAACGCGGAAATTACGTTCCTCAAGCGCCATCTGAAACGACTGCATGTAAAGCCAATCGCCGGCCAGCACGCTGCGATGATTCCCCCAGCGGGAATTTGCGGAGGGCCGGCCGCGTCGCGTGTCGGCTCCATCGATTACGTCGTCGTGGATCAACGTAGCGCTGTGAATCAGTTCAACGACAGCACCCAGGCGCACCGCGGCAGCGCCGTGGTAACCCGCGTATCCGGCGGAAAGCAGCAAAAGCGCGGGACGCAGGCGCTTGCCTCCGCCTCCCAGCAAATAGCCGGCGATCTCGGCCACGGGTTCGCTCGCGAGGCCGGTTTGCTGCGCCAGTTCCTCCTCGACGCGAGAGAGGTCTTCGCGCACCAGATCGAAAATCTCTTTAACCGTGAGCAGTGAGATGTCGTTCCTCCATCAATCCCGCATTTGCAAACGGCGGCCGCCGATCTCAGACAACCGAAAAAAGCACCGAAAATTGGCGGCAGTGGCCGCCCCGAGTTCGTGCGGCGCCAAGTTTCTCACAGGTGCAAGCGTCCGCGCTACTTCGGCGACAAAGGCGGGCTCGTTGCGGCGTCCCCGAAAGGGCTGTGGCGCGAGAAACGGCGAATCCGTTTCCATCAGAATAGATTCGAGCGGCAGAGCGGACGCCAGGTCACGCAAATTCTGCGCCTTGGGATAGGTCACGTTCCCCGCAAACGAAATCAAAAAGCCCATCTCCATTCCGCGGCGAGCTTCCTCCAGCGTGCCGCTGAAGCAATGGAAAATTCCGCCCAGGCCGGAGGAACGCCAGTGCTTCTCGAGCAGCGCGAGGCAATCGGGCCAAGCTTCGCGGCAGTGAATGATAACCGGGCGGCCAGCGCCGCCCGCCAGCTCAAGTTGCTCGATGAAGACGCGCTGCTGCACATCTCGAGGAGAATAGTCATAGTGATAATCGAGACCGATTTCACCCCAGGCAAGAAATTTGGGATGCTGCGCCAGATTCGTAAGCTCGTCGTAGTATGCCGGCGTAGCGAGCTTGGCCTCGTGCGGGTGGATGCCGGCAGCGGCGTAGATCCAGTCGTAGCGCTCGGCAATGGGCACCGCTGAGGCCAGCGCGCCGGGAGCGCCGCCGATGGCGAGAATCTGGCGCACTCCAGCGGCTTGCGCGCGCGCCAGCATGTCCGTTCGATCGGAATCGAATTCGGACATGTCCACATGCGCATGCGAATCGACGAGCTCGAAATGCGTGGGAAACGCAGGGTCGTTTTCCATAGTGCCTGCTTGCCCCAACGCGGGGCCAGGGCCGCGTCCGCGCGTAATCGGTTACTTCAGCCGCGAGCCGACAGGCACGTCCTCGAGGAATCCGGCGAGCACCGGCTTCCCTTCCGATCCAACCGACGCGGCGACGATCATACCATTCGATTCCACTCCCCGCAGCTTGCGCGGCTGCAGATTCACGACGACCACCACTTTGCGGCCCACCAATTGTTCCGGCTGATACGCCGTGGCGATTCCGGCGACGATCTGGCGCACTTCCTCGCCCACATCAACCATCACTTTGAGCAATTTGTCGGCGCCGGCCACGCGTTCGGCGGACTTGACCTGACCGACGCGCATCTCCACTTTGGTGAAATCGTCGATGCTGATGCGCGCATTGGCGGCTGCGGCGGCGCCGGGTTGCGCGGCGGGAGCGGCCGCCGGAGTCGTTGCTGTGGGCGTGCCTTGCGGATTAACGATTTCCTGTTCCATGGCTGCAATTTTCTCCAGAGTTTCAGTTTTTTCCACACGAGGAAATACCGCGGCGGGCTCGCCGATGAGCGCGCCCGGACGCAGAGCGCCCCAGGCGAGCTGATCGATGCGCGCCTCCCCAAGCGCGCCGAATTGCCCGAGTTGCCGCCAGATCTTTGCCGTGGCTTCCGGCAAAACGGGATGAGCTAGCATCACAAGAATGCGTAACGATTCCGCGGCATAGTACAAGACAGTTTCCAGGCGGGCGCGCTCGGCGGGATTCTCGGCGAGCGACCAAGGTTTTTCGGCTGTGATATAGCCATCCACCTGGGCGATCGCCGCCCAAATAAGTTCCAGGGCGCGCGAAAACGAGAGTTCTTCGTATTGTGCGGCACTACCGCGCGCCGCTTCGGTCACTGCGGCGGCGAGAGATTTCTCGGCATCACCTATCGCTGCCGAATGCGCTGCAGGGACCTGTCCTTCGCAATAGCGTCCAATCATGGTAAGCGTGCGGCTGGCAAGATTGCCTAAGCCATTGGCGAGATCGCTGTTGTAGCGCGTGAGCAGCGCTTCGTGGCTGAAATTTCCGTCCTGGCCGAAGGGGACGTCGCGCAGCAAGTAATATCGCAGCGCATCGACGCCGATGGTGCGAGCGATCGGCTCGGCGTAAGCGACGTTACCTTTGGATTTGCTCATCTTCTGCTGCTCAAAGAGGAGCCAGCCGTGGGCGAAAACGGCTTTTGGAAGCGGCTCTTGCGCAGCCAGGAGGAAGGCCGGCCAATAGACGCAATGGAAGCGGATGATTTCCTTGCCGATCAAATGGAGTTGCGCGGGCCAATACCTTTCCCACTGCAATTCGTCGTCGCCGTAGCCGATGCCGCTGAGATAGCTGGTGAGGGCGTCATACCAGACGTAAACGACCTGCTCGGGATCGTCGGGCCAGGGCAAGCCCCATTTCACTGTTTTGCGGCTGAGGGAAATATCGCGCAGGCCGGCCTCGACGAAGCGCTGCACTTCGTTGCGGCGGAAGGCGGGCCGGATGAAATCGGGCTGCTCTTGATAAAGCTTCAGGAGCTTTTCCTGAAAAGCGGACAGTTTGAAAAAGTAATTCTCTTCCGAAACAACTTCGGCAGGACGGCCGCAGAGGGGGCAGTCGACGGGATCGGTCGAATCGCTGACGTAAAGATTGTCGTAAACACAGTAGCGGCCCTGGTAGAAGCCTTTGTAGATATATCCGGCGTCGCGCGCGCGCAAGAGCAAGCGGCGCACGGCGCGCAGGTGTTCGGGCGAAGTGGTGCGAATGAAATGCGTATAGCTGATGCCCAGTTCGTTCCACAAATTGCGAAAAACGGCGGAATAGCGGTCTACGTGTTCGCGCGGAGTAACCCCCGCCTTCGCCGCGGCGCGGGCAATGTTTTCGCCGTGTTCGTCGGTGCCGGTAAGAAATGCCACGTCGTAACCGTGCATGCGCTTGAAGCGGGCAATGGTGTCCGCAACCAGCGTGGTATAAGCCGAGCCGACGTGGGGACGCGCGTTAGCGTAGTAAATCGGCGTCGTCAGATAGAACTTCGGGCGATTGTCAGCGTAGCTCACGGACGCTCCGAACCGGCGTGCTGAAACGAACGATAGTATGCGGCGGTCGTAGTTTTAGTCAAATTTCGGCCCCTCCGCCCCCTTTTTGTTGCAAGTGTTCCGCTTGCGGTTCTGCGCGCCGCATTGTTGAATTATGAGCGCGAGGAGAACCTTCGAATGAGGGACGTTACGACGCGGCCGGCGCTACTCTCCGATTTGCCCCGGCTGGCCGAGATTTATAATCACTACATCCTGAATACGCCGATCACTTTTAGTACTCGGCCGTCTACTGTCGAGGGGTTTACGGAGTGGTTCGAAGAACATTCCGATGGCAAGCGGCATCGGTTGGTGGTTGCCCTGGAAGATGGCGGCTGCGTAATCGGGTACGCCGGGACCGGGCGATTCCGTCCCAAGGAAGCTTACGAAACGACGGTGGAGACGACGATCTACCGCAGTGCGGAGTGCACGCAACGCGGCGTGGGGACGCTGCTCTATCGCGCACTCTTCGAATTGATCGCGGGCGAGGACATCCACCGGATTGTGGCGGGAGTGACGCTGCCGAATCCGGCCTCGGTGGCGCTGCACGAACGCTTCGGGTTTCGGCATGTGGGAACTTTTACAGAAAACGGGCGCAAGTTCGGGAAGTATTGGGACGTGGCGTGGTTTGAGCGGCCGCTTCGCCTGTAGGAATGCCCTCCAGGGAGGCTAGCGAAAAGCGTTATGGGCTACAATCGCCAGGCTTGCAAAGCGCGCGAGGGGGTTCAATGATTCATTTTTTCGGAATCACGATCAGTTCTTCCCTGCTGGGATGGATCATCATCGGCCTGCTGGCAGGATGGATCGCAGGCGAAGTCAGCCGGGGTGCGGGTTTCGGTTGTCTGGGCAACGTAGCCATCGGGATGGTCGGTTCGATTCTCGGCGGCTGGATCTTCTCGAAGCTGGGGATTTGGGGCGGAGGGTTCGTTTACAGCCTGGCGGCCGCGACGGTGGGGGCCGTGGTGCTGGTGCTGATCGCGCGGCTGTTTGCCAGCGGGAAACGAGTCTAAATCAAATGTCCTCCATGAACGTGCGATTGCCCAAAGGTTCGTCGCATAGGTTAGAGCAGTTGGCCATCCGCAAAGCGAATCGTTAATTCGTGTCGGGGATGCCGCAAGTGACTGCCGCGGCGTGGTACGATAATGCGATTAAGGAGCTGCAAGAAAGTTGAGCAAGCCTTCTCTTTGGGCCATTCCGCTGGGCGGCCTGGGCGAGTTCGGCATGAACATGCTCGCCCTGCGCACCGGGAATGACATCCTGGTGATCGACGCCGGCATGATGTTTCCGGAAGTCGAGTTGCTGGGCGTGGACATCGTCATTCCGGACATCACCTACCTGAAGCAGAATCGCGAGCAGGTGCGCGCCATTGTGCTGACGCACGGGCATGAGGATCACATCGGCGCCCTGCCCTACATCCTGCGCGACCTTAACGTGCCGGTTTTTGGTACGCGCTTCACGCTGGCCCTGGTGCGCAAGCGCCTGGAAGAGCATGGACTTCTGGAAAAAGCGGACCTGCGGGAAGTGATTCCCGGGCGGCATGCGGAGATCGGGCCGTTTGAATTGGAATTCATCCACGTGACGCACAGCACGATCGATTGCGTGGCGCTGGCGATCCGCACGCCGGTGGGCGTGGTCATTCACACAGGCGACTACAAAATGGACCCCACGCCAGTGGATGGCCAGCCCTTCGATTTGCACGCCTTTGCGCGCTACGGCCAGGAAGGCGTGCTGGCGCTCTTCAGCGACAGCACGAACGTAGAGCGGCCGGGTTACACGCCGTCGGAACGCGCCGTATGGAACCGCATTGAAGAGCTGTTTCGGGCCGCGCCGCGCAAAGTGCTGGTTTCGTGTTTTGCGAGCTCGATTCACCGCATTCAGCAGGTGGTGGACATCGCCGCGGCGGTGGGCCGCAAAGTTGGGTTTGTGGGCCGTAGCATGGTGGATAACGTGGAGATCGCCCACGAGCTGGGACGATTGCGCATTCCCGACGGCATGGTCATACGCCCGCAGGATTTGCGGACGTTCGACCCCGAAAAAATGGTGGTGCTGGTGAGCGGGAGCCAAGCGGAACCGATGTCGTCGCTGTCGCGCGTGGCCGTGGACAATCATCGCCTCCTCAGCGTGGATCAGGACGATACGGTGATCCTCTCCGCGCGTATTATTCCGGGAAACGAGAAGGCGATCTTCCGCATGCTGGATCACATGTTCCGGCGGCAGGCTCTCGTCTATTACGACAATAACGGCGGATTGCTGCACGTTTCCGGTCATGCCAGCCAGGAAGAACAAAAGCTCATGCTGAACCTGGTGCGGCCGCGCTATTTCATTCCGCTGCACGGCGAGTACCGGCAGCTCTTCCGCCATGCCGCGCTGGCGCAGCAGGTAGGCGCGGTGTCGGGCGAGGTTCTGCTGCTGGAAGACGGCCATCCCGTGGAATTCACCGAGGATGGCGCTTACCGGCGGGAACCGGTGCCCGTGGGACGCGTGTGCGTTGATTCCGGATCGCTGGAAGAGATCGAGCAGGTGGTGATCCGCGATCGGCAGCACCTGGCGGAAGACGGCATCGTGGTCCCCATCATCGCGATCGACAAACACACCGGACGCATGGAGTCCCGGCCGGAGATGGTCACGCGCGGCTTTTTGCCTTCGGAAGACGGGACCGAAGTGCTGGCGGCGGCCCGAGAAGTGATCCTGCGGACCATCGAGGAATCCAACGCCGAGGAAAAGAGCGACTGGGGCGTGATTAAAGAGAAGATTCGCGTGGACCTGAAGCGCTATCTGAACAAGCAGACCTCAAAGCGGCCGCTGATCCTGCCGGTGATCCTCGAGGTGTGATGAAGTTACGTTAGCGCTGCGACCGCAAATCACTGCCTGCCTCAACCGCAAGTCACGAGGAGAACCCATGGATGCCAAAGATTTCTTCTTGAAGCACTGGCAAAAGGAAGCCAGCGCTACACGCAAGGTGATCAGTCGGATCCCTGAGAGCCGCTCTGACTATCGGGCCGATCCCAAAGCGCGCACGGCCCGGGAGATCGCTTGGCTGATTGTTCGCGAGGAAACAGCGCTCGTTGATGGTTTGGAATAGGGCGCCTTCGGGTGGCTCGAAGTTCCCTCGCCTACAAAGATGAGTGAAATCATAGCGGAGTACGATCGTAACCACGACGCTTTGACGAAGCGCCTGCAGGCTATTGCCGGACCCCGCTGGGAAGAAAAGCTGCCCTTTATGATGGGTGGGCAGGAAGTCATGAGAGAAAGCGGGTACGAGATGGCTTGGGGATTTCTGCTGGATCAGATCCATCATCGTGGCCAGCTGTCGACATACCTGAGGCCGATGGGCGCGAAGGTACCGGCGATTTACGGCCCGAGCGCCGACGAGTCAATGTAATTCCGGTTGGCTGGCGCCGCAAAAGATGCCGGGCTGAAGCCCGGCGCTACGTTAAAGGCAAAGCAGATCCCTGAGCCCAAAGTGTGGGCTTCGGGATGACACGATTTTCATCGTCCTCTAATGCCATTTACACTGCGGGACTACTCCCCTTCCGATTTCGAAGCGCTCTACGAGATTGACCAGGCCTGCTATCCGCGCGGGATTGCCTATTCGCGCCGCATGCTGCGCTGGTATCTGAGTCAGCGCGGATCGCTATGCATCGTGGCGCAGGCCACGGGCGCGGCCGAACAGGCCCTGGTGGGTTTTCTCATCGCGCATGCTCGTGGCCCGGAGGGCTACATCGTAACCATCGATGTGCTGGAAGTGCACCGGCGTTCCGGCATCGGAACTGCCTTGCTGCAGGAAGCAGAGCGGCGACTGGCGAAGGCGGGAGTGCGCCATGTAGGGCTGCAAACGGCAACAAACAACGAGGCGGGCGTTGCCTTCTGGCGGCGGCACGGCTATCGTAGCTCCGGTGTGACCCGGGGCTATTATCTCGGGCGCATCGACGCCTACGACATGTTCAAGGAACTGCACCAGGCCGGAAGGCCGGCGACCGCATGACCCTATTCCATGCGGTGGTGCTGGCCATCGTTCAGGGGCTCACCGAATTTCTTCCCATTAGCAGCAGCGCCCATCTTTGGTTCTTTCCCTGGGCGCTGCACTGGCCCGACGGCGGATTGCCATTTGACGTGGCGCTGCACGCCGGGACGCTGCTGGCCGTAGTGCTGTTTTTCCTGGGCACCTGGATCGAGCTCATCCTGAATGGCTTTGGGATACGGTTCCCGGCGAAGGCCAGCGAGGAGGAATATCAAACCAACCGGCGCCTATTCTGGCTGTTGGTGATCGGAACGATTCCCGGCGGCATCGTGGGATTTCTCTTCGAGCGCTTTATCGAGGAGACCTGGCGAAATCCGGGCCCCATTGCCGCCGCCACGATCGCGGTGGCGCTGCTGATGATGATTGCGGACTCCACCAGCGGGCTGCGACGCGTTTTGGAGCATGCGAATCTTGGGGATTCCATCGGCATAGGTTCGGCGCAAGCTCTGGCGCTCTTTCCGGGCGTTTCGCGCTCGGGAATTACGATCATCGCCGGGCTCTGGCGCAAGATGACCCGGGAGACGGCCGCGCGGTTCTCCTTCCTGCTCTCGACGCCGCTGATCGCTGGTGCGGCCCTCAAAGAGGTGCCGCAACTCATGCGCATGCATCGTTCGGGCGGGGTGGAACTGCCGCTCCCTACGCTGCTGATTGCCATCGCCGTATCGGCCATGGTGGGCTATGCGGTAATCGGTTTTTTGCTGCGGTATTTGCAGACACGCACGCTCAAGATCTTTGTTGTTTACCGCATCATCTTTGGTATATTCATTCTGCTTTTGATGTTCCTCCACAGGTGAACCGCGCGATCAGCGCCCGCGCTTCCTGTGCGACTCGGCCTGCCCTTCCCCAGAATGCAGGAGACTAGTGTGCGCTTACTGACTCCGACGGAAAACCGCCGATTCAATGAGCTAATCGGTTTTCTGGGTATCACCCTGGCCATATTGCTGGCGCTGGCCCTGCTTTCCT
>Ga0209160_1001638_pt1 | contig 18888 bp, 21 predicted proteins | sample GraSoiAngelo_153_FD_186167 | JGI IMG/M metagenome (GOLD analysis project Ga0209160, IMG submission 186167) | Grasslands soil microbial communities from the Angelo Coastal Reserve, California, USA - 14_1009_12_40cm (SPAdes) (version 2) | ecosystem: Environmental > Terrestrial > Soil > Grasslands ... | reverse complement strand
CCGCGGCTTCTTCGGCTATGAGCGGTTGCTGCACGCACATCCCGAGTGGCGCGGCCGCATCGTCTTTTGGGCGCTACTCCAGAAGACGCGCCAGGATGTGCCCCAGTATCGCGAGTACGCCCGCCAGGTGGTCCAGGTGGCTCGGGTAATCAATCAGCGCCTCGGGTCGGACGCCTGGCAGCCGATCCGGCTGGAGCTGCGCGACGATATGAACCGGGCGGTGGCCGGCTACAAGCAGTTCGACGTGCTGCTGGTGAACCCCATCTATGACGGCATGAACCTCGTCGCCAAGGAAGGCATCACCGTCAACCAGCGGGGCGGGGCGCTCATCCTGTCGGAGAACGCTGGGACACATGAGGAGCTTGGCGAGTGGGCGATCACCATCAATCCTTTCGATGTCGATGCCACGGCGCAGGCGTTGCACCGCGCCCTGTTGATGGACCCGGTGGAACGTCACGCGCGCGCCGAGAAGATGCGCGCGGTGGTGCAGCAGAACGATGTGGCCCGCTGGATCTCCGCGCAATTGCAGGACATCCGCGACCTGGTGGAACCATCCGCCGCGCGCCGGCCAGAGGTCGGGCGCGATGAACCCCTGCCAATCGGACGCGAGGGAATGCGCTAGGCGTTTGCGCAGACGTCGAGCAGTTGCGCGAGAAACTGGGTGACGCCCGCCACGCCTTCCACCATCAGGTCGCTGTCGACAAACACCTCGTCGGGCACCTCAGGTGACCGGACACCGACCGCGACGGTTCGACTGCCGGTGATCCGCTTGAGTGCCGAAAATGCGGCCGCATCGGTCCGGTCGTCGCCCAGGTAGATGACCCCGGCTGGCTGCATGGCCGCGACCAGCCGGCGCAGCACCGCTCCCTTATCGACATCGATCGGCGGCCGAAACTCCCAGACGAGGCGCCCGGGTTGGAGCTGGAGCTGCTCGCGGCCTGCGATCTCTTGTAGGGCGGGCCGCAGTGCGGCCCCGGCCGCGGAAGGCTCTCCGGCCTGCCGAAAATGGACGCTGACGGTCGCTCGCTTGCGTTCGATGGTGATGCCGGGCGCGCGGGCCTGGGGCAGCGCCTCCACCGCTTGGGACGCACGCGCGAGTCGCTCCAGGTACGGCTGCGCCTCCGGGACGACGTGCGAGGCACCACCGTCCCGCTCTTCCAGTCCGTGGTTACCAATAAACAGCGCCTGAGGCAGCGCCAGACGGCTCACCAGGAAATCCGTGTCCCGGCCGCTGATGATCACAATCCGCTGCAGGCAATGGCTGAGCTCGCTGAGGAGCGCCACCGCTTGCGGATTGGGCGCGGCCTGGTCCGGGTCGGGCACGATCGGCGCGAGGGTGCCATCGAAGTCGAGGCCAAGGAGAATCCGCGAGGCAGAAACGCTTGCGAGACGCTCGCGAAGTGAGGTTAGGCCCAGAGATGGCGGGCGCCGGCGAGCTCCGGAAACTCCGACTCCGGAATCTGGAGCCGGCTCTGCACCGCCGCCTCCATCAGGGAGAAGATCACTTTGACCCCGGCGAGATTGATGCCGTGCACCGTGGTCAGCTCTCGGATCAGGCGGATCCGCTCGATATCCCGGCGCGAGTAGCGGCGCCGTTGCGTCGGTGTTCGCTCAGGCGCGATCAGGTTCTCACTCTCGTAGACGAAGAGGGTGCGCGGCTCGATGTCGAACATGTCGGAGACTTCGCTCGACTTATGCGGCATTGCCACCTGCTGCCCTCCGTGATCCGAGATCGCAAACCATTATATCCAACATATCAGGATTTGTGACAAACAGCGAAGCCAAGCGTCGTTTGGGTGTTTTGGGGCGTCACTGTGCGCAGCGTGACGGAGCACAAGACGTCACCCATTGACTGTACTGGGGCGTATCACCTTAGCCGTGGGAACTCCCGCTTGAACGCGTCCGACCTTGCCGGTACTGTCACGCCCGAGCGGCCCGTGTGCCGAACATTCGAGCATGTCGCGCATCTTACGGCAAGTTACGGCGTTTGGAGGGAGGGTCGTGCTAGGAGTGATGCTCTTCGCACTCCTCACGCCCCCATTTGGGCTGCGCGCCTACCTGGAGGCTCGTGCCCAGGATCAGGCACAGGCGGCGCGCGTGATCAGTAGCTTCGGGCGGCCGGTCGGCGCCCTCCTCAGGCTGCCGGTGACCGCGCGTGGTTTCGCCCAGGCCCCCCGCTCGCCGCTCGACGGCATCCGGGGCAAGGGATCCTGGCTGATGATCTTCGACGGCGATTGGAACGATCCGGATGCGGACCGCGCGGCGGCGATCGTCGATTCGGCGGTCGGGGCTGACCTCAGCCACCTCTATATCCGGGTCGCCGATTCCACGCATCATTTCTATGGCACGTCGGCACTGCAGGACCTGCTGCCAATCGCCCACGCCCACGGACTGAGCATCATCGGCTGGATCGAGCCGATGCTCGACGACCCGACGGCGGACACCGCCGATGCACTGGCGGCCGCGCAGTTCGAGGAGCAGGGCCAGCGGCTCGACGGCCTCGCGCTCACGATCGAGGGCAATAGTACTTCGGACCCGAACGTCGGCCAATACCTGTCGGGCATCCGCGGCGGCATCGCCGGCATGAATGGGCTGGGCGACCGCTACCTGCTGATCGCCAGCACGTTGCCCATCCCGTATGACCACCCGGGCTACGCCTACGCCACCATGTCGCGCTACTGCCAGGCCTTTGCGCCCATGGTGTACTGGCGCGCCACCGGGTTGCCGCAATACAGCGGCGCCGACGGGGCGCGCGCCTACGTCACCCAGGTCTTCCAGCAGTTCCGCGATCCCGGTGTCAATCCCTTCAACCGTCCCCTGACGATCACCGCGCAAACCTACGACGCCGCTCCCGAGTACGGCACCCCCGGGGCGCCACCACCTGACGAGATCGTCACCTCGATGGATGTGACGCGCGCCCAGGGCGGCATCAGCTGGTCCTATTACCGGCTGGCGAATGCCGACAATGGCGTCACCGGGGAGGAGCAGCAAGCGATCACGGCTTACCCGTTCTGGCAGCGATACCGCGGAGGGGGCATCGCGGCCAAGGCATTGATCGCACTACCTGACCAGCCGGTCGCCTATTAAGAAGAGGGGTTGAGGAACCAATGAAAACTTTCTTCCGCCGTTTTTCCGGCGCAGGCGGCCTGCGCAAAAAGCGTGTCGTCGTCCCCGTGCTGGCGGTCGTCGGCGCGCTGCTCCTTGGTGGGCTCTGGTTTGTGGGTCACTCCGGCTCGAATTCGGTGTGGAACACTCCGAGCACGCCGATCAGTGACGTGCTCGACCGCGTCGATCGCGGTGACATCGTGACCGCGACCATCAACGGCCAGCGCATCCTGCTGACCGATACGGCCGGCCGCCAGTCGTGGACCATCGAAAAAGAGTCGTCGATGGGCTCTACCGAGCAATACCTGCGCGGTCACAACGTCAAGGTCGCCGTCCAGTCGACCGACGACGCGTCATTCAGCTCGATGCTGCCGAACCTGGTGGGTCTGCTGGTGCTGCTGGCCCTGCTGTTCATCATGTTGCGGCGTTCGAACCTGCTGGGAAATCCAATGGGTGCGATGACCAAGCATTTGGCCGAAGCCCGGGTCGGTGACGGCGACCAGGTCACGTTCGACCAGGTGGTTGGCGTTGACGAAGCCAAGCACGAGCTCGAGGAAGTCGTCGAATTCCTCAAGGCACCCGGTAGTTTCGGCCAGCTCGGGGCGCGGATGCCGCGCGGGATCCTGCTCGTCGGTCCGCCTGGCACCGGCAAGACTCTGCTTTCGCGCGCGGTGGCGGGCGAGGCCAAGGTTCCCTACTTCTCACTCAGTGGCTCCGACTTCGTCGAGATGTTCGTGGGCGTCGGCGCGGCTCGGGTGCGCGACCTCTTTCGCCATGCGAAGAAGAACGCGCCCTGCATCGTCTTCCTCGACGAGATCGATGCCCTCGGTCGCCGGCGCGGCGGCGCCCAGATCCGCACCAACGAAGAGCGCGAGCAAACGCTGAATCAGCTGCTGGTGGAGATGGACGGGTTCAACACCGACTGCGCGGTGGTCGTGATCGCGGCGACCAACCGGCCCGACGTCCTCGACCCGGCGCTCCTTCGCTCCGGCCGGTTCGACCGCCGCGTGGCGATCGACGCTCCGGACCTCAACGGCCGGCGCGCCATCCTGTCGCTCTACGCGGCGCAGAAGCCGCTCGCCGACAACATCAACCTCGACATCGTGGCGCGGCAGACGCCGGGATTCACCGGGGCCGACCTGGCGAATCTTCTCAACGAGGCGGCGATTCTCGCGGCGCGCAACAAGAAGCAGGCCATCGGCAAGCAGGAACTCGAAGAAGCCAGCCTGCGCGTGATGGCGGGCCCGGAAAAGCGCAGCCGCATGATCACGCCGGAAGAGAAGGCGATCATCGCCTACCACGAGGTGGGGCACGCCCTGGTGATGAAGTCGATCGCGAAGAGCGATCCGGTGCACAAGGTCTCGGTGGTCTCGCGCGGGCAAGCGCTCGGCGTCACCATCCAGCTGCCGCTGAAGGATCGCTACCTGACGTCGAAGTCAGAGCTGATCGCGCGCATGGCGGCTGCCATGGGTGGTCGAGCCGCCGAAGAGATCATCTTCGGGGACGTCACCACCGGCGCCAAGCAGGACATCGAGTACGCGACCAATGTCGCGCGCCAAATGGTATGTGAGTTCGGTATGAGTGATCGGCTCGGCCTCGTCACCCTGCATCGCAAAGGCGATGGCGACAGTCTGTTCTTCTCCGAGCTCACCGCGGCCGACGTCGATGCCGAGGTCAAGGCACTGACCGATGCGGCCTACCGCCAGGCGTACGAGATCTGCGAATCACGCCGTGCCACGCTCATCCGGATCGCCGATCATCTGCAACTGGTGGAGACGATCGACGGCGAGGAGCTCGATCGCTTGTTGCTCGACGAGGCTGTGGTCCCGGTGGTCAAGGTCGCCTTGCCCGAGATCGCGGAGTCAGCCGTGGCGCCGCGAATCGCTGCCGCGGAGGCCCATGACTGGGATGAGGGCGCGAGAAGATCGGTAAACGATACCGACGCCGGTCCGCCGGTCGCCGCCAGCTAACCGGCGACTAGATAATCTCCTCGTAGAGGTCGTAAACCTGCTTCAGGTCGTCCGGCGGTTTGATGCCGCCGTGCTTCAACGACTCGAGCAGCATCAAGATGTACTTCACGCCCGCGAGGTTCACCCCTTTCTCTCGCGTCAGCTGCTGGATCACCTGCAGCTTGCGCACATTGCGCTGCGAGTAGCGGCGCCGGTTGGTCGCGGTGCGATAGGGCTCGATCAACCCGAGGTCCTCGTACATCATCAGGGTTCGCGGGTGCGTCTCGAGGATCTCGGACGCGACGCTGATCGTGTAGAGCGGCTTATCGAGGTCGAACGCTCCACCGATCCGCGGATCGCGATTGGACACCAACGTTTATTCCTTGACCCAATCCTGGACGCCGCGGCTCAGGCTGGCGGGCGTCGTCTCGGACTTGATCAGGTAATCGAGGGCACCGAGCTTCAGTCCGCGATCGACTAGTTCCTTCTCGCCGTAGTTGGACAGGATGATGACCGGGATGTTCTTGGTGACGCCGTTAGAGCGAAGATTCTCGAGAACCGCGAAGCCGTCCATCTTCGGCAGCCGAATGTCGAGGAAGACAATATCCGGAACCTGGTTCTTGGCGTGATCGAGGCCCTCCTCGCCCGACTTGGCGACGGTGACCCGGTAGCCATCCAGCTCGAGCTTGAGCTTGTACATCTCAGCGACCGCCGGATCGTCTTCGATGAATAGGACGTTTACGTCCTCGTCGACGACTTCAGTCATGTCCCCTCCTTGAACCGCCCGCTTTTCCACGCCGGAGCGGGCTCCCTAGCACGCCAGATCGCAAAGCAGACATCGCGCCTGTCATCTTTCCCCCCTTCCCATCGGTGGTTAGTATACGACAAGTTCACCCAATTTCCTGAATTCGCGACGCGCCCAACCGATCCTCGGGTGCCGCCAAAGGCAAGTGGTACGATGGCGTGGCGGCGACGCGGAACCATTCGATGGCGTGGAGGCGCGCGTTATTGGGCATGGGATATCTACGCGGTCTTCGGCATGGTGCAATCGCCGGCGCAGTCCTGGGATTGCTGTACGCGCCCGAATCGGGCGTGGCCATGCGGCGCCGGCTCTCGCGGCTGCTGGGCCAGGCCCAGGCGATGATGGCCGGCGACAGCGGCGGCGCGCCGGTGATCGCCGCGACAACCCCCCGGCGCCGAGCGGCAGGCGGACCAGAAAGCAGGGCCAAGCGCCCGTAGGAGGACGAGGATGGATCAGACCGTGGAGAAGACGATCGACCGGTTGAGCGAGCTGCTCGACCGGGCCACCAAAACCGCGCAGGACCTCGAGGTGAAGGACCGTCTGACCGACGCCGTCTCGGCCTTACGCCGGACCCGGATCACCCAGGATGACGATGCCGGCGTGGAGCGCTTCGTTACCGGGCTCCTGCTCGCCCCCAAGTCCGGCGAGGAGATGCGCGACGACCTGATGCAGCGCGGCATCGAGCTGCGCGACCGGGCCGGCGGGCTAGCCTCCAAGATGTCCTTCGGGGACGGCGAGCAAGGAACGCGCACCGAGAAGACGTCGACCGACCAGCCAGGAATCGCCTGAGCTAACCGAGGTCCTGGGTCGACTACCGGCTCAGCCGGTGGGCTTGCACTTATCGGGCCCTGGTAGTGGCGAGCATGGGGATGGGCTCGGGCTCGGCGTCGCGGCGGGGGCCGGCGGCGGTGGCGGCGGGTTGATGATGCAGTAGACGCCGTTGACCGTGATCTGCGAATAGGTGAGCGTGTAGGGGTTGTAGTTCGCGGGCAACTTGCACTGCGGCCACGGTTGCGCGAGCGTCGGCGGCAGGCTCTCGGTCCCGGGAAGGAAATAGTTCCCACCGACGGCGTGGATGCTGGCCGGCACCGGGTACCACTCGTCGGGCTTCCCGGCAAGCGCCTCCGTCATGAACCGGTGCCAGATGGGCGCGGCGCCGACGATGCCGGTCGAGTTGTGGCTGAGGGGCTTGTTGTCGGGGTTGCCGACCCACACCGCCGTCGCCAGGCTGGGGGTGAAGCCCACGGTCCAGTTGTCCTTGAAGTCGTTGGTGGTGCCGGTCTTCGCCGCGACCGTCCGGCCGGGGAGGGTGAGGTCGCCGTGGCAACCGAACTCGAGGCAGCGGTTACGGTCGTCCGACATGATCGAGGCGATGATGAAGGCGACGCCGTCATCGATGGCGCGGAACTCATTCTTCTTCGCGTCGTAGGTGAACACGTCCTTTCCAAGCCCATCCTTGATGTTGAGAATGGGCGCCTCGCGATGGCGGACTCCGAGTGTCGCCAGCGTTGAGGCGGCGGTGGCCATGTCGGCCAGACGCACCGGGTAGGCGCCGAGCGTCAGGCTGGGCCCGTAGTTGTCCGGGCTCTGGTCAACGCACGGCAGCGGACCGAGGCAGGTCAATCCCATCCGGTGTGCCATATCGACGACCGCCGGGATGCCGGTGCGCAACTCGGTCTTCAGTGCCGGGATGTTCATCGAATTGCCCATCGCCATCTTCAGCGGTAGTGTGCCGTGGAACCGGCGGTCGTAGTTTTGCGGGGCGTACTTGCCGAAACCAGCTGGGTCGCCGCCGATGGGAAACACTAGTGGCTCGTCGAGGATGGGACTCAGCATGTTGACCTTTCGGCTCTCGATGGCGGCGGTGTAGTCGTAAGCGAAGTTGTATTGCCCGCCCGGTCGGTTGTAATCATCGCCGCCGACCATGGCCAGCACCTCACCGGTGCGCGGATCCATGCTCACCAGCGCGGCGTCGTGGAAGTTATAGAAGTTGCCTTTCTGGGCGATCTGGTCATGGACGACCCGCTCCGCGAGGTGCTGCAGATTGAGATCGAGGCTGGTGTAGACGCGGTAACCCCGACGGTCGTCGGAGTTGATCTTGTGGTCCTTCGCCAGTGTCTTGAGGACGTAGTCGACGAAATAGGGTGCCTCGAACTTGACGATCGGTGGGAAGATCTGCAGCTTGACCGCATAGGCCGCCTCGGCCTGCGCCGCGGTGATGTACTTCTCGCCGACCATCGCGGCGAGCACCTGCGCCTGTCGCTGCTTGGCGGCCTGCAGGTTCACCACCGGGTTGTACTGCGTCGGTGCCTGCGGTAGCCCGGCGAGCATCGCGGCCTGCGCCAGGGAGAGGTCGTGGGCGTTGGTCTGGAAGTAGCTGCGTGCGGCTGCCTCGATCCCGTAGGTCTGGCTGCCATAGAAGATGGTGTTGAGGTACATCTCGAGGATCTGGTTCTTGCTGTACTCACGGTTGAGCTCAATCGCGAGGATGGCTTCTTTGAGCTTTCGCTGGATATCGGCGGGGGCGTTGGTTCCGATGTAGACCTGCTTGACCAGCTGCTGGCTGATGGTGCTGCCACCCTGCTTGACCTTGTGGTGCTGATAGTTGGCGATGGCGGCGCGGACGATGCCGCCGAGGTCGATGCCGCTGTTCGAGTAGAACGTGCGATCCTCGGTGGCGAGCGTCGCCTTCACCACCCATGGGGAGACATAGTTGAGCGGCACGACGATCCGGTGGTCGCCGGCCTTGCCGATGTCGGCCAGCAAGGTGCCGTGGCGATCGTAGATCAGGGTGTCCTGCTCCATCTTGTTGGAGGCAAGCCCGCTAACGGCCGGCAAGGTACCCACGGCCTGCGCCGTGATCGCCGGGATGCCGAGTAGGGGCAGTAGGAAGACGACCAGCAATCCGAGGATCAGGACCCGGCGAAAATCGGCACGGCTACGCCGGCGCCAGCGGTCGACGTTCCGCTGACTCCGTCGCCGCGTCGCAAGGTTTAGGCGCTCAGAAACCCGAAGATCCCCGAAAGGAGGAGCCACAGAGAGACGAGGATAACCGCTCCCCACCCCGCTCCGTTGACGATGGTGCGGAGCGGCGACCGGCGCAACCGCCGGATCTGGCGCCGACGAGCGTCGAGCGATGAGAGGCCACTGGCAGTTCCTGAGTGAGTCGCATGCGGGATACTTATCAATGCAAGCCCCAATTTCCTACTATTTCAATGCCGACAAAGCTGATGGAGCCAGTATAACGTAAAGGGGGGCTCGCTAGCGCCAGCCGAGCGCGTGTGGGCATCATTACCTGTCGAACGGGCGGAGCGGGCGGTTGGTTACGCCGTTCTCGAATTGGCGGATCGGGCTGATCGCGGGCCCTATAATGGGGCCGCCTTGTCGCCCCCCGACGCCGCTCCAAAAGCCGGGACCGTATTCTGCCGCGAGTGCGGCCGGCCGATCGAGGCGGATGCGCACTTTTGTCGCTTCTGCGGCCGATCACAGGCGGACCCGGTGGCTGGCTCCACAGCCGCGACTTCAACCCGTTCCGCGCCGGCCGGCGCCGGACTCGAGCACCGGCTGCGCCAGCTCTTTCCCCGCCACCACCTGCAAGACGAGTTCATGCACATCGGCACCATTGCCGCCTTCCTGATGGCGGTGATCGGGTTCGTGCTCGGGTTCTTCCTGGCCTACAGCTGGCTGGGGACGAACTTTCTGCTGGGATCCATCGCCTTGCTTCTGTTCCTCATTCTCCGCGAATCGACGCTGAGCCACATCCGGGTGCGCGGTGGCGGAGCGACCGCCACCCCGAGTGAGGGACGCACCCAGGCGGGACGTCGCTCTGCCGCCCCGGCGGCCAACGTGCCGGCCGAGGCCGCCAACGCCGAGTCCTCGCCACCGGCGACGCCGAAATAAAAGAGCCGGCCTGGCGTCAGGCCGGCATTCCGAAGAGTGATAGCGTTCCACTACGGTTCTGGCTACTACATGATGGCGGGGTTGGGGCTTTAGATGAGTTCATATGTATTTACGAATCCTGCCTTGAGGCCGCTCACCTTGCCACCTATACTCAAGCTCGTCTCCGTCAACAATTCTGGAGGGTCGAATGGCTATCGCCATCAAGCGTGAAACCCGCCGCGACACGAACATCTCCTTGGACAAACCGATTTACACCATCAGCGTGGCGTCCGAGATCCTGGAGACTCACCCGCGAACCCTCATGATGTACGAACACCTCGGGCTGGTCGTGCCGAAGCGGACTGCGACCAATCGCCGACGTTTCTCGCAGCGCGACGTGATGAAGCTCCAGACGATTCAGAAATTGACCCGGCAGCACTCGGTCAACCTGGCGGGTGTCCGATACATCATGAAGCTGCTCAAGCTGTTGCACGAAAACCAGCTGCCGTCACCGGTCGAGCTCCGCGACATCGACGTCTCGCTACTGGACGTCTAAAGGCCGCGCCTCCCGCGTCGCGACTGACTGCACCCGTGCCATTTGATTGCTCAGTTTTTGCGGATTGTTATGCGCGTTACCACCACCCCTTTGCCAACAGTGACCCCGGGATACTTTCTGACTGCGTCCGTGTTGACAAGATTGCAGGGCCTGCCTATAATTTCAGCTAGTTCCCTTGCCCCCCTCTTCGGGCCCTCCTTGCGGAGGGCCTTAACTTTTCTGGGGGCCGTCCGGAGGGGCACGCGTATGCCAGGTCGAGGTTGCGCCGTTTTGCTATCCATAAAGCCCGCGCGATTCTCGGAGTTCATCTATACTGCTTCGCGCCAAGAGGAGTGTTATGGAAAGTAAGACGCGCCGCAGCGCCGGCGCGAGCCGGGCGACCCAGGCCGACGAAGACCTGGTCGACGTTCTCCTCGTGGAAGACGATCCGTCCGTGCTCGAGATGTACCGGCTGAAGTTGGAACTCGATGGCTATCGGGTCAACACCGCCCTCGACGGCGAGGAGGGACTCAAGAAGGCCGGCGACCTCGCTCCCGACATCATCTTTCTCGATATCCGCCTGCCCAAAATGGATGGGCTCGAAGTCCTGAGGAAGTTACGGGCGCAGGAGAAGACGCGCGATATTCCGGTTATCATCTTGTCTAACTACGATGAAGAGGATCTGGTTGCGCGAGGGTTGCGGCTCGGGGCCCATGAATACCTCATCAAAGCACGCACCACCCCGACTAGCCTCTCCGAAGGTATCGAGGATTGGCTAAAGGAGTAACCCGCCGGGCGCCGACGGAAACGAGCCTTTCCCTCGACAAGCCCATCTACACCATCAGCGTCGCGTCCGAGATTCTGCAGACGCACCCGCGCACCTTGATGATGTACGAGCATCTTGGCCTGGTGGTCCCCAAGCGCACCTCGACCAACCGCCGGCGGTTTTCGCAGCGGGACATCCGCAAGCTCCAGGCCATCCAGACCCTGACGCGCCAGCACGGCGTCAACCTGAACGGCGCGCGCTACGTCCTGCGGCTGCTGCGCATCCTGGTCGATAACGGCCTCGCGGCGCCACCCGAGCTGCGCGACCTCGACGTCAAAGAACTGGACGTCTAACGCCTCAGACGCTGGGGGGCGGCGGGCGCGACGTTGGTCACGCGACCGCAACAGATTGGCGGCGGTTCGGTGGCCGAAATGTTGGCTTCGATCTGCGCCGATACCGTTAGGGGCACCAATGAGCTTTCGGCCGGATAGTCCTCTGAACCGGCTGGTCATCCTCTGGCCCGGCGTGCCGATTACCATGTGCGCGCTGGGCTTCGTCCTTGCCGTTATCGAGATCTCGCAGACGCACAGCAGCTCGTTCGCGGCGCTCGCGATCGCCATGGGCTGCGGCCTTGCCTTCAGCGTCGGCCTGCTCTTCCACAGCTTCTTCATCGAGTGGATCGAAGTCACCGTCACGCGCGAGGGCATCGCGCTCCGGCCCGTCGGCCATGCATGGTTCAAGCGCCAGCCGCGCCTGGTCCCCTGGGACAACGTGCACGGGATGAACCAGGTCATCACCCGCCAGGGCGGACATCTCGAGATCGCGGCCGGCGGCCGGGTGCTGAAACTGAACCGAGCGCTATTTCGGCAGGACACCTTCGAGAGCTTGTGTGCCGCCGTCGCGCAGCGGACTCGTCAGTGGGGCCCGGCCGAGTTCGACGACGAGCTCGCCGCCGCCTGACGGACGCCACCTTAGTTCCGGTAGTAGATCTGCGTCGAGTGCACGGCCTTTTGGTAGCTCCCGTAGCGGGCCTGCAGGGTGGTCCGATCCCCAAACCAGGGATCATTGATATAGAGGATGTCGCCACGGTGGCCGGTGATGACCACGAAGTGCATGCCACCGTAGAGTCGAACCTCAGCCACCACAAGACGCCCCGCGTCGAGCTGCGCCTGGACAAGGGATTGCGGCGGCAGATCCTCGATGTCCTGGTCATCGGTACGTAGCTGCGACACCATCCCGGGGACGTGGAGCCACTGCCAGCGGACCGAACCCTGCGTGACGGCGGTTGCCTGCCGCCAGAGCAGCAGGTCATTCTCGATGTAGCCGCCGTGCGCCGTGAGCCACTGATTCAGCTGCGCCGGGTTGGTCGCGTAGCCGTAGGCCGACGCCACCATGGTGACCGCGGTCAGGGCGCAGCCCGACGAGCCGATCGTATCAACGGGATCGCTGCCGAGCGCCTGACGTGACCAGGGTTGCGCGCGCTGGCTCATCGTCGGCACGGGAGGACTGGCCAGCGCCCAGAGCCCTCCCAGCGACCACGCCGCCAGGGCGAGCAGGCCGGCCGCCAGCGGGCGGTGCCATCCCCTCATCACGGCGCCATCTTACGGTCGAGGTTGGGGCCTGTCCAGCGCCGGCGCTGTTTGCTTTGGTTTGTTACCGGATGGTCACAGTCGCGCCTAGCGCAGCAGACCGGCCAGGTCACCCGCGAAGCCGGCGAGGGCCAACCGGGCGTCCAGCACGTCATCGGTCGTGATCGGGCCGCCGAGACCGTCGATCGGCTGGTCGCGAACCTCGATCGCGGGGCCCTGCGGTTCGACCTCGGCGGCGACCGCCACCGCGATCATGCGCGTGTCCTGGCAGTGCGCGCAGGTCACCTTGACCAGCGACTGCTCATCGGCGCGCGCGACCATCTCGAGCTGGCAATCAGCGAGGCTTTCCCCGCACTTGGGGCACTGGAAGCGGCCCGCCTGGCGGCGAAGAATATCCAGAAGGTCCACGGTTTTTTCGTACCCGGAATCGAACCCGGCAAACCACCAAAGCTGATAGCGCCAACCAGGCGTAAGGCGCTAACGGCTGGGGCTGAGTTGATGGCATTTCGATCGTTTGCGGTGACCCGCGCCTCCCAGAGATACTCGCGCGGGCATGCGCCTTCCCCTCGTCCTGGGCACCGGCGCGCTGATGACCGGGGTGCTCCTTATGGGTGGCCTGGTCGCCACCACTCTGGCCCCGATGCCGGTGGTCAATGTCGATGCCATGGAGCTCGACGGGGCCTCGATGTTGTCGACCCCACTGCCGGAAGTCTCGCCGCATCCGGAGCTGGTCGTCAGGGTGAGCCGCGCCCTGAAGCCCGGTGACTGGCGAGTCGTCATGGACGGCCGGACGGTCGCAGTCTCCACCACGGCGACGGGCTCGGTGCTGCGCGTCGCACTCCCCGGGCCGATGCCGCTGGGCAGCCGTCACACCGTGCAACTCGCCGCCGGCGCCATGCACATCCGCGCCGCCTTCAAGATCGTTCCGCCGCTTACCGCCGCGGTGAACATGCATCTCTATCACCTGCAGGCGGACGCGCAGGCGAGCGTGGCGGCGACCATCCGCTTTTCGCGGCCGGTCGCGGACAAGACGCAGGCGCAGGAGCACCTGACGGTGAGCGGGAATCCGACCTTTACCTGGCGGGACGCGCAGACGGTCGAGGTGGTGTCGACCGGGTTTCGGCTCTCCGACCACGCCGTCGTGATGATCGATCCGGGGATCGAGGCTCGCGATGGCACGCGCAGCCGGAAGTTCCAAAGTGCCGGACTGGCCATCCCTTCGACGCTAACCCAGGTCGAGCCAGGCCGGATGGTTCAGATGTACTACGTCAATACGGATGACGGCCGCACGTCGCTCTTTGCCCACTTGAACCAGATCGATGTGCTCAGTCCCGCCTGGTACGACGCCAACGCCGACGGCTCCATCACCGGCTACGCGCGGCGCGACGTGATCGACGCCGCCCACGCCGCAGGCGTCGCCATCATTCCGCTGGTGGTCAACAAGGATGTCGATCCCGATGTTGGCCACGCGATCCTTTCGGATCCGGCTCGGCGCGCGGCGCTGGCGCGCAACCTGGTCAACGAGGCGAAGACCTTCGGCTACGCCGGCTTCCAGCTGGATTTCGAGCAGATCCCGTGGACCGACCGGGACCTGCTGACGGCGCTCGTGCAGGACTGCGCCAACGCCTTCCATCCGGCCGGGCTGAACCTGTCGATCGCCGTCATTCCGCGTCTTCCCGGCGATGACACGGCCAGCGGGACACTCCTCGACTACTTCCATCAGTGGTCAGGAGCGTATGACTTCGCCGCGCTGGCGCGGGCCGCCGACTTCCTCTCTTTCATGACCTACGACGAACACAACGGTGTCACGCCTCCCGGCCCGGTCTCGGGGACGCCCTGGATGCGGCGCGCGCTCGAGTTCTCGATGCAGGGCGTCCCGCCGGAAAAGGGAACGATCGGCCTGCCAACCTACTACCACGATTGGACGGGTGTCGGACGATTGACCTCGAGTTCCTACGCCGATGCCCTGATCCTCGCCCAGACGTACGGAGCCACGCCGACCTTCGATGGCAGCGAGGAAGAAATGCACTTCGGCTACAGCGCCTACGGCGTTCATCACGAGCTCTGGATTCAGAGCACAGACACGCTACGTCGCAAGCTGCCGCTGATGTACGAGTACGGGCTGAAGGGAATCAGTGTCTGGCGGCTGGGCTTCGAAGATCCTTCGTTCTGGACCTTGATCCCACCGCGGCGCTAGGGGCGGCGTGCTCGGCTTGCCCGAGTGGCGGAAAGAGCAGCTCATACAGGTCTTGCTGCCGGCGCCGGGCGCGTTCGTAGGTCGTATGCAGCTGGGCGCGTGGCTTAAAGATGCGGCCCGGCGCCGGCGTCGTCGACCAGAGTCGCGGCAACTTGCCCAGCGCGTGGAGCACCAGGAGGGCCGCCCCCCGGCTCGAGGCTTCCGGCTCGGGCGAGGTCATGACCCGCTGGTTCAGGGCATCGGCCAGCATCTGGGTCCAGGCCGGCGAATGGATCAGCTGGCCACCGGTCGCGATCACGCAGTCCGGTCGATTGACGACGACGCGCTGGATCGCCGATGCGACGGTGACGAGCTGGTAGGTGATCGCTTCCATCGCCGCGCGAAGCATCTGCGCCGGCTGCGTTCCGAGTGACAGGCCGGCGATCACGGCGCGCGCGTCACCGCGCCAGTTAGGACTTCGCTCGCCGGCCCAGAAGGGGAGGATGGTCAGTCCGTGGCTGTCGGGCGGCATCGCCGCGGCCGCTTGCTTCAGCGCCTTCTTGTGCTGCAAGCCGAGCCCATCGGTGAACCATCGGACCACGTTGCCACCTTCGCTCAGCGCCCCGCCGAGCACGAAGCGCCGTCGATCGAGGCGGTAGACGAAGGTTCCAAAGGGAACCGTGACGCGATCGCGTTCGAAAACCACTCGCATCGCGCCCGACGTTCCGATCGTGGCGCAGATCCAGCGTGGGCTGCCGGCGCCCGCCCCGATATTGGCGAGCCCACCATCGCCGAGGGGGAGATACCACGGAATCTCGCGAAGGTCCGACCAGCGCCGCGCGAAGGCGGGACGGAGGGAGTTAAGGGGTTGGTCCCACTCGGAGAGCCGCGAGAGGTGCGTGGCCTCGATGCCCGCCAGCTGCAACGCTTCCTCGTCCCACTGGCAGCGGTTGACATCGAACAACCCGGTGCCGGACGCCATCGAGTAACTCACCGGGGATTCGCCAAATAGTTGCTGGTAAAGGTATTCGCCGAGCGATATCCAGCGCGCGGTTCGCCGGACGGCGGCGGGGCGTGTCGCCCGTAACCAGCGCAACTTCGACGGCCAGTAACTGGCATGGAAGAAGCAGCCCGTGCGCGCATGGTAGGCGCGCTCGTCGAAGCGCACGCGCAAGAGCCGTGTCTCCGCGGTGCTGCGGGTGTCGGCCCAGGTGATGAGCTCGGTGGTGGGGCGACCCGAGCGGTCGACGCCCATCAGGCTGTGCCAGTAGCAGGAAACACCGGCGGCGAGAATGTCGACCTTATGTTTACGGGCGGCGTGGAGGGCACCGTCGACACTCTGCGCGACCAGCTTCACCAGTTCTTTGGGGTCCGAGGAGACCTCGCCGGGCTCCGTGGTCCGGACTTTGTACGGCACATCGGAGAGGGTCGCGGGCTGCATCCGTCCGCGGAGGTCATAGACGAGGGCGCGGACGGAAGAAGTCCCGATGTCCAGGGCAAGCACGCCCTGCTTATGCGTCGGCTTCGCCATGATCTAATTCTGGCCGACCCCGTAGGGTCAGTTCAGCCAGTATCCGACCTGGGGCCCAAAGGTGTCGGGGTGGAGCTTGAGTGCCTCGATCACGGTCACCGCATCGAAAGCGCGGACATCGTAGGCACAGATGGTCACCACGGGGAATCGTTTGAAGACCGCGCTCACTCGCTGTTCGACGACCATGTGCTCCGCGACCGATCCCAGCGTTTCGACATCCGCCAGCGTCTCCGCGAGGATGCGGATCTGTCCCGGTCGTTGCCGGGACGCCGCGGTCAACAGCTGCTCAAATCGCGCGACCTGGTCGCCGGCCGAGTCGGAGACTTCCGGATAGATCATGAGCTGTCCGGCCTGGATCGCCTGCTCGGCGTCGACGCCCTCGTTTCGCAGTGCGGCGAAATAGCGTTCACGGACATCCGGGAGGGCACGAAGCACGACCGTCTGCCCGGCACGGAGGCCGTCCCTCAGAAAGGGAAGGCCGATCCGGAGCCGGCCCGCATCGGTGGTGTAGAAGGCGGCTAGGTGGTCCCCCATTGAGACGACCACGCTCTGGATGACCATCGTCGACGACAGCCTGGTGTCGGCGGCGGCTGGGTTCTGCCCCGGACCAGCCTCCATGAAAATTCTGAGGTCTTCCTCACGAAGACGGCGGGCCCGACGGCGACCCACCCGGCGGGCTGGCAGGAGGCCGCTATCGGTCCAACGTCGGATCGAGGCCTCGCTGACCTTGAGGAAGGTCGCGGCTTCCCGCGTCGTTAGGAGCCGCTCGCGCGCGACCGGCGTCTCTTTCCGGTTACCAGCGCTCATTCGTATTGCCGCGAACCAGGTCTCAGGTTCATGGTCCAGTTAGACGGCGGTCTGTGCGCGCACTTACTGTAAAGGACAACGTTGGCGGTTTGCAAACGTGACGGTCGCTAGGCTCTCTCCAGTCCTTCCCAGCTCGGGCCGGTGCCTAGGCTCGCTAGCCCGCGCCTCGACGCCCACTCGAAGCTCGAAGCGGTGGCCGCCGCCGCGCCACGACCTGCTCGTCGCCTGACAGGCTAAACCAGGCCGTGTTCGACGGCGTAGCGAGTCGCCGCGCTACGAGAGCCGACGCCGATCTTGCCGAAGATCGAGCGCAAATGTGCGTCGACGGTGCGAGAACTCAGGCCGAGCGATCCGGCAATCTCTCGGTTGGTCAGGCCGGCGGAGACCAGCTTCAGGACATGCACCTCTCGAGAGGTCAGGTGATCCGGATACGTCTCGCCCAAGACCCACGCTCGCGGCCGATACTGCATTGTGCTATACGGTGCTAAGCATAGCAATCATGAGCGATAAGCGCGATTTTCGTATTGCTCCTGCCGTTGGGGCCTAGGCGAGGCCGTGTTCGATCGCGTAGCGGGTCGCGGCGCTCCGGTGGGAGACCCCCAACTTGCGAAAAATTTCTCGGAGATGGGCGTGCACGGTGCGTCTGCTTAGAAACAGCTCGTCCGCGATCTGGGCATCGGTCCATCCGCGGGCCAGCAAGCGCAAGACCTCGGCCTGGCGTGCCGTCAGGTGGTGGACCCCCACCGCACCGACATGCCCCAGCCGGACAGCTGGCATGTCGCTCTCCAATTGTGCTCCCCCTTGCCCCACACGCGTCGCCCCCGGGGACCTATAGGTATTCCTCGTCCGCAGCGTGCACCTCACGGTGAGTCGCCTGCATCGGCAAGAGTGCCTAATTCACAAGCCTAACGCGCGCGCTCGAAACGGCGGCTGAGCAGTTCCGTAATAGTGCCTGAGTCGCGGAGCAGACGCTTGCATGTTGCCCGAGGCTGTCCGGAAGCGATGCCGATCGTCGGCGCCAACGATGAGTTCCGGTTCGTGAACGCGGCCTGGCAAACTCTGTTCGCATACGTTTTTTGAGCCACCATGGAGGATTGGTACCAGGCCACCTGCGATTGACCGCCAGGCGCGAACGTGCGCAGATCGCCGGCGTTTGGTTGACGGTGGAGTCCCGCCCGGGCTCGGGAACCAGCATCTCCTGCTGACTACCCGGCGTGCAGCAGGCGCCGGAGTCCATCCTGGCGCGACTTTCAGCCTAAATTCGAATTGGCGTTTGATAGACTGGCGTCGCTTTTCCAGCACCCGCTGGGGCGTGGCCAAGCTGGTAAGGCGCCTGACTCTGGATCAGGTAATCCTAGGTTCGAATCCTAGCGCCCCAGCCATTGTCTTGTCTCAAGACATCCCGGACGCCTGTCGCAAGACATTATGGACGGGCCAGCGTCCGTTGAGGGGCTGGTAGTCGCGGGTGGGGTCGATGGTCAGGGCGCGGAGGAGTTCGCCCTCCTCGGTCACGACGCGGACCGCTGCGCCGGCCACGAACATCACGACGGGTTGGTTGCGGTGCGCGGCTCCGATGCGGATGTGTCGGAGGCGGCTGCGGTAGCGCAGGGTGACGGTGCCAGTCTTGTCGATGCGGTCGTGACGGACGCGGTACTGGACGGAAGCGAGCTCAGCAGCGGGTCCGGCTTTGAGCCTGGCAGCGAAGGCTTGGGTGGGGGTGCGCCCGTCGAGGGCGCGGTGGGGACGTGA
>Ga0209160_1001632_pt1 | contig 18900 bp, 14 predicted proteins | sample GraSoiAngelo_153_FD_186167 | JGI IMG/M metagenome (GOLD analysis project Ga0209160, IMG submission 186167) | Grasslands soil microbial communities from the Angelo Coastal Reserve, California, USA - 14_1009_12_40cm (SPAdes) (version 2) | ecosystem: Environmental > Terrestrial > Soil > Grasslands ... | reverse complement strand
AGTCATCGAGAAGTCATCTGGGGAATCACGGCTCCAGGCCGACCTTCTTGAGGAGGCGGCCGAAACGGGGATCAGCGCGCAGGCCGTCAAACGCCGGCTCCACTCTCAGAGTAAACATGGCCCACGTGCCCTCGACGTAGGCGCTATCAAGTTGGGCGAATGTCTGCTCCGTGTCGCCCAACCCAGCGTGGATCATCGCGAGTGAGAAATGCGATACGTAGCGACCCTCTCGAGCCTGCGCACGGAAACGATTCAGCACGGCCAACGCCTGGGCCGGGTGCCCGCACCGGGCGTTGATCCATCCCGCTACTCCGCTGAAAGGCGCCGCGGCCTGTTGCGGCGCCTGTTTGATCAAGGCCAGGGCGTCGTTGCACCGACCGAGTTGCAGAGAAGCCCGAGCAAGCTCCACCCGCACCTGGAAGAACGTTGGGTCCAGCTCGAGGACCCGCCGTGCCTGGGTGAGCGCCTCGTCGTAGCGACGGGCGTAGAACAACATCGAAGCCAATCGTGTGTTGGTGACGATATCGAAGGGATCCAGGCTGACGGCGGTACGTACCTCATCGACGGCAGCCTTGATCCTGTCGGTCGCCACGAAATACCACGCATGGAAGAGATGTGCCGGTGGATAGCGGGGATCGAGGGCCAGTGCCCGATCGAATTCGCGCCCCGCCGTGGCCCAGTCCCAGTCATAGAACACCGCGATGAACCCCAGAGACGTGTGCGCCTCCACGAGGGTGCTGTCGAGCGCGAGGGCCCGCAGAACAGCTGCCTTGGCCTTGGCATGAACGGCGCGCGGTGGAACGTAGCCAAACACCGCACTGTGGCTGTACGCGTCACTCAGCCCCGACCATGCCACCGCGTAGGACGCGTCTTTCTGAATCGCCCGCTCAAAATAGTCCCGGGCCTTGCGGAGGTTAGCCGAGTCACGCTTCGCGAAGAAGTAGCGACCCTGGAGGTACAGGTCGTGCGCTTCGGGGCTCCCGGTGGAGCGCTTCGCCAAAGCGGCGCTCGCCGGGCCCGACAGGTGCACGCGCAGCGCCGCGACGATGGCTCGCGTGATCTCATCCTGGACGGCGAACACGTCTCGGTCCCTGGCGTCGCGATCGAATTCAGCGGACCAAAGCTCGTTCCCCCCTGCCACGTTGATGAGCTGCGCGCTGACCCGTCGTCGGTTGCCGCCCATCCGGACCGCGCCGTCCAGCACATAGAGGACACGGAGCTCCCTCCCGATCTCTTGAGGGGAGACATTCTTCGTTTTGAACCTGAACGCCGCCGATCGCGCCACGACGCGCAGTCCGTCGACTTTTCCCAGCGCCGTAGTGAGCTCGTCCGACATGCCATAGCTGAAGGGCTCGTTATTCGCATCGCCGCCGATGTTCTTGAACGGCAGGACAGCGATGGATTGGCCCGGCTCGGACGAGTCGGGGCGGCGCGTCAGGAGGAGGTATCCGGCCACGAGCGCGGCGACCCCGGCCGCGACGAATACGGCCGGACGAGCGGCCTGCCTCGCAAATGACGGGGGAGCGCCTGCGTGGGTGAGCGCCTCGCTGAACGCCGCCGCGCTGGGAAACCGGTCCGCCGGCGCCTTCGCCAGCGCCTTGCTCACGGCGCGATCCAGCTCCGCCGGCAGCTCGGGGCGGATCGTGCGCAGCGGCGGCACCGGATCGAGCGTGTGCCGGGCCAGGATTTCCTGCGCCGTGGTCCCCAGAAACGGCGGATGCCCCGCCAACATCTCGTACAGCACACAGCCCAACGCGTAGGTGTCGGCCCGGCCGTCGATGCGCGGTTCAGCCATCGCCTGCTCCGGGCTCATATACCCGGGCGTGCCCACCGCGAGGCCCGTGTCCGTCAGCTTGTCCGCGCCCGCCGCCACGAGCGCGCGCGCGATCCCGAAATCCGCGACCACCGCCTCCCCTCCGGATAGCAAGATGTTCTCGGGCTTGATGTCCCGGTGCACCACATCGTGGCTGTGGGCGTAGCTCAAGGCGCTCGCCACCTCGCGGGCAATCCGCACCGCTTCCTCGACGGGCAACTGCGCTTCGCGGTTCAGCCGGTCCCGCAGCGATTCCCCCTCGAGGTAGGGCATCACATAGTAGAGGAACCCGTTGGCCTCGCCGGAGTCGTGCAAGGAGAGGATATGGGGATGGGTAAGGCGGGCGGCGATCTCGATCTCGCGGAGAAACCGCTCGGCCCCGAGGGCGGCGGCCAGCTCGGGACGGAGCACCTTCACCGCGACGGCGCGGCCGTGTTTCAGGTCCTGGGCCAGATAGACCGTCGCCGTGCCCCCGCGGCCGAGCTCCCGGTCGATCGCGTAGCGATCGGCCAGGGCGCTGCGCAGGCGCGGGAGCAGCTCAGCCAGGAGAGGCGCTCGGGCGTGGCACGGCTACATCATACTGCCGCCTGGGGGAAACTCAATGTCGAGCGCCTTACGCTAAACCCTCGCCACTCGTCGGGCATCACACCGGGCAAAGGAGGATGCCATGCGCACAGTCGTGCTGTGCTCGATGCTCGCGGGCGTCGCGTGGCCCGCGCCGCCCCGGCCCCGGCTGTCGATCGAGTACTCGCTGCGAATCGACCCGAGTCACCTCGACGCCGTCGCTGTCGCGATTCATATCGACGGCGCCCCCGACACGCTGCGCCTTGCGATGAAGGTTCACCCCGAGTACGACGCGAAGTATTGGCGCTACCTCGACTCGATACGGGTCGATGGCGCTGCGAGCAATCTCGGCACAGGCGTGACCCGGGAGGACAGCACGCTGTGGCGCATCACCCTGCTCCATGGGAGTGGCACTGTCCGCTACCGTGTCCACGTCCAGCCGGCCAACGGGATGGTACGCGCGTGGCGGCCGCTGGTACGAGCTAGCGGCGCCATGATCAACAGCCCGGATTTCCTTCTCTACTTGCCGGATTTCGCGAGCGCGCCGGTCGTGCTCAACCTCGATGTCCCGAGAGGGTGGCGTATTGCGACATCGCTGGAGCCGCACGGCGCGCCGACGCGATTCGCGGCACCGAGCGCCGCCGTCCTGCTCGACGCGCCGATCATGCTCGGAGACTTGCACGAGTGGTCGTTCGAGCAGCGCCACACGCGGTTCCATATCGCCTACTGGCCACTGCCGGACGCGGCCCCATTCGACACCGCGTCCTTCGTCGATGAGCTGCGGAGACTGACCCAAGCGACCATGGACATCTTCGGCCGCGCGCTCTCAAAGGACTATTGGTTTCTTATCGAGGACGGGGCCGGCGATGCGTTAGAGCACCAGGCATCGCTGACCATCGGACTGCGGAGTGCCGACCTTCAGCAGAATCCACGGGCGTCGCTTACGGAGCTGGCGCACGAGTTCTTTCATACGTGGAACCTCGTGGCGATTCATCCCGACGGCTACGGCGAGCTCAGTCACGAGCGACCACAGCGCACGACGGGGCTGTGGTGGGGCGAGGGCGTCACCCTGTACTACGCCGACGTCCTGCCGCGCCGGGCCGGCCTCGCCGACTCGAATCGATCGCGACTCGACCATCTGACCGACATTCTGAGGAGCTACTACGCGGCACCATGGAGGACTCGTGTCTCGCCCGAACGCGCCAGCCTGGCCTTCGGGGATTCACCGGTCGCGAATCCGGACGCCACCGGCAGCTACTACCTGCAGGGCGAGCTGCTTGGGGACGAGATCGATGCGCTCGTGCGTGATGCGACGCACGATCGGCGTGGGATCGATGACATCATGCGGGCGCTGTTCCGGCACAGCGCCGGCGGCCGCGGGTTCACCTCGACATCGCTCGAAGCGCTGACGGACTCGGTGTGTGGATGCCGCTTGGATCGACTGTTCGCGACACAGGTGCGCGGCAGCGCATTGATCGATGCGGACCCCGTCTTCGCACGCCTGGGCTTGCGTGAGAGCGTGGACACGGCCCCGGCTGTCGACAGTGCGGGCGCTCCGCTGCCGGATCTGAGACTGGGCGTGGATTTCACACGGCCCAACAGCCCATTGCAGCTCGTAGTGAACAATCCGCTCAGTGCCTGGAGCATGGCGGGGTTGCGCACGGGCGACGGGCTGGTTGCGTTGGGCGGTCGCTCGATCGCGAGCTTCAGCGAGCTGCAGCGTGTGCTGCACGAATTGCGCGTTGGGGACTCGGTTGTCGTCGACATCGAGCGCGGGGCGGCGCCGCTGCAGGTTCGCGCTGCGGTGGTGGGCTACACGCGCCCCCGCGTTCGGTTCACGGATCTGCCCGACGTAACCGCTGAGCAGCGCGCGCGCCGGGCGAGGTGGCTTGTGGGTGGTGACGCGCGCAGAAGAGACCGGGCGCGCTACTTGACGGCCCCTTGATGATAGCTGGAGACACTTCTATTTCGGGGGATCGACGCAGGCGGTGGCCCATCGAGGGGGTAGGAAATGACGCTGTTCAGGAAGTACACCAGCCGCGCGCGCGTCGTCGCTATTGTTGCGGGCGGCGCGTTCCTCGGCGCGTGCATGACGTGGAAGACTCAATCGCTCGAGCCCGAGCGATTCAGTACAGCCGATAGCACGCAGACCATGCGCGTGGTCCTCCACAGCGGCGAGACGCTCATCATCCGGGGTCCTGTGATCATGGGAGACAGTTTGACGGGACTGCGAACGAAGCCCGGGGCATCGGCGGATTCGCTTGAACGCGTGGGCGTGCCCTTAGCTGCGATCGACCATGCGGAGGCGCACCTACAACGTGGCAGGACCGGTAGTCCTGACGGCCCTGGGTCTCGCGGCGGTCGTACTCATTACCAAAGAAGCCGTGCGCTGCGTTCCTTGGTGTTCAAACCAGTGATCATTGAGTGAATATCCGAACCAAGTCTCTCCGCGCTTACGGTCTCTTCCTCTCGCGCGCGCCGGGAGGGGCTACCACGAGTGTCCCGAACAGGCCGTGCTGCTCGCTGCCCGGGCCCGCGGTGAAGAAAAGGGTACTCGTCGGCCCGTTGTTGGCAGCGCCCTTGCCGAAGCTGAGCGCCCACAGGCCGGCGATGGCGATGGTCCCCCCCTCGGCGGAGTGCAGAGACCCACGGCGCTGGAACTGGCTGTTGCCTTCCAAGTGCCCGGGGTGGAAGGCGTGCACCCGCCCGTTACCGAAGTTGCCGACCAGGAGATCGTTGCTGAACGTCCCGAAGTCGGCGGGTGCCAGCGCCAGCCCCCACGGCGAGTTGAGCTCGCCCCGGGACGCGACGCGGCGAATAAGATTGCCGTCCGTGTCGAAGGCGTTCACGAAGCCGTGGCCCTCGCCCGGCACATCGTCATGCTTGTCGGCATCTTGCAGCGCGTAGGTCACGTAGATGGTCCCGCCGATGTTCTGGATCCCGAAGGGCGCGTAGCCGGCGGGGAGACGGGGGTCGGTGAACGCGCCGGTCACGTGGACCGGATGGAAGTGGCTGTCGAACACCTCGACGGTGCCGGCGTGGAAGTTGGTTGCGTAGAGGAAGTCGCCGGTCGCCGTGCTGGTGATCGCGAGGCCCTTGTACACCGCCCCGCTCGCCGAGCTGTCCACGGCGATCACGACGGGAACCCCCCTGAATCCAGAGATCGTGCCGTCCTCGCTCGCGAAGATGAAACGCGCCGGGCTCGTGCCTGCACTGTTGGTCACGACAAAGCCGGTGCCGCCGTTGAACACGAGGCCGGTTGGCGCACTCTGCTCGCCCCCCGCGCCCGAAACCGTGACAATCAGCGGGATGGTGCCGCCACTGACATTGTAGAGCGTGGAGCGGCCCTTCCCGTTGTCGGAGATCCACCACGGCGTCGCCGGGCCAGAGACCAGCCCCCAAGCGTTCACCAGGTTGGCATCGACCAGGTCGGCCGGCACCGCCCCGTCGGACACCAGGTTGTGCTGTTGGTAGAAGCGGGAGGCGGGCGGGGCAGCAGGCCCGCCTTGGCGCGCGAACGACGGCGGGGCGCGCGGCGGGGCGGCGACGCGTTCCTCGGCGCACGCGACGAACAGCGCGGCGCAGAAGAGCAGAGGCGCCCGCACGAGCGAGCGAGTGGACATGCGGAGCTCCTCTCAAGGCACAAGAAGAAAACAGACGGCAAATCTGCAGGCCAAAACTGAGGCCCGCAACCGCGGAGGACGCCATGGCCCGTGTCATCTGGTTCGCGACTCTCGGCGCGCTGCTCGGCAGCGCGGGCGCCAGCGCCCAGGACTGGACTCGCTTCGGTTGGGATGCCGGCCGCTCCAGTGCGCCCAGCACGCCGGTCGGAATTACCGCCGCCAACGTCCGCTCGCTCGTGCGGCAGCAGGTTGCCATCGACGGAACGGTCGACGCCGCAGCGATCTACCTCCGTGGCGTCTTCTTCGTCACCACGACGTACGGCAAGACGCTCGCCATCGACGCGGGCAGCGGCGCGATCCGGTGGGAGTACACGCCGCCCGAGTACGGCTCGTGGGCCGGATCGTACAGGATGACGACCGCGACGCCCGTGGCCGATCCCGACGGGGCGCACCTGTACGTGGCCTCACCCGATGGCCGGATCCAGAAGCTCGCTGCCGCGGACGGCCACGTCGTCTGGAGCACCGCGATCACCGCTCTCCCTCGGCGCGAGAAGATCGCGTCGCCGCTGAACTATTTCCGCGGCCACGTGATCGCTACCACCGGCGGTTACATCGGCGATGCGTCACCCTATCAGGGACATGTGGCGGTGTTGGACGGCGCGAGCGGCAGGCTACTGCACGTGTGGAATTCACTGTGCCGCGACCGGCCGGGGTTACTGGATCCGGCGACCTGCCCGACGAGCGGCTCGGCCATCTGGGGCCGCGCGGGGGCGGTGATCGACTCGACCACCGGGAGCATCTACGTCGCGACCGGCAATGGGCCCTGGGACGGACGCAGCGACTGGGGTGACGCCGTGCTCGAGCTCGACTCGAACGCCACCGAGCTGCTCGGCAACTACACGCCGGTGAACACCGCCGACCTCGAGGCGCGCGACGCGGACCTGGGCTCGACGTCGCCCGTATTGCTGGGCGGCAACCTGATCGCGCAGGGCGGGAAGGACGGATCGATCAGGCTGCTGGATTGGCGGCAGATGCGGGGACCCCAGCCCCATCGGGGCGGGGAGCGCCAGGTCGTCCCGTCCGAGGCGGCTCGCTTCACCGCGCCCGCGGTGCTGCGCAGCAGGGCGGCGACGTGGCTGTTCGCCGCCGACGAGGGCGGCACGGCCGCGTGGACGCTGCGCGACGGCGAGTTGCGCCCACTGTGGGGCAACGGGAACTCCGGCACCAGCCCCGTCGTCGCCGGCGGCCTGGTGTTCGTGTACGACCCGGGCGGCGGCCTGCGCGTCTACGACCCGGCGACCGGGCGTGAGGTCGCGAAACTCGAGTGCGGTGATGGTCACTGGAACAGCCCGATTGTGGCGGATGGGAGGATCGCGCTGCCGGAGGGGAACTCCAACGATCACGCCAGGAGCGGTATCCTCGATATCTGGCGGCTCACAACGACTTCAGAAATACGATGATGGCCTCCTGATCGCTCGGTGTCAGGTGGGCAAAGCGGTTAGACACGTCGCTCGCCTCGCCCCGATGCCGCACGATCGCGTCGCGCAACGTGAGGGACGCCCCGTCGTGCATCAGCCGCGGGCGCAGCCGGACCCCCCATAACGGGGCCGTGCGCACCTTGTTGCGGGTGCGGCCGATACTGTCGATCGAAAACTCCCTCCACACGGTCTGATACACGTTCCGTCCATAGTGCTCGGACATCGCGACCACGATGCCGTCGCCGCTGCCGACATTGTGCAGCAGGAAGTCTCCGAAGGGGTGAAAAACTTTCCCGCCGAGCGCGGGCGGAACGGTGAACGTGCCGCCGTTGAGCGCGGTCCCGGCCGAGGCGGTGAACAACGTGCGCACGTGACACGTGGCGCAGCCGATCGCGTCGAACAGCTCGGAGCCGCGGCGCGCCGCCGGGGTCGCGGCGAGCAGCGTGTCGCGGGCGGGCGCCTTGGTGGCGCGCAGGAACCGCGCGAAGCGATCGATGTCGGCGAGGCTGTCCGCGCGCGTCGAATCGTTGGGCTCGGACGCCGTATTGCACAGCGTGGTCACTTCGTCCGGAAACAGCCGGCTGGTGATGCCCATCTCATTGAGATACGCGTCGGCCGAGAACGACAAGAGACTGGCGTGCTGATCCTTCCAACCGAAGCGCCCGACGCGCGTTTCCCCCGGAGCTTCCAGGATCGGCACATAGAGGGCCTGCCCGCGGATGGTGCCGCGCGTCGTGCGCCGCTGCACGCGCGCGATCTCGAGCAACGTCTCGTCCGCGACGGCTTCCACCAGGCCGTCGCCCAGCAGGTTGAGCGACAGGCGCGTCGTGCGAATGGTCTCCGTGTCGGGCACCCGCTCCTGAATCTCCGAGTCTGGGAACTGCGCGTTCGGGCAGATCGCCCGATCGTTGACGAGGGTACGACCGGAGATGACGACCGCGCCCCGCGCGATCGGGATCTCGGCATTCTGAAACCGCCCGTCCGGTGCGTTGTGGCCCACCCGCAGTTCGCTGACCTGACTGGCACCGCCGGAGGTGGGGTTCTGGTGGCACTCGCGGCAGGACTGGGCGTTGTACAGCGGGCCCAGACCGTCCACGATGTCTTCCACCTCGTCGAACGTCTCCTGATCGGCCTGATGAGTGGAGTCGTCCGCCACGCCGTTGCTCCGGTTGTCGAAACCGGTGGCCGCGTCCGCCGCATCGCTGGGGCCCGGGACGCTGATCGGCGGAGGGGGCGGACCGAGCGGGCACGCCGCCAGGGTCGACGCCACGAGAACGAGCCACATCGCGCGGAGCATGGGATAGAAGCTTAGCCGCCTCACCGCTCCAGGAGTAGCTGGAGCCGTAGACGGGCACCTTCGCTGGAGCCGCGAGTACCAAAGGCGCTCACCTTCCTCGAGGCCTATATGTGACGCTCGTCCATGCATCGCACCGGCGCCGCGCTGCTCGTCGCCGGGGTCGCCGTCGCGTGTGGAGGCAGGCTACATCGCGTTGCGCGACCGGCTGCAGCAGCTGCTGGCTCGCGCCGCCACGCTCGACGAAGTGCTCGGCCTCGAGAAGCAGATCGCCCGGCTCCAGGCCGACATCGACGGGCTGCAGGCACGGATCGACCAGCTCAAGTCCCAGGCCCAGCTCGCCTTGCTCAGCGTCAGCCTGGAGCGCAAGCGAGTGCTCGGCCCCCTGGCGGTAGTGGGCCGGGCGATCGGGAAGCTCGCGTCGAAGCTGTTCGTGATTCGCTAGGGGCGTCGGCCCGCTTTCTGACGGCCGAGGACTTGACGCGCGCTGAGGCGGGGCACCTCTTTGCCCTTTCCCGATGGAAGCCCATGCGGTCTCGCACGCGACAGATCGTCACCCACTCCAGCTTACTCGCTCCCGATGCCGCGGAGCGGGAGTGGGTGGCGCGCGTCCGGCTTGCTGATGAGAGCGCGTTCGAGTCGCTGTTCCACACCTACTACGCCAGGCTCTGCGACTTCGTGGAGAGTTACGTGCACTCCCCCGACGTAGCGGAAGAGCTGGTTCAAGCGGTGTTCTTGCGGATCTGGGAGCATCGAGCGACGTGGGAACCGACGACCGGCGTGCGGGCGTATCTGTTCGCGGCCTGTCGCAACCACGCCCTGGGTGCTCTCAAGCACGAGCGCGTGGTCGCGCGGGTAGCCCGGCGCGCCACGCGCGAGGAAATCGCGCTCGGCATCGCTGCCCCTCGAATGGGACCAGACGAGGAGCTACAGGCGTCCGAGCTGGCCTCGGTCCTACGCCAGGCGGTCGACAGGCTGCCCGAGCGTCGCCGCAGCGTGGTCATCCTGCGCTGGCAGGAGCAGATGAGTTATGCCGAGATCGCGCATGTGCTGGGGATCTCTGTGAAGACGGTCGAGGCGCAGATGGGACGCGCCCTGGCGTTTTTCCGCCGGCAGCTGGCACACCTCAGACCCTAGGCTAGAGATCGCCGCGGTCGAGGCCGGGTAGGGGGAACGGCTCGCTTGGGTGTTGTTCCGGTATATGGACCGGAACAGCATCGATTGGGAGCGGTTGGACCGCTACGTGGCCGGTCGAGCCTCGCCCGACGAAATGGCCGCTCTGGCCGACTGGGTCAACGCTGATCCTGAGCTGCGTGCACTAGTCGCCGCCATGGGTGCCGCCGGACGACCAACCGGCGCCGAGCGGCGCGATTGGGACGTGCGCAGTGCCTGGCAGCGACTGCGCCGCCGCATGAGCCGTCCACTGCTACATCTCCTGTCGTCCCCCCCGCCCCGGGTGCGGTTCCTTTTGAGCCGTATGCTCACCGCTGCAGCCTTGCTGATCCTCGTTGCCGCGGGGTCGCTGTTGGTGTACGGGCGTTGGCGGGCCCCTGCCGCAGAGCTGCAGGGCTTTGCAACCCGACGGAGCCAGACAGCGGTGCTCGAGCTTCCCGACGGCAGCCGGCTCATGCTCGGCCCGGCGAGCCGGCTTCGTTTGCCCGCCAACGGCGGCCTCCGCGTCGGCAGCACGCGGGATGTCTATCTGGAGGGAGAGGCCTATCTCGAGGTCAAGCACGACGCCGCCCGGCCATTCCGGGTCCACACCGCCGCGGGCGTGGTCGAGGACATCGGCACGGAGTTCCTCGTCAGCGCTTATCCCGACGCCCCGGGGATGCGCGTCGTCGTGGCCACGGGCATGGTGGCCTTGTACCGACCCCCCACCGCCGGAGCCGCCCGGCGGCCCCTCCTGACGTTGGCGCACGGTGATGTGGCACAGCTGGTCGCAAGCGGCGTGGCCACGGTGACCCACGACGTAGACGTCACGTCCTACATCGCATGGACTCGGGGCGACCTCGGGTTTGACGGAACGCGCCTCGGCGACGTCGTGGCCGCCCTGGAACGTTGGTACGACGTCGAGATCCGCCTCACCGACAGCTCGCTCGCCGAGCGTCGTCTGACCGCGACGTTTCGCCGTGAGTCGCTCTCACAAGTCCTGGAGCTCCTGGCGCTGTCGCTCAATGTGCGCGTGCAGCGCGATGGACGCACCGTGGTCCTCACGCCCGGGCCCCAACCGCGCCTGGCGCAGTGAACCGTACGAGGAGGCACCTCATGCGCTGGCTCCGTCGATCCTTCTGCACGTGGCTCTTGCTGGTCGCGCTTGCACCGCAGGCACTGGCACAAGAGGCCGCCGAAACGGCGGTGACCCGTGGCCCGCGCTTCCTGCTTGCGGCGGCGCCCGGCCCGCAGCCGGTCGACATCAGTCGCACGCCGATCCTGCGGGAGCGGCTCACGCTGGACCTGAACGACGTGCCCCTAAAGGCGGCGCTCGCGACGATCTCGACTCTGTCGGGCCTGCAGCTCGTCTACAGCGATGACGCGCTGCCCGTTGGGACTCGGATCCGCCTCCGCGCGGATGGCATCACCGTCGCGGCGGCTCTCACGGACGTGTTGATCGACGCCGAGGTGGATGTCGTGTTCAGCCAGACGGGGCGAGCGGCCCTGGTGCCTCGCGTGGGACGCGCGGTGCTCAAGAATGGCAGTGTGGGCGGGAGGGTGACGGACGGGAGAACCGGGCAAACGATTGCGGGCGCGAGTGTGGCGCTCGAGGGCACCCCTTGGCACGCGACGAGCGACGAGAACGGCCAGTATCGCATTGCGAACGTAGTGCCGGGCAGGTACACCATCAGCGCGAGCCGGATTGGATACGCCAAGGTGAGCCAGTCGGTGACGGTCGCGTCTGGGCAGGACGCGACGCTAGACCTGGTGCTCCGCGTCGCACCGACATTACTGGACCAGGTGGTGGTCACGGCGACGAAGACCGAGACCAGGATCCAGGATGTGCCGGCGGCCGTCGAAGTGGTCGACGCTGCGGCCCTCGCCGCCAGTGGCGCGAAGACCGTGCTGGAGGCGCTGCGCAGCGTCACGGGCGTCACCGACGCGTCGTACGGCGAGAACTTCCAGTCGATTCAGCTGCGGGGGCTGCCCCGCAAGGGGAATGAAAACGAGACGGTGCTGCTGCTCATCGACGGCGTCCCCCAGACCGATTCGCGCAACAGCGCCCGGCTCACGACCATGCCGATCGACAACGTGGACGAGATCGAGGTCGTCAAAGGCCCCAACTCCGCACTGTACGGACGCACCGCAATCGGCGGCGTAATCAATTTCATCACGCGCGACCCGCCCTCGCACTCGGAGTTTCGGAGCGACGTGCAGACCGGCGCCTGGGATTATGTCCGGGTGAACGCGTCCGCCGGCGCACCGACGGACTCGGTGGGCAGCGGCTATCTCGTCTCGTGGCAGGGCGAGCAGCGGGAGAGCGCGCTCAGCCCCACCACCAAGCGGCACGAGTCGTCGATCTTCGGGAAGTTCAAGCAGATCATCGATTCGCGAACCCAGGTGTGGGTGACCGCCAACTACGCCTCCAGTCTGGGGGGAACGCCCGCCCCACTCCCCTACGTCAGCAACGGCCGGCTGCTCTCCGATTCCGACCCCAACTTCAGTCTCTATAGCAACCTGAACCTGCCCTACGCCGCCTACAATCAGGACGAGGTGCGCGTGTCGACCCACGTCAGCCGACAACTCTCGTCCACGGCCCGCGTGGAAGACGTGCTGGGTTATCGGCACTTCAAGTACCAGTTCGTGAACGACGGTGACTGCGTCGTGTTCACGGCGCCGGACACGGTCACTCTGTTCCCATTCAGCGAGGTGCAGCAGGAGGATTACTACTTCAACGACCTCCGGCTCGAATCCACCGTGACGAGCGGGCGCGTCGCGCAGCACGTGCTGGTGGGAGGAAGCTTCGAGCGCAATCAGGGGAGCGCCGGCGGCGACATCGAATACACCGACACCGTGAGCTTCGGCGTGCCCGTCATTTACAACAACCCGCAGTTTCCGTCGGTGAACCAGCTGCTGACGTCGTCCTTCGGCCCCAACCGGTATCGCGGCGACTTCTGGGGGTTCTATCTCCAGGACGAGGTGTCGCTCACCGACCGCTGGCATCTCTCGGCGGGCGCACGCTATGACGTCAACCACCTGACCGCCGTGCGATCGGGCTCGGGCCCCGAAATCCACGCGACGTATACCAAAGTCAGCCCCAAGGTCGGCGTCTCCTACCGGCTGCTGCGCGATCACGTCGGGGGACCGGAGCTCAGCGTGTACGCGCAGTACGCGCGGGCGTTCCTCCCGCCCCGCGCCCCGTCCGCCCTGTCCCAGGCGGACACGCTGAAGCTGTTTCCGGAGGACGTGCGTAATTGGGAAGGCGGGATCAAGACCAGCCTGCTCGACAACCGGCTGGCGATGGAATTGTCGGTATTCGACATGGACCGCAACGGGATTCCCATCGTCGTCCGCGTGGTGGCGCAGGAGTTCAAGACGGTGAATGGCGGAGAGCAGAAGTTCAGTGGAGCGGAGTTTGGCGTCCAGGCGCGCCCGACGAAGGCCGTGTCGTGCTTCGCGAAATACGCCTACTACAACGGGAGATACGGAGTTTATCAATTCAACAACAATGGGACGCCGACCGACCTGACGGGCTACCGGGTGGCTCTCTCACCCAAACACCAGGTCGATCTCGGCCTCGATATCGCCAGCGGCGCCGGCGCGACGCTCGAGCTCGAGGGGCACTACAAAGGCTCTCGCTACCTGAACAGCTTCAATACCGTCCTGCTGCCGTCGTATTTTGTGACGGATGGACAGATTCGGTGGCAGGTGCACCGCTATAACGCGGCGTTCGGAGTGACGAACCTGTTTGCCGAGAAGTACTCGACCGATGGAGACATCACGTACGGCACGTTCGCGTTTCCCGCGGCACCAAGACGCCTGGTCGTGGGGGTCGGCGCCGCCTTCTAGGATGCTCAAGCGGCTGAATTACCTGACGCATCGTTGGATTGGGATCGTGTTGGGGCTGCTCGTATTCGTTTGGTTCGGCAGCGGAATCGTGCTGATGTACTATCCCTATCCCGAGCTCACCGAATCCCAGCAGCTCTCCCTCTTGCAGGGCTACGAGCCTGACGCCACCCTGATCGGAGTCAAGCGGGCCGTGGACCTGTACGCCGCGCAAGGCGGTGGACAAGACTCCGTTGCCAGCGCGAGGCTGGAGCTGTGGGACGGGCACCTCGTGTACGCCCTGACGCGTGAACACCGCGGGCGCTCACAGGACGTCGCCCGGATCGACGCTCACAGCGGCCAGATGCTCACTCCCATCACCCCCGAGACCCTGATCCGGGTCGCCCGGGGCATCGTGGGCCCACGCGCACCGCTGGAGCGTGTCGACCTGCTCCCACGTAGTGATCACTATTTCATGGGGAACGAGCAGCGGTTCGCGTTCCCGGTCTATCGAGTCCGGTTCGGTGACCACGCCGCCACCGCCGTGTACGTGGCCCGTAACTCGGGAGCCATACCGGCGGTGGTCACGCGGACCACCCGCATTACGACCTGGCTCGGCACGGTACCGCACTGGCTCTACTTCATGTGGCTGTACTACGACCACCCCGATGCCTGGATGTGGGTGAACCTCGTCCTCCCGGGCGTGGCGGTGGGCCTCGCGGTGACTGGGATCATACTTGGCGTCTATCAGCTGTTCCCGAGGCGGCGGCGCGGCGAGTGGCGTGTCAGCGGCTATCACGGGATGTCGCTCTGGCATCACGTTACCGGAGTCGCGTTCGGGCTATTGGTGTTGACGTGGGCGCTGAGCGGCCTGCTCGAGGTGCTCGGCGTGGGAAACGACCCCCGACCAGGCCAGGCAGAGCGGGCCCGTGGAGGCGCTGTGCACTGGGCGCGCATTCGCGTGGGCGAGGCGGCAGCGTTGACCCGCGTGCGCAAGTCCGCCGGAGGGCCCGCGATCCCGAAGGCAATCGTCCTCAGTCAGTTCGACGGGCGGCCCGGCTACAAATTTCTCCTCGAGGATGGGCGGACCTATTGGGTCGACGCGGAAAGTGGGGCGCTGCGCGGAGAGTTGACGCCGGACGCGGTCAAGCAGGCCGCCGGGCACGTGCGCGGGCCCGGCGCGCAGGTGTCAAGCGTCGAGCGCGTCGACAAGTACGACGCCTATTACTACGCCCGGCACGGGCGGGAGAAACACCTCCCTGCGTGGCGGGTGAGTTTCGACGACGCCGACCACTCCGTGCTCTACCTCGATACGGTCAGCGGCGATCCCGTGGGATTCGTGGACGCGGCCACGCGCTCGTGGCGCTGGTGGCGCGACGGACTGCACGATCTCGACCTACCGGCACTCAACAATAAGCGGCCCTGGTGGGACCTCGTCGTCCTGCCTCTGATGATCGGTGGCTGCATCTCGGCGATCACCGGCATCTGGCTGCTCGTCCGCCGCCTGAGGCGCATGGCGACCGTCTGAGCTAGCGAATCTCCGGCCCCCCCATGCCGTGGATCGACGAGCCGCCGGCGGGAAATCCTGACGGGATCCACGAAACTCCTCTGTTGGCTACCCTGAAGGCATGCTGGCTGGGGGCCCGGCCCGCAATCCGCAATCGGCCGTCAAGGGCCCCGGTGCAGATACTGCGTCGCTTCGACGACGTCACGCTGGCCGGGATCGGCGTGCCGCCAGATGGTGGCGAGCTCCCCGTAGGTGCGTCTGGCCGTCGTCGTGTCACCCAGTGCGCCGGCGGCCCGTGCCAGACCCAGCAGCGCAGCCGTTCGGCGAGGGGCGCGTTTCAGGGCTAAGCGAAACTGAGTGAGCGCATCCCCGAAGCGGTGGAGCCGCAGCAGTTCGGCGCCGAGCAGTTCGTGGGACGGCTGGTTCACGAACGGGGGCCCGAAGGCGTAGGGCATGCTGTCTTCAACGAGGGTGGCTTCGCGCAGTCGGGCGAGTGCCGCGTCCGCGTTCCCTTCCCCCCCCGCGATCAATCCCTCGAGCTCGACCCGCAGCACCCGTGCTCGTTGCAGTTCCGGCTGCTCTTCGGACGTGCCGATCCAAGCCTCTGTCTCCCGTTGTGCCCGCGCGAACTCGTCCAGCGCCGCGTGTGCGGCAGCAAAGTCTCCCCGACGCGCCGCTCCCAGGCCTTCCGTGAACCAGTAGGTGAGCCGCGGACCGAGTCTCGAGCCCGGATCGATGGTCCAGCGCGCCACGCTCTCGGACCAGTTACCGGTGGCAATCAGGTAGTGCGACCACATGGTGAGGAACGAATACGCGTCGGGGTCGAGGTCGTCGGAGTCCTGCTGCTCACGTGAACCGTGTTGATCGCGGCAGTGCGCGAGCAGACGCGCGGCGTCGATCAACCTGCCCTGCTGCACGTAGCCGTAGTCCAGCCACACGTTGTAATGGCGGCAGTAGAACGGGCCGCGATTCCGGCGGCGCAGCATCTCGTTCACGACGCTCGTCGCGGTCTCATTCGCGGCGACTGTCTCATCCCACCGGCCAAGCGCCACGAAGATGTGCGACGTCATGTGCTGGGCGTGCTCGGCGTCTGGAGAGGAGCGGGCCAGCGCTCGCGCGGCCGCGAGCCCCATCGCCGCATGATCGGGATCATCGACGGCGTGGATGAGATAGTGCGACGCGCCCGGGTTGCGCGGGTTCCGCGCGAACACGCTCTCGGCAAGCGCGGCGGCGTGGAGGTAGGAGGGCACGTTGCGTACGCCTTGGCTCAAGCCGAGCAGGGACAGAGCGTAGAAGAGACGGGCTTCGTCGTCCGACGGATAGCGACGCGTGAGCCGGTCCATGGCTGCGGCGTAGAGCGTATCCCGGCGCGCCTTCGGTCCGTCGCCATATAGGACTTCGACGGCTGCGAGATACGCGCGCTCCCGCGCGGTCTGAGTCCGTGCCGCACGCTCGGCCGGGGTTGGTCCGAGCTTGAGCAGTGCTGCCCGCCCGGCGTCCACGTCTTGCTCGTTCCACACCGGGTGGTCATCGGTCATCGCCTCGCCCCAATACGCCATGGTGAAGCTCCTGTCCGAATGCTCCGCCTCGCGAAAGGCCGCGGCCGCTTCGGGGTACTCGAACAGGTGCAGCAGCAGCACGCCCCGCACGAAAGCCTGTCGTGCCGGCGCCACCCTGGTGGACACGGGGAAGGTGAGTGTGCCGAGCCCCCGCACCGTCGTTGCCGCTCCGTCTTGCGCCTGGAGTGGATGACAAGCGAGGGAGATGACGCTTAGGGTGAGTGTCAAGCGACGCACCCAGCAAAGCTCTGGAGTGTTCGCTCGGTGCGTCAAGGTCTGTGTACCATGTGCCTTGGCCTTGTCCTCGACGACACCCGGCGCATATTGGACCGGAACCCGAGACAGCAGGTGGAGCGTGAGCCGGACGGTGACGAGCAGGACGCGACGCGAGTGGTTGCGGATGATCGCTGCGATGGGCGCCGGGGCCCTGGTAGACGGACTGATGCCCCGCCAGCTGGCCCGCGCGGCAACCGGACGAGCCGCACAACAGCAGGATCCCCTGGCGGCGTTTCGAGCGCGGCTCGGCGCCATCCCCATACAGTCGCAGCCGCTCGCCGAGAACCTCACCCTGCTCTCCGGTCCCGGCGGCAACGTGGTGGTGCTGCGCGGCCCCGAGGGCCTGGTCGTGGTGGACACCTTCGTGGCGCCGGCGTGGCCCAAGCTCCAGGAGTCGCTCAAGGCACTCGGGAGTGCGCCGGTGAAGTTCGTAATCGATACCCACTGGCACTTCGACCACACCGACAACAACGCGCCACTCCGCGCCCTCGGTGCCACGCTGGTGGCGCACGAAAACACCAGGCTGCGGATGACTCAGCCGCACCACCTCGCCGTGCTCGAGCTCGACTTCCCGCCGTCACCCGCCGCCGCCCTGCCCCAGCGAGTCTTCCAGGACGGCTACAAGCTCGAGGCCAACGGCGAGCGGCTGGCGGTGACGCACGTGCCGCCGGCGCACACGGACACCGATGTCATCGTGCGGTTCGAGCAGGCCAACGTGCTGCACACGGGCGACGTGTTTTTCAACGGCAGGTATCCGTTCATCGACGGCTCCACCGGCGGCACCATCGATGGCATGATCGCGGGCGCGGGCCGCTTGCTGGACCTGGCGGACGGCGACACCAAGATCGTCCCGGGCCACGGCCCGCTCAGCAACAAGGCCGGGCTCGCGAAGTATCGCGACATGCTATTTACGGCCGGGGACCGGGTACGGAAACTCAAGGCGTCCGGGAAATCGCTGGAGGAAGCCATCGCCGTCAAGCCCTTCACCGATCTCGACGCCGACTGGGGCAAGGGGCCCTTCAACGGTGACACCTTCGTCAAGGTCGTCTACCTGGCTCTGTAGCGGGGCGAGATCGAGCTTAGATCCATTCGACCTTGAACCCGCGCTCGAGGAACCAGCCCTCAACCTCCCGCTCGCTCTCGAACTGGGGCATCTCCACGAGCTCACCAGCAAGGTGGCGAGCCGCGAGTTCGTCCATCTCGTAGTCCTTCAGCCCGTCGCGACTCGACCACACGATGTCGCCCGCAGTCGGATCGAAGAAGGCGCGATCGTCGGGGTTCGCTGCAAGCGAGTGACGCCCGACGATCCACGGCGCATAATCAGGATGCCAGAGAAAGAACCCATCCGGGTCTCGTTGCAGCTTCAGCGTCTTCATGCTCCCCTCACTGGCCGCCGGCTGATGACTAGGGCTGGCGGCCTCCGAGGACGGACTGCAGCTGGCGCAGCACCTCCCCCAGCTGGGACAGCGCTTCGCCGTAGCGGGCCCAGTCACCCTTGCGCTGCGCGTCGATGGCACCCTGGTACAACTCGGCTGCCCGGCGGACGAGATCCGACGCGGGCCCGTTGCCGGGACGGGCGGCGCCGGGTGGCGCGGCGGCAACCGCGTTCGGCCCGACTTGGCCGCCGAACAGGCGTGCCAGCCCGGCCTCGAGCGTCTCTTCCATGACCACCTGGTTCTGGTAGGCCACGACGACCCGCTTCATCTCCGGGATCCGCCCGCCCTCGGCTCGCAGGTAGAGCGGCTGCACGTAGATGAGCGACTCCTCGATCGGGATGACCAGCAGGTTGCCGCGGATCACCTCCGA
>Ga0209160_1001630_pt1 | contig 18908 bp, 19 predicted proteins | sample GraSoiAngelo_153_FD_186167 | JGI IMG/M metagenome (GOLD analysis project Ga0209160, IMG submission 186167) | Grasslands soil microbial communities from the Angelo Coastal Reserve, California, USA - 14_1009_12_40cm (SPAdes) (version 2) | ecosystem: Environmental > Terrestrial > Soil > Grasslands ... | reverse complement strand
CGCGCGTCGTCAAGTCCCGGAGCTCCACGACAACGTGCTCCGACGGACACCCGCTGGACGCTGGGGTACGATGGAGGACATGGCGGGCGTCGCGGTCTTTCTGGCCAGCGCCGCATCCGACTTCGTCACCGGCACTGCGATCCCGGTCGACGGCGGGTACTCCGTGCTCGGCTGAGCCCTATGCGCGTGCTGGTCGTCGACGCGATCGCCCCGGAGGGGCTCGCGTATCTGCGCGAACGAAGCATCCAGGTCGACGAGCTCGCCAAGCCCACGCGCGAGACGCTGTACGCGCGCATCGGGGACTACGACGGACTGATCACCCGCTCCGGGACCGCGGTCACCGCCGAGCTCCTGGATCACGCCCCGAGGCTCCGTATCGTCGGGCGCGCCGGGGTCGGCGTCGACAACGTCGACATCGAAGCCTGCTCGCGGGCGGGCATCCTCGTCTGCAACGCCCCGTACGGCAACGTGGTCTCCGCCGCCGAGCACACCATCGGCATGCTGCTGGCGCTCGTCCGCCGGATTCCCGACGCGCACGCCCGGTTGAAGGCGCTCGAGTGGGATCGATCCTTCTACGGCGCCGAGCTCCTCCGGAAGACGATCGGCGTGGTGGGGTTCGGCAAGGTCGGCTCCCGCGTCGCCACGCGGCTACGCGCGTTCGAGTCCGAGCTGCTCGTCTACGATCCCTACATCGCCGAGGCCGGCGCGAAGGATCTCGGGGCGCGGCTCACGGACTACGAGACGCTCTTGCGCCAATCGGACGTCGTCACCTTCCACGTGCCGCTCACGCCGGAGACCGAGAACATGATGGCCGCGCGCGAGCTGGCGCTCACCAAGCGCGGCGTGCGGATCGTGAACTGCGCGCGGGGCGGCATCGTGAACGAGGGCGATCTGCTGGCCGCGCTCGATTCCGGCCACGTGACCGGCGCGGCGATCGACGTGTGGAGCGAGGAGCCGCCGCGCAGCGAGGTGGTTCGCCGGCTGATCCAGCACCCGCGGATGGTCGTCACGCCGCACCTCGGCGCGAACTCCGGCGAGGCGCAGGTGAACGTCGCCGTCGACGTGGCGCGCCAGCTCGTCGCCTTCCGCGACGGGGCCCTGGTCGAGCACGCCGTGAACATCCCGATCGGGGATCCGGCGGCGGTGGCCGAGCTGCGGCCGTTCGTCGCGCTCGCCGAGCGGCTCGGGCGCTTCAGCGTCCAGCTCGACCCGGCGCGGCTGGCCAGGGTCGACATCACCCTGGCGGGCGCGATCGCCGAGAGCGACCCCGAGCTGCTGGCGCGCGCGGTCCTGGCCGGGCTCCTCGGTCCCGTGATGGCCGGCCCGGTGAACCTCGTCAACGCCAGATTGGTGGCCGCCGAGCGCGGCGTCGAGGTGCGGATCGAGCGGCAGCCGGAGACCACCGGATACAAAAGCGTCGTGAGCATCGCCACCGAGACGAGCGATGGGCGAAAAATCACCGCTGGTACGGTTTTCGACGGTCAGCCGCGGATCGTCCGGCTCCGCGATCTCGACATCGAATTCGCTCCCGAAGGCTACATTCTCGTCCTGTCCTACGAGGATCGTCCGGGCATGGTGGGCAGAATCGGCTCGATTCTCGGACGTGAGAACGTCAATATCGCCTCGATGCACGTCGGACGCAGAATCAAGCGGGGGCGCGCGATCGTCGTGCTGATCCTCGATGAGAATCTGACGTCCGCGCAGGTGACGGAGGTTGCAGGGGCCGTCGACGCGGATTTCGCCCGCCTCGTTCGGCTGCCGTAAGCCCGAATTTCTTTGCGACCCCGTGGCGCCCCTGATAGGCTCCGAACATGAGCATTCAACGTACGCTCGCCGCGTTCCTCGTCCTCGCGCTCACGGCCGGGTGCGCCACCACGTCGGCCAGATCCACTCGCAGCGAGTTCGAAGACATCCCGGTGCCGAAGGGGCTCACGTACCAGCCCAGCAAGTCCACGATCATCGAGTCGCCCACGGTGAAGGCCGCGCGGCTCGTCTATCGGGGACGGCTGGAGGTCGAGAGCCTGAGCGTCGCCATGCGGACCACGCTGGAGGCGAACGGCTGGCGCCATGTCAGCAGCACCTCCGCCGCGGAGCATGGCGTCACGCAGGTCTACGAGAAGTCCGGGAGCTCGCTCGAGGTTCGTCTGCTGGACGGCTGGTGGTTCACGTCCGTCGAGCTAACGGCCAGCCGCGCTCAGCAGCAAGCCACGACGAAGTAGGCAGCGCCACGACGTAGCGGCAGGTCAGGGTCGGGGAGGGTGCCGGTATGCCTCCGCCGACCCGTGTAGTCAGCGTTGGCCCGACGCATCGCTGAAATTCAACCTCGAGGGTGTTGGCTACCGGGTCGGCGGAGGCATACCGGCACCCTCCCCCGACCCGGCAGCTACCGTTACGGCGTTCGCCAAGCTCCTCCGTCGCGAGCGATGAAGGCGTCGGCTTCCGGCGGTCCCCAGGTACTCGCTTCGTAGAGATAGGGCGCGGGCGCTCCGTCGTGCGCCCACGCGTCGAGCACCGGGCCGAGGAGCGACCAGGCCTGCTCGACCCAGTCCGCTCGGGCGTAGAGGGTCGAGTCGCCGTGGACCGCGTCGAGCAAGAGCCGTTCGTACGCCTCCGGGGGCTCGGCGCCGAAGACCTCGCCGTAGCGAAAATCGAGGCCCACCGGCAGAAGCTTGAGGTCTGGCCCGGGCACCTTTGCCGCCACCGTCAACGCCACGCCCTCGTCGGGTTGGATGCGGATCACGAGCTCGTTGGGATCGACGCCGCCGGCGGGGTCGCGGTGGAAGATCATGTGCGGAGTGCGCTGGAAGCGGATCGCGATCTCGCTCACGCGCTTGGCCAGGCGCTTGCCGGTGCGTAGATAGAACGGCACGCCCGCCCAGCGCCAGTTGTCGACGGTGAGCCTGAGAGCCGCGTAGGTCTCGGTCCTCGAGTCCGGCGCAACGCCCTTCTCCTGTCGGTAGCCCGGCACCTGCTTGCCGCCCGCGAACCCGGCGCCGTACTGCCCGCGCAGCGCCACCTCGTCGACCTTCCGCGCGTCGATCGGCCGGATGGCGCGCATCACTTTGTTCTTCTCGTCGTGGACCGGACCGGCGTCGAAGGTCACTGGAGGCTCGAGGGCGATGAGGCAGAGGAGCTGGAGCAGGTGGTTCTGCATCATGTCGCGAAGCGCGCCGGCCTCTTCGTAGTAGGCGCCGCGCGTCTCGACGCCGATCGACTCCGCGACGGTGATCTGGACCTCGGCGACGTGGCTCCGGTTCCACAGGGGCTCGAAGATGCCGTTGGCGAAGCGGAGCACCAGGAGATTCTGGACGGTCTCCTTGCCGAGATAGTGATCGATGCGGTAGATCTGCTCCTCGCGAAAGACCCGGCCGAGGCGGCTATTGAGCGCACGCGCGCTCTCGTAGTCGTGTCCGAACGGCTTCTCGACGATGACGCGGGTCCAACCTCCCTGGGGGCGCGCCAGGCCCGCGGAGCCGAGGTTCTCGACGATCGCGTCGTAGAGGCTCGGCGGCGTCGCGAGGTAGAAGAGACGGTTCGCGCGGCCGGGCCGCGCTTTCTCGATGTCTTTCAACGCCCGCTCGAGCGAGGCGTAGAGCGCGGGATCCGCCGGGTCGCCGTTCACGTACGAGAGGGAGGCGGCGAACCGGTCCCACACGTTGGCGGACGGCGGCTTCACCCGCGCGAACTCGCGGACCGCGTCGCGCATGCGCCGCCGAAACTCGTCGTCGGTCACCTCGCTCCGCGCGCTGCCGATGATCGCGAACGGCTCCGGAAGGGTGCGCGCCGCATAGAGGCTCCAGAGGGCGGGGACGAGCTTCCGGCGCGTCAAATCGCCAGAGGCCCCGAAGATCACCAGCGTGAAAGGCTCGTCGGATATCGCCGGCATCGCTAACGAGCCCCACCGATCGGATGAAGCACCGCCGCCGCCCGATCGGCCAGCCAGATGAGCTCGCCGTCGGTCGGTCTCACGAGCGCGGCCGGCAGCATGGCCTGATCGGAGAGCACGGCCTTGACGACTTTCGCCTTCTCGGCGCCGGCGACCAGGAAGATGACGCGCGCGGCGGCGTTGAGCACGGGGAACGTGAGCGTCAGCCGCTGCGGGATCTGAGCCGCTGTCACGTGGACCGCGGCGACGGTGCGGAAGACCTCGCGAAGCACGGGCGAGCCCGGGAACAGAGACGCCGTGTGTCCGTCGACGCCGAGGCCGAGCAGGACGAGGTCGAAGCGCGGCAGCTCGCTACGGCGCGTGCCGAACACCTCGGCCAGCGCGGCCGCGTAGGCGGCGGCGGCGCCCTCGGCATCGGCGTCCTCGCCGCGCATCCGGAGGATCTGCGCGGGAGGAATGGGCACGCGTGACAGGAGCGTCTCGTGCGCCATCCGGTAGTTCGATTCAGAGTGATCCGGCGGCACGACGCGCTCGTCTCCGAAGAACGCCCACGTTCGATCCCAGCGCACGCGCTCGCTGAACGCGGGCAGCGCGAGCCGTGCGTACGTCGCGCGCGGCGTCTCGCCTCCGGCCAGACACAGCATGAAGCGACCGCGCTCTCGAACGGCTTCAGTCGCGACGTCGATGATGAGGTTGGCGGCGGTCTCGGCGAGCGCCGCGGGATCCGCGCACACGGTCAGGGTTGCGTCGGAGGCCATGATCAGATCATACCCTCTCGTCCAGCCGGCGCTGGCGTTCGAGCGCTGCATGGTAGCGAATGTGGTGTGCCCGCTGGGGCACGAATGTCTCTCCGGTGGGCTGACGGGCCGCTGCCAGGTCAGGCAGAACCCCGAGTGCCTCCAGCGCCAGAAGGGCAGCGCCCCGACTGGTCGCCTCGGGCTCCACCGACCACGTGACCGGATGTCCGATCACGTCGGCAATGATCTGGGTCCAGGCGCGCGAGTGTCCCAACGCCGCACCCGAAGCGACGATCGTGTGGCCACCTGCCGCGCAGGGCGCCAGCAGGCCATACACGGCGGCGAGCCGAAGCGCCACCGACTCCAGGGCGGCGCGGACGATCTCGATACTGTTCGTGTCCAGACGTAAGCCACTGATCGCTCCATGCCGCCCGTCGCGCCATCCCGGCGATCGCTCACCGGCCAGGTGAGGGAGGATCGTGAGGCCGTGATCGTCCGGCGGCAGCGCCGCCAGAGCGGCTTCGACTTCCTCGTGGCTCCCGAGCCGCAGCACCTGGCGGCACCACGCATAAATGTTACCGCCCTCCGAGGTCGCTCCTCCCACGATCGCATGGTTGTGGTCCACCCGATAGCGCCAGAGTCCCCGAGGCGGGATCGGCGGCGCTTTCGTTACGACCCTGAGCGCCGCCGATGTGCCCACGTTGAGGGCAATCCGGGTGGGGTCGATGCAGTCGGAGCCGACGTTACTGGCCGCGCCATCGCCCACGGCCGGGAACCACGTCGCGGTTCGGAGGCCCGGCCATCGGCTTGCCCACCGGGCGCGCAGACCGCGGCGCGGATCGTTGCGGTCGCTGAGAGGAAAGAGGCGATCCTCGTCGACCTCACCCGCGGCCATGGCCTCGACATCCCAACCGGCGGTGCTCTGATCGAGGAGACCGGTTCCCGACGCCATCGAGACGCTCGTGGTTGCCTCGCCGAACAAGTTGAGCTCGAGGAATTCCCCGAACGAGCCCCAGCGCGCCACCCGACCGCACTCCACAGGGCGCTCACGCGCGAGCCACCGCAGCTTGGCAGGCCAGTACGAGGAGTGCAGATGGCAGCCGGTCCGAGCGTGGACGGCCTCGTCGTCCAGGGCCGAGCGAAGCACCTGGGCCTCGGCGGAGCTACGCGTGTCGGCCCACGTATATACGGGCGTGATCGGATGGCCGCCGGCATCGAAGCCGAGGAGGCCATGCCAGAATGTCGCGATACCGACCGCGCGCGTGTCCTCGGGCGGCCGATTCGGATGGATGGCGTCCAGACACGCGACGACCGCCTCCAGGAGGTGGTCGGCATCGTGCTCTACTCCGCCATCCCGGGTCAGCCTGGGTGCGTACTGAACCTGGTGGGAGCGCCCGGCGATTGCCCGACCATGACCGTCATAGAACGCCGCGCGCGCTGACGAGGTCCCGACGTCGAGCGCGATGACCACTGAGTTAAGATAGCCCCATGCCGGAGACGTGGGAAATACTCACCTTGAGGGGATTGGCGGCCACCGACGAGCGCGCGGAGAAGTTCGTGGGCTCGCTCGTCATCCATCGAGAGGGCGACCCCGAGCCCGTCGAGTCCGTGTCGGTCGCGATCAAGCGTACGGTCCTGGCCGAGCTGCACGAGAATCTGGGGCGCCTGCTCACCCGGTCTACCGGCATCAAGCGGAGAACCTCATGAGCCACATTCGCGTCTTGAGCCCGGTCGGTGTCGCCGGGAGCGGTGGGGTCAACGTGCCCCACCTTCCCCGATCGCTCGCTGGCCGCACCGTCGGCTTCATCGACAACAGGAAGGCGAACTTCGACCTGCTCGCCGACGAGATCGGCGCGATCCTCGCCGAAGAGCATGGTGTCAAAGCGGTGATCCGACGCCGCAAGGCCAATGCCGCGACGCCGGCCGCTCCCGAGATCCTGGCGGGTCTGGCGAAAGACTGTGACGTCGTCTTCGCCGGCTCAGCCGACTGAGGATCCTGCACGTCGTGGAGTCTCCACGACGCCATCGAGCTGGCGAAGGCGGGAACTCCCAGCGCGGTCATCGGCACGACGGTGTTCCAGGGGCTCGCGCGGAGCGAGCTCTCCGCGCTCGGTATCTCCGGGCTTCCGCTCGTCACGATCGAGCATCCTCTCGGCGGCGAGCGTCGCGAAGGCATCTCCCGAAGAGCTCGCGAGGCCGTCGACCAGCTGACACACCTGCTCGCTCAGCCAATCAGTAGTAGCACGGGCGAGACGGGCGAGATCGCGCGTGCGGAGCCGGGCAGCACCTCTCTCAGGCCATCCTCGGTCCAAGCCGGCCTCACGTTCCCCGCTACAACAAGCATCACAGTCCTCGACACGCCCGAGGCCGTGCTCGCCGCCTTCTGCGAACGGCAGTGGTGCGACGGCTTGCCGATCGTGCCGCCGACCGAAGCCCGTGTGCGGGCGATGCTCGGGGGAGCTCCGGGCGACCGATCGCTCGGCGTGATGCCGCCGCTCTGGCGATTGGCGACGCTCGAAAAGCTCGCGATCAACGCCGTGATGGCCGGTTGTGAGCCCGCGGCGTTCCCGCTCATCGTCGCCGCGGTCGAGGCCATGCTCGACCCTTCGTTCAATCTGTACGGTGTCCAGGCCACGACGCATCCGGTCGCCCCGCTCCTGATCGTGCACGGCCCGATCGCGGCCGCGCTCGGCGTGCACTCCGGCAGCGGATGCTTCGGCCCGGGCTTTCGCGGCAACGCGACGATCGGTCGGGCGATCCGGCTCATTCTGTTGAACATCGGGGGGGCGTGGCCGGGCCGTCACGACATGGCGACTCAGGGCAGCCCCGCGAAGTTCTCCTACTGCATCGCGGAGCACGGGGAGGCTTCGCCCTGGGGCGCCCTGCACGAGGACAACGTCGTCACCGTCTTTGGCGGCGAGCCGCCGCACAACGTGAACGACCACGTGTCGACGACGGCCGGCGGTATCCTCGCGACGGTGGCCGACACGGCGGTGTCGCTCGGCTCCAACGTCGGCTGGTATTTCTCCCAGAGTCAGCTCCTGATCGTGCTGGGACCGGAGCACGCCAAGACGATCGCGGGCGACGGGTTGAGTCGGGCCGACGTGCAGCGGTTCGTCTTCGAGCACGCGCGCCTTCCGCTGCGGACCCTGAAGCTCGGCGGGATGTGGGGGATCCACGACTGGCCACGCTGGATGCACGCCATCACCGACGACGATGCGCTCGTGCCGCAGGTGCCGTCGCCCGAGGACGTGATGGTGATCGTCGCGGGCGGCCCGGGCAAGCACTCGTCGGTCGTCCCGAACTGCACGTTCAGTCGCGCGGTGTCACGGCCGGTCCGACCGATCCACCCGTAGTGCGCGCTACAGGCCGTCGCGGGGCTGGGGCCCCGCCGGCCGAGGCGTGCCTCCAAACTGAAGTTGTCCGCGCGGCAGGCCGTCGCGGGGCTGGGGCCCGCCGGCCCAGGCGCGCCGATGAACTAAGACGGCCCGCGATCGGCCAGCAAGAGGCCGAGTGCGACGACCAGGAGCAGGGCGCCGACGCCCCCGGCGGGCCCGAGTCGCTCGCCGAAAAGTGCTACGCCCAGGATCGTCGCCGTCAGCGGCTCGAGCAAGGTCGTGACGCCGGCGACCGACGCCGGCACGCGCCGAAGCCCCACCGTGTAGATTGCGTAAGCTCCCGCCGTCGCCACGCCTCCGAGATAGACGAGCCACGGCCAGCCGAGGGCCAGCTGGGTCAGCGGGGCTGTGGTCCACCAGAGCGCTGGCGTCAGGAGCAGGGCGCCGATCGTGAACGTGAGCGCGGTTGTGGGAAGCGGCGCCGAGCGCCTGAGCGTGGCCTTCGCCGCGAGCACATAGAGCGCGTAGGCGAGACCCGCGACGAATGCCAGGAGCACGCCGCCGAGAAATCGCGCTGACGGATCGAGCGCCCCGGACGGCGACGCGACCAGGAGCGCGGTGCCGAACACGCCGAGCAGGAGCGCCGCTCGCACGCGCGGCGCCAGGCGCTCGCCGAGGAGCCAGGGGGCGAGCGCCGCGATCATCAGGGGCGCCGAGCAGATCGCGACGAGTGCCACCACGGCGATGCCGCCGAGCGTGACCGCCGTGAAGTAGGCCGCCTGGTAGCCTGCCATGCACGCGCCCATCGCGAGGCAGCGCCAGCGGTCGCCCGACGCGATCGCGAACGGCCGAGGCGTGACCGACGTCGCGAGCAACAACAAGACGGCGGCGAGCCACAGCCGCGCCACGCCAACCAGCAAAGGGCTGGCCGCGGCGCGCTCGGCGAGCACGGTCATGACCGAGCCGCTCGTTCCCCAGGAGACCGCGGCGAGCGCGATGAGGACCAGACCGCCGACGGTCCGGGGGGCTTGACGCGCTCGATGCACCCCGCGATCATAGCCCGGGCGCGGCATCGTTGCGGGCCCTCGAATTCATCCCGACGCCGCAGGAGCCACGAAGGAGTTTCTCCATGAAGATCGGATTCATCGGAATCGGCGCGATGGGCCAGCCCATGCTGGCGAACGTCCTGAAGAAGGGGCACAACGTGGTCGCGTACGACGTGGTCGAGGCCGCCCTGGACGGCGCGATCAAGCTCGGCGCCGCGCGCGCCGCGTCGTCCGCCGCGGCGGCGAGGGACAGCGAGCTGGTGATCACGATCCTTCCGTCGTCGTCCCACGTGGAGTCCGCGTACCTGGGCTCCGGCGGCGTCCTGGAAGGCATCGGCGCCGGGCGGCTCTGCATCGACATGTCCACCATCGATCCGAGCGTGTCGCGGCGGGTCGCGGAGGCCGTGAGCCGACGCGGCGCGCGCTTCATCGACGCGCCGGTGTCCGGCGGCGTTCCGCGTGCGACGGACGGCACGCTCGCGATCATGGTCGGCGGCGACGCGCGCGACTTCGAGGAGGCCCGCCCGGTGCTGGCGGCGATGGGCTCGAACATCATTCACGTCGGGCCGGTCGGATCGGGTGAAGTCGCCAAGCTCTGCAACAATCTGGTCGCGGGCGTCGCCGCCGTCGCGGTCAGCGAGGCGTTCAGGATCGCCGAGGGATTCGGGGTCGATCCGAAAGTGCTGACCGACGTCATCTCCAAGTCGTCGGGCAACACGTGGGTGATGGAGCACATGCATCCGGTACCCGGGCTCGTCGGCAAGGCGCCCTCGAGCCGCGACTACGCGCCGGGCTTCACGACCGACCTGATGGCGAAGGACCTCGGGCTGGTCGTCAACGCCGCGCGCGAGCTGCGCGTACCGGTGGTAGTGGCGCCGGCGGCCCAGCAGGCGCTCCGCCTGGCGTCGTCGCACGGGTTCGGGCGGAAGGACTTCTCGTCGATCTATATGTTTCTGAGAGCATCAAGCCGCGAATCACCGGTCTGATATGCTGGCCCGGGCGTGAACGGCTGAGGAGGCCATCGTGGCGACGTACGTCATGCTGAGCACGCTGTCCGAATCGGGGCGCAAGGTTCTCCGCGGGCGGCCTGGCTGGATCCGCAAGGTCAACGCCGACGTGCAGGGGATGGGTGCTCGCGTCGTCGCCCAGTACGCGGTGCTGGGCCCATACGATTTCGTCACCATCATCGAGGCGCCGGACAACGCGACGATCTCGCGCGTGTCCGTCGAGCTCGGCGCGCGAGGCGGTATCGCCGGCATGACGATGGCGGCGATCCCGCTCGACGAATTCATCGGTCGGCTCGAGCGCGGCACGGCTCGTCGACGCGGCGAAAGGAAGAAGCGTTGAGGGTTCTCAAGATCCATCCGGAGAAGTGCACAGGCTGTCTGCGCTGTGAGCTCGCGTGCTCGTACATGCAGACCGGCGACTATCAGCCCGCGAAGTCCGTGATCCGAGTCTCGCCCTTCGAGGGACATACCTCGTACGCGCCGTACACGTGCACGCAGTGCGATGAAGCCTGGTGCATGACGGCGTGTCCGGTCGGCGCGATCACGATCAACGCCGTCGGAGCCAAGGACGTGGTCGACGATCGCTGCGTGGGCTGCAAGCTCTGCACGATTGCCTGCCCCTACGGGACGATGTTCTACGACCCGTCGACGCGCAAGGCGTTCAAGTGCAACCTCTGCGGCGGCGCCCCGGCGTGCGCGGAGGCGTGCCCGACGGCCGCCATCACCTACGAGGACGTCGAGACGGCAGACTGGCTCGGCGACTTCGCCCGCGAGCGGACCGCGCGGGTGCTCGCGGAGGTCCGCTAATGGCCCGCCGTCACCTGATCATCGGCGGCGGCACCGCCGGGATGAACGCGATCCGGACGATTCGCGAGGAAGAGACCGAGCGGTCGACGATCACCCTGGTGAGCGCGGAGAAGCCCTACTCGCGGATGGTCCTGCCGTACTATCTCGACCGCTCGATCGCCGAGTCGCACGTATTCACCGCGACCGCGCGGGTGCTGGCCGACTGGGGCGTCACCACGCAGATGGGCAAGCGAGCGACCGCGCTCGACACGAAGGCCAACGTGTGCACCCTCGACGATGGCACGACCGTCGAGTACGACGATTGCGTGATCGCGACCGGCTCATCGGCGGTCCGCGCGCCGGTTCCGGGTGCGGATGGTCCGGGCGTGCACTCGTTCTGGACCCTCGATCAGGCGCGCGGCGTGCTCGCGCAGATCCAGCCGGGCAGCCACGTGGTGATGGTCGGAGCGGGCTTCATCGCATTCACGATCCTCAACTCCATCCTCTCGCTCGGCGCCAAGCTGACGATCGTGGAAGTCGCTCCGCGCATCTTGCCGCGGATGATCGACGACGCCGGCGCCGGGCTCGTCCAGGCGTGGCTCGAACAAAACGGTGTCGCGGTGCGCCCGGGCGCCAAGCTCACCCGGATCGACGATGCGAAAGGACGGCGGCGGCTCAAGATGGCCGCGGGCGGTGACCTGGTCGCCGACGTCGTGATCATGGCGACCGGCATCCGGACGAACCTCGACTGGCTCAAGGGTTCGGACGTGAAGATTAACCAGGGCGTCGTGGTCGACGATCACCTGCGCTCGAGCGTCCCGAACGTCTATGCCGCCGGCGACGTCGCCGAGGGCCGCGATCTGATCTCGCAGACCAACGCGGTGCACGCCATCGAGCCGACGGCGCAGGAGCACGGACGCATCGTCGGCGCCAACATGGCCGGCAAGGACGTTCGCTATCGGGGCAGTCTCATCATCAACATCGTCGAGGTCTGCCATCTCGACGTCGCCTCGTTCGGCGCCTGGGACGACGCGAAAGCCGAGACGGCGAGCGGCGTCAAGGCCGACCGTCCGGCGTATCGCAAGCTTCTCTGGCGCGGCGATCGGCTGACGGGCGCGATCATCCTCGGCCCGTCGAGCGACATCTGGACGACCAACGACGTCGGCATGCTCAAGGGACTCGTGCAGTCGGGAGTCTCGCTCGGGGCCTGGAAGGCCCATTTGAAGAAGAATCCGTTCGACATCAAGCCGGCGTTCATCGCGACCAAGACGACCGGCAGCCTGCTCCCCGAAACCATCCTGGGACGCCCGTCGAAGGCGCCCGGGGAAAGCCCGGTGGCCGTATGACTCCAGCAGCCGCGACCGCGCCCAAGCAATCCAAGACGAAGACCGCCACGACCGCGCGCCCCGGCGCCTTCGCCGGCAACCTCTTGCGTGTCGACCTCACGCGCCGCAAGTGCTGGGCCGAGCCGTGGGGCCCCGAGCGGATGCGCGCCGAGCTCGGCGGCGTCGGTCTCGGCGCGATGATCCTCTATCGCGAGACCGCCGCGAAGGGCGGCAAGGCCAACGTCGCATGGGACCATCCCGACAACCGGCTCGTGCTCGGGACGGGCCCGCTCGCGGGTCTCCCGGTATGGGGCACCGGCGGCCTCACCGTCTGCACGATCGGCCCGGGCACCAACGGCCCGACCTCGACGCAAGCCAACGGGTTCTTCGGGACGAACCTGAAATATTGCGGCTACGACGCGATCGCGATCCAGGGCCAGTCAAAGGACTGGGTCTACCTCTACATCAATGACGACGTCATCGAGCTTCGCGACGCCAAGACGCTCGTCGGGCTCGACACGTGGGAGACGCAGAACGCCCTCTACCGGGAGACCGGGCTCGCCGGCCATCAGCTCTCGGTCTATTCGATCGGCCCCGCCGGTGAGAACCTCGTGCGCTTCGCCGCCATCCAGGGCGATTTCGGTCACGTCGCGTCCAAGAACGGCTGCGGCGCGGTCATGGGCAAGAAGCGGCTCAAGGCGGTTGCGATCGTGAAGGGTACGAAGGCGCTGCGCGCCGCCGATCCGCGGGGCGTGATGCAGGCGGCCGAGGACATGTCGCACGATCTCCGCACCGATGCCTCGGCGCGCTCCCTCTACGAGTACGGCACCCTGCCGGGCGTCGTGAACCTCTCGAAGATGGGCGCGCTGCCCATCAAGAACTACACGACCAACCTGACCTCGAACGTCGCCGGGGCCGACATGAGCGCGTGGGAGGCCCCGAAGCTTCGCGAGAACTTCGATCATCGCGGCCACCAGTGCAACGCGTGCGGCATGCACCATTGCCACATGTCGGTCATTCGCCACGGCGACCAGACGGGGAAGATCGTCGACGAGCCCGAGTACGAGGGCTGGTCCGGCTGCGGCTGGGCGATCGGCGCGGCCGACCGCGACGGCGTCGCCTGGCTCAACACCGAGTGCGACAAGGCGTGCGTGGACGTCAACGAATGGGGCTGGCTCTGCGGCTGGGTCATGGAATGCCAGGAGAAAGGCTACATCACCCGCGAGCAGCTCGGCTTCGAGCTCAAGTGGGGCGACATCAAGGGCGCCCACAAGCTGCTTCAGATGGTCAGCCGCCGCGAAGGCTTCGGCAACATCCTGGCCGAGGGCGTCAAGCGCGCCGCCGAGAAGCTCGGCGGGCCCGCCAAGGACTGCGCGATCTACATCGAGAAGGGCGCGACCCCGCGCGGCCACGATCACCGCGCGCGCTGGGAAGAGATGCTCGACACGTGCACCTCGTCCACGGCGACGATGGAGACGGGCAACCCCGTGCATCCAACCGAGGTCGGTCAGCCCGCGCGCATCAATCCCTTCGACGGCGAGCAGGTCGCCAAGTACGTCGCCGGGCTGCGCGGACGGCGCGCCTTCGAGGACTCGCTCGGGATCTGCATCTTCACCTCGCGAACCCGGCTCGAGTACATCTGCCGCGCGCTGTCGGCGGCGACGGGCTGGACCTTCACGGTCGACGAGGCGCTGCGCTTCGGGCGGCGCACGGCGGCCATCAACCGGGCGACCGCGCTCCGCTGCGGTCACACGGGCGCGCTGGAATATCCGTCGGCCCGCTACGGCTCGACCCCGGTCGACGGTCCCGCGAAGGGCCAGGCGATCCGCGCACAGTGGGAAAAGATGCTCGACACCTGGTACGCCGAGGTCGGTTTCGACCGTAAGACCGGCAAGCCCTGGCCCAAAACGCTGAAAGAGCTCGACCTCGACTGGCTCGCGAAGGACCTCTGGGGCAAGAAATCGTAGGGCACTAGCCCACGTCTCGGAGACTCACCGCTGCGGCCGTCTCTTGACCCCCTCCGCGCCGGTGTGCTAATTATTGTCACTTCATTCGACACGGATCATGGGGGTCCTATGGCGCAAGTGATTGGTTTCATTGGTCTTGGCATCATGGGACGCCCGATGGCCCGGAACCTATTGAAGGCGGGCTACCCAGTCGTGGTCCACAGCCGCAGCCGCGGACCCGTCGACGAGACCGCCAAGGCGGGCGCCAAAGTCGGGACCTCGCCGCGCGATGTCGCCTCCCAGTCCGACGTCCTCATCACGATGCTGCCCAACTCGCCCGACGTCGAGCAGGTCGTGCTCGGGCGTGACGGGGTCATCGAGGGTGCGCGGCCCGGTCTGGTGCTCCTGGACATGTCGACGATCTCACCGCTCGTGTCGCAGAAGATCGGGGCGGCGCTCGCGGAGAAATCCGTGAAGATGCTCGACGCGCCCGTGTCGGGCGGCGAGAAAGGCGCGGTCGACGGCGTGCTCTCGATCATGGTCGGCGGCGACAAGGCGGTGTTCGACAAGGCCCTGCCGATCTTCCAGGCGATGGGCAAGACCATCACGCATCTAGGACCGCTCGGTGCGGGCGGATTCACCAAGCTCGCGAACCAGATCATCGTCGCGGTCAACCTGACGGCTCTCGGCGAGGCGCTGACCCTGGCCAAGAAGGCCGGGCTCGACCGCGAGCTCACGTTGACCGCGCTCGCTGGCGGGCTCGCCGGATCGAAGTGCCTGGATCAGAAAAAGCCGAACTACCTCGCCGACACCTACAACCCGGGCTTCAAGATCGACCTGCACTACAAGGACCTGGGGCTCATCATGGAATCCGCGCGTGCCCTCGGCGTGCCGCTTCCGGCGACGGCGGCGGTTCAGGAATTGTTCAGTGCCCTCCGCGTCAAGGGGCGAGGAGGCCTCGATCACTCCGGAGTGATCACCTTGCTGGAAGACCTCGCGGGCCTCTCCCGGTGAGGGCCACCGTCGATCGCGCCGGGCTCGACCCTCAGGGCCGGCTTCCCAAGGTTCAGATCCGACGGGTGCGGAAGGGCGATCTCTCCAAGGTCCGCGACGTCATGGAGCAGACCTTCGGCGATTTCCTCGAGCGGCAGCTGGGCACGCGACCGCGCCAGGCCTTCGGCGGCGCGCAGTACGTCCATCATCGCTGGCTCATGGAGCCGTGGGGCTGCTTCGTCGCCGAGGAGGACAGCTCGAAGATCGTGGGCGCGGCGCTCGCGGTCACCTGGGGCAGCGTCGGCGTCCTCGGGCCGGTCGCGGTGCTCACGAACTATCACAATCAGACGATCGGGCAGCAGCTCATCCGGGCGGCGCAAGATTTCTTCGACGAGAACAAGGCGACGATGCACGGCTGCGTGACGTACCCGACGAGCCCCAAGCACCTGTACCTCTATCACAAGTTCGGGTACCGGCCCAAGCAGCTGACGGCGATCATGAGCCGCACGATCGATCGCGGGCCCGCGCGCGGGTCGGCGCTGGCGAAGGGCGCGGCCACGGCCAAGGCGACGTTGACGGCGCGCCGGTTCTCGACGCTCGAGGAGGCGAAGAAGAAGGCGGCGCTCGCGCGGATCCACAAGATCACCAACGCGATCTGCCGCGGCATGGACCTCGCGAAGGAGATCGAGATCGTCGACGGCCTGGCGTTGGGCGATACACTCCTGCTCGAGCGCGGCCGAGACGTCATCGGCTTCGCGATCTGTCACTCGCCCGGCGTGAGCGAGGCGCCGGCGGGCGCCCTGTACGTAAAGTTCCTCGCCATCGATCCGCCACAGAAGAAGCCGGAGAACCTCGAGCAGTTCGTCACGATCGTCGAGGGGCTCGGCCAGGAGCTCGGCGTGCAACGGGTGATCCTCCCCGTGTATGCTCGGTACTGGACCGCGTACAACGTCCTCATCCAATGCGGATATCAGATCGACTTCACCATGGTCCGGATGCAGCGGGGCAAACAGGAGGACTACGAGGACCCCTCGGACCTCGTGCTCGACGACTGGCGCTGATGCGCGCCGCCGCCGGCGTCGCCGTCGCCCTCGGGTTCGGGCTGGCGGCGAGCGTGGGGGCTCACTCACTGCTCCTGGAGTCGTCGCCTGCCGCGGGCGCGACCCTCAACGAAGGACCGCCGCAGATCTCACTCCGCTTCAACAATCGCATCGAGAAGAAGCTCTCGACGATTCGTGTGGTCGACGAGCGTGGAGGCCAGCGGCCGGTCAGCGTGCTGGTGGGTGACGGCGCCGCCGACCGGCTGATCGGGGCGGTGCCCGCGTTGACACCCGGCGCCTGGCGCGTCGAGTGGCAGGTGCTGTCGACCGACGGTCACATCGTGAGCGGCGGCTTTTCGTTCCGCGTCGTGCCCCAGGCCTTGCGATGAGCCCCGGGGGCAAGATGGTCGCCGGCCGCGCGACAGCGGAAGGCACGCAGCGTTATGCGGAGAAGCTTGCCGGACGACTGGCGGCCGGCCACTTTCGCGAGCTCGCGGGAGGCGCGGCAGCCTCGACCCTGGGCCTCGGCACCTATCTCGGCCCGGAGGACGGCGCGACGGACGTCCTCTACCAGGACGCGGTCGTTCGAGCGCTCGAGCTCGGCGTCAACGTCCTCGACACGGCGGTGAACTACCGTCACCAGCGCAGCGAGCGGGCGATCCGGACCGCGCTCGGCACCGCGATCGGCCGGAACGTCGTTCGGCGCGACGAGATCGTGGTGGCCACGAAGGGTGGATTCATCCCCTTCGATGGGGCGGTGCCGCGCGATCCGCGCGCGTACTTCGCGTCCACGTACGTCGAGACGGGGATCATCAAGCCGGGGGACGTGGTGAAGGGCGCCCACTGCATGACGCCGCGCTACCTGCGCGACCAGATCGAGCGGAGCCGAGCCAACCTCGGCCTCGAGACGCTGGACGTCTACTACGTCCACAATCCCGAGACCCAGCTCGGCGAGGTCGATCGCGCCGAGTTCATGACCCGGGTACGCGCCGCCTTCGGAGCGCTCGAAGAAGCGGTCTCCGCCGGCTGCGTCGCGCACTACGGCACCGCGACGTGGACCGGCTATCGCGTGGATCCGAGCGCCCCCGACTACCTGTCGCTCGCCGAGCTCGTCGGCGCGGCTCGTGACGTGGGCGGGGCCGATCACCACTTCAAGGTGATCCAGCTGCCGTACAACCTCGGGATGACCGAAGCCTTCACGCGGGCCAACCAGCGGGTGAAAGACCGCGTGGTTCCAGTGCTCGAAGCGGCGCGCGAGCTCGGTCTTTCCGTGATGGCTTCGGCCTCGCTCTACCAGGGCCAGCTCATACGGCTGCCGCCGGTGATGACCGAATACATTCCCCGGCTCGCCACGGACGCGCAGCGCGCGCTCCAGTTCGTGCGCTCGACGCCCGGCATCGGCACGGCGCTCGTCGGCATGAAAGAGCCGGCGCATGTCGACGAAAACACGAGAGTCGGCGCGGTCCCGCCGATGGGCTGGGAGCAATTCCAGCGCTTGTTCAGCGCCGCGGGCGCCTGAGCGCCGGAGGCCATCCGGCCGAGACCGGACTCTTTGACGCATCGCAAAACATTGCGGAGGGCAACTGCGTCGGGTAGGGTGATCGGGTGATCACGCTCGAGCGTGACCCGACGCGTGCCATCGGAGTCCGCCCCGCCGTCTCCGCCGTCATCTTCGATCGACGTGGTCGCTTGCTGCTCCAGCAACGTTCGGACGGTGGGCAGTGGGGCCTACCCGGTGGCTCGGTGGAAATCGGCGAATCCGTCCTGGACGCCGTCGCGCGGGAAGTGCACGAGGAGACCGGACTCATCGTCAAGGCGCGGCGGCTCATCGGCGTGTACTCGGCGCCAGCTCTGCAGCTCGTTCGCTATCCCGACGGGAACGTCTGGCACTACGTGAGCCTGTCGTTCGAGTGCACGGTGCGCGGCGGGGCACTGCAGACCTGCGACGAGACGCTGGCCCTGGCGTACTTCCCGCTGCGGCGGCTGCCGCCCACGCTTCTGGCGCACCATCGGGTTCGTATCCGCGACGCGTCCTCACGGAGGGTCGCGCCGTTCATTCGTTGAGGGGGGAAGACGCGTGATGCGACGCATTCACCACGTCGGCATCGTCGTGACTCGGCTGGAAGAGGCCTACCGATTTTACCGCGACACGCTGGGGCTCCCGCTCATCAAGGAGGCGACGATCCCCGACCAGCACGTGCGTGCGGCCTTGCTTGGGGCGGGCGAGAGCGAGATCGAGCTGCTCGAGCCGCTGGAGCCGTCGTCGGGGATCGGGCGCTTCCTGGCCCGGCGCGGTGAGGGACTCCACCATCTCTGCTTCGACACCCCCGACATCGTCAAGACGCTGACCTCGCTCAAGGAGATGCGCGTCGAGTTGCTCGACGAGACCCCGCGGCCCGGGCTGGCTGGACAGATCGCGTTCGTCCATCCGAGGGCGTGTGGCGGCGTGCTCGTGGAGCTGGCGACGCCGTCGTCCGCCGAGGCGGACGACTTGCCGGCGCCGCTCCGGCTCAAGCGGCTCGTGATCGGCGCCTCCGACGTCAGGCGCGCGAGCGACGCGCTCCGCTCACACTTCGGCCTCGAAGAGGTCGCGATGAACGGCGGTCCGCGCACGATGCTGGCGGTCGGTCGCGGCGCGGTGCTGGTGGTGCCGGCGGAGGAAGTCGGCGGCATCGAGGGACTGGTCGCGCTGTCGATGGTCGCCGAGGACTTCCACACGCTCACCGAAGCCTTCACTCGGGCCGGGACGTCGTTCCTGCGAGGCACCGGTGAGGTGACCGTGCAGCCGGCTTCGAGCCACGGCG
>Ga0209160_1001628_pt1 | contig 18928 bp, 17 predicted proteins | sample GraSoiAngelo_153_FD_186167 | JGI IMG/M metagenome (GOLD analysis project Ga0209160, IMG submission 186167) | Grasslands soil microbial communities from the Angelo Coastal Reserve, California, USA - 14_1009_12_40cm (SPAdes) (version 2) | ecosystem: Environmental > Terrestrial > Soil > Grasslands ... | reverse complement strand
ACCATTGTGGAGTATATGAATAGCTCGGGATGCGGACCCGCTTTGGGCGGGAAGGGATGGAAGGAAGGAATCAGGTGAACCTTCTGAACCGGCCGTGCATCCAACGATTTGGGTGGAACGTATTACCAAATAGCATGACGACCTGGAGCAAACACGATTGGCAGCAATTCTACGAGGTGGCGCGACGCCCGTGGCGGCGGCGCCGGCCGCCCCGGCCAGTGTATCCGACGGGGCTGAACCGTGTGTTGCCCGCGCAGGGATTCAGTCTTTCTGAGCTGGATGACGCGGGCGTGGATTTGGATTTGGCCGAGCGGCTTGAACTGCCAGTCGATGCGGGGCGTGTAGGCACCTATGGGCCAAACGTGACCGTACTGCGTGATTTCGTGCGCTCCTCGCGGCACCCGTTGTAAATTTTCTTTTCCTGACACTTTGCAGCTCTCCGTTTTTCACTTAGATTGCGCACCCTCCGGGACTAAAATAGCAGCTCTCTCTGGGAGCTGCGCGATGAGAAAATTCCTGTTTTTATTTGGTGCCATTCTGGCCATGGTGCTACCCGCGGCCACCGGACCAGAGTATTCCATCCAGGCGATACGCTATGCCAACTCGCCGGGAGATTCGGTCGCGGATCTGGTGATGGGCGCGCCCAAAGACGAGAAAGTGGATACTGTGTTCGTCATCTGGCTGATTCGCGGCGGAGGGCACAATATACTTTTCGACAGCGGGTTTCATCGCGAGAAGTGGTTCAAATATTTTCCGATGACCGATTACCTGCGGCCGGACGAAGCGGTGAAGCTTGCAGGCGTAAAGCCCGATGAGGTGACCGACGTGGTGATCAGCCACGCGCACTGGGACCACATGGGGGGTATCGACTTGTTCTCCAGGGCCACAGTGTGGATTCAGAAGGAAGAATTCCGGTATTACACCGGAGAGGCCTGGCAGGCTGGCGGGCAGCACGGCGGCATTGATCCCGAGGATGCCGAGCAATTGGTGCGACTGAACGCCGAGGGACGTTTGCGTCTCGTGGATGGCGACAGTGTGGAGATTCTCCCGGGGGTTCGCGCGTACACCGGCGCACGGCATACCTACGCGTCGCAGTACCTCCGGATCGAAGGCCATCCCCCTTTTGTGCTGGCCTCGGACAATTGCTATCTATACCGCAACCTGGCGGAGCACAAGGCCAGCGCGACTTTTTCGGAAGCCGATTACGCCGCGAACATCAAGAATCAAGCGCGGATGATCGAATTGGCAGGATCGGCGGAACGCGTCGTGCCTGGTCACGACGCTCTGCAATTCAATAAATTTCCAACCCAGGGCCGGATCGCGAAGATCAAGTGACCTCCGGTCCCGCCGATGTGGCGAAAGCGCATCGAGGTATTTGTTAGCATTCGCGCAGGTCACCTATTGCTGTGCGCTGCCGGCTTGGCGGCTGGAGTTCTCCAGGGCTTTATCCAGCCGGTCCAGGTCATCCTGTAGCTGGTCGAGTTTAGCCTGTTCCACGCGCAACTGATCTTCCGCGTCTGTTAGCCTTGCTTGGGTTTCTTGTTCATCGCGCTCTTCCATCTCGAGCTTTGCTTTGAGTTGAGCGAGGGCATCTTCGAGTGGCTTCCGATCTGATTGCGGAGTCTCAGGGCGACTTTGCGGGTCTTCCATCTGCTTCAACTCCGCCGCGTGTCTTCTTTTTTCAAACTGAATCTGAACGAGCCTCGAGCGGCTATCGTCAACGTGCTCCTGCACGCGACGAACGACAGTTTCTTGTGCCTGGACGCGATAGATAAGAATCTGCGCCCTTTGCGCCGCCTCGGCAACGGTCTGCAAATCGTGGCGCAGTTGACGGACCTCGGCCAGCAACGCTTGTAAAGTATGCGAGTCCGTCGAGGTCGATTGGCCAAGAGCAGCCGGGGAGAAAACCAAAAGGCTCAGGGTAAGGAAGGTCGGTCGAAGCATCAGGCACCTCCCCTTGAATTGTATAACGGAGCTTGGACAATCCTGAGCCGCGCGGCGCAAATCGCTGGAAGCACCGGCGTCTGTTGGCAATTTGCGGTGGTATTTCAGAACATCGCGTTTGAACAGTGCAGAGGAAGCGCGTAAAATGGGCTTTTGGCCACACTCTAAATGGCTTCACCGTTCAACATTATTCCTAATTTGCCAGCGATGCCGGTGCCGCCGCCGGACACACATCCGAGGCCGGACTGGTTGCGGGTCAGGTTTCTGGGTGGAGAGCGCTATCAGGACCTGAAGCGCTTGATGCGGACTCTCGACCTGCACACGGTGTGCGAGAGCGCGCGCTGCCCGAACATGGGCGAGTGCTGGGAGCATGGCGCGGCCACGTTCATGATTCTCGGGGACATTTGCACGCGGGCGTGCGGATTCTGTGCCGTGCCATCGGGGAGGCCGGTGGGCCCGCCGGATGAAGGGGAGCCATTTCGCGTGGCGGAAGCCGTGGCGAAGATGGGCTTGCGCTACGCGGTGGTCACCAGCGTCAATCGCGATGACCAGCCGGACGGCGGCGCGCATATTTTTGCACGCACGATCGAGGAGATCCGGCGGCGCGTGCCTGGTTGCAAGATCGAAGTGCTTATCCCGGATTTCCGGGGCGATTGGAACGCGCTCCATATCGTCCTCGAGGCAAGCCCGGATGTTCTCAACCACAATACCGAGACCGTTCCGCGGCTCTACCGGCAGGTGCGCAAAGGCGCGGTGTACGAAAGATCCGTGGAGCTATTGCGCCGTTCGAAAGCAGCGCATCCCGAGGTGCCGACGAAAACCGGCATGATGCTCGGGCTTGGCGAGGAAAAAGAAGAAGTCCTTTTCACGATGCAGGAGCTTGCGGCACAAGGTACGGACATCCTCACGCTGGGCCAGTATCTCCAGCCCACGCGCGAACACTTGCCCATTGTGCGCTACGTGCATCCTGACGAGTTCGCAGAATACAAAATCCTCGGCGAAGCCATGGGCTTCAAGCACGTCGAGTCCGGGCCGCTGGTGCGCTCGTCTTATCACGCCTTCGACCAGGCCGAATCTGCCCGCCGGTAGAGCAGCCTGAACCCTGCTGGTGATGTGTCCGTTGCTTATCCGGATAGAGTCATCGCGAGAGCGGTTTCGTTGTGATATCGACCGTTCACGTTGGTTCCGGGAGCAAGGTATCCGGGAAGTGAACTCACCAGGCACCAACACTCAGTAGTTGCGAATAGTGCTATCCTTATCGTGCCTCTCGAAGACTTAGATTGAGTTTCAGATGTCACTCAGAACGAGCGTTTGTGCTTTGGTTCTGGTCGTTGCAGTAGCCTTCATGGCGGCTGTCTTGTCGTACGGCCAGACGCCTCTTACGACAAAGCGAGACAAGGCGCTCGAAAGAATAAAAGCCTGCCTACGCCGTAATGAGGTCTCAAGCCGTGAATGTAAGCACCTGAACCAAGACGTGGGGAATCTCGTTGAGGTGTACAGAAGCGGGGACAAATCAGTCTTACCGACGTTGTTCCGATTCACCTACCTCACCGACTTCTACGACGAAGCTCTATTGTCCGACCAGGAAGGTTTCTTGACGGCAATGACGCATTTGCCGCTGAAGGAGCAGCAGGAAGTTGCGGCTGGTATCGCCGGGGGATTGACTTTCGAACTCCGCGACGTTGACCGGTTCAAGGCGATTAGAGCGTTGTTAGCGAACGTTCCAGAGACTTCGCCGACAAAGCCAGTGGCAGAAGTTTCTTTGAGGGTCGTAGAAACGAAGAATGCGTCGCTTTTTGTGAACTATTTTCCGCCGGGCACATTCACAAGTCGTGCGGCCAACTTCCAAGTTGCTTGGTACTCTAGCGACATGTATCAGTTGGGAGAAATGCCACTCTGGCCTCCGTCCTCTGTGAATGAGAAGACTTTCCGGTTTACCTACTTGGGCGCATTTACCGGGCCAAAGGCAGTTACCCTGACTGTCCTCCCGGATGGTAGTGGCAAAGTGAAAATGACCTTGCTCCACGAGTCGCGTGAGCAAGTGAAGAGCGAGGAACTGTCAACGGTACCTGAGGACCGAGTGTCGGATTTCTCAGAGAATTTGAATCGAGCACACTTTTGGGAGATGCCAACCGAGTCACAGCACCGGGGTTTGGATGGAGCAGAATGGATAATGGAAGGGGTGCAAGACGGTAGGTATCACATTGCTGTTCGTTGGTGTCCCAATCTCTACGAACACTCCCCAGAAGACGCGGCTTTTGCCGACGCAGCGCGCTTTTTGTTCCAACTCGCCGGACACAAGCATAGCGGAAGCTGCTGAACCTGTAGCAAGATTAACGGAGTAATCGCAAACTGACCCATTAGCTTATTTCGATGTGACGGTGGACCAGTCGGTGAAGGGCACGGCGCGGCCGCCACGGACCACGGTGGGAATCACGTGGTCAAAACCCTTGTGGTCCTTTGCGGAATAATCCAGTTTGAGTTGCGAGCCGAGACCGGTATCGAACTCGTGAATCGATTCAATGCCGCGAATTAATCCCTCGCGAGTCAATTCCTTCCCCGCGCGCTTGAGTCCTTCCACGAGCGTCATCGCGTCGACGAATCCTTCCAGGCTGACGAAGTTGGGCTGCGCCGAGGGATAGTATTTCGCCAGCATGCGACGATAGAGGGCGACGGTTTTGTGCTCGGTCAGGTAGTAGGGTGGCACCACCTGGGTGACCACAATGCCCTCCGCATCGGGGCCCGCTTCCTGGATTAAGTCATCCGTGCCGACGAATGACACAGCCAGGAAGAGCGGCTTCCAACCTTTGGCGTGAGATTGCTTGAGGATGGGCGCAACGGTGTTCGCAGGCCCGACAAGCACGACCGCTTCCGGTTTCGCGGCTTTGACCGTGTCGATAGCCCCTCCCACCTGGGCGGTCTGCCGCTGATTCTCGGCCATCGGCAGATACTTCACGGCAGTGGGAGTTCCAACGAAAAATGCGAGCGCGAAAACTTTCTGTTCCATTAGCCGATTGAAACAGGCCTCGGTTTTTGCGGGATCATAACTGTCATCGTAGGAGATGAGTCTGAGCTTGCGGCCGTCAACGCCGCCCGCGTCGTTGATCATGTCCAGGTAAGCTTTGGCACCAGTGACGGTTTCCGTGCCGAGGAAATGCGAGGGTCCTTCCAACGCGGAGCACGACCCGATCAAAATTTCTCTTTCAGTAACGCCGGGCACGGCTTGCCCCTGAACGGACTTCGAAGCGACTAGCAGGCCCACTAGAAACACACTCAGCCCAAAACCGTATTTCAAACACGTCATTTTCTTCCTTCTCTCCGTCTTGCGAAAACGCCCCAGTGGATGGATCTACCTTGACTCTTGTTTATTCTCGTGCGGAGAGCATGTCAATGAGATCGCGACAGGAGGAAGCGAAGCGGTAAGCAAGAAGAAGCCGGGAAAAGGCGGGACCGGAATGAATGCGGATGACACCAAGCAGCAAAGCTACTACTTGATGCGCGGACCGAGCAGCACCAGCCCGATGCCTGAGACCAGAAGCACGATGGAAACTGCAGCAGGCACTTGGGCGGTCTTCTCCTCATCGACGGTCGCTTTAATCGGTCCGATCTTCGCAACCTCTTCCTGCTTGTGGTAGCTAAAACTGGGATGGACGAGACCCACAATTCCCAAAACAAGAAGTATGACGCCGACAATGATGACGAAACGCTTCACGCGTTCCAAGCTATCACAATTGCCGGACTTTGTGGGAACGATGGCTGCAAAGCACACCCGTGCGCCGGAGTGGCCTGGGGTACAGAAAACTCACGAACGGGTAGCAGCGGCTGCGGCTTTCTTGGCTGCCTTAGCGGCTTTGGCGGCGGTGGAGGCCTTGCGGCGGCGCTTGGTCTTCGGCGGGGTGGCGGGAGCTTCGCCGATGAGTTCGGCCGTCATGATACTGGTAACGAACAGCTTTGGGCCATGGTCGTCAAAATCCACACTGGTACGCTCAGCGTCGGAAGCGGTCACGATCCCCAATCCATACACTCCATGTTTGATGGTCTGACCTTCCTGCATTACTTGCACAACGTCCTCCTTGACCACTCTTCTTCTAAGATCTCGATTCGAATCTCTTGGAGGAGGAGCCCCGGTGGTCGCCGGGACTCCCCAGTCACAGGCTTAGAGGCTTGTAACGTTCTCAGCCTGAAGGCCCTTCGGGCCTTTCTTCACTTCAAACTCCACCGACTGACCCTCATTCAGGGACTTGTAGCCGTCCATCTGAATGGCGGAGAAATGCACGAAAACATCTTCACCGGTCTGACGCTGGATGAACCCGTAGCCCTTCGAAGCATTGAACCACTTCACTGTTCCCTGTTCCTTCACTGACACTACCTCGATATTAGAATTGCTTTGCCTCTCTTGGTCCGTTTCTTGGTACTCGCGAAGCGATTCACGCCCCACCTCCCAAGCGCCGTGACAGCCTCCAGCCCGCAAAAAAAGGCCACAAGGTTGTCCTTGCAGCCCCTCGAACGAGTCAAAAGGTAATACAAGAGCAACAAACGCTATTGATACACTACCATAAAATAGAGGTTTTGTCCACGCAGAACCACAGAAGAGGGCTCCCTTGGCGTACCTTCTAACCTTATACAAACAAATTGGTTAGATAGGATACGCAGGTTCAAGGTTGAGGTAATCCGACTTTTTCGGTCTTATTCGAGGGATTCCGGCTCCAGGTTAACGACTCCGTGGCCCGAAGCCTTGTTCTCCCAATACTTACGTACCCAGGCTTCCCAGCTTTTCCCAGCGGCGGTATCCCTGCCTGTAAAGGCAAGTGCCGCTATATCGGCGTACGCGATCTTCACCTTTTGGCTCGAATCCTGGGGCAAAACTCGGACGTAACTCGTAGAAAGAGAAGGGCCGGTGATGCGATCAAAGATATAGCCCTCGATTTTTGAATGGTCTTTGAGAGTGAGAGTCACATCGCCGCGATAATCGAAGGCTTTCTCGAGGGCGATTCGCAATTCTTCCTCGCTGGCCAGTTGCGGCACCCATCCTTGCACGCTCTCATGCAGAGTTCCCGGGGCAACTTCGAGGGCATCGGGGTCGAGGGGAGATCCCTCCGTGTGGCTGGGGCGGTCAGCGTGGCGCGGACCGCTCACGCGTGTGTCTCCTCAAATTGTCCCTTGTCGGTGTCGATTTGGACCAGGGGATTGTAGGAATGCACGGGCTTCACCGGCTCGTTCAACATCTCCAGTGCGTCCCGGTCCGCATAACTTGTGGACAGGCTGGCTTTCATCGTGGCCCAAAGGCCGCGCAGGCCGCTGAACGTATGATCCACAGCGCTGGCTTCGTACCCGCTGTGTACCATGCAGTTTCCACACTTGGGATTGCCAGACTCTGTGCCGTAATTCTCCCATTCGGTCGAGTCCAGCAGTTCCTGAAACGTATCGGCATAGCCATCCTGTAGCAGATAGCAGGGCTTCTGCCATCCGAAAACGTTGTAGGTGGGCATGCCCCAGGGCGTGCAGGCATAAGTCCGCTTGCCCATCAGGAACTCGAGAAATAGCGGCGATTGGTTGAATTTCCAGCTCTTTTTGCGGTTCGCCAGAATCGCTCGGAAGAGCCGGCGCGTGCGGGCTCGCCCCAGGAAGTGCTTTTGATCCGGGGCTTTGTCGTAGGAGTAGCCGGGGGAAAGCATCATGCCTTCCACCCCGATGTCCATCATTTCGTCAAAGAAGGCGCGAACGCTCTTGGGATCGGCGCCGTCGAACAACGTGGTGTTGGTCGTCACCCGGAAGCCGCGTTTCAGCGCTTCTTTGATCCCCTCGAGGGCCAAGTCGTAACCGCCTTCGCGGCACACCGAGAAATCGTGATGTTCTTTCTGCCCATCCACGTGAACCGAAAATGTCAGGTACTTGCTGGGCTTGAACAGATGCAGTTTTTCTTTGAGCAGCAGGGCGTTGGTGCAGAGATAGATGTACTTCTTGCGCGCCACCAGCCCTTCGACAATTTTCTCAATCTGGGAGTGCATCAAGGGCTCGCCGCCGGGGATGGAAACCATCGGAGTGCCGCACTCGTCCACGGCGCGCAAGCACTCTTCGGGCGACAATTCCGTTTTCAGGATGTGCGCGGGATACTGAATCTTTCCGCAGCCCGCACAGGCCAGATTGCACCGAAACAGCGGCTCAAGCATCAGCACAAACGGGTAGCGCTTGCGTCCCCGCATCTTTTGCTGGAGGACGTACGTTGCAACCGTCCACATCTGTGATACTGGTACCGGCATCTTCCCTGCTTAACTCCAAATGGAATCGGGCGAAACCACAAGCCCCAGAGTTTGTCTCATTGGCTGATACTACAAGCCTTAATTGTACCTGAGAACCTCCGAATCCGACTCGGTTCCTTTTCGTTACTTGCACAATCCTCTGCCCTGGCACAGGAAATGCACTTCTCAGCTCCATGCCCCCGCTTGTTGAAGAGAAGTGCCTAACACCACTGCGCGTCGTTGCCCGACCTTCAGGGGTAGAATCGACACAGACCCAAGGCAAAGAAACGACAGCGCTTATGCCTCGAAAGAATCTGCTGAGTCTCTTCGACGACTTCTCTCGTTTCGGCGGAGACGTCGCTGTCGTGCAAAGGCGCGGCTACCGCAGGGAAAAGCTGACGTATAGGGAGCTGCGCGGCTATGCCCAATTCTGGAGTCATCAGCTTGCTAAACACGGAGTTGGCTCCGGTGATCGCGTTCTGCTTTGGGGCCCCAATTCAGCCGAGTGGGTGGCTGGCTTCTGGGGGATTTTGCTGCGCGGCGCGGTCGTTGTTCCCATGGATTCCGCCGCATCTCCCGATTTCGTTCAACGCGCGGTCCACGACGCAGGAGTGAAGCTCATCCTGCGCGATCGCCAGCAGATCGAGTTTCCTGGCGCGCCGCTTTCCCTGATTATCAACGATCTCAAAGACGTCTCTAGCGCGCCGCCGCCCGCACAAAATGCGGAAGTGGATCCAGGCGACGCCTCTACACGAACCAGCATCGCTGAAATTCTTTACACTTCCGGAACGACCGCCGAGCCGCGCGGCGTCGTTCTGACGCATGGAAATTTCCTGGCGAACCTGGAGCCACTCGAACGCGGGATCGACGAGTATCGAAACTACGAGCGCTGGTTTCACCCGCTGCGCTTCGTGACACTGGTGCCGCTGAGCCACGTCTTCGGGCAATTCATGGCCCTGTTTGTTCCGCCACTTCTCGGAGCGGCCGTCGTTTTCGAACCCGCAACGAATCCAGCGGAAATCATTCGAACCGTGAAACGCGAGCGTGCCACGGCGCTCATCGCTGTGCCGCGCATGCTCGATGTTTTGCGCGCCCGAATAGAAAGGGAGTTCGAAGCGCGCGGCAAGTCTCAGTGGTTGAAACACAAGCTCGAAAGAGCAGCAGGTAAGAAATTTCTTCGGCGCGCCTGGATCTTTCGCCGCATTCACCGCCGCTTTGGCTGGAAGTTTTGGGCCTTGATCTCTGGTGGCGCGGCGCTCGGGAACGAAACCGAGGATTTTTTCAAGCGTATGGGCTATGCCGTGGTTCAAGGCTATGGCATGACGGAGACGGCTTCGCTGGTCAGCTTGAATCATCCCTTTCGCGCGACGGAAGGCTCCGTCGGCAAAATTCTTCCCGGCCGGGAATTCAAGCTTGCCGAAGACGGCGAGATTCTTGTGCGCGGGGAAAACGTCGCTGCGGGCTACTGGCAGGCGGGCGCACTCCGGCCTTGCGGGGAAGAAGGCTGGCTCCAAACGGGGGATTTGGGAGAGATGGATGCCGAGGGCAATCTGCGTTTTCGGGGGCGCAAGAAAAATGTAATTGTCACGTCAGCGGGATTGAATGTTTATCCTGAGGATTTGGAAACAGCTTTGCGCAAGCAGCCGGGCGTGCGCGATTGTGTCGTCATTCCGTTCGAACGCGATGGCAACGCCGAGCCTTGCGCCGTGCTGCTGCTAAACGTGGGGGATGACTCCTTCGCGCGGGCAGCCATCGAGACGGCCAATTCGTCGCTGGCGGAGTACCAGCGCATGCGCGCCTGGGTCATATGGGACGATGTAGATTTTCCGCGCACCTCCACCGGCAAGCCGCGCCTCGGTGAAATCTCCGCGCGCACAGCCCAGATTCTTGGTGGACAACAGCGAGAAGGTACCGCCACCGCGAAAGCAGGCGCGTTGGGCAGCTTGCTTTCTCGATTCGCTCCCTTCAGCGCGGAGAAGGATCATCTGGAGAAGGAGCTGAATCTCTCTTCGCTCGATCGCGTCGAGCTGATGAGCGCCCTTGAAGAAAAGTTCCACGTGGAACTAAATGAAACTGCGTTTGGCGAAGCCAAGACCGTCGGCGACGTCGAGCGCCTCCTTCAAGAACCAGCCGCCCGCCGCGCCGAATACGTTTATCCACATTGGACCCAGCGCGAGCCGGTTCGCTGGCTGCGCCTCGCGGTTTACTATGCGCTGGCATGGCCGGCCACGCAGATTCTCGGCCATCCCAAAATCGTGGGCCGCCAACATTTGCGCGGCCTGCGCGGTCCCGTGCTCGTCGTTTCCAATCACATCACGCGCCGCGCGGATATCGGGTTGATTCTCGCGGCGCTGCCGCTTCGTTTTCGGCATCGTCTCGCCGCGGCGATGGGCGGCGAAAGTTTGCAAAATATGCGCCGGCCGCCTCGCGACTGGTTCTTTGCCAAGCGCTGGGCCTACCAACTCGGCTACTGGCTCGTCACCGCGCTCTTTAACGTTTTCCCGCTTCCGCAATTCTCTGGCTTCCGGGAAAGCTTCCGCTTCGCCGGCGAATCCGTCGACCGCGGTTACAGCCTGCTCATTTTTCCAGAAGGCGTGGTGAACAACTCCGAAGACGGCCGCATGGCGCCGTTTCAATCCGGCATCGGACTGCTCGCGGAAAATCTGCGTCTTCCGATTGTGCCCATGCGCCTTGACGGCGTCTGGCAAATGAAGCGCCAGCACCGCCGCCTCGCTCACTTTGGTGAAATCACTGTCTGCATCGGCGCCTCCATCTCATTTCCGCCGGGGATTTCGCCGCAGGTTATCGCTCAAGAACTGGAGAACGTGGTCCGTAATTTGTAGTCCTCCCCCTCGGGTGGCTGTTGGTCTACGGCGTTCCGACCTGGTGGAGTCGCGCGACAGCGCCGCTCGAATACCGCGCCACGTACAGTTCACCATTTGCATCCTGGCCAAAACTGGCGAGGTCCCCGGCGCCGGCATTCATCAGGAAGGTTCGCACCCACTGGCCCTGACCGTTTTGCGCCAGGGACCAGATGCGCCCGCTGATGAAATCCCCGAAAATGTAATTGCCAGCGAGCGCCGGGATGTTCGCTCCGTGATAAACGTAGCCTCCGATGACGGTGTCGTCGCCCTGCGAATGGTCATAGTCGAAGATCGGATCGAGCAAGGTCGCCGTCTGGCAATTGGAAGTAAAATTGAAATTGTGCGTGCCCTCTTTGCATCGCCAGCCAAGGTTTGCGCCTCCCTGCTGCGGCGTGAGTCGGTCCACTTCTTCGAACGAATTCTGGCCCACGTCGCCAATCCACAGATTTCCGCTTGCGTGGTCGATGGAGAATCGAAAAGGATTGCGCAGCCCGTATAACCAAATCTCTTTGGCGGCAGTTGCCTGCGCGACGAATGGATTATCCGCCGGGATACTGTACGTCCCGTTGCAGTCCACTCGAATGCGCAGAATTTTGCCCAGCCGCGTCGTAGTGTCCTGCCCATTTCCAATCGTGCCGTGCTGGTCGCCAGCGCCTCCGCCGTCGCCCAGACCGATGTACAGGAAGCCGTCGTTGCCAAGCGCCAGCCCGCCTCCATTGTGATTGGATTCCGGCTGATTCACCGTGAAAAGAATGTTCTCGCTGGTGGTGTTCACCGTGTTCGCGCCTGGTGTGGCCGCGCGAAATTCTGAAATTGCGGTCTGGAGCGTGCCGCTCAGGCGAGTTGTCGTGTAATTGACATAAAAGCAGCCGTTCGAGCTGTAATTCGGATGAAAAGCGAGCCCCAGCAGTCCCTCTTCTCCTCCGGACACTATCAGTGCTGAAACATCGAGGTACGGCGTGCCGAGAACGCTGCCATTCTGAATGATCTTGATCCGCCCGCCCTGTTCGACGACAAAGAGACGTCCGGAGCCGTCACCAGCCTGTTGGATATCGAGCGGGTTCGAAAAACCGCTCGCGAAGGGAACCAGGTCGACCTGCAAGGTCGGCGGAGGCGGCGGCGGAGGGGACATCGAACCCCCGTTGCAGCCGAAGCACACCAGCGTCGAGCACACGCTCAGAGCGGTCCTCCATCGTAGCTCGGTGCTACGCTTCTCTGGCATCACCCCTCCCCCGGCTGGTCTATCCATTCTGCCGAAACAAACGGCTACGCGTCGAATGTTTCTCTTCCGTAGGAAGGGCGGGAATCCTCGTCGGCCGGTCCGGCCCAGCGTTCTGTGGCAAAATGCAGGTTGGCTGGCTCAAGGACATGGCACACCGTCCGGCGTTGGCAGAAGATCAGCCGGCAAACTACAGTGCACGAGGCTCCTCCCAGAAAACACCGCCCGTCCCCCGGGTGATAGTCTTGCTCCTGAAACGAACACCTTGTCTCAAGAAGACCGCGCGTGAGGGCCGCTTGACTAGCACTCAGAATGAATCCTTGAATGGCCGGGTCCTGGTGATCTTCATCGCCATCACCATGAGCATGCTCAGAATTGGCGTGTGGGTCGCCAGTCAGGTCGTCCTGTTCCAAGTGTACGGCCGCGAAAGAGTCTCTCGCGAACATTTGCAGATAGTCAAAATCAAGCCGCGGCTCGTAGTCTCCAACGGCGATGTGCTTTGGAGCAGAGGTTTCGAACACTTTCTGATTGTAGGAGCCATTTGGATGACCTTGACCGTTCTTCTTTTCTCTCTGGCCTGGAAGCTTCTGCCGAAGCCTTATCATGACGCGATGCAACAAGGAACCTATGCCGGCTGGAGCATTCTGACATTGATTTTTCTCTTTTTTGCCCTAGGTCTGCTCCCGCTCAAAATGACGCTCATTATTGCGGTCGTCACTCTGGTGGTTGTTCTTTCGACGGCTCGGGCGTCCTTGCCGATAGACGGACAAACTTAGCCAGGACTTGTCCGTTCGCATTGCGCCTTTCGCCCGGCGCAACCACTTCTTTTCTTTCGGGATACGTCACCGTACTTTCCGAGTCATTTCGGGAATTCCCTCCTCACGGCGCGCCTCCCCCCTCTTATGGCAAAATAGAGTTTTCGAAACCGATACCCATGGCTAACCGTACCGCGCTCATTCCCGAACGACCCGCGAAACCCGCGAAGAAATCTCCTTCGCCTGGTGCCGCCGGGCGTGAACTTATTTTCGATGCCTTCCGCCGCTGGGGCTATCTGGAAGCGAATCTGGACCCGCTCGGTCTGTTCAAACCGCTAAAGCATCCTGATCTCGAAGGGTTGACTGGCGAAGCCGCGGAAGAAGCCCGCCGCATCTATTGCTGTACGGTCGGCGCTGACTTCATGCATTTGCAGGAGCCGGAGCGCCGGAGCTGGATTATCGAACGCTTTGAGGCGCCAGCCAGAGAGGTGGACCAGCGCAAAATTCTCGAGCGGCTGATTCGCGCCGACCTTTTCGAGCAAGTGTTGCAGGCTCGCTACGTGGGCACCAAACGATTTTCTCTCGAGGGCGTCACCGCGCTCATTCCCCTGCTCGACTCCATTCTGGACACCGCGGGCGAGCTAGGCGCAGAGTCTTCCATCATCGCTATGAGCCACCGCGGGCGCTTGAACGTCATGGTGCACGCCGCGTGCAAGACGCCACACGAGGTCGTGGCGGGATTCGAGGATGTGGATCCGCGCAGCGTCCTGGGCGCTGGCGACGTGAAGTATCACGTTGGTGCCACCGGCACGTACGTCACGACCAGCGGCAAAGAAATCAGCATCCATCTGGTTTCGAATCCGAGCCATCTCGAGGCGGTCGATCCGGTTGCCATCGGCCGGTCTCGCGCAAAGCAGACGCGTCACGGCCTGCGTGGTGGGTACATCGACCGTTCCCCTGAAACACTGAACAAGATCCTGCCCATCGTGATGCATGGCGATGCCGCGTTCGCCGGGCAAGGCATCTGGGCGGAAACGCTCAATTTCGCGGACCTACGCGCCTACACCGTCGGCGGCACAATTCACATCATCGTGAACAATCTCATTGCCTTCACGACGCGACCGGATCAGGAACATTCCGCGCGCTTTGCTTCGGACCTGGCAAAACGTCAATCCGTCCCGATTTTCCACGTGAACGGCGAAGATCCTGACGCCGTCGTACGTATCGGAAAACTCGCCACGGAGTATCGCGCCACGTTTGGCAGCGACGTCGTTGTCGACATTATTGGCTACCGCCGTCACGGCCACAGCGAAGTTGATGACCCCACGATTACCCAGCCGAAACTCTACGAGCGCATCAAAAACCATGCGCCGCTTTGGAAGATTTATTCGAAGACCGCCGGCATTGACGCGACGCAGATAGCCGAGAGAATCCGCAACGAATACGAAGAAGAACAGATCAAAGCGCGCGCCCTCCGAAAAATTCCGCAGCTTCGCAAGCTGCCCGAATATTGGGCACCTTACTTTCACGGATGTTACAAGCCGGAGTATGAAGTGGATACCGGCCTGACGAAAGAAAAACTCGCAGAGATCACGGACGGCCTGGTCCGCGTCCCGGAAGGCTTCCACACGCACGTGAAGATTGTGAAATTGCTCGATCAGCGAGCGGAAATGGGCCATGGCAAGCGTGCCGTCGACCACGGCTTTGCGGAAGCGCTGGCTTTCGGCTCCTTGCTGCTCGAAGGCACGCCCGTCCGCCTCACAGGCCAGGACTCGGAACGCGGCACATTCAATCAGCGCCACGCTGTCCTGGTTGATACGGAAACGGAGCGAGCTTATCTGCCTTTGGGCCATCTTTCGCCCAACCAGGCGTTCTGCGAAATCTACAATTCTTCTCTTTCCGAAGCGGGTTGCGTAGGATTCGAATACGGCTTCAGCCGCGACTATCCCGAGGCGCTTGTTCTCTGGGAGGCCCAGTTCGGCGACTTTGCCAACGGCGCCCAAGTGATCATCGACCAGTTCATCAGCGCGGGCGAAGACAAATGGAACTTGCCCGCCGGAATCGTGATGCTTCTGCCTCATGGTTATGAAGGGCAGGGGCCGGAGCATTCCAGCGCCCGCCTCGAACGCTTTATGCAGCTCGCCGCCGAAGACAACATGCAGATTTGCCAGCCCTCCACCGCCGCTCAGTATTTCCACATGCTGCGCCGCCAGGCGCGGCGTCCGTGGCGCAAGCCGCTGATTGTCTTTACGCCGAAGAGCATGCTGCGGCACCCTGACGCCAGTTCGCCGATCGAAGAGTTCACCCAACCGCGCTTCCTGCCGCTGGTGCCTGATCGTGAAGTGCACGACGCCAGGCGAATTCTGGTAGCTAGCGGCAAAGTCGGCCACGAATTGCGCGCGGAACGCCGTCGGCGCAAGGACTCGAGCACGGCCATTTTCTTCCTCGACCAGCTTTATCCCATGCCGCGCGCGGAAATTTCTGCCGCCATCGCCGAGCATTCAAACGCCCGCGAGATCGTTTGGGTGCAGGAAGAACCGGGAAACATGGGGGCGGCTGGTTATGTGCTGCCGCGCCTGGAACGGATCGCCAAAGCCGGTGGTCTGCGGGTGCGCTCGGTAAAGCGCTCTCCCAGCGCGAGTCCCGCCACGGGCTCCGCCAAGGCACACGAATTGGAGCAGAAAACGCTCCTCGCGCTGGCCTTCACCACGGCGAGCAACGAATAGGCTTTTCGGCATTCACACTACATTCACATGGATGTAAACGCGATGTTATCAAGCGGAGTGGAATCTCTGTCACAATCAGCCATGTTGCGCCAAACGCTGAGTGACCAGAATCATCCCAATTCCTATCGCAATTCGCCGGGCTACGGTACACTTTCGCCAGGCCCATCTGCGATGCGTTCTACCAGCATGAAGCGCGTCCTGATCATTGAAGACGATAAGGATATCGTCGAATTGGTCCGCTACAACCTCGCCAACGAAGGTTTCCAGGTCAGCGCTGCCCTCGACGGAATGACGGGCCTTGCTACACTCAAGAAGACGCCTCCGGATCTCTTGCTCCTCGACCTCATGCTGCCGAAGCTTTCCGGCTTGGAAATCTGCCGCGAGATTCGCCGCGACGATTCGCTCAACCGCCTGCCGATCCTCATGCTCACGGCACGCGGCGAGGAAGCCGACCGCGTGGTCGGGCTGGAGATGGGCGCCGACGATTATGTGACCAAGCCGTTCAGCCCGCGCGAACTGCTCGCGCGCGTGAAGGCGCTGCTGCGGCGGGCCGAGCCGCCGTCAGATACGCCACGCCCCATCGAGATCGGAAAACTGACGATTGATCCGGCGTCCTATCGAGTAAGTCATTCCGGGAAACCCGTCCTGCTCAGCACGCTGGAATTCCGGTTGCTGTACCACCTGGCTTCGCGCCCCAACCGCGTGTTCACTCGCGATCAGTTGCTGGATGCGGTCTGGGGAACGGATCGTTTCGTCACTCCTCGCAGCGTGGACGTGTACGTTCGACGGCTCCGCGAAAAAATCGAGTCTGATCCCGAAAACCCCACGCACTTGAAAACCGTACGCGGTGCCGGGTATCTTTTTGAAACCCGTGCGGCTTAATCTTTTCTGGAAACTTGGCTTCGCTTTCTTCGCGCTGCTGATCGCGGTGCTTCTACCGGTGGATTACTACGCCGAGCACGCCCTGCGCCGTGACTACGAGCGCACCGGCTTCGACCAGCTCGCGGCCATCGCACACATTGCGCTTGCAAATCCGCCTCAGAGTTCATCTCTTTCTGTAACCCAGCCCGCTGATGCCACGGCCCTTCGCGAATGGGTCGCGAAAATGGCCGCGAGCGGCGCCCGCGTCACTGTAATCACCGCCGATGGCCTGGTGCTGGCGGACTCTGAGTCCGATCCGCGGACGATGGAAAATCATGCGGGACGTCCCGAGATTCGCGAAGCTTTTGCCAAGGGCGAGGGCGAATCCATTCGCCACAGCGTCACGATCAATCGCGACCTACTGTATTATGCGGTCCGCTTCAGCGTGCCTGGTGGATCTCCCGTAGTCTTGCGTTTTGCTCTGCCCCTCCAAACCGTGGACGAGGAGATGGGGGAATTCCGCAGGCGCCTCTGGTTTGCTTCCCTGATGATGCTCCTGGTCACGGGAACGGCTTCGCTGCTGGTCTCGCGGTTTTTCTCGAGGCGAGTGGAGCGCCTGAGGATGTTTTCCCGCCGCGTGGCCGAAGGTGACTTCCGGCCAATTGATGCGGATCGTTCCGGGGACGCCCTGGAGGCGCTGGCCGTTTCGTTGAATGACACCGCGGCACGGCTGGACCGCACGATTCGCACGTTGACCGAAGAGCGCAACCTCTCGGCGGCGATCCTGGGAAGCATGGTGGAAGGGGTGGCGGTGGTGAACGCCAGAGAGCGGCTGCTTTTTGCCAATCCAGGCTTCGCGGAAATTTTGGAACTGGACGCACCGCCGCAACCGGGGAGCGCGCTCGTTGAAGTGGTGCGGCAGACGGAGCTCATTGAGGCTGTGCGCGAGGTCTTGAAAGGCGCGCCGCGCGTAGAAACCGAAATTGTCACTGGTACGCTTCGCCAGCGTTTTTTTGCGGTGACCGTCGCTTCCGTCCGGGCTGCGGAAGCCTCCGGCGCCGTTGTGGTGCTGCACGACATCACTGATTTGCGGAAGCTCGAGCGTGTGCGCCGCGATTTCGTTGCCAATGTTTCCCACGAATTCAAGACACCGCTTACCGCGATTCAGGGCTTTGCAGAAACGCTGCTCGCGGGCGCCATGGATGACCGGCAAAACCGCCTCCGTTTTCTCGAGATCATTCTGGATCATTCGCGCCGTCTTGCGCGGCTCACCGATGACCTGCTCAAACTTTCGAAGATGGATGCCGAGCGGTTGGAGCTGGAGATTCGCCGCTTGAGCGTGTCGCAGTTCGTGGAAAGCTGCATCGAGACCACGCAGCGCTCCGCCGCTGAAAAAGATTTGCGCATTTCCGTGAATGTGGGCGAGAAACTGCCCGACATCGCCGCGGACCGGCGGCTCCTCGCCGAGGTCCTGCAAAACCTTCTGGACAACGCCATTCAATACACTCCTTCCGGCGGCCAGATCATGGTCAGCGCAAGCGCGAATGGGAATGAAGTAACGTTCACTGTTTCCGATACCGGAATAGGTATTCCCCGGGCGGACCAGCCAAGAATCTTCGAGCGCTTCTACCGGGTCGATGTGGCCCGGTCCCGGGAGGTGGGCGGCACCGGGCTTGGCCTCTCCATCGCCAAGCATCTGGTCGAAGCGCATGGCGGCCGCATCTGGGTGGAGAGCGAAGTCGGTCAAGGTTCGCAATTCCATTTCACGGTCCCGGTGTTCGACTCCGAGCGCGCTTCTTCCCGCGCGGAACGGTAGCGCAGGACACGAAGCAGGAGCGAAGATCCCCCGCGGCTGCCTCCGGAGATGTGAGCATCACGCACAATTCACATGCCCTTCATCCAGATGTGACGCTAGCGCGCGACACTGAGCGCGCTTGATCTTCTGTAATGTCCTACCACGGGGATCGGTGCACCCCTGGCTCCGGTCCCCTTCTCCCCCCTTCACCGTTTCGGTCGGATAGCCTTTTCAGGATTCTCTGGGAAGATTCCACCCGCGAGGGGCACACACCCCCGGGCAACAACGCAAAAGTTTGAAAGGAAAGGGGTTGCGGGAGAAGGGTTCTGGAAGTTATTGAAAATAAAGCTGCAAATTTGCAACGAGAGATGCACGAGGTGGGGTCCGGATGCACGTTGGGTGCACCGATGGGTTAGAAGGACCTGGCGGCGGGGGCGCAGAGAGGAGGCTTGCGGTACGGGGCGGCGGGAGTGGAGTCGAGGATTCACGACCCATGGTACCGTAGATTATGAGCCTTGTCAATTT
>Ga0209160_1001621_pt1 | contig 18957 bp, 19 predicted proteins | sample GraSoiAngelo_153_FD_186167 | JGI IMG/M metagenome (GOLD analysis project Ga0209160, IMG submission 186167) | Grasslands soil microbial communities from the Angelo Coastal Reserve, California, USA - 14_1009_12_40cm (SPAdes) (version 2) | ecosystem: Environmental > Terrestrial > Soil > Grasslands ... | reverse complement strand
GTGCGGGTTCCGACGCATCCTGATCGCTCGTTCCGGCCGATCGTGATCGCTCCTTCCGGTCGATCCTGATCACCGATTCCGGCGCATCGTGATCACCCGTTCCGGGGATCGTGATCGCCGATTCCGACCGTGATCGCTCGTCGGTAGCCAGCCGTGCCCGGTAGGGTGCCCTCGCGGAGGAGGGACCCCACCGACATGACCGAGAGGCTACTGATGAGCCAAGTGCGAGAGATTCTGCGGCTGAAGCACGAGCAGGGCTTGCCCCACCGGGCGATCGCCCGTGCGTGCGGCGTGGGCCTGGGGACGGTGTCGGAGTACTGCCGCCGGGCTCAGCGCGCGGCACTGACATGGCCGCTCCCCGCCGACCTCGACGACGCGCAGTTGGAGGCGCGGCTGTTCCGGCGGGTGGGCGAATTCGTCGGTGTCCCGCGACCGGTGCCGGACATGGCGTGGATTCACCAGGAGCTCAAACGCCCGGGCGTCACCTTGCAGCGGCTGCACCTCGAGTACTTGGCGCAACAGCCCGCCGGGTATCGTTACAGCCAATTCTGCCGGCACTACCACGACTGGGCGCGGGCCCTGGCGCCCACGATGCGGCAGATCCACCGCGCCGGCGAGAAGGCTTTCGTGGACTTCTCCGGCAAGCGGCCCGTGATCTCCGACGTCGCGACCGGCGAGGTCCGGCCCGTGGAGCTGTTCGTCGGCGCGCTCGGCGCGAGCAGCTACGTGTACGCCGAGGCCTGCCCGTCTCAGGACCTCGCCGCGTGGATCAGTGCTCATGTGCGGATGGTCGAATTCTTCGGCGGCGCGCCGGCGATCTTCGTGCCCGATAACCTCCGCAGCGGCGTCACCCAGGCGTGCCGCTACGAGCCCATCATCAATCGCACCTACCTCGAGTTCGCCCAACACTACGGCGCGGCCGTGGTCCCCGCCCGCGCCGGCCACCCGCGCGACAAAGCCGTCGTCGAGGCGAACGTGCTCGTCGCCCAACGCTGGATCCTGGCCGTGCTGCGCCACCGCCGCTTCTTCAGCCTCGCGGAGCTGAACGCCGCCATTCGTGAACTACTCGCGCCGCTCAACGCGCGCCCGATGCGCAAGCTCGGCGTCTCGCGCCGCGTGCTGTTCGAGCAACTCGATCGGCCGCTGCTGCGCCCGCTTCCGACGAGCCGGTACGAATTCGCCGAGTGGCGCGACGCCGGCGTGAACATCGACTACCACGTCCTCGTCGAGCACAACTACTACAGCGTCCCCTACCAGCTCGTGCACCAACGGGTCGAGGTCCGCCTCGGCGCCACCACGGTCGAACTGTTTCTCAAGGGCCGGCGCGTCGCCTCGCATCGTCGGCACTGGGGCCGCGGCCAGTACGCCACGGAGTCCGCCCACATGCCGCACGCCCATCGGGCGCAGGCGGAGTGGACGCCCTCGCGCCTCATCAACTGGGCGGAGACGACGGGCCCCGCGACCGCCGCGCTCGTCGCCGCCCTGCTCGCGAGTAAGCCGCATCCCGAGCAGGGCTATCGCGCGTGTCTGGGCCTCATGCGCTTGAGCAAGACCTACGGCGCGGCGCGAATGGACGCCGCCTGTGTGCGGGCGCTGCACCTCGGCGCGCCCCGCTACCGCACCGTGCAGAACATCTTGGCGAGCGGCGCCGACCGGATCGCGCTGCCCGACGCCTCCGCGCCCGCGCCGCGCTTGCCCGTCCACCCGAACATCCGCGGCCGGGCCTACTACACCCGAGAGGAGACGACGCCATGCTGGCTCACGCCACCGTCGACAAACTAACCGCCCTGCGGCTCCCGGCCCTGGCCGAGGCCCTCCATCGTCAACTCGGCAATCCCGAGTTTGCCGAGCTCAGCTTCGAGGATCGCCTCGGCCTGCTCGTCGATGCCGAGTGGACGCATCGCGAGCAACGCAAACTCCGACGGCGACTGCGGGCCGCCAACCTGCGCCGCCAAGCGTCGCTCGAAGACATCGACTGGCACAGCCCGCGGCGGGGCCTCGATAAGGCCCAGCTTCATGCCCTGGCGACGTGCGCCTGGATCGCCGAGCATCGCAACCTCTTCCTCCTCGGGCCCACCGGGATCGGCAAGTCGTGGCTCGCCGAAGCCTTCGCCGAGCGCGCCTGCCGCTCCGGCTACTCGGCCTACTGCGCCCGGGCCGCGCGCCTGTTTCACGACCTCCACGTCGCGCGCGGCGACGGCTCCTACACGCGCCTGCTCGCCCGGCTGGCCAAGACCGAGTTGCTCGTGATCGACGACTGGGGCCTGGCGCCGCTCGCCCCGACCGAGCGCCACGATCTGCTCGAGATCCTCGAGGATCGCGCCGAACGTGCGTCGACCCTCATCACCAGTCAGCTCCCCGTCGAGGCCTGGCATGACGTGATCGGGGAGCCCACGCTCGCCGACGCGATCTGCGACCGGCTCATCCACACCGCCCACGTCATCAAGCTCCATGGACCCTCGATGCGGGAGGTCCGCGCCAAGGCGCCGCGCGGCGACAGCGCGGCGCCAGCCGCCGCCGCCGCTACGACGAAGCCGTCGGCACCACGGAAGCGGGATTGACGGCCCGCGACCTCGGCGAGGCGATCGCGCATTTGGCTCAGGAGCGGCGATCTCGCTCGGGGCGGTATCTGAGTATCCCCCGCGCCGAGACCCACTCGACCCTCTGAGACGTCGACCCCCTTGTCAGGAAGGAGGAGAGCAGCGACAATCGCGACCGTCGCTTCGCTCCGACGAGCGATCAGCGATCACGATCACCGGAACGCGTGATCACGATCGCCCGGACTGACCGATCATGATCGCCGGAATACGCAGCTATGGCCGCGGGCGGGCGCCGTCTATCCGACCCTGGTGGGGCCGCCACGGCTGGGACGGGGAAGCCGCGAGCTAGAAGGGCGGGACGTCTTGCGGTCGCATTTCGCGTCCTTGCGGAAATCGCGTGGGGGCGGGACGCCCGCGCCGCCACCGCCGTCACAAGAACGACACTCCCATGACGACGTCACCAAGTCCGCGGCCGCCGCTTCCGCCTTTCGACCGCGATTCCGCGATCCAGAAAGTCCGGCTTGCCGAGGACACCTGGAATACTCGTGACCCGGCAAGAGTCGCGACCCTTCTAACCCGCCGGCAGATCCTTGCGTCCGGCGTTGCAATGGCCGTCGCGATCCCCTTCCTGCCAATAACGAGGGCTACCGCCGCGCCCGAACCCCGCACCGCTAAGCTTCGCCTTACTGCCGGCATCAGAACGCTCGACGTCAACGGCAAACCGGCGCGAGTATTCGGCCTTATCGGGCCGAACGGAAACCCTGGCATCACGCTCTCGCCCAGCGAGCGCTTTCATGTCGATCTCGTGAATCGAGCCGGCACATCCACCATTATCCACTGGCACGGCCAGTTGCCGCCATGGACGCAGGACGGCTTTCCCTGGCCGCAAACGCCGCCGATCCCGGCGGGTGATACCCACACCTATGATTATGCGCCGATCGCTGGCACGTTCTGGATGCACTCGCATCAGGGCATGCAGGAACAGAGGCTGATGACCGCGCCACTAATCGTGCATAGCCCCGAGGATATGCGCGAGGACCGCCAGGAAGCGGTGCTGATGCTGCATGATTTCAGCTTCCAAACGCCGGACGAGTTGCTCGCCGGACTCACCAAATCCAACCGCGGTCAGAGCCCGATGCCGAAGAGCGGCATGGGCAACGACATGAACATGGGCTCGGGAAGCATGGGCGCCATGAACATGGGATCCGGCATGGCGATGGACCTGAACGACATCGACTACGACGCATTCCTCGCCAATGACCGCACGCTCGCCGATCCGGAGGTCATCCGCACCGAACCGGGCGGGCGGGTCCGGCTGCGGTTGATCAACGCCGCGTCCTCGACGCAGTTCTGGATCGATCTCGGGGCGCTCGCCGGCACCGTCGTCGCCGCCGACGGCCATCCGGTTCGACCGGTGCGCGCCAGCCGTCTCCCGCTCGCCATCGCCCAGCGGCTCGACGTGCTGATTGATCTTCCTGGGAACGGTGCCTATCCAATCTTCGCGCAGGTCGAGGGCAAGCGGGCACGCACGGGGATTGTCCTCGCAGCGTCCGGCGCGCTTGTGTCACGCCTCGCCGCGGAGGCCGCAGAAAATGCGCCGCCGGTCGATCTCTCGCTGGAACGTCGCCTCGAAGCGGTCACCCCCCTGGCGCCGCGCGCGCCCGACGCGACGCACCGCGTGATCCTCGCCGGCGCCATGGCGCCGTATACCTGGTCGCTGAACGGCGAATATTGGCCTAACGTAACCCCGCTGATAATCGCCACGGGTCAGCGCGTGGCAATTGAGATGCTAAACCACACGATGATGGCGCATCCGATGCACCTTCATGGCCACGCCTTCCAGGTCGTGGCCCTAAACGGCGCGCCGCTCGCAGGTGCCGTGCGCGATACCGTCCTGGTGCCGCCAATGGGCAGCGTCACCATCGCCTTTGACGCCGACAACCCCGGCCGCTGGGCGTTTCACTGCCACAATCTCTACCACATGGTGACGGGCATGATGACCGAGCTTCGCTACCCCGCGATCATCTGAGCGAAGCCAGGGCGAGCTCCGAACAATCCACCTCGCGGCCCACCTCGTGACCCGCCGAATCCTCTCCGAATCTCAGATCGCTCGCTACAACGAACTGCGTGGCTACACAGCGCCCGAGGACAAGCACCGGAATCAACAGGGCAAGCACTGAGCCGACGAAGGGATCGACGAACGCGCGAGATTCTAGAGGCCGCAGTTTTCGTGCGCCACGCTAGGAGCGGGCCTCCAAGGCGACCCGCCGGAGCCGCAGCGCGTTCGCGATCACCGACACAGAGCTGAATGTCATCGCTGCGCTGGCGATGATCGGACTCAGCAACACGCCCGCGACGGGATACAGCACGCCAGCGGCGATGGGCACGCCCAGCGCGTTGTAGACGAACGCAAAGAACAAGTTCTGCCGGATGTTGCGTATCGTCGCCCGGCTGAGATTCCGAGCGCGGACAATCCCGCGGAGATCACCCTTCACCAGGGTGATGTCGGCCGACTCGATCGCGACGTCGGTTCCAGTGCCCATGGCGATCCCGACGTCAGCCTGGGCGAGCGCCGGAGCGTCGTTGACGCCATCGCCGGCCATGGCGACGCGCCGGCCTTCCGTCTGCATCGCCAGGACCACGCTCCTCTTCTGATCGGCCAGGACCTCCGCCTCGACACGCTCGATGCCCAGTTTGCGGGCCACCGCTTCGGCGGTGCGACGGCTATCACCCGTCACCATCACGACCCGCAGTCCGCGCTCGCGGAGCATCCGGAGCGCATCAGGCGTCGACGGCTTGATCGGGTCGGCGACTCCTATCAACCCAACCAGTCGCCTGTCGACAGCGACGAACATCACCGTCTGGCCGTCACCGCGTAGACGTTCGGCCTCCGCCAGCATGAACGTGTCGATCGTCACGCCGAATTCCTGGAGGAGCCGATGATTGCCCAGTGCGATGGAATGCCCCTCGACACGGCCAACGACGCCCTTGCCAATTTCCGAGCGGAAATCCTCGACCGCTGAGAGCTTGACGCCGCGCTCGGCCGCGCCGATCAGGATCGCGCTGGCGAGCGGGTGTTCGCTAGCACGCTCCAGGCTTGCCGCCAGCCGCACGACCGATTCCTCGTCGTTGCCCTGCGCCGGTTTGACCGTCGTGAGCCGCGGCTTGCCCTCGGTCAGTGTCCCGGTCTTGTCGATGATCAACGTGTCGACCTTTTCCATGACCTCCAGCGCCTCTGCCTTCTTGATCAGGACGCCGGCGAGAGCACCTCGACCCGTCCCTACCATGATCGACATGGGCGTCGCCAAGCCAAGGGCACACGGGCAGGCGATGATCAGCACGGCGACGGCGTTCACCAGACCGTATGCAAGACGCGGTTCCGGCCCCCAGAGACTCCAGCCGACGAACGTCAGCACGGCAATAACGACGACCGCGGGCACGAACCACGCCGACACTTGATCTGCGAGCCGCTGGATCGGTGCACGCGTTCGCTGTGCTTCACTGACCATCTGGACGATGCGCGCGAGCAGCGTCTCACTGCCGACGCGGTCGGCACGCATGACGAAGGCGCCACGGCCGTTTACGGTGCCACCCGTCACACGACTCCCGGGCGTCTTCTCCACTGGGATCGGCTCGCCGGTCACCATCGACTCGTCGACGGCGCTCGTTCCTTCGACCACGACGCCGTCGACCGGAATACGCTCTCCGGGCCGGACGCGTAGTCGGTCGCCGACTTGAACTGCCTCCAGCGGCACCTCTTCTTCGGTGCCGTCCGGCTGGATGCGGCGCGCCGTCGGTGGTGCGAGGTTCAGGAGAGCCTTGATCGCGCTGCTTGTCTGACTCCGCGCACGCAGCTCCAGCACTTGGCCGAGCAGCACTAGCACGGTGATCACGGCCGCCGCTTCGAAATACACCCCTACTTCGCCGCCGTGGGTACGAAACGAGTTCGGGAAGATGGCTGGCGCCACCGTGCCGACGACGCTGTAGAGGTAAGCGGTGCCCGTACCGAGCGCAATGAGCGTGAACATGTTCAGGCTGCGATTGACGATCGACGCCCACCCGCGCACGAAGAACGGCCAGCCGGCCCAAAGCACGACGGGCGTTGCAAGAACGAGTTGGAGCCACGCAGCCGCGCGGCCCGGAATGAGACGGCGCAACGGCTCGCCGGGCAGCATGTCGCCGATCATGAAGACCAGCAGGGGCGCCGTAAGAGCAAGACCGATCCAGAATCGGCGCGTCATGCTGATCAGCTCCGGATCGGGTCCCTCGTCAGCCATGACCGTCATCGGCTCCAGGGCCATGCCACAGATCGGACAACTCCCCGGCTCGTCCCGGACGATCTGCGGGTGCATCGGGCAAGTCCACTTCGTCCGCGGGCGTGCCGGAGCAGGCGCGATGGCGTCGGCGGCCGGCTTCGTCGGCGACGGCGCCACGTAGCGCTTCGGGTCCGCCACGAACTTCTCACGGCAGCCCTGACTGCAGAACCAATACGTCTTGCCAGCGTGGTCGGTGCTGCCGCCCGGTGCCTGTCCAGGAACTACATCCATCCGCAGACGGGGGTCCTTCTCGGTGACGGCCGCGGCGGCGGTGTGGTGACCTCCGTTATGCTCTTTCATGGGCGCCTCCTTCGCCCGTACTGACGGACGGCCGGCTATTACTCAGGGACGGGCTCCTGTTCCCCTACGCACGTCGGCCGGGACTCGTCCCGGACGTGCTGGCGCCCGCGCCGTGCGGCCTCACCGACGGGCTCCCGGTCGCGGTGATGCTGACGCCAAGCACCTTCGAGTCTGCGGCCGCGACGTTACGAGCCGTCCACATTCACTCGGTAGGCTGGGCTGCTCGGGACCTGCGCCTCGAAATAGGCCCGACTATCGGCGGGAATTGTGTCATCCACGGCGCTGGAAACCTGCGAGATTACATGTCCCTTCGCATCTAGTCCACGAATGATGACCCGCACGGGTTGAGCGGCCTGTCCTCTATTGCCACGGACGTACCCGGTGATCCTAGTCTGGCCTTCCCAAGTTGCGCTGGTCTCGAAGTCCACTTTATTCAGGTCCTCGGCCCTCGCCGCCTGGCTACCGACGCCGGGCAGCGCCGGTGTGAGCCCGGCCCCGACCAGCAGCGCGGCCGCAACTGCAAACCCCTTCTTATTCATCGCCTCTCCTTTTCGAGTGTTCTGCACTCATTCCACTCTTGGGACCCTCTTGCCCCTTGTGATGCAAGTCAGATCGGTCGCGATACCGGGAAATGTATGCGGTGTACCCCAGGCGCGTCGCACCCTCATCGCTCCATCACGACCGTGACGGTCTCGGCGACCTCGTTGCCGCCCTCGTGCTTGGTCGTGACGCTGACGATCCAGCCTGGCTTGAGGTCGGATATCGAGAGCGAATGCTCGACGAACCCTGTCTTCCCAGGCTCGGTCGACCGCGCGAACCTGAGGATCCTTGATTCGGGTTTGAGGACGATGGTCACGTCTCGTGTCTTACCCTTCGCCGTTGTCTGGAGCGTCAGGGTCTTGCCCGATGTGTCGATCGCTTTGACCGTGCCTGAGATCGGCGCCTCGTCTGCAACAGAGTGGGCGGCGCTCACGACGCCGACGACGATGAACGCCACGATCACGAACATTGCCTTGGTCACGTCGTCCTCCTGTGCGCGGCATCAGGCGCTCAGCGGGATCCCGCCTCCGCCGTGCGTCCGCCACGAGACAGCGACAGCACGTAGTACACGAGGTCCCATAGCTGGTCGGGCTCGAGCGAGTCGCCGTACGATGGCATCGGCGTGCCGGCGAGCCCGGTCACGAGCGTCCGATACACGTCCTCTGGCCGCGCGCCGTTCTTGAAGCGCTCGGGCCGGGTCAGATCCGTCGTGCCGATCGGCAGGTTGCGATTGTCCTTGAGCGTCGACGCGGAGGGCCCGTCACCGCGGCCGCGTTCGCCGTGACACGCCAAGCACTCGGCATCGGCGTAGAGTTTCTTGCCTCGAGCCAGGCGCTCCGGCGTCAGGGTGGGCGCCGCGGGCACGGTGACGGTCTTGACCGCACCCCGCTCCCAGAAGCCGCGGTTCAGGCTCTTGACGTACTCGAGGACCTCGAGCCGCTGCGCGACGGGCATGTGCTGGAAGCTCGGCATGATGCGATGGCCGCGCAGGCCGATGGTCATTGGACCGCCACTGCTGCGCACGCCCTCCGTCAGCGTGCGGAACAGATCGGCGGTCGTCGGGAGCTGGCCCGATGGCGTGGAGCGGAACTTGAACTCCGCGCTGGTGAAGTCTCGCGGTTGTGGAGCCCGCCGAGGGGCGAGCATGGGCCCCACCGAGCCGTCGCCCTTGCCCGCGACGCCGTGGCACGGGACACACGCCATGGCAAAGATGTCGCGGCCCATCGCGACGCTCTCCGGATGCTCCCAGGGCACGTGTGGTCCGTTGTGCCCGGAGAACGTGTGCTGATACGCCATCACGGCCCATCGGTCCTCGACCGAGAGATCGCTCTTCCATGGCGGCATGGCGGAGCCCTTACCCTTGAACGGCTCGACTTGTCCGCCCTCGCTCACGCGCCAGAACCAGTAGTTGTCGCGCATCTCCGCGACGCCGTCCTTGTCGTGGAAGTCGGAGGGTTTTAGGGGTAGCGCGACCCCGGCGGGGCCCTTGCCGTCGCCCTGGTCGCCGTGGCAGACCGCGCAGCGGGTCGTGTAGATCTCCTTGCCGCGGGCGATCAGGGCCGGGTCCGTCCAGACGCTCAGCGGCACGTGGACGTCGGCGTATTCGAGCGGCGCTGGCACGTGAGCGTGTCCGCCCTTCTCCTCGTGCTTGTCGCCGTTCGCCCGAGTGGCCGGTGGGTGGACGAGCCAGAGACCGACGAGCAGCCCGAGCACGCCGATCGCCAACGATGTAAAGAGTTTGGCTCGCATGTCGGCCTCTCCTCAGAAGTCCCAGTCGATGCCGATGAAGACTTGATTGCGCCAGTTCCGGAGTGGACTGTCTTCGACGAAGCTCCGGAGGTTCACAGTGTCGCGGACGAAGAAGGCGATGTTCTGCCAGGGATAGAACTTCGCTTGCAAGGACAGCACGGAGCCGTCACGCTTCTCGTCCTTCAGGCCGCCGGCCCAGAGCTGGTCGAACCGGCTCGACAGCATGACCTTCTCGTGGACGAGATAGTCCGCTTGAATCGTGAGACCGCTCGCGGAGCGGTCGAAGCTCCCTCGCAGCGCGCCGGGCAGGCCGTAGAGCCGATCCCAGATCACCGCGCCGTAGACGTCAAGCTGCTTCCATCGGACGTTGGCCGCGATGCCATACCGCAATCGGTCGAGTCGGTTGCCGCCGGGATGATCAGGGTCCTCCGGATCGGGCGCGCGGACGACGCCAAAGCCCCAGTTCACGAGGGCGGAGACATTGAAGGTGAGCTCACCGCGGTCGAGGAGGTCAAAGCGTACGGCCGCATAGGTGTTGAACCCTTCGTTCTCACGGAGGAAGCCGATCTGGCCGAGGACAACGTCGTTGAACATCGCGTGAAAGTCGGCCCCCGGGGCGCCCGACGTGTTGTACATGACCTGGTCCGTCACGAGCTGCGGCTCGCGCTCGTCACGGTTCTTGAACAACCCGAAGAACTTCGAGGCGAACGCGTACGGGACAATCGGCAAGCGCTCGACCGCACCGTGGGCGACCTCGAGCTCGGTCGGAGCGATGAGCTGGCGGTTGGTTGCGTAGGAGAAGTTCGTGTTCGGATCGACCTTCCCGGCCATCAGCATCGGGCCGTGCATCGAGAAGCCGCCATGCTGGCCAACCATCGTCTGGCCGCCCATTTCCATGGTCGGGGCCCCGAGCAGGCCGAGGAGGCGCCCGAAGTTGAGCATGAAGAACGCCTCCTTGCCGAGACCGAACTGGCCTCTGGTGAAGTAGCGGCCGTTCTCGAAGACCACCGCGCTTGGCGCACCTTCGATCTCGACGAAGACACTCAACTCGGGCAGAAGAGGCCGCGCCACGAACAGGGTGATCTCGTCGGGTGGCGCGAACTTCGTCTCGGTCTCGCGAGGAGACACCGTGTACTCGAAGAGCCCGCCCTCGATTCGAAGGGCGAGGCTGTCGATCAGCGTCTTCCCTGCGCCGTCCTCCCTGACGCTGGTCACGATCCCACCTGGCTGGGCGGCACTCGGGATCTGGAAGCCCATCATGTGGAACTGCTCGCCGAACCGGTTCAGTCTCGGCGGGCGGGTGTGGCAGGCGTTGCATTGAAGGTCGTACTGTCGCGCAAAGGCCGGCACCGCCTCCACTCGCCTGGGGCTGGCGAAGGCGGCCAGTCCTGCGACCAGCGCAGGCAGACCTGCCGAGATAGACACGACCACAGCGAGGCGTTTGAGCATGCCCTCCCTCCCCATCTCTTGGAACCTGGACGGACGCCGCGACACACGCGGACGGGTGCCGGGCAACGGCTAAGAGCGAACGCGCGTTGTGAGGGAGAGGGCTTAGATCAGCAGCGCGGCGTCCAGCAGGAAGAGCGGAGGGGAGCTCGTCGGCGCCGGGGCCGACGTTGTGTGCGCATGGCGTGTCTCGAGGTCGCCGATGACCGGCAGAACGATGCCGGTCGGGAGGAGGGCCGGCGCATCGACACCGGAGTCGGCGCGAAGAGCCTCGCAGGAGCCGCCGTGGGCGGCCTCGTCACTGCCGCTCTCGGGATGGTCCTCGCTGTGGGTCGTCACCGCTCCGGCGTGAGCGTGAAACGGAGCCGCGCAGATATGACCGAACACGACGAAGATGGCCACACCAACCAGCAGACAGGACGACAGGCGCCGGCCGTTCATTGGGGTCAGACTAGTGAGCGGCCAGCGCCATGTCAAGCGTGCGGGCAGTCGCTCAGACCCGTCCGAGCTGACCCGATTGGATCAGGTCGACGAGCACGTTCCACTCGTCCTTCTTTAGGACCGCGGTATTCGCGTCCTCGCCGATGCGGATCGTGTCACCTTCGATAACGACTTCCGGGCAGGCGGTACATGCCGGACAGAGCGAGATCCTTTCCATTGGCTGTCACCTCCTCTCGCTTCGATATTGGGACAGATCGCCGCGTGGCGCCCGTTCGTGCCCCACGACCCGAGGATGCTACGCACGCCGGCGAGCAGGCCTTCAAGGTCGGCCGCCTTCTGCTCCAGCAGTGCGCGGAGATGCGTGCACGGGGCGGACCCCGAGCGGCGGAGCACAACGATATGCTTGATCTCCGCGAGCGTCAGGCCGAGCCGACGAGCTTGACCGACGAACGTGAGCAGCTTCAGCACATCGGCTGGATAGCGCCGATAGCCGGATGGCTCACGACGCGGCGCCGGTAGAATGCCACGTGCTTCGTATAAGCGCAGCGCCTTGCGACTCAAGCCGCTGCGCGCTGCTACCGCGCCGATGAGCAGCCCGTTCCGCTCCATGTGAACAGGATAGGCCTTAACCCTAGGGGCAAGGTCAAGTGTTGCATTTCTGTCGTGTTCCTTCGCCTTGAGAATGATGACCTCGATGACGTTGACCACGTCTGCCCCTCCTGCCATCAGCACGCGCAGGTCGCCGGTGTTACGATGCGCGGCAAAAGCGCTGCGCCAGCAGTCGGAGATCGCGATCGGTGGTGGATCGCGGGGAGGAACATATGGCAGCGACCGTCCGGGGGGCCATCCGTGAGTTGATGGAGCAGACGATGCGGACCGTGGACGCCTTGCTCGAAGCGTCGGCTCGGGAACTCGCGATGTCATCGTCGCACGCGTGTGCACAAGGGAAGGATGTGTGGACGCTCATCACCAACGACATCGACCACGAAAAGATCCATACAGGGCAAGTCCTCGAAGGCCGCTACGAGTCGCGGAACACGGCATCGCCGATGGAACGCCTGGTGGCCGAGTGGCTTGCGGAACGGGCGCGGTTCATAGGATCACTCATCGGCCTTACAGACGCGCAGTTCAACGGCGAGACGGCCCCTGGCCAGTGGACTTATCGGGTTATCGCCAAGCACATCCTCACCCTGGAACAAGATTCGCTGAAGACGGTAGCCGAGGACCAAGCGGCAAGAGCCGCCGGTCGGTAGAAAAAGGAGGAAAGCAATGGCCACAATTCTCTACGTCGGTACCGCAGGCAGCGACGATCCCACGCGGGCGGGCCTGCCATTCAATTTCGCGTTGGGCGCGATCGAAGCCGGTCACCAACCAATGATCTTTCTCGCTGGCGAAGCCGCCTACCTGATGAAGGACGATGTCGCCGGGGCGGTCATGCCCGTCGCGATGCCGCCGCTAAAGGACATGCTGGCAGCCGTGATCGCTCAGAGAGTGCCGATCTTCGTCTGAGGGAAGTGCTCGGTGGCCCGTGGGGTTACCGATGTGGATCTCAAGAGCAAGAATGCTCAGTTCATCACACCGAAAATCTTTGCCGAGAAAACCGCAGCAGCCGACAAGGTGGTGTCGCTGTAGACTCCACACTCCTCGCGGCTATCTGATCGGCGGTCGGTGGCCGAGAACCAGCTGACAACTACGGGGCGGAGGTGCGCGCGTGCGTCGCGGATGATGGCGATGGCCGACGTGACGAACATGGCGGCGTCGTCGGTGGCCCTCATCGGGCTCGACGTCGATTCATTTTTTGTGGCAGTGCGGCCTGCTCGAGCAGTTCCATAAACGCGCGTGCGCTCGCGGTGACTCTCCGGGTGTCGTGGTGGATGACGTGAAAGTGTCGCTGAATACGAACACCTCAAAGCCGGAGCGCGCGGAGCTGGCCGGTCGTTGTTTCCCCTCGTGTGTGGGGCGTTCTGCAGGTCGTGACGGGCCTGCACGTTCATGTGGTGAAGCAGGAGACGTTGAGGGCGGCGTACGCGCTCGCGAAGCGCAAAAACGGGGCGCCGGGGATTGACGGGGTCACGTTGGCGGGGATCGAGGCGGCCGGCATCGAGGCGTTTCTCGCGCAGCTACGGGACGAACTGGTCGCACGCACCTATCGGCCGCTGCGGAACCGGCGCGTCGAGATCCCGAAGCGCGGGGGCAAAGTGCGCGTGTTAGGGATTCCGGCGATACGGGACCGGGTGGTCCAAGGGGCGCTCAAGCTCATTCTGGAGCCCATGTTCGAAGCGGACTTCTGCAACCTTGATCACGATCGACCGATCCGCGTGATCACGATGCTCCGATCTTCGTGATCACGATGGGCCGACGCGCGCACCCATCGCGATGAAGCGCCGAAAATAACGGGGGATAGTGGTGGGCTAGTGGATTAGAGGGAGGCAGTCAGTCGCCCCGTCCCATCGCAGACCTCGCACCTCTCGATCTGGCGCGCAGGGCCACCCCAATAGCGAAATCCCCGTCCCTGGCAGGCCCGGCACTTTGTGGCTTGGTCTCTGACCATCACAAACTCCTTATCCCCGTCCCGCATCACGAGCTCGCGGCCTTTCCGCTCGTCGCGGGCCGCCACTGCTCGGGGGCCCGCGGGGGCCGGATGGTCTTCTTCCCGAACCGAAGCCACCGGGGATCAGGACCCGACGCAGGAGCGTTGTCGATCTTCTCCCGGCCCATGCCGTGCTTCATCATGAGTTTCACATACCCTAAGCTTTTTCCCGGCGGCGCCAGGAGGCCCTTCGCCAGCGCCCCGCCGACGGCCACTCGCGGGTCCTTGCCCTCGGCCTCGCTGTTCTGGGCGGCCGTACCTGCAGGCGCAGCGCGCGTGGCTCACCGTCGAGCGCTTGCCGGGCTACGCGCCCGACCTCAATCCGACCGAACTCGTGTGGGGCAACGTCAAGGGGCGCGAACTGGCCAACCTCTGCTCGGACAACCTCGGCGAGGTCGAGCGGGCGGGCCGCACGGGCCTCCGGCGCGTTCGACGGGCGCCCACGCTGGCGTTCGCGTTTCTCCGCCATGCCGGCCTTTCTGCTTGACCAGAACGTCACTGTATTACGCGAGACTCAGTAAGAGCGTCTTCCGGTCACCGGATCCCAGAAGTTTTGACGAAAAGTTAGCGCGGGAGGTAGCTGATTTAGTCGCCGCACGACGACGTACCGTCGGTTCGGCACCATACTTCGTGGTCACCGTCACCCTGGACGCTGAGGTCTCACTTCAGAAACCCCATGAAGACCTGACCGATTTTTCAATATACATCGACGCAATCGACAAGGAGGCCGTCCGCGCCAAAGCGAGGCCTCTCGTGGATCGCGTAGTGGCTGCTACTATCATCGCCTCCGAAAGCGATCCGCGATTTGATCGCCTGTCAGAATCGATTTACCTGATCACTCCTGATGACCGAGTCTTGTATTCGCTTACGTTTAGTGCCGAAGGTGCGTCGCTCCTTGTACGAGCGCCCACAAGGGAGATGGAAAGTCTCGTTGGCAGGTATATGTTGGCATCTGCCACTGAGAGCGGGTCCGACCTCAGCAGTGTCTTTGGCCTACTCCGTGCGGCAGTTGATGGCAGCGCCGAGCCGCTGCGAGCCTTCGTGGCCGCCTGGAGCGCCCTAGAGATATTTACCAATAAGCTGTTTAAGAGCTACGAGCAGATCTGGTTCGATCAATTGGTGCGAGACCGCACCACGGCTGAGGTCGCTCACTTGTTGAGAATCCGCGATGTCATGAGGGGAAAACACAGCCTCACAGATAGATTCACGGTGATCGCTGTTGTCTTGAATGCCGAGAGTGCGGCTACAGATATTCCGGTCTTCAATGAACTAAAGCGTGCGAGGGATGCGCTTCTTCATCGCCGAGCCCAGGAGAAGGGTAACCTTCCGGCGCCACGCGTACTTTCGCTGACCCATAAGTATCTTCGCCTGCACCTAGAGAGAGTGGCCTCGGCTCTGTGAAAGCAGGCTTGCCGACCTTGCTGACCACCGCCCTCATGGTCCCCCCCTGACTACCGACGTCACGGAGCCTGCGTGGAATGGGTATCTGCTCACGGTCGCGCGCTCGTGTGGGGTAGTCTTCCAACGGTGGGTTACGTCCCTAGACGCCAGACAGCGACCTGATTTCTTGGGCGAGCGCAAACTAGCAGACGCGCGATGCATTCGTGCCGCCGTTGTGCTGCTTGGCCTCCTCATGTTGCTCGAGCTGAACTGGAGCAGCACGTCATGGGCGTGGACTCTCGAAGGACACCGCTTGATCGCGGTGGACGCACTGGCCGTACTGCCGCCACCGATGCGGGAAGCGCTCGCCCCTCATGTATCGATACTCCTGGCGGGCGCGGTTGAGCCCGATTTCCACCGCGTGGTCAGCCATAAGATTCCCATCATTGGGCTACGCGAGACGCCTGCGCCACCCAGGAGCGGGGCGGCGGACGCGCTCAATCGGCTGGCCATAAACACTCAAGAGATGCTTCGCCTTGGACGAGGCCTGGACGAGGTGCTCTTTGTCCAGGGGCAGGCGTCCCATTTTGTGGAGGATCTCAACCAACCACTACACGCCGCGTGGGGCGAGACTCGCGCCGAGCACAATGAGATCGAGGCGCAGATGCTTTACCGCTCTTCGCAGCATGCGCGGGCGCTCTTCTTTGATCGCGACATCAAGCGAGTCACCGAGATCGCGTGGGACCACGCCGTCAATGACACGGCAAATCTCTGGCAGTCGGTCTTTTGGCACGCCCTGGGGCCGGAGCGGGCGTGGCAGCTATACGGGATCCCGGCGCCGGTAAAAGAGATCGGGAATCGACCGCTCTGTTGATCAGCCGCACCATTGGGACCTACGGCATTCGCTGTTTCTCGGCTGGACCTTATTGATTGCAGCCCGCCGCAAGCGATAGGCGGTATTCAAACGCAACCATTGACTCTCAGCCCGACGAGCTTTAGGTTCCTGCCAATGCTGTGGTGGCTGGCCCGCTCCCGTTCCGTAATCGTCCTAATCAGCGTCGGTACTCTTATATCCTGTGATGGATTGGGCCGCGCGGAGCGCGCTAAGGAACTGAGGGAGATGTCTTCCAAGCTTGATGTAAATCGGACCCGGTTTCTTGGGACACGGAGTTGGCTAGGATGACCGTGACCAAGGAGGCCGGAGATGGGGACGAAGCCGAGGAAAGCGGTGACACCGCCGGAGCCGTCGAGTACGCCGAACGAGCCCGAGCTCCCCGAACGATGGAGCGTCCAGCGGAAGTCTGAGCTGGTCCTGCGGCTCTTACGAGGCGACGCGCTCGACGCGGTCTCGCGCGAGAGCCAGGTGCCGGCGCATGAGCTCGAGAGCTGGAAGCGCATCTTTCTCGAGCAGGGGACGCGGGGGCTCAAGACGCGCAGTGATCCCGAGGAACGCGAGCTCACGCTGGCGCGCGCCAAGATCGGGGAGCTGATGATGCGCTTGGAGCTGGCCGAGCACCTCATCGAAAAAAGGGGGCTCACGGACGAGTGGAAGAAGCAGCGGCGATGAGAGACGTCATCAGCCTCGGGACCGGCCGACGATATCCGCTGACGATGATCTGTGCCGTCTTCCGCGTGCCTCGTTCGACGGTGTACCGGACGACGGCGCCGGCGCCCGCCGTGCCACTGGTCACGGCCAAGCGCGGGCCCAAGACGGCGCGCAGCGATGCCGAGGTCGTCGCGGCGATCCGCGCAGTGCTCGCGGCGACCCCGTTCCATGGTGAGGGGTACCGCAAGGTACGGGCGCGCCTGGCTCATCGAGGACTGGCTATCGGCGGCAAGCGCGTCTTGCGGTTGATGCGGGCACATCATCTGCTCGCCCCGCGGCGCCTGGGACCGCCGAATGGCGACCCGGCGCACGCCGGCACGATTATCACGACCCGCCCGGATGAGATGTGGGGCACGGACGCGACGCGCTTCTACACCCAGGAGGACGGCTGGTGCTGGTTCTTCGGCGCCATCGATCACTGCGTCGACGAGCTCGTGGGCTGGCACACCACGAAGATCGGCGATCGCTGGGCCGCGCTCGAGCCGCTGCGCCAGGGCGTGCGCCAGGTGTTCGGCCGTTTCGCGAAGGACGTCGCCCGCGGACTCCGGATTCGCTGCGACTGGGGCCCGCAGTACATCGCCGATGCGTGGATCAACGAGGTGAAGTGGCTCGGGATGACCATCACGCCGTCGTACGTCGGCGAGCCGGAGTGCAATGGTGTCATCGAGCGCTTTATGCGAACGCTGAAGGAGCAGTGCCTCTATCTCCATCGCTTCCAGAGTCTCGCCGAGGCGCGGCGGATCATCGGCGAGTTCATCACGCGCTACAACACCGAGTGGCTCATCGAGCGGCTCGGCCATCAGACGCCAGTGGCCGCGCGGATCGCGGCAGTGGCGGCATGACCGATGAAACGCGATCGCTCAGTGGCGTCAGGATCGATGATCGAGGGCGGGGGCGCTATGTTGATATCCCCCTCGCGTGTCCAAGAAACCGGGAGCGGTACAGTCGCGCAGCAGCGTGGCCAGTGCCGGCGACGCGGCCTCGTAACAGCCGCGGGCGCGGATCGCGATCTCGGGCCACTGGCGGTCGGGCGCCTTGCTGTGCAGGTTGCGAAGCCGGTGGACCAAGCACCGCTGGCGTAGGGCCCGGGGAAAGCACGTCTCGACGGCGCGGATCAGCCCGGGCGCCCCATCGGTGACGACCAGCAGCGGATCAGCCAACCCCCGACGCTTGAGGTCCTCGAAGAAGGCCGTGCCGCTGGCCGTGTCCTCTTTCGTCCCCGGCGCCAGGTGCAGAAGCACTTTGCGCCCGTCCTCGGTGATTCCCCACGCGCACAGCACGGCTTCGCGAGGTAGCCCGGCGTGCAGCCGCTCGGCCACCCCATCGACGAACAGGTAGGCGATGGCGAACTCGCTCAGATCTCGGGTGGCGAAGGCTTCGTACTCCTGCCACAGGCGCTCCGTGACCTGGCTCACCGCCGACCGGCTCAGCGTCGTCGCGCCAGTGGCGTCCCGGAAGGCGGCTTCGATATCGCGCGTGCTCAGCCCGCGGGCGAACATCTCCACGGCCAGGCGCTCCAGCTCGGCCGTGCGGCCCGCCAGCCCGGCGCGCACCCGCGACACGAACGGCTCGGGCCGATCCGCCACCTGGGGCACGCTGTACTCGATCGCCCCCTCCGCGGTCGGCAGTCGTCCCCGGCGATAGCCGTTCCGGTACCCGGCGCTAGGTGCCGCGCCGTTCTCGTAGTACCCGCGCCCCACCGCCTCCGTCACTTCCGCCTCCAGGGCTTCCTCCACGATCTTGCGCACGGCCAGCTTCAGCAGGTCCGTGCGGGCGTCGCCATCGGCCACACCCTGGGTCAGCAGCTCATCAAGCTTCTGGCTCGTCCGCTCCGATGCCGGTATTCTCGTGGGCACGGGGATGCCTCCTCTTGCCGCCGGTGCCACCCGGCGACGCTTGGTTTTGGTTCCAAGCAAGAGTGCATCCCCGTCTCGTTATCCAGCAACTGTAGGACTTCGCCGTTTGAGGTCGTCGGCGCACGTCTTAAAGATAATCAAATACCCGAATGGCTGAGTGTAGTCGACGGTGTACCTATAAAGGAGTTGTCCC
>Ga0209160_1001616_pt1 | contig 18976 bp, 17 predicted proteins | sample GraSoiAngelo_153_FD_186167 | JGI IMG/M metagenome (GOLD analysis project Ga0209160, IMG submission 186167) | Grasslands soil microbial communities from the Angelo Coastal Reserve, California, USA - 14_1009_12_40cm (SPAdes) (version 2) | ecosystem: Environmental > Terrestrial > Soil > Grasslands ... | reverse complement strand
GCGCCGGCGCGGTGGAAGCGGCGCGGGGCTCGACCAGCACCTGGGCGCGCGGCACCTGGGGCACGAGCGCCGCGATCCGCTCGGCGAGCAGGGCCCCCGTGAGGATCAGGATGCGCTCCGGCGGCACGAGGCCCTCCAGGCGCTCGACCGCCTGCACCACGAGCGGACGGTCGCCGGCGAGCGGCAGCAGCTGCTTGGGGCGCTCGGGCGTAGAGAGCGGCCAGAAGCGCGTGCCCGAGCCGCCGGCGACGATCGCGGCCCAGAGCGTCATGCGGAATCGTCCGCGCCGGGCGGCGCGTCCCCCAGCATGGCGGCGATGCGGGCGGTCAGCTTCTTGGGGCTGAAGGGCTTGGTCAAGAGCGCCGCGCCCAGCCGCTCCGCCTCCGCGAGCACGCGCTCGTCCCCTTCGGCCGTCAGCACCATGACCGGCAGGGCGCGCGTGCGGGCCGCGTCCCGCAGCTCCCGCAGCAGGTCGAGCCCGGAGCCGTCAGGGAGATGGAGATCCAGCAGCAGGCCGTCGGGCGGCGCCCCGCCGCCCGCGAGCGAGCGGCGCGCGTCGGCGAGCGTGCGCGCCAGGCTCACCCGATAGCCGTGGTGCTCGAGGTGCGGACGGAGCAGGAGCCCGATGTGCGGCTCATCGTCCACGACGAGGAGGTGCCGCGGGGAGGAAGCCACCCGGCGCTCCGCTCAGAGCAGGCCGGCGATGGCGGAGCGGTGACGGCGGAGGTCGTAGAGCAGCGCGCCCACGTTGGTGGACGGCTGGACCAGCATCACCAGGAGCGCGTCGGCGTTGAGCACCGAGACGAGGGCCATGCCGGCGCCGAACTCGAGCACTCCCGTGCCGAACTCCCCGCGCCCACCGGCTTGGCCCAGCTGGGCCATGCTGGTGATCACCGACGGTAGCAGCGCGGCGAGCCCGTCCGCATCCACGCCGTCCTTGGTGCGCGAATCGATCGGCAGCCCGTCCCGACGGCTGACCACCACGACGGCGTCCACGCCGGCGCGGCGGCTGAGCGCTTCGACCACGTCGCGGATCGTCGCCATACGGCCGCCAAGCTAGGTTTCCGTGAAAGCGAAGTCAAGCAGCCACCGTGGGTTGACCCACTTGGACGCGCGCCAGTATCTTCTCCGACACCGCATGCCTCCCCGCCACCGGTTCGCTGCGCCCGCGCTCGCCGGCGCCGTCCTCCTTGCGCTCGCCGCGTGCAGCCAGCCGTTGGGGTTGCCCCCGCCGGTCCTGTCGAACTTCGTGGACACGATCGCGCTGTTCGCGCTCGACGGCACGCCGCTCACGACGCCGTCCGCCTACAAGTTGAGCGGGCGGCAGCTTGTCCGCACCGACCGATCGGCGGACTTCGACTTCGCGTTCAACATCGACGCGTCGAACCGCGCCGTGCTGTTGCCTACGGGCACGGTCGGCCTGCCCCAGAGCTCCGGCATTCAAGTCGCCACGACGACCTTCGACGCGCTCACCGTCGCACCCACCGGCGGTTACGTGTTCGACCAACCGGTCGCGGTGGACGTCGACGTCGTGGCGTTGGTGCGCTCGCGCATCTTGGGCTGCTCCTTCGGGCTGAGCGAGCCCTTATACGCCAAGCTCCACGTGCTCACCGTCGATTTGGTCGCCCGCCGCATCGATTTCGAGATCCTGGTCGACCAGAACTGCGGCTACAGGGGTCTCGAGACGGGTTATCCCCCCCAGTAGCGCCGTGATCGACCTCAAGCTGCTGCGCGCCTCGCCCGACCAGGTGCGGAGCGCGCTCGCGCGCCGCGGCGACGCCGGCGTGACCAGGCTGCTCGACGAGCTGGAAGCACTCGACATGCGGCGGCGCGCGCTCGCGGGCCAGCTCGATCAGCTCAAGGCGGAGCGCAACGAAGCCGCGAAGGCGGACGGCCGCACGATCAAGGAGAAGGGCGCTCTCCCGGCCGACGTCGTCGCCCAGCGCAAGCGGCTGGGCGAGCGCATCAGCGCCCTGGAAGCCGAGCTGCGCGATGTCGAGACGGCGCTCGAGGCGAAGGCCCTGTACGTCCCCAACCTCCCGCTCCCGGAAGTGCCCGACGGGGACGAATCGCACAACCAAGTCGTGCGCACCTGGGGCGATCCGCGCCCGAAAGGCGGCCGGCCACACTGGGAACTGGGCCAACAGCTGGGGATTCTGGACCTCGCCCGCGGCGCGAAGCTCTCGGGGTCTGGGTTCCCGGTCTTTGTGGGCGCCGGGTCGAAGCTCGTCCGGGCGCTCATCAACTTCATGCTCGATCTCCACACCCGTGACCACGGCTACGTGGAGGTCGAGCCGCCCTTCGTCGTCCGGCGCGAGATCATGGTCGGCACCGGGCAGCTGCCCAAGTTCGAGGAGGACGTCTACCGTACCGAGCCCGACGACCTGTTCCTGGTGCCGACGGCCGAAGTTCCCGTGACGAACCTCCATCGAGACGAGATGCTTGACGCCGCGATCTTGCCCCGTGGCTACGTGTCCTACACGCCGTGCTTCCGGCGTGAGGCGGGCGCACATGGCAAGGACACGCGGGGGCTCCTGCGCGTACACCAGTTCGACAAGGTTGAGCTGGTCCGCTTTTGCCGTGCGGCCGACTCGCCTGCCGAGCACGAGAGAATGACCGGCCACGCAGAGGAGGTGCTGCGGCGGCTCGAGCTGCCGTATCGCGTGGTGCTCATGGCGATCGGGGACCTTGGCTTCGCCGCCGCAAAGAAATACGACCTCGAGGCGTGGGCCCCGGGCGTGGGGCAGTGGCTCGAGGTGTCGAGCTCGAGCAGCTTCACCGATTACCAGGCGCGCCGCGCCAACATCCGCTGCCGCTCCAAGCCCGGCGAAAAGCCCGAGTTCGTGCACACGCTCAACGCCTCGGGTGTGGCGCTGCCGCGCACGATCGCCGCCCTGCTGGAGACGCGCCAGCAGACCGACGGGTCGGTCACCATCCCGTCGGCCCTGGTGCCTTATCTCGGAACCGACCGTCTGGTTCCCCCCGGTGGCGGATAGCGACCTGCGCCGCCGGGCGGGTCCCCGCGCGGTGGTCGTGCTCGCGCTGCTGTTGGGCGGCATCACGGTCGGCTACACGGGGGTGGTGGCGCGGCACCTGCGCGACGACGCGCGCGACACGAGCCGCCTGCTGGGCCGCGTATTCGCGGGCCTGAACGACCCGCGCCCCGACGCCGCGACGGACGCGCTGCTCGACCTCGCCGCGCACGTACGGGGGCTCGGCATCCCCATCGCCATCACCGATACGGCGGGGCACGTCACGGCGATGGACAACGCGCCGCCCCAGATCGGCGGGTCAGCCGACACGGCGGGGCTGCGCGCCTGGATCGCGCGGCTCGATGCGGTGAACGCGCCGCTCGTCCAGCCGGGGGTCGGCACCATCCACTACGGCCCGCTCCCCGTGGCCATGCGGTTCACCGGGCTCGCCGCGCTCCAGGGCGCCGTGTTCCTGTGCCTGGGGTGGCTCGCCGTCTGGGCCTACCGCCAGCGCCTCGCCGCCACGCGCGATCGCCTGTGGGCGGCGATGGCGCGTGAGTCGGCCCACCAGCTCGGCACCCCGCTCATGAGCCTCACGGGATGGATTGCTTACCTGCGGGAACATCCGGGTACCACGGGCGGGGAGCTGGTCGACCATCTTCAGGCCGATACGGAGCGGCTGGAGCGCGTGGCCAAGCGGTTCGAGCGCATCGGGCGCCCCGTGCGGCAGGAGCCGGTGGCGCTCGGCACCGTGGCGGGGCGCGTGGTGAGCTATTTCCGGCCCCGGCTGCCCACGCTGGCGAGCCCGGTCCGGCTGGACGTCGTCGCCACGGGTCCCGGAGCGACGGCGCTGGGTGACCCCGTCCTGATCGAGTGGGCGGTGGAAGCCCTCGTGAAGAACGCCATCGACGCGCTGAGCGGGCGCGGCGGGCGGATCGAGGTGCGGGTGGAGGCGCAAGACGACATCGCGCGGGTGCGGGTGCGCGACGACGGTCCCGGCGTGCCGGCGGCCGTGCGGACGCAGCTGTTCGAGCCGGGTGTCTCCACCAAGCCCGGGGGGTGGGGGATCGGCCTGGCGCTGGCGCGCCGCATCGTCGAGCAGCAGCACCACGGCCGCATCCAGTACCACGCGGCCGCCACCGGAGGAAGCGAGTTCGTGCTCGAGTTTCCACTCGTGGCCACGCCGTGACCCTGGCGCTCAATCCCCAACAGGACGCCGCCGTGCACCACCCCGGAGGCCCGCTGCTCGTGCTCGCGGGCGCGGGATCCGGGAAGACGCGCGTGCTGACCGCGCGCATCGCTCACCTGATCCGGGACCGCGCGCTGGCGCCGCAGCGGATCTTCGCGGTCACCTTCACCAACAAAGCCGCGGGGGAGATGCGCGCCCGCGTCGCCGCGCTGCTCGGCGCCGATCCCCGGGGACTGTGGATCGGGACCTTCCACGCGCTCTCGGCCCGGCTGTTGCGGCGGGAGGCTCCGCACCTCGGCTTCGGGTCCAACTTCACGATCTACGACGCGGACGACTCCGAGTCCTTCATCAGGCGTTTGCTGGAGCAGCGGGGGCTGTCGCCCAAGGCCAATCCGCCCCGCGCCGTCCACGCCCTGGTCTCCGCCGCCAAGAACCGGATGATCGAGCCCGAGGAGTTCGCCGTCACCGCCGACGGTCCGCTCGTGCGGGCGGCGGCCGACGTGTACGCGGCGCTCGGGCCCGCGCTCAAGCAGGCCAACGCGATGGACTTCGACGACCTGCTGCTGCATCCGCTGCAGCTGTTCCGCGAGCATCCGGATCGCCTCGCCTATTGGCAGCACCGGTTCGACCACGTGCTGGTGGACGAGTTTCAGGACACGAACTCCGCTCAGTACCGGCTGGTGAAGCTGCTCGCCGCGCCGCACGGGAACCTGTGCGTGGTGGGCGACGACGATCAGGCGATCTACGGCTGGCGCGGCGCCGACGTGCGCCATATGCTCGCGTTCCAGCAGGACTTCCCCGGCACGACCCTGATCAAGCTGGAGCAGAACTACCGCTCGACCCAGGTCATCCTCGACGCCGCAAACGGCGTGATCGCCGGGAACGTGCAGCGGCTCGGCAAGACGCTGTTCACGGCGAAGCAGGGCGGCGAGCCCGTCACGTTGCTCACCGCCGCCGACGAGCGGGACGAGGCCGAGTGGCTCGCCGAAGAGCTCGCGCGGCGAGCCGCGGAGACGGACGTACCGCACGAGGGGATGGCGATCCTCTACCGCACCAACGCCCAGTCGCGGGCGCTGGAGGAGACGTTCCGCCGTCGCGGCATCCCCTACCGCCTGGTGGGCGCGGTCAGCTTCTACGAGCGGCGCGAGGTGAAGGACCTGCTCGCGTACCTGCGGCTCATTGCGAATCCGGCGGACGACGAGGCCTTCCTCAGAATCGTGAACGTTCCCCGGCGCGGGATCGGGGAGGCCTCGCTCGCCCAGCTGATCCGCACCGCGGCCCAGTGGGGCAAGCCACTGCTGGCGGTCGTCGCCACGGCCGAGCGGGTGCCCGATCTCCGCCCCAACGTGCGGGAAGCGTTCGCGGGCGTGGCGCGGCTGGTGGAGGAGCTGCGCGCGCGCTTCGGCGAATCGGACCCCGCGACCGTGCTCGAGGCGGTGATCGACGTGGTGGGCTACGAGCAGTACCTGGCCGAGGAGGGAGCGGAGGGGATCGAGCGGCTGGACAACGTGCGCGAGCTCGTGGCCGGGGCCGCGGAATGGGCGGAGGAGGCAGCCACCGACGGTGATGAGGCCGGGGAAGAGGGAAGGGGGGAGAGGACGACTCTGCTCCAGCGTTATCTCACGCAGGTCGCGCTGGTCACGCCTGCCGACGACCGCGGCAGCGGGGCCCCGAACGGGGTGACGCTGATGACGGTCCACATGGCGAAGGGGCTCGAGTGGCCGGTGGTCGCGCTCGCCGGGCTCGAAGACGGTCTGTTCCCGCTCGGCCGGGCGGCAGGCGAGCCGGGCGGGCTCGAGGAGGAGCGGCGGCTGTGCTACGTGGGTCTCACGCGGGCGCGCGAAAAATTGTATCTCTCATGGGCGCGCACGCGGTACCGCAACGGTCGCCTCGAGCTGGCCGAGCCGTCGCGGTTCCTCGAAGCCGTGCCGGCGACAGTCGTGGAGGAGCGGAGCACGACGCCCCGATGGGATCGGGCCGCCGCCTTCGCCCAGCGGGCGGCTCGCGCGCGGCGGGTGCCGCTCGAGCCCGCAGAGCCCGCGTGGGAAGCGGAAGCGGCGTCGCAGGACACGCCGCGCTACGTCGCGGGGGAGCGGGTCCGGCACCGGAAGTTCGGCAGCGGCGTGGTGCGTGCCGTGTCGGGTTCCGGCCGCAGCCTGAAGGTCACGGTCGAATTCGACGACCAGGAGATCGGCACGAAACAGCTGCTCGTCACCTACGCGGGCCTCGAGCGGGACTGGGAGAGCGCATGAGTGTGACGCGGGATGATGTGCTGAAGATCGCGCAGCTGGCGGAGCTCGACGTGGACGAGGAGACGCTGCCCCTGCTCGCGGAGCAGATGTCACGCATCCTCGAGTACGTCGCCCAGATCGGCGGCGTGGCGGCGACGGAGAGCGCGCGGCCCTTCGTGCCAGGCCCGGACGCCGCGCGCTTTCGGCCCGACGAGGTGAAGCCCTGGCCGCTCGCCTTCGGGCCCCAGAAGTTCGCGCCCGCCTTCAAGGACGGCTTCTTCCTCGTGCCGAAGCTGGGCCAGTTCGAGGAGGCGGAGGGGGCCGAGTGAGCGATCCGGCGGAGGCGCTGGCGAACGCCAAGGCGGCGGCCGACCGCATCGTCAAGGCCAAGCGCCTAAACGCGATGCTGACGCCGCCGAAGGAGCTGCGGAAGTCGCTCGACCAGCAAGCGAAAGCGGCCCACCCGTCCGGCGTCCTGTATGGCATGCCGGTCGCCGTGAAGGACAACATCTGCACCCTCGAATTCACGACGACCTGCGGCTCCAAGATCCTCGAGGGCTACCGCTCCCCCTACGAGGCCACGGCCGTCGCGAAGCTCAAGGCGGCGGGCGCGCTGGTCTCGGGGAAGACGAACTGCGACGAGTTCGCGATGGGCTCGTCCACGGAGCACTCGGCGTACGGCCGGGTGCTGCACCCGCTCGACAAGCATCGCGTGCCGGGGGGCTCGTCCGGCGGGTCCGCGGCCCTCGTGGCGGCGGGCGCGGTGCCGGCGGCGCTCGGCTCGGAAACGGGCGGCTCCGTGCGCCAACCGGCGTCGCTGTGCGGCGTGGTCGGCATCAAGCCCACCTACGGGCGGGTGTCGCGCTACGGGCTCGTCGCCTTCGGCTCGTCGCTCGATCAGATCGGGGTGCTGGGGCGGAGCGTGCACGACGCCGCGCGCGTGCTGTCGGTGATCAGCGGCCGGGACGCGAGGGACGCCACGTGCGAGGACCGCGACCCGCTGCGGCTCCCCACGGTCCCCGAGTCGCTGCAGGGGTTCGTGATCGGGGTCCCCAAGGAGTACTTCCCCTCGGATCTCGACCCTGCGGTGCGGCGCGCCTGCGAGCGGGCGATCCGCCTGTTGCGGGAGCTCGGGGCCGCGGTGCGCGAGGTGTCGCTGCCGCACACGCCGTACGCGGTGCCGACCTACTACATCATCGCGCCGGCCGAGGCGTCCTCCAACCTGGCGCGCTACGACGGCGCCCGCTACGGGCCGCGCTTCGACGGCCAGGTCGATGTGCGCACGCTGTACCGGGGCACGCGCGGCGCCGGGTTCGGGCCCGAGGTGCGGCGCCGCATCCTCGTGGGGACCTACGTGCTGTCGTCCGGCTACTACGACGCCTACTACCGCAAGGCGCAGCAGATGCGGGCCCTCATCGCCCAGGACTTCCGCAACGTGTTCGACCGCGGCGTGGACCTGTTGTTCACGCCGACGACGCCCACGCCCGCCTTCAAGGCCGGGGAGAGGCTCGCCGACCCCGTGGCGATGTACCTCTCCGACATCTTCACGGTGACCGCGAACCTCGCCGGCTTGCCGGCGCTGTCGCTGCCGATCGGCCGCATTAAGGGCCTGCCGATCGGCGGGCAGCTCATCGGCCAGGCGTTCCTCGAGGACGAGATGATCGAGGCCGCCTACGCGATCGAGCGCGTGTTCCCGGCGGTGGAGGAGGCGTGATGGGGGGGGGTGGGGGGGGGAGCGCGTGGGAGACGGTGATCGGGCTCGAGACGCACGTGCAGCTGCGCACCAACTCGAAGATGTTCTGCGGCTGCTCGGCGGCCTTCGGGGCGGCGCCCAACACGAACGTCTGCCCGGTGTGCCTGGGGTTGCCCGGCGCGCTCCCCGTGCCGAACGAGCAGGCGATCCGGCTGGCCGTGCGCGCGGCGCTCGCCCTGAGCTGCACCGTGCACCCGAAGAGCGTGTTCGCACGCAAGAACTACTTCTACCCGGACCTGCCCAAGGGCTACCAGATCTCGCAGTTCGACCAGCCCCTCGCGACGGACGGCTCGCTCGCCTTCCTCTCGCCCGACCGCGGCGTCGTCACGGTCTCGATCGTGCGGCTGCACGTGGAGGAGGACGCCGGCAAGTCGCTGCACGACCGCTTCCCGAAGCAGACGGCGGTCGATCTGAACCGCTGCGGCGTGCCGCTGATCGAGATCGTCACCGGGCCCGATCTGCGCTCGCCGCCGGAGGCCCGTGCCTATCTCCTGACGCTGAAGCAGGTGCTCGAGTACGCCGGCGTCTCCGACTGCGATATGGAGAAGGGGAGCCTGCGCGTGGACGCGAACGTCTCCGTGCGCCGCTGGGGGGAGACGGCGCTCGGCACCAAAGTCGAGGTGAAGAACATCAACTCCTTCGCCTACGTCGAGAAGGCGCTCACCGTGGAGCGCGATCGCCAGATCGCGCTGCTCGAGGCGGGCGGCACGGTGGTGCAGCAGACGATGCTGTACGACGCCAAGGAGAACGCGGTGCGGCCGCAGCGCTCGAAGGAGGAGAGCCACGATTACCGCTACTTTCCGGACCCCGACCTGCCTCCGCTCGTGCTCTCGACCGAGCTCGTGGCGGAGCAGCAGGCTACGCTCCCCGAGCTGCCGGCGCGGAAGCGCGAGCGCTTCGTCGCGCAGTACGCCCTGTCGCAGCAGGACGCGAGCGTGCTCACGGCGAGCCGCGCGGTCGCCGACTACTACGAGGCCGTGGTGCACGCCGGCGCGGACGCGAAGGTGGCGGCCAACTGGGTGATGGGCGAAGTGCTGGCGGACGCGAAGGCGCACAGCGACCAGCTGCGCACCTCCCCGGGAGCGCTCGCCCAGCTCATCGGGCTGGTGCGGGGCGGGACCCTGTCCCACCAGGCCGCGAAGCGCGTCTTCGGCGAGGTGGCCGAGCGGGGCGGCGACCCGCGCAACGTGGCCGAGGCGCTTGGCCTCGTGCAGGTGGCCGACGCGGGCGTGCTCGCCGGCTGGGTGAGCGACGTGCTCGCCAGCCAGCCCCAAGAGGTCGCGCGCTACCGCGGCGGGGAGACGAAGCTGATGCAGTTCTTCGTGGGGCAGGTCATGAAAGCGTCGCGCGGCAAGGCCGACCCGAAGCTGGCGCAGCGGGTGCTGGAAGAGAAACTAGCTTCCTGAGCGGTCGCGCCACGGCCGCTGCGCCTTCGACTCCTTCCAATAGGCGAGCGCCGGCGTCGGCAGGCCGAAGTGCTGCTCCGCCGTCGCCTCGAGCCGCTCCGGCTCGTGCCCCGCGCCCTCATGCAGCGCCTGGCGTCGCATCCGCTTCGCCAAAAGCAGTGCCTGGTGCCCGGCCGGGTCGAGCCGACGCGGCGCCGCGTCCCGATCGCCCAACGCCTCCATCACGTACTCGAACGCCACCGCCATATGGCGCTCCACGTCCGCGTCCGGCAGATCCCAGCGGCTGTTCTCGAGCATCAGCTGGAACGCCCACTGCCAGCTCTGGCTTTCCGTGAGCCGCACCATCCCGCGGAACAGGCGACGGCTCGTGTGCACGCTGAACAGCGTCGGCGAGATGATGGCGTCGAGGTGCGCGTCGCTCACGGCGTGGTCCTGCAGAATGAGCTGCTTCGCCTCGGCCGGGTAGGCCGTGCCCAGGTGCGTCTCGAAGCGGCTCTCCCAGTAGCTGTGGCCGAGGGCCGCCGTGCTCGACGTGAGCACGAGCTGGCGCGGCACGAAGAAGTTGTGCGCCACGCTGTCGGCGGCGAGATGGGCGAGGTAGCCGTGGCCGAAGGCGCGCAACGGGTCGGTGGGGGCGAGGTCGAGGATCTCCTGGCCCACGTGCCAGGCGTGGCAGTGGCGCCCCACCGGGGCGTACTTCTTCGCCATGGACGTGTCGGCCGCGATGTTGCCGTACAGAAAATCGTACGGGAACGCCCGCAACAGATCCGCGATCGCGGTCGGGAGCTGGTGCAGGTTGGCGAGCACGGACTCGCCCAGGTAGACGTGGGTGCCCGGCGTCCAGGCGTGCGCCGCTCCCGGGAACAGCGCCAGCGCGACGAGCGCGAGGGCCAGGGCGCCGAGCGCGCGCTTCAGCGCTTCCTCCGGCCGCGCTTCAGCGCACGCCGGCCCCAGTCCACGAGCGAGATGCCGCGCCGCACGCCGCGCAGCGTGGCGGTGACCTCCAGCACCGCCGACTCGACCTCCTCCTGAACGACGTCGAGCAGGGCGTCGAGATCCTGCAGCCGCGCTTCCGCCGCGTCGGCGGCCTTTACGATGCGGCCCCGCAGCTCGCGCGAGGTTCCGGCCAGCCCTTCGGCTTCGGTGCGGATCGTCGCGATGAGCTGGCGTACGTCGCTCACGGCGGGGCCCGCGAGCTGCTCCAGCAGGCGGGCAAACTGCTCCAGCCGGCGCGCCGCCACGAGATGCGTCGCCGCCAGCACCACGCCGGCCGCCGCCAGCACGGCGAGGCTCAAGGCTCCCAACACGCCCACCCAGGTCGGCATCGTGGCTCAGTCCGCGGGAGAGTCGGCCGTAAGCTCGGGGCTCGGCGCCCGCGCTGTCAACGCCGCCGGCCGGAGCGCGAGGCGCATCAGGGGCGGGGCCGCGACCTGCGCCAGGATCGCGCCCACCACGATCGTCGTGAGGAGCGGGCTCCCCGTGCCCGAGGTTGGGCCGTCAGCGAGGAGGAAGCTCGCGCCCAGGGCGATCGCGAGACCGCCTTGCGCGGTGGTCGCGAGACCCAGGTGAGGCGGGATCGCGCCCAGTTGCAGGGGGCCGCGGGCGTAGCGCACGACTGCCCACTTCGCCGCGCTGCGCAGCGCCCACAGGATCGGGGCGGCCGCGAGCAGCCAGATCGTGGGGAGGGCGAGCACGGCCCCCGTGATGATCAGGAACACCGCGTAGATGGGGTGCTCCCCGGCGGCGAGCAGCGCCTGCACGCGCCGCCGCAAGGGCGACACGTTCACGATCAGCGCGGCGGCGAGGCCGCACACGACGAGGGGCGAGAGGTCGACGGCGTAGCCGATGCCCGCGCCGAACAGCATCGCGCCGAGCAGCGCCACGCCCCCGTGCTCGGGGTCGGGGCGGAGCCGGGTGAGAGACAGAAACAGCATGCCCACGAGCGTCCCGCTCCCGAGCGTCAGCGTGAGCCACGGGAACCAGCCGTGCGTCGCGCCGCTGGCGGGCCCGCGCAGCGGGGAGATCGTGAGCGCCAGCGTCAGGGCGAGCACGGCCCAGGCCGTCTCGAGCGTCGCGGCGAGTGCGAACCCGCGGGCCACGCTGCGCCGCACCCCCAGCGCACGGGCGGCGAGCGCCACGGCGCCGGGCCCTGATGCCACGGCCACGGTACCCAGCGCGACCACGGCGAATAGCCGCGGCGTCCAGGCGGCGCCGAGCGCCGGCAGGGCCCGCGCGAGGAGCCAGGCGGCGAGCCCCACCACGAGGAGGACGGCGAGCGCCTCGAGACCGCTCAAGAGCCAGAGGCGGGGCGGGATGCGCGTCACGTAGCGGCGCTCGAAGCGGGCGCCGAGCAGCGCGCCGAGCCAGCCGAGCGCCAGGGCCGTGACCGGCGCCAGAAACCGCAGCACGGCGGCGTCGAGCAGCTCGATCCCGGGCCCGAGCACGACGCCGAGCAGCACGAGCGGCGCCCCGGCGGCGAACAGCAGGTCGAGCGAGCGGGGCCGGCGGGGCGGCAGCCGGGGCAGGCGTGTCGCGAGAACCCCGACGGCCGCGAGCAACCCGAGCGCGAGAACGGGGCTCACGCGCGAACGTTCGCGCGCGCTTGACGCGAGCGCAAGCGCCGCCGTAGCTTGGCGGCCTATGGCTCCGGCGTTCTGCGTGACCGGCGGGCGTCCGCTCAAGGGAACGATCCACCCCGCGGGGAACAAGAACGCGGCCCTGCCCATCCTCGCGGCCACCCTGCTGGCCGACGCGCCCTGCCGCATCGACAACGTCCCCAAGATCGGCGACGTGGAAACGATGCTCGCGTTGCTCGCGCATCTCGGTGCGGCCGTCCGCTGGACCGGCGATCACACGGTCGAGATCGATCCCGCCAACGCCGCACCGCGCGAGCTCGACCCGGCGCTGTGTGCGCGCATCCGGGCCTCCATCCTCCTCGCCGGGCCGATGCTCGCCCGCTTCGGCCGGGTCGCCCTCCCGCCCCCCGGCGGCGACGTGATCGGGCGCCGGCGCGTGGACACTCACCTCCTCGCGTTGGAGCAGATGGGCGCCGAGATCACCGTGGGCGACAGCTACAAGTTCGAGGCGCCGGCTCGGGGGCTGCGACCGGCGGATATCTTTCTCGACGAGCCCAGCGTCACCGCCACCGAGAACGTTCTCATGGCCGCGGCGGCCACGCCCGGTACCACCGTGCTGCGCAACGCCGCTTCCGAGCCGCACGTGCAGGACCTGGCGCGGTTTCTCATCGGACTCGGCGCCCACGTCGAGGGGATCGGCACGAACACGCTCACGGTGCGCGGCGGCAAGCTGCGGGGGGCACCGGGCGTCGTGGGGCCCGACCACATCGAGATCGGCTCGTTCATCGGACTCGCAGCCGCGACGAACGGCGCCATCACGATCGACGGCGTGCGCGCCGAGGACCTGCGGGCCACGCTGGTCGCGTTCGACCGGCTGGGCGTGCGTCCCCGACTCGACGGCGCGCAGCTCGTCGTGGACGACAACCAGGAGCGGCGCATCCGCGCGGACCTGGGCGGGCACGTGCCGGAGCTCGAGGACGGACCCTGGCCCCAGTTCCCCGCGGACCTGATGTCGATCGCGATCGTCGTCGCCACGCAGTGCGAGGGACTGCTGCTCGTCTTCGAGAAGCTGTTCGAATCGCGCCTCTTCTTCGTCGACAAGCTCATCGGCATGGGGGCGCGCATCGTGCTGTGCGATCCGCACCGCGCGGTCATCGCCGGGCCGTCGCCGCTGCACGGCCAGGTCGTGGACAGCCCCGACATCCGGGCCGGCATGGCGATGCTGCTCGCCGCGCTCGCGGCGCGAGGCGACTCGGTGATCCACAACATCGGCCAGATCGAGCGGGGCTACGAGCGCATCGACGAGCGGCTGCGGGCGCTGGGAGCGCAGATCGAGAGGATCGACGACGGCGGCAAAGGCGGCAAGGGCGGCACAGGCGGCACGCCGGGTCGCACTTGACCGAGCTCCCTGCCGCCCGTGCCGCCCCTGCCGCCACGACCCTGCGCGAGAGGGAGGTCGGCGATCCGTCGGTGCCCCGGATGGAGCTGCGCGAATGGGGCGAACGATTCGGCCTCGTCGCCGGGATCACGACGCGCGAGCACGGCTTCAGCCTCGGTCTGTGGAGCGAGGAGAACGTGGGGCAGGTGATGACCCGCTGGCGGGCGTTCCGCGCCGCCTTTCACCCGGCGTTTCCCGTCACCGTGCTGAGCCATCAGATCCACGGCAGCGCGGTCCGCTGGCACGATGAGCTCCCCGAGGGGTGGCTGGTACTCGACGGCGTGGACGGGCACGCCACGCGGACGCACGGCGCGCTCCTTACCTTGACGGTGGCCGACTGCGTGCCGGTCTACCTCGCCGCGCCGACGAAGGGCGCCGTGGCGCTGCTGCACGCGGGTTGGCGCGGGGCGTCGAGCGGCATCCTGGCCCACGGCGTTGAGGTCTTGAAAGCGCGTGCGTTCGTGCGCGCGCAGAACATCATAATGCATTGTGGAGTTGGGATTTGCGGGCCGTGCTATGAAGTAGGTTCTGAAGTGCTGAGTCGTTTCACGGCCCGCGCCGAGGCGGCATCCGGCCACGTCGATCTGCGCGCCGTATTGGCGGGGCAGGCGCGCGAGCTCGGGATCGAGCAGGTGACCGTCTCGCCGTGGTGCAGCGCGCACGATCGGGAGCGCTTCTTCTCCCATCGCGCCTCGGGTGGCCGGGACGGGCGGATGGTGGCGTACCTGGGCCTGCCCCGCGCTTGACACGAGGGGTCCGCCGGCTAGATTCCGGGCCGGTGCAGCGGGCGAAGGTGGGCCCGCGCTTTTTTTTGCCCATGCTCTCCGACAGCCTCGTCGAGCAGTTTCGGGTCCGCCTGACAGCCTTGGGACTCGAGCTCGCTGACCTTCGTATCGGCGGCACGCCCAATCGGCCGCTGGCCCAAGTGCGCATCGAGTGGCCGCCGACCGATCCGGGCACCCCGGAGCGGCGGGTGGCGGTGGAGGATTGCGCCCGGGCGAGCCGCGCCCTCGAGGCGTGGCTCGACGCGGCCGGGCCGCTCGGGCGCCGCTATGTGCTCGAGGTTTCGAGCCCGGGGCTCGAACGGCCGCTCCGCTGGCACCGCCACTGGGTGCGGTTCGTGGGGCGGGAAGTGCAGGCGACCGTGGCGGGGCTGGGGCGGGTCCGAGCCCGGATTGTCGACGTGCCGGACGAGCACACGGTGGTGCTCGAGCCCGCGGGGCGCGCGGCCCAGAGCGTTCGACTCAGCGACATCCGTGACGCCCGGCTGGCGGTGGACTGGTAGCCGATTGAACAGGACGGTGTGATGGCGAACACGACAGACGTAGTCTCCGCGATCCGCGAGCTGACGAACACCAAGCAGCTCGATCGCGGCGAGCTGCTCGACCTCCTGAAGGACGGGCTGCACGCGGCGCTGGTGAAGCGCTACGGGCTCAACGTGCGGGCGGAGATCGGCATCGACGAGCTCAAGGGCACGATCCGCATCGTCGTCCTGCGAACCGTGGTCGAGACCGTGGAGGATCCGGGCTCGCAGGTGTCGCTCGAGGAGGCGCGGTTCGAGGACCCCGAGTTCCAGGTGGGGGACGTGCTGGAGGAAGAGGTCCCCTTCGACGTATTCGGGCGCACGGCGGTGCAGGCGGCCAAGCAGCGCATCATCCAGCGCGTGCGCGAGGGGGAGCGCGCCCGGATCCGCGAGGAGTTCTCGGGCAAGGTAGGCGAGCTGCTGTCGGGCGAGGTGCAGCAGATCGAGCGCGGCAAGATCGTGGTGATGCTCGCGAAGTTCCGCGAGGCCGAGGCGATCATCCCCTACCGGGAGCAGAACCACCGCGAGCATTTCCACCAGGGGGACACGATCCGCGCCGTGTTGAAGCGGATCGAGGAGACGCCCAAGGGGCCGCGCCTCATTCTGTCGCGCGCCGACCCGCTGTTCGTGAAGGCGCTCTTCAAGCTCGAGGTGCCGGAGATCCAGCAGGGGGTCGTCGAGATCCGGGCCACTGCCCGGGAGGCGGGGAGTCGGACCAAGATCGCCGTCTCCTCGCGGGACGACGCCATCGATCCGGTGGGCGCGTGCGTCGGCCTGAAGGGCTCGCGCGTGCAGGCCGTCGTGAACGAGCTCGGCGGCGAGCGGATCGACATCGTGCCCTGGTCCCCGGACCCCGAGCGCTTCGCCAAGCTCGCGCTCGCCCCCGCCCGCGTGGCGCGCGTGTTCTCCGATCCCGACTCGAAGACCGTCCAGGCCATCGTGGACGAGGACCAGCTGTCACTCGCCATCGGCCGCAACGGGCAGAACGTGCGCCTCGCGTCCGAGCTCACCGCGTGGAAGATCGACCTGTACTCGAGCCGCGAGTGGCTGGAGCGAGGCGGCGAGGGTCCGCTGTTCGCGCCGCTGCCGCCCGAAGAGGAGGCGGCCACCAAGGTCGCGTTGCGCGAGCTGAAGGGGCTCCCCGCGGAGCTCGTGAACGTGCTGGAGCAGGCAGGGCACCGCACCCTCCAGGACATCCTCGAGTTCGAGCGCGAGGACGTGGACAAGATCGTCGGGATGACGCCCGACCTCGCCGACAAGCTGATGGCGTTCCTGAACGAGATGACGGAAGAGGGCGGCGAGGAAGAGGCTCCAGCGGAGCCGGGCGCGAGCGACGCCGCGGCGGCGGCGCCGGCCGCCCCGCCGCCCGCCCCCGCGCCGGAGTGACGGACGCGGTGACGCGGCTGTTGGGCTTGGGGCTGCGGGCCCGGCGTGTGGTGCTGGGCGTGGCGGGCGTGCGGGCCCGGCTGCAGCGCGGCCGGCTGGCCTGCGTGGTGCTCGCCGCGGACGCGAGCCCGCGGACCCGGGAAAAGGTGGAGCGGCTGGCGCTGGCGCGCGGGGTGCCGGTGGTGCGGGGACCCGCCGCCGAGCGCCTGGGAGCGGGGCTGGGCCGGCCGGCGGTGCAGGCGGTCGGGGTGGTGGATGCGGGGCTCGCGCGCGGGCTCGTCGCGTCTTCGGGAGGCTGAGTGGCAACGACGCGGATTCATGATTTGGCGGCGGAATTCGGTGTCTCCAGCGAGCAGCTGATCGGCATGCTCAAGGAGATGGACATCTTCGTGCGCAGTCACCTGTCGCCGCTGCGGCCGGAGCAGGTGGCCCTGATGCGGGCGCGGTGGGAGCGGGACAAGCGCAGGCAAAAGGAGCCGGCGGCGCCCCCGAAGCGCCGGCGCGCCGTCACGGTCGTGGAGGCCGTGGCCCCGGTGGCCGAGGCGCGGCCCAAGCGGCGCCGCCGCACCGCGGCCGAGGTGGCGGTCGCCGAAGCGGAGGCCCAGGTGGAGGCCGCGCTCGAAGCCGAGCGGGAGGCGGCCAAGGCCCGCGAGGCGCTGGAGGCGGCGAGCCTCGCCCTGGAAGAGGAACAGAAGACGGTCTCGCTCGAGGAGCGCGCGGCTGCGCTGTTCAAGGAGCTGCCCGCGACCGAGGGGCCGCGCGGGGAGCCCCCGCAGGCGGCGGCCGCGGGCGCGTCCGTCCCATCCGCCCCCCGCGCGTTCATCCCCACGCCCGTACGGCCCAAGCCGGTGGCGAGCGCCGTCCCGGGTGGCACCGTCCCGCCCCGGCCCGTCGCCTCCGCCGCCCCGGGCGCGATCCCGCTCGAGGAGCGGCGGCGCGAGAAGGGGAAGAAGCGCAAGAAGGGGAAGAAGTCGCTGGTGGACCAGGAGGCGGTGGCGCAGAACATCTCACGCACCCTTGCGTCGATCAAGGGTCCCATCGGCAAGCGGGGCGTGCACCGGCGGGAAGAGGGCCCCAGCTTCCGCGATCTCGAAGAGCAGAAACGGCGCGAGGAGAAGGAGCGCGAGAAGACGCTCGTCCGCGTTACCGAGTTCATCACGGTCAGCGAGCTCGCCAACACCCTCAAGATCCCGGCCAAGGACATCGTCACCTTCGCCTTCAAGGAGCTGGGGCAGATGGTGACGATCAACCAGCGGCTCGACTTCGACATGATCGAGCTGATCGCCTCGGCGTTCGGCTTCCAGGCGGTGCGCGAGGAAGAGTACGTCGCCGCGGCGCCGGAGGCGGAGCAGCAAGACCAGCCCGAGGAGCTGAAGCCGCGGCCCCCCGTGGTGACCGTGATGGGCCACGTCGATCACGGCAAGACCTCGCTGCTCGACTACGTGCGCCAGACCCACGTGGCGGCGGGCGAGGCGGGCGGCATCACCCAGCACATCGGCGCCTACCAGGTGACCCTCAAGGACGGCCGCTCCATCACCTTCCTGGACACCCCGGGCCACGAGGCGTTCACCGCGATGCGCGCCCGCGGCGCCCAGGTGACGGACATCGTCGTGCTGGTCGTCGCCGCCGACGACGCCATCATGCCGCAGACCATCGAAGCGATCTCGCACGCCAAGAACGCGGGCGTGCCGATCGTGGTCGCGATCAACAAGATCGATCTACCCACCGCCAACGTACAGAAGGTCAAGCAGGACCTCCTCGCCCACGGCGTGGTGCTCGAGGAGTTCGGCGGCACCACCCTGGCGACGCCCATCTCGGCAAAGAAGGGGACGAACGTGGACGCGCTGCTCGAGCAGATCCTGCTCCAGGCCGAGCTGCTCGATCTCAAGGCGAACCCGGACAAACGCGCCCACGGCACCGTGCTCGAGGCGACACTCGACCCCGGCAAGGGGGCGCTCGCCACGATCCTGGTCCAGAACGGCACGTTACGGCTGGGCGACGCCTTCATCTGCGGCCAGCACGCCGGCCGCGTGCGCGCGATGTACGACGAGCGCGGCCAGACGGTCGAGGTGGCCGGGCCCTCGACCCCGGTCCAGGTGCTCGGCTCCGAGGGCGTGCCGGAGGCGGGGGATACCCTCCTGGTGATGGAGGACTACACGGCCGCGCGCGACATCGGACAGAAGCGCCAGCGGCTCGAGCGCGAGGCGCAGCACCGCCGCTCGGGCCGCGTGAAGACGCTCGAGGACTTCATGGCGGAGCGCGCCGCCGGCGGCGCCGCGCTGCTGCGCATCATCATCAAGGCCGACCAGGGCGGGCCGGCGGAGGCCCTCGCCGACGCGCTGGCCCAGCTCTCGACCCCCGAGGTCAAGGTCGAGGTGGTGCACCGTGGCGTGGGCGCCATCACCGAGAGCGACGTGCTGCTCGCCAAGGCCTCGGGCGCCATCGTCATCGGCTTCCACGTGCGGCCGGACGCGAACGCCCGGGCGTCGGCCGAGCGGGAGCGCGTGGAGATCCGCACCTACCGCATCATCTACGAGGCGGTGGAGGAGGTGCGGGCCGCGATGGAAGGCCTGCTCACTCCAGAGAAGAAGGAAGTGATCCTGGGCGAGGCCGAGGTGCGGCAGATCTTCAAGATCGCCAAGGTGGGCACCGTCGCCGGCTGCTTCGTGCGCTCCGGCGTGATCCCCCGGACGGCGAAGGTCCGGGTGATTCGCGACGGCGT
>Ga0209160_1001610_pt1 | contig 19001 bp, 17 predicted proteins | sample GraSoiAngelo_153_FD_186167 | JGI IMG/M metagenome (GOLD analysis project Ga0209160, IMG submission 186167) | Grasslands soil microbial communities from the Angelo Coastal Reserve, California, USA - 14_1009_12_40cm (SPAdes) (version 2) | ecosystem: Environmental > Terrestrial > Soil > Grasslands ... | reverse complement strand
CTGGTCATGGTGTTCCGGTTCACCGACACCTTCCGCGTCTTCGACCACGTGCAGGTGCTGACCGGCGGTGGGCCCGGAGCCACGACGGAGTTTCTGAGCCTGTACCTGTACCTGATCGCGTTCAAGTTCTTCAACCTGAGCTACGCGGCGGCGCTGTCCCTCTTCGTGCTCTTTGTGTCCTCGGCGGCGTTCTCGGTGCTCACCCGCTACCTGGGTCGCGAGGCGGGCGAATGAGGCGGCGCGTCTCGCCCTGGCAGGCCGTCGCCGTAGCGGTCCTGAGTGTGTTGACAGTCCTGTATCTCTTCCCGTTCTACTGGATGGTCGTCACGGCCCTGAAGCCCCTTGTGGAGTTCTATCAGTTTCCCCCCACGCTGCTGCCCGTCCACGCCACGGTGGGCCCGTTCCTCTCGGTTCTGTTCGCGCGGGGCTACCTGGTGCTGCTGCGCAACAGCCTGGTCGCCTGCCTGACGGCCGTCGCCGCGGGGATCGTGGTGGCCATGCTGATTGCCTACCCGGTGACGAGGCTGCCGGTCTCGCCCGCGTTCCGCCGGGGCCTGATGAACTGGATCCTCAGCCTGCGCTTCTTGCCGCCCATCGTCGTGGTCATCCCATTTTTCGATATCGTGCGGAAGCTGGGACTGTATGATAGTTTGCTGTCGCTGGTGCTGCTGTATACGGTGTTCAGCCTGCCGCTGGCCACGTGGATGTTGCGCGGGTTTCTGCTGGAAGTGCCGATGGAAATCGAAGAAGCGGCGCTGGTCGATGGCGCCAGCCGGTTCTATGCCTTCTTCAAGATCGTGCTCCCGCAGCTCGCCCCGGCGCTGCTGGCCACGGGCGTGATCACCTTTGCGCTGGCCTGGAGCGAGTTCATGTTCGCCTTCATTCTGAGCGCGACGCCGCGATCCCAGACGTTCCCTATCGGCGTGGCCAGCCTGGTGACGCAGTTCGAGATCATCTGGAACGAAATGGCGGCCGTGGGGACGATCGCCGCCGTGGTGCCCATCCTCTTGCTGCTATTCGCCCGGCGGTACGTGATCGTGGCGCTGACGTTTGGGGCGGTGCGGGAGAAAGCATAAATGACGGTGATTAGTGATTCGTGATTCGTGATTCGCAACCACACAGAGACCTTCACGATCGGTTTTGCCGAATCACGAATCACGAGTCACTAATCACGTAGTTCATGGGTGACTCATGCCGGTGAAAGTGGGGATTCTGGGCTGCGGCTTCATCGGCCGCATCCACGCGTTAGACCTGAAGGCCGATGCGCGGGTGACCCTGGTGGGGGTCGCCGACACGGTGCCGCAGGCGGCCCAGCGGCTGGCGGCGGAGGTGAATACGAAGCCCCTGCCCTCGCTGCAGGCGCTGCTTGATGCGGGCATCGAGGCGCTGTACGTGTGCACGCCCAACACCCTGCATCTCGATCCGGTCCTGCGCGGGCTGGCGGCCGGCGTGCACGTCTTCTCTGAGAAGCCGATGGCGACGTCGCTGCCCGAGGCATGGAAAATCCGCCAGGCCGCCGGACGCGCGCGCGGCATGTACCAGCTGGGTTTCAACCGGCGCTTCGCCAACGTGTACCGGTTTGCGAAGCAGATGATTGACGAAGGGCGCATCACTCCGCTGCTGGCCCAGCTGAAGCACAACCGGGGCGAACTGAAGCAGCCGCCCTGGACCGCCGACCCATCGGTCACCGGTGGCTACCTGTACGAGACGCCTGTGCATCTGTTTGACATGAGCCGTTTCTTACTTGGGGACGTGGTCGAACTCGTGGGCTGGGCGCGGCGCAGTGTCTACCAGGAATTGGACGGATTCGCCGTCCTGCTGCGGTGTGCGGGCGGCGCAGTCGCGTCGCTGACCAGTGTGGCCCACACCAGCTGGCTCTTTCCGTATGAGCGCGTCGAAATCTACGGTGCGCACAAGACGGTGGTGACCGAAGAACTGGAGCGCGCCTGGTTCTCTCCGGGGATGCGGGATCAGGTGGAGGCCATGGACTGCTTCCAGATGCCATTTGAGCAGAAATGGGGCTATGCGATGGAGGATCGTCTGTTCATCGACGCCTGCCTGGGCGCACGGCCGCCGGCGGTCACCGCCGAAGATGGATATCGGGCAACCGAACTCGTCGAGGCGTGCTACCAGGCCGTGCGCAACGAAAAGGTGGTCAGGTTGCCCCTACCGGAGCCGAGCGCATGAAACGAACTGCGTCTCCTTGGTCTTCTTAGTCTCCTTGGTCTTCTTGGTCTACCTGAGCCGGAGTCTTGGAGACTAAGTAGACTAAGCAGACTAAGTAGACCAAGTGGACGCTGTTATCGTTAATTGCCTGATCCGCACTCGATGACGATGAGCACTCCAAGCACGCCGACGAAGCAATTTCGTTTGTTAGTGGCCGATATCGATGGAACGTTGGTCACCTCCAGCCGGGAGATCACCCCGCGGGTGCTGGATGCCGTGGGCGCGGCCCAGCGCAAGCGCGTCCGGGTCTGTCTGGCCACCGGTCGCATCTGGCCGTCGGCTGAACCCTACTTCCGCCGGCTGGGTGCCGATCCGCCGGCCATCTTGTACAACGGGGGACTGGTGTATGACTTCCGCACGGACACGGTCCTCCGCCGGGTCCCCCTGGACTACCATCAGGCCAAGCTGGTGCTGGAGTTGTTGCGCGAATTTCCCGCGGTCCAACCGTTCCTCTACGTGGGGGACCGAGTTTACACGACGAAGACGAGCCTGGACACGGAGCGGTACCGCCGCAAGGACAGCCTCACAGTGGAGCAGGTGGGCGATCTCGCCGCCTTCCTGCCGCCCGAGCCGATGAAGATCCTGATCATCGGCGGCCGGCCCGACCTGCTCGCGGTGCGTGACCGGATCGCCCGGTTGCCCATCTCGATTAACTCCGTGTTCTCGGAGGACACGTTCCTGGAGATCCTGCCGCAGGGAAGCTCGAAAGGCGCGGCGCTGGAGTTCGTCGCGCAGCACCTCGGCATCCCGCTGTCCGAGATCATCGCCGTCGGCGATAACCTCAACGATCTCGAGATGATCCGCACCGCCGGCCTGGGGGTGGCGATGGGGAACGCGCCCCCCGAACTCCGCGCGCAGGCAGGTTATGTCACGTCGACTAACGATGAAGGTGGCTTGGCAGAGGTCATTGAGCGGTTCATCCTTAACCGAACGGCGTCTGCTTAGTCTACTTGGTCTTCTTAGTCTTCTTAGTCTACATACCGGACCACGCACAGCAGGTAGACCAGGTAGACCAAGAAGACTAAGAAGACGAAGTAGACGTCGTTGGATCTTGGTAGACGTAGTTGAGTCGAGGGGGGGACGAGCATGCGTTGGATTTCTGCGGTGATCGCCTGCACAGTGCTCGCAACGCTGGTGGTGGGCGGCGGGGCCGGCGCGCAAGGCGGCAAGGTGGTCGTCTACTCGGCGCTGGACACGCCTGTCACGAACGCGGTCTTGCAGGCGTTTGAGCAAACCTCGGGACTGCGGACGGAGGCCTTGACGCTGGCTGCAGCCGGCACGCTGGCCACCCGGATCCGCGTGGAGAAGGCGCGGCCGCAGGCGGATATCTTCCTGGGCGGATCGATTGACTTCCACGCTCCGCTCGCCAACGATGGGCTGCTGGACGCGTACATCTCTCCGCGCCTCGCTGAGGCCAAGCTGGCTCGCGAATTCTACAATGCCGGCGGGTACTGGTACGGATGGTACATCGGTGCGCTGGCCATCATGTACAATCGCGACCGGTTCGAGCGGGAGATGGCGCCACGCGGCATCAAACCGCCGGCCACGTGGGACGATCTCCTCAATCCCGCATTCAAAGGCCAAGTCGTGCTGCCCAATCCGGTGACCACGGGCGGTGGTTTCATCTTCGTCGCCGCCCAGATCTTCCGGTTCGGGAACGAGGACCGCGCGTTCGAGTGGCTCAAGCAACTGGCGGCGAACGCGACCCTGATCCCCGCGTCGCCCGCCGCGATCACCCTCGTGTCGCGGGGCGAGGCGCTGCTGGGAGTGAACTGGGGCCATGACATTCGGGCGATGGCTGTGAACCAGGGATTCCCGGTGGAGCTCGTCTTCCCCCCGGACACCGCCACGGAGATCGGGGGCGTGTCGATCATCAAGGGCGGGCCCAATCCCGAGGGGGCGAGGCGTTTCGTGGATTTCATGCTCGGGCGCCTGCCTCAGGACATCAATGCCAAGTTCGGATTGCGGTATCCAACGCGGACTGACGCGCCGGCCCCCCTGGGGATGCCCGCGTTGACCACCCTCAAGTTCGTCAACTACAACCGGCAGTGGGCGATCGACAATATGCAGCGGCTCCGCGAGCGATGGCAGAAGGAAGTTGGGAAGTGACGCAGTCGCGCGGTCAGGCGGTCGCGCTGCGCGTGGGGGATCCCGGGCTGCTTGCGGCGTTCGTCGCCGTCGGCGCGCTCCTTCTGGGGTTTGTCCTCTACCCGACGCTGCGCGTAATCAGCTATCCGGCGCTGGTGGATTACCTGGCGGTACCCCACAACGCGCGCTGGATCGCGGCCATGCGCAACAGCCTGATGATGATGCTGCTCTCCACCGGCTCCGCGACGGTGGTCGGGTTTCTGTACGCGTACGCGACTACCCGCGAGGATCTCCCGGGGCGGAGGGTGTTCCAGACGCTGTCCCTTCTGCCGCTGTTCTCGCCCGCGTTCATGGTGGCGTTTGCCTATATCCTGATGTTTGGGCGGCAGGGGCTGATCACAAAGACGCTGCTGGGGCTGGACGTGAACATCTTCGGCTGGCATGGGCTGTGGCTGGTTCAAACGGTGGCGTTCTTCCCGTATGCCGCACTGATCATCGGGCAGGTGCTGGAGGCGATCAACCCGACCCTGGAACACGCGGCCCGTGGACTGGGTGCCGACGAGTGGACGTTGTTCCGCACGGTCACCGTCCCGCTCGCCCGGCCTGGGTTGGCGGCGGCGATGCTCCTGGTCGCGATCTCCGTGCTCGCCGACTTTGGCAACGCCGTCGTGATCGCGGGCAATCTCCCGCTGCTGGCGACAGAGGCGTGGTATCGCATTGAAGGGTTGGCCGACCTCACCGGCGCGGCGGTGGTCGTCAGCCTGCTGCTCTTGCCCACCGCGGGGCTGTTCATCCTCGAACGGGTCTGGGTGAGCCGGCGCCTGTACACGGCGATCACGGGGCGCGGCTCGCGGCTGGTGCGCCCGGCGACGCCCTGGTACTTCCGGTGGCCGCTGGTCGCGTTCTGCACGGTTGTGGCGGTGCTCATTCTGCTTGTGTATGCAGCGGTGCTGGCCGGCGCGTTTGCCCGCACCTGGGGGTACAACTGGACGCTGACCCTGGACCACTGGCGGCTGGCCCTGGTCCAGGCCGGCGGTCAGCTGGTGAATAGCGTGAAGGTTGGAGTGGCCAGCGCGTTGCTGACCAGCATCGTCGCCCTTGTCGCCGCGTTTCTCACGTCCCGACGGCGCTACCGCGTTGAACGGGCGCTCGATGTTCTGGCTGTCCTTCCCGCAGCGATGCCGGGCGTGTTCATCGGGATCGGATTTCTGCTGGCGTTTAACCAACCTCCCCTGGTGCTGGGCGGCACGGCGTGGATTCTCATCCTGGCCTTGACGTTCTGGCACATTCCGTTTGGGTATCAGGCGGCGACCGCGGGCCTGAAACAGATCGACCGGTCCATCGAAGAGGCGGCGGCCGATCTCGGCGCCAGCGGGTTGCGTGTGTTGACCGATGTCTACCTGCCGCTGCTGCGCGGGGCGTTCGCGGCATCGTTTGTCACAGCGTTCATCCGCGCGGTGACGAATCTCAGCATCGTCGTCTTTCTGGTCACCCCGCGCAATCTGGTCGCCACGTACTCGATCCTGTCGATGATCAGCGGGGGTTTTTGGGGGGCGGCCGCGGCGCTGACGACGGCCTTGCTCGGCGTGACGTTCCTGGCGGTGGCCTCGGCCCGCCTGGCCATCAGCCGCGGGCTGCGTGGGCTGCCGGTGGGGTGAGATACGATGGCTGAAGTGCGGCTGGTGGATGTATCCAAGCGGTTTGGCGGACTGGCCGCGGTCGACCGGGTGTCGCTCCACGTGCCCGAGGGAAGCTTCTACACACTGCTGGGACCCAGCGGGTGCGGGAAGACGACCACGCTGCGAATCGTAGCCGGATTCTACCCGCCTGACCGAGGGGACGTGTTCATCGGCACCACGCGCGTGAACGATTTGCCGCCGTATCTCCGGCAGACGGCGATGGTCTTTCAGGAGTACGCCCTGTTTCCCCACATGACGGTGTTTGAGAACGTGGCCTACGGGTTGCGCATGCGCCACGTGGGCTCGCCAGATCTCGCCCGCCGCGTGGCGGCGGCCTTGAGCCTGGTGGGTCTCATCGGGGTCGAGCGGACCTTTCCCTCCCGGCTCTCCGGCGGCCAGCAGCAGCGTGTCGCCCTGGCGCGTGCCCTGGTCGTCGAGCCCGAGGTGCTGCTCTTGGATGAGCCCCTCTCGAATCTCGATGCCAAGTTGCGGGTGAGGGTTCGGACCGAGATCCGGCAGCTGCAGCGACAGCTGGGCAAGACCGTCCTCTACGTGACCCACGATCAGGAAGAAGCGCTGGCGATTTCTGACCGCATCGCCGTGATGGATCGGGGCCGCGTACAGCAGATCGGCACGCCGGTCGAGATCTACCATCATCCGGCCAACCGGTTCGTGGCCGATTTCGTGGGGCTGGCCAACTTCGTGGAGGCGGAGGTCGCAGGACCGGACACGCTGCGGGTCGGCAAAGTCATACTGCGGGCGCCGCTGGACGGAACCCGCCAGCACGCGGCGCAGGGAGGCGTGGCCGGCGGACGCGTGACACTGGTGCTGCGCCCGGAGGCGATCAGACTTCACCGCCTCGCTCCGCAGGCGGATAACGTCCTGCCGGGACAGATCAGGACCGCCAGCTTCCTGGGAACGCTCGCCCGGTACTGGGTGGAAGCCGCCGGGCTGACCTGGATTGTGGACGTGCCGTCCCCGGGAGAGACGGTCTATGGCGGAGAGGTTTTTCTAGAGATTCCGCGGGATCGGATGCACATACTACGTGAATCGTGATTAGTGATTCGTGATTCGCACGGACCCTATGCCGTTTGCGAATCACTAATCACGAATCACCAATCACTCAAACGGGGAGGTTACTCATGGCGAAGTGGAACCTGCCGCCGAAAGGCGGGCACATGGACAAGCGCACCGGCGTCTATCTGCAGACGATGACGATGCGCGATATCGAGGAACGTCTGAAGACGAATGACGTCTTGATCGTGCCCCTGGGGGCCACGGAGGCGCACGGGCCCAACGCGCCGATTGGCGAGGACATCTTCCTGGTGACGCGGATGGCCGAGGCGGTGGCGGAACGCACCGGGTGCACCGTCTCCGAACCATTGTGGTGGGGGTCGCACCCGTATCACCATCTCGGCATGCCGAGCACGGTGGTGATTCCGGAAGAGATCTTCACGGGCTTCCTGCGGGCCATGATCGCCGGGTTCTGGAACATGGGTTTCCGCAAGCAGATCTTGCTGAACGGGCACGGACAGGAGTATGTGATTCCCACGGCCATCCATCAGTTTGGGAAGCGCTACCGGGTGCCGGCGCTGGTGATCAACCTCAACTGGTACCACGCGGTCCCCGATCACTTCAAACTGAAGAGCCAGGGCGGTCCCTATGAGACGCCGTTCATTCACGCCGATGAGGTGGAGAGCTCTTGGTGTCTGGCGCTGTTTCCCGAACTGATGAAGCAGGAGTGGGCGGTGGACAACAACCCGTTCGGCTTCCTGCCCGAGGGCCATGTGGACAAAGCCGGCAACCTTTTGCGGCGCCCCATCAACTGGTACGGTCACGTCGGCGCCGGGCCGATCGAAGTCAAAGCGTACATCGAAGGCGTGGTCGGCAAGCCCTCGCTGGCGAAGGCCGAGAAGGCGCTGCCCGGGGTGGAAGCCCTGCTGGACTACATCGAGCGGCTCGTCACCGACATCATCAAGACCTTTCCCCCCGGGAAGCTGCCGCCGATGGAGCTGGTCACCGAGCGCGACAAGGAAGAACTGGAGGTCGTCCTGAAGGGGCCCGCCCACGGTGGCAAGAGCATCTACAGTTTGGGATGGCCGCCCTGAAGCTCAGCCTCGTGGTTTCGTTGGAAGAGACCGGCTTCGACGCCGTGGCCATGCGCGGTTCGTGGCGGGAGGCCCTGCGCACTGCGGCCGACCTGGGCTATGACGGCGTTGAGCTGGCAGTGCGCGATCCCTCGGAGGTTGACGCCGAGGCGGTTCTGCGCACGGTGCGCGACGCGGGGCTCGCGGTGCCGGCAATCGGGACAGGGCAGGCGTTTCTGAAGGATGGGTTGAGCCTTTCGCATCCAGATGAGGGCATCCGCGCGCGGGCCGTCGAACGCTTCGAAACTCACATTCGCCTGGCCACGCGCTGCGGCGCCGCGGTGATTATCGGCCTGCTCCGCGGGCGGATCAGCGGAGACCGGGCCGCAACGGACGCACGTCTGGCTGGGAGCCTGCGGCGGATTGTTCCCCTTGCCGAACGGGAGAAAGTCTCTGTGCTGTTCGAGCCGGTGAACCGCTATGAAACCGACCTGCTGGTGACCGTGGGTGAGGTGCTCGATCTCATCAACCGGCTGGGCTCGCCGGCGTTGGGGATCCTGGCCGACACCTTCCATATGAACATTGAGGAGCCTTCATTAGAAGGCAGCCTCCGCCGCGCCGGGCCGCGCCTGCGCCACGTCCACGTCGCAGACAGCAACCGCCACGCCCCGGGGTGGGGACATCTGGACTTCCCCGCGCTTGTCCGCGTGCTGCGGGAGGTCGGATACACAGGATACCTCTCGGCGGAAATTCTGCCGCGACCGGATCCGGTCAGTGCGGCCCGGCAGGCGATTGGCCACCTCCGTCCTATCTTGAACGCGCGATGAGTCCGCGTGGCGTGACTGCTGGCGAGGATCCTGGTTGAGCGCGCGGGGCAACCTCGTCGTCGGTCAATCGGGCGGACCCACCGCCGTGGTCAACGCTAGCCTGGTCGCTGTGATTCAGGAGGCGCTGCGCCACGAAGCGATCGGCGAAATCTACGGCATGCGCTTCGGCGCGTTGGGGCTGTTACAGGAAGACCTGGTCGACCTGCGCCGCGTGTCTCGCGAAATACTGGAGGACCTGCGCCGCACCCCGTCGGCGGCGTTGGGCACGTCGCGCGTGGACCTCGGCGATGACGACGTGGAACAAATCATGCGCACCCTCCAGGCGCGCGAGATCCGGTACTTCCTCTACATTGGAGGCAACGGCTCGGCGGCGACGGCGCTGCGGCTGCATCGTCTAGCCGCGGACGTGAGGTACGACCTGCGCGCGATCGCGATTCCGAAAACGATCGACAATGACCTGGTCGAGATCGATCACTGCCCGGGACATCCGAGCGTGGCACGCTGGCTGGGGGTCTCGGTCCGGGAGGCGGGGTTGGACACTGAAGCCATCGGCACAGCCGATCCCGTGAAGGTCGTCGAGACGATGGGCCGCCACACTGGGTGGGTGGCGGCCTCCACGGCGCTGGCCCGCCAGCGGGAGGGTGAGGCGCCGCACTTGATCTATCTGCCGGAGCGTCCGTTTGCCACCCAGCAGTTCCTGGCCGACGTGGAACGCGTCCATCGCGAGCGTGGGCACGTGCTCATCGCCGCCGCCGAGGGATTGGTCGATGCGCGCGGGCAGTTCCTGGCGGCATCCCAGCGGTCCGTGGAAGCCGATCCGCTGGGGCGGCCGCAGTTCGGCGGCGTCGGCGCGGTACTGTGCGACCTGGTGATGACGCATCTGAAACTCAAAGCCCGGTTTGACAAACCCGGCACGATGCAGCGCGTCAGCAGTATTCTGGTCTCCAGCGTCGATGCCGAGGAAGCCTACCGGGTCGGGCAGGCGGCGGTGCGCGAGGCGGTGGCCGGGGGCGGGGGCACGATGATCACGCTCGTTCGTGATCCGGGTCCGGCCTATCGCAGCACAACCGGGACGGTGCCGCTGGACCGCGTAGTGGGGAACGTCCGCCGCGTGCCGGAGGCGTTCATCGCCCCTTCCGGTCACGATGTCACCTCCGCCTATCTGGACTACATCCGCCCGCTGGTCGGCCCGCTGCCGCGCTACGCGAAACTACAATGAGGGTTTCGTGATGCCGAGATTCGCTGCCAACCTCACGATGTTGTTCACCGACCGTCCGTTCCTGGAGCGGTTTGACGCCGCCGTCCGCAACGGCTTCCGCGCGGTGGAGTATATGTTCCCGTATCAGGAAGATACCGACGGCATCGCACGGGTGCTGGAACGTCTGAAGCTGGAGCAAGTGCTCTTCAACCTCCCAGCCGGGGACTGGGGGGCCGGAGACCGCGGCGTGGCGGTGCATCCCGGTCGCCGGGATGAGTTCCGGCGTGGCGTGGCGCAGGCGGTGGACCTGGCCCTGCGCTACCGGTGCCGGCGCGTAAATTGCCTGGTGGGGAAACGCGACGAACGCCTGGCCTACGAGGAGCAGTGGCGGTGTCTGGTGGACAACCTGCGGTATGCTGCCGGACAGGTGGCGCCGCATGGCATCATGCTGCTGGTGGAACCGATCAACACCTATGATATCGGGGGTTTCTTCCTGTCGACCTCGGCGCAGGCGGTGCGACTGTTGGACGACGTCGGTGCGGCGAACCTCAAGATTCAGTACGACGTTTACCACATGCAGCGCATGGAGGGAAACCTGGTCCATACCATGGCGCGCTTGAAGGAGCGCATCGGCCACGTGCAAGTGGCCGATTCCCCGGACCGGCATGAGCCCGGAACCGGCGAGATCAACTTCCCATACGTGCTGCGGCAGCTGGATGCGACGGGCTACGAGGGCTACGTCGGGCTCGAGTACCGGCCATCGGGGCCCACGGAAGCATCGTTTGGCTGGATCGAAACGATGGGATTCGAGCGGTAAACAGGAATCGCCGACGCCGGACGGAAAGGCCTACGCAGGGATTTTCGAGGGGGTGAGGGCAGTGAAGTCGCGGTGGTTGATCGCCGCGTGGCTCGTCGTGCTGGTCGCCTATGCGCTGCCGCCGGCAGCCGCGCAGCAAGTCGTCGTCATCAAGGCCTGGACGATCGGGCCGGACAATCCGTCTGTGACCCGGTTCAACAACCTCCAGACCGCCGCGGAGCGCCTGAACGCCGATTTGCGCCGTGAGGGCGCGGGCGTTCAGGTCAAGGTCGAGGGGTTCTTCGACACGACGAATTGGGATTCATACCTGCGGCGCGTGCTGCTGGCGTCCCAGACGGGAGATGCGCCGGACATCATGCAGGGCAACGCGTCGCTGGCGGCGACCTGGTCGACTGCGGGGTTCGTCATCTCCCTGGATGAGCGCATTCCCGGATTCCCGCAGTTCAAGGATGTCGTGCCGGCGCTATGGGACGCCGCCAGGTACAAGGGCAAGATCTGGGGCATCCCTCAGGACACCGAGGCCCGTCCGCTCTACTTCAACAAGACACTGCTCCGTAAGCTCGGATGGACCGACCCGCAGATCGCCGAGCTGCCCGGTCGAATCAGCAGCGGCGAATTCACCTGGGATGACGTGCTCGCTACTGCCCGCGAGGCGGTGCAGAAGCGTGTGGTGGACGCCGGCAAGGGCTACTACCATCGGCCACTCAACGGCCCCGACTTCGTACAGTGGTACCGCTCCTTCGGCGGCCGCGACTACGATGCGGCCAGCGGGAAGCTGGTGTTCAACAAGGCGGCGGCCCTCCGCTACTTCCAGTTCCTGCGCACCGGCGTCGAGCAGGGCGTGATCGAGCGGGACCGCCTCAACAACGACTGGAACCGCTTCCATCAGCCAATTAGCGACGGGAAGGTGCTGTTCTGGTCCGGCGGGACCTGGAACTGGGCGGAGTGGGCCCAACAGTGGGTGAACGATCGCGGTGGCGAGGACTACCTCTTCGCGAACTTCGGGTACGCTCCACACCCGGCGTATCGCAAAGGCGGGAAGCCGATCACCCTGTCCAATCCGCAGGCCTACTTCGTCTCAGCGGCGTCTAAGAACAAGGATCTGGCGCTGCGACTGCTCGCGTACACCACGGTGCCGGACCTCGACGCGAAGCACGCCGTGGGCAGCGCCCACCTGCCGGTCCTGCGGGCCACCGCGCGCCTGGTGAACAACCGGTTCCTCAAGGAAGTGAGCTACCTGCTGAACTACACGACCTTCGCCCCGGCCCACCCGGATCTGTCCAAGTGGCAGGACGCCGTCTTCCGCGGAGTGTCCGCAGTGGAATCCGGACAGGCGACGCCTGAGCAGGCCGTCGATCTCGTGGCTGGCGAGATGCAGCGAACGATTCGCGATCAGATCATCGTGGAGTAGCCGCTGCACGTTTCATGCGCAGGACCGGCTTCGCCGAGTCCGAGCATCACCCGTGATCGGTAGAGGCAGCATCGGGGGTGGGGGAGGCTTCGGAAGGGGGAGGGATTCGCCCTCCCCCTCCGAGCGGTACGCGGCGCCGGTGGTTTTCCTGCTGCCGGCGACCATTCTCATCGTGTTGTTCTTCATGCTGCCGGTGGTCACGACGATAGGGCTGTCAATGACCGACATCTCCACGCTCACCTTCCGGCAGCCGAAGTGGGTGGGACTGGAGAACTATCGCGACCTGTTGGGGGACCCATCCGTCGGCAGAATCATGGTGAACACAGCCCGCTATGTGGTGTTCACGCTGCTCTTCAACGTGGGGATGGGCTTGATGCTGGCGCTGCTCAGCACCAGCATCCCCGCGCGGTATGGGAATCAGTTCCGGGCGGTATGGCTGCTCCCGCGCATCCTCCCGGCGGTCGTCTACGTCCTCATCTGGCAGGGCCTCACGCGCGAGGCGCCCTTCGGGCTGGTCAGCGACGTCACCGGGATCTCGAGGAACTGGATCACGGCAGCGCCGTGGTCCACCATCATCCTGGCCAATGGCCTCGTGGGCGCGTCGTTTGGGATGCTGATCTTCACCTCGGCCATCCGCGCCATTCCACAGGAGCTCTTTTATGCGTCGGCGGTGGACGGCGCGACGACGCTGCAGACCATGCGTCGCGTCGTGCTGCCCCTGCTGCGCTGGCCGATCCTCTTTGTCACCGCATATCAAACGCTGTCGCTGCTGACTTCATTTGAATACATCCTGCTGCTGACCGGCGGTGGGCCGGGCTTCTACACGACGACGGTGTGGGCGCTGCACGCGTACAACCTGGCGCTCTCGAACTACTTCGGCAACGTGCAGTTTGGATTGGGCGCGGCGATGGCCGCCGTGCTCGTCGTGATCGGCATCGTCGTGTCGCTGCTGTACCTGCGGGTCTTCAACTTCCGCGCATTGGTGTCGGAGCCCAAGGTTGAGGTGAACTAATGCCTCTGCTCCCTCCGCGGTGGCGGCTGGTGCTGCTCCTCCTGCTGTTGCTGAGCCTGCCCATCGCCGCAGGTCTCGCCTGGCTGCTCCTCACCGGCGCCTTCGACCGGGTACATGGACTGCTGCCGGTGAAACCTCCCGACCTCCGCAATTGGCGATTCCTGTGGGAGGCGATTGGCGGCCGTCCCCCCGCCATCGTGCCGCTGGTCAACTCGCTAATCTTCGCTAGCGTGGTAGCGGCGGTCGAGCTCGTGGTGTGCTCGATGGCCGCGTACGCCATCTCACGCATGTCCTTTCCAGGACGTCGAATCTACCTGGGGCTCGTGCTGGTGCTGCATGCGTTTCCCGCGGTCAGCTTGATTATCGCTATCTTTTATATCCTGCGCCTGCTGGGGCTGTTCGACACGCTGGCGGGTGTGATTCTGGTCAAAGCGTCACTCGAGCTGCCGCTGGGGATCTGGCTGATGAAGGGGTTCTTCGACAACCTGTCGTGGGACATGGAGATGGCCGCGCTGGTCGACGGCATGTCGCGCTACCGCTTGTTCTGGAAGATCGCGATGCCCCTTGTCCGCCCGGGACTCCTGGCCCTGGGAACGTTTGCGCTGCTCTCGGCCTGGGGAGAGTTCATCCTCCCATTTACCCTCATCGTATCCGGTCGGTCCTGGACGATGGCAATCTACCTTCAGACCTTCCTGGGCGAGGCATTCACAGACTTCGGGATGATCGCCGCCGTCGGGCTATTCTACGCCATGCCGGTGGTCGCACTGTTCCTTCTCGGCCAGCGCTACCTGCTGAACATCTATGGCGGAGGAGTGAAAGGATGAGGGGGATTCGCGTCCGCCTGGAGGGGCTCAGCAAATCCTTTGGGAGCATCGCGGCGCTGCGCACGCTGGACCTGGACATCCGGGCAGGGGAGCTCGTCGCCTTCCTCGGCCCATCCGGGTGCGGCAAGACCACCACGCTGCTGATGATCGCGGGGATCTACCAACCCACGTCCGGCGTCATCCATTTCGGCGACCGGCGCGTGGACCATCTCCACCCACGTGACCGCGACGTGGGCATGGTCTTCCAGTCGTATGCATTGTACCCACACCTGACACTGTTCGAAAACATCGCGTTCCCGCTGCGCCTCAAACGGCAATCGCAGGAAGAGGTCAAACGCAGAGTGCAGCAGACTGCGGACCTGCTGGGCATCGGCCATTTGTTGGATCGCCGTCCGGCGGAGGTCAGCGGGGGTCAGCAGCAGCGGACGGCCCTGGCAAGGGCGCTCGTGAAGGAGCCGCAGGTCCTGCTGCTCGACGAACCGCTCAGCAACCTCGATGCGCAGATCCGGCTGCAGGCCCGCAGCGAGATCCGGCGGCTGCAGCAGGATCTGGGTGTGACCTGCATTCTCGTCACGCACGACCAGGCGGAGGCGCTGGCGATGGCCGACCGCGTGGCGGCGTTTTCAGAGGGGGCTCTGCAGCAATTTGCGACGCCCGACGATCTCTACCTCAGACCGGTGAACACGTTCGTCGCGGGCTTCGTCGGGCACCCGCCGATGAACCTGATCCCCGGGACGTTCCAGGATGGCGAGTTCAGCGCACGAGGAGTGCGCGTTGCGCTTCCCATGCCGGTACTCCCCGGGTCCGGATCCATCGGGCTGCGCCCGGAAGATCTGGTCCTGGGAGGCGCGATCCGCGGACGTGTGCTCGTGGTGGAAACATTGGGCCGGCAGGTCCTGGTCACGATCGACCTCGATGGGACGACCGTGAAGATGCTGGCCGACACGCGCCCGGCGATCGGCACGCAGGTCGGCATCGGATACAGTCCTGGCAGCCTGCACTACTTCGGGTCCGACGGCCGGCGGATCGAGGCACGCACCGCGTGATGCTGCCGGGCAGCGTCGCATTCGAGGGACGCCGCATTCTGCTCAAGTACCACCGTCTGCTCTCGGGGACCGGCGCCCATCCGCCCAACAGCCTCTCCGCGCTGCGCGAGGTCGTGCAGGGCGGGGCGGAGGTCATCGAGTTCGACATCCACGCGATCGAGGATGGGGAGTACCTGTTGATCCATGATGACACCCTGGAGCGGGAGACGACAGGAGCCGGTCCGGTGCGCAACATCACCAGGGCCTCGGCAAAGACCCTGCGCTTGAGGGGATCTGCTGAACCCGCTGTCTTGCTGTCGGATCTTTCGCAGGTCCTGGCCGGGCATCGCCGGCCGCTGAAAGTCCAGATTGACCTGAAGGACCTGATTCCCTTCCGCCGGGAAGAGGCCCGCCGCCTGCTGCGTGCACTCGAGCCCCTGCGCGCGAACTCACACCTGGATGTCGTGGTCGGGTGCCTGGGAGACTGGAACCTGCGCGCGCTGCGCCGCCTCGACGCCACGCTGCGGATCGGCCTGGACTTCGCCTTGTATCTGGACGTGCCGGACCCCGAGTTCCCGCGCCTGCCCCTGCGGGTCAATGTCTACGGGTATCTGGACGACCATCCCCTCGGCTACATGCAGGTCATGCCGGTGCGCGACTACCTGGAGGAGCGTATCGAGAGTTTGTGTCACCTGCTCCCAGGCGCGGTGGAGGTCTATCTGCACGTGGAGTTGCTCCTCCGCGCGATCGCCGACGGGATCAACCCCGTCGAGCTCGTCAGGCGCGAGCTCGGCGGCGTGCCGGTCGATACCTGGACGCTCAACGCCGGTGCAGCTGGGACGGCGGGGATGCTGCAGGCGGTGCTCGACGCCGGCGTGGACCAGATTACGACCGATACGGCGGTGCAACTGGCGACGCTGATAACGGCAAGAGACGGGAACGCGGGAACGCGGGAACGCGGCGACGCGGCCGGAAGGTAATGAATAAATGGTTGGAGTCCACGCGCTGTCTTGTCATCGCCCACCGGGGCGCGTCGGCCGCTGCGCCGGAAAATACCCTGGCGGCGTTCCGTCTGGCCGCCGATCTCGGAGCCGATGGCATCGAACTCGATGTGCGTGGGACAGCCGACGGTCAGCTTGTGGTACTCCACGATGCTTCCGTCAATCGCACCACCGACGGCACCGGCAGAGTGGCAGCGCTGACGCTGGATCAGCTAGGACGTGTCGACGCTGGCAAGAAGTTCGGCCCCTCGTTCCGTGGAGAGCGAATTCCGCTGCTGTCCCAGGTCTTTGAGGTGGTGGCGGGCCGCCTGCTGGTCGATGTCGAGATAAAAGCGGCAGGGGTCGAGGCGGCGCTACTCGACCTCATCAGACGCATGAGCATGGCGGACTCGGTGCTCATCTCCTCCTTCGATTCGAAAGTCGTCGGGCGCATGCGGGACATGGCTCCGGAGATCCCGGTGGGGCTGCTGCACTCGGCGGCAGATCCGAATGCCGCGGTGGCGCTCCGCGCCGCCGCGTATCTGCCCGAGGTCGTGACCCTGACTGCCGACGTGGTCGCTGTCTGCCGGCGGCACGGGATGCGGGTCATCACCTGGACGGTGGGGACCGAACGCGAGGCGCGCGACGCCCTACAGCTCGGAGTTGATGGTATTATCGCGGATGACCCGACACTTGTTCGAAGAATTCTGACGCAACGAAAGGCGTCTCCTTAGTCTACTTGGTCTTCTTGGTCTGCTTAGTCTGCAAGAATCATGGAGACCAAGTAGACTAAGGAGACTAAGTAGACCAAGTAGACGCTGTTGGAGCACGATGTGCTCTCCCGGGACGAACAACTCGCTTCCCTTGGCCGGCCGTTAGACGTGTTGGTGATCGGCGGTGGGATCACCGGCGCCGGGGTAGCGCTGGACGCCGTGACACGGGGCTACCGCGTCGGGCTTGTCGAGCAGGCCGACTTCGCCAGCGGAACCAGCAGCCGCTCCACCAAATTGATCCACGGCGGCATCCGGTATCTGGCCCGCGGGGAGTTGAAACTCGTCGGCGAGGCGCTCCGCGAACGCGCGCGCCTCCTGCGGCTCGCCCCGCATCTGGTCCGGCCGCAGCCATTTCTCATCCCCCTGTATGAGGGATTGACCCGGCCGCTCGGTGTGGCCGTCGCCGCGTCTCTCAGGCCCGCCGTGCCCTGGGGCGTGCGGGCGGCGCTCTGGGCGTATGACCGCCTGGCGCAGATGCCCACGATGCGCCACCGCCGGCTGACTGTGGAAGACGCGGTCTCGCTGGTGCCGGCGCTGTCGACGACGGGCCTGCGCGCCGCGTTTCTGTTCTACGATGCCCGCACCGATGACGTGCGCCTGACGTTGGGTGTCCTGGCGCTCGCGCGGCGATTTGGAGCGGCGACGGCGAACTATGCCCAGGTCCGGTCGCTGGCGTATGCGCAGAATCGGGTCTCAGGCGCGCGGGTGGAAGACCGGCTGACCAGTCGCACGCTGGACGTTCGCGCCCGCCACGTCGTGAACGCCACCGGGGTGTGGGCCGAACGAGTGGCGGCGATGGACGGAGCGCCGCCGTTTCGCATCCGACCGAGCAAGGGTGCGCACCTGGTACTGCGGGGCGAGGTGCTGCCGGCGGAGACTGCAGTGGTGATCCCCCAAACTGATGACGGTCGCCTGGCCTTTCTGGTGCCGTGGTCGGGCCGCGTCATCCTGGGGACGACCGACGATCGGTACGACGGCGGCCTTGACACTGCGGCAGCGAGCGAGGCGGACGTCACATTTCTCCTCCGTCAGGCCAACCGGGTCCTCCGACAGCAGATAGATGTGAGCGACGTGCTGGGTATCTATGCCGGGCTCCGTCCGCTCGTGGAGGGAGGAGGTTCGTCAGGCGACCTCCCACGCGAACATGCCGTCGTCGAATCTGCCGGCGGGCTGGTGAGCATCGTCGGAGGGAAGTTGACCAGCTACCGGAAGATGGCCGAAGATACGGTCGACCTGCTGGCGCAACGGGATGGAGGGCACCGGGCGTGCCGGACTCGGACGCTGCCTCTGGCCAGCGCGGAGGATCTCGGCGCTGCGCAGCAGGCGCTGGCGCGTAGCGGTCTCTCGAATGGGGTGCAGCAGCATCTACTGGCCGCGTATGGCCCAGATGCGACCGAGGTCGCAGCGATCGCCGGCGGCGATCCTGCTGGGCGCGCGCCGCTGGCTGAGGACCTACCGGTGCTGGCGGCGGAGGTCGTCTATGCTTGCCGGCACGAGATGGCCCTGACCCTCGCTGATATGATGTTCTTGCGGACACGTCTGAGTATTCTCTGCGAGGATGGCGGCGCGGGCGCGGGGGCGCAGGTGGCGGACCTGATGGCCGGCGCGCTCGGGTGGGATCGCGCGGAAAAATTACGACAGCGGGAAGCATGGGAGGCTATGGTCCATGGAGAACGTGCCGCTCTGCGTTCCTTGCGAAGCGCAGCTGTTCCATAATCAAAGACGTCTACCAAGTCTACCAGGTCTTCCACGTCTACCACGTCTGCAAGACCATGTGGCCCGTTGGTGGTCCCACGCATGTAGACTCGGTAGAGCCTGGTAGACCTTCAAGACCTGGTAGACGCCGTTAATTAGTAGACCTGGTAGACTCGGTAGACATGGGAGACTTGGAAGACGTAGTCCGGTTTAGAGGAGGATAGCTGAATGGCGAAGGAACGGATCGGTTTTATTGGGTTAGGCATCATGGGCAAACCGATGGCCCGCAACCTGCTGAAGGCGGGCTATCCCCTGGTGGTCCACAGCCGCAGCCGTCCGCCGGTGGATGAGATGGTCGC
>Ga0209160_1001608_pt1 | contig 19022 bp, 20 predicted proteins | sample GraSoiAngelo_153_FD_186167 | JGI IMG/M metagenome (GOLD analysis project Ga0209160, IMG submission 186167) | Grasslands soil microbial communities from the Angelo Coastal Reserve, California, USA - 14_1009_12_40cm (SPAdes) (version 2) | ecosystem: Environmental > Terrestrial > Soil > Grasslands ... | reverse complement strand
GAATAAGATGGGGGGCCTCGAAGGGCCCCCCAAGCCCCCCGCGCTCGGAGACGGCCCGGCTACGCCGGGCCGCCCCTCGTTTACCCTCTGCGGGTCGCGCCGACGGCGCCGACCTGGAAGTGCGGGAAGCGGGCTCGCAAGCTCGGGATATCCGGTAGCATCCGGACCTCGACGAAGCCGGCGGCTTCCATCGCGCTCTGCCATTCCTCGGGGGCGAGGAAGCCGCCGTTCGGTCGATAGGTCGGGTGCAGCACCGGTGACCGGAACGTCTCCATCAAGTTGAAGATGAACTCGATGTAGATCGCCTGCGTCGGCGCCGTACGGATGCACTCGGACACCACCAGCCGGCCGCCGGGGGCGAGCGCGCCGAAGATCTCGCGAAGCGTGGAGTCCAGATCGCGCGCGACGTGGAGTGTGTTGACCGCGTAGACCAGCGAGACGCTCCCGGGCACGACCCCTTGCTCCGCGAAGGGCCGGTTCATGTCCAGCGCGCCGAACTTCAGGAACGACACGTCCGGGAAGCGCGCCTCCAGCGCCTGCTGGCCGCGCCGCATGAAAAACGGCACGAGCTCGGTGAAGCGATACTCGCGAACGTCGCCCAACCGTCCGGAACGCCGGAGCTCGTCGAGCAGCGCGGCCGCGCCGCTGCCGAGCCCGCCGCCGAGCTCCATGATCGTCACCGGAGCCGGCGGCAGCAGCTCGACCACCGCGGCGGCGCCCACGAGGTTGTTCACGACGTAGAGGCCGTTGTCGTTCGAGAAGAAGTTTACCCAGAGACGCAGCCGACTCGGTGAGAAGAGGATCTCCTCGCCGGTGCGCTCACCGCGCAGGAATGCCGGATAGTCCTGGGCGACCGTCTCGGCGAGCACGTACGAGGGCTGCCACGAGCCGTCTTGCTGACGTTGCGCCTCGAGGATCTCCGCTGGATCGAGCTCGGGCAGCTCACCGCGGAGTCTGAAGCGCGGCCCGCCCTCCGCGTCGCTCTGCTCCACGATCCCTCGATGGCTCAGCCGGCGCAGCATCCAGTCGACGGGCACGCGGGCTCGCCCGGGCTCGAAGCCCACGCGCGCGATGAGCTCGTCGAGGGTGCTGGGCGTCTGGACCGCCTTCGCAAGCCCGGTCGCGCGGAAGATCCCGAGCGTCAGACGCAGAACATACTCGTCGTAGAGAGTTGCCGAGCGGATGAACGTGCCCGTGAACGGAGGGCTGATCCGCGCCGGGAGAATCGCGGCCAGCTCGCGCGATCTTCTCTCGGCCTCGGCGAGCTCGACGACCTCGCTCATAGGCCGAAGGGATTCCACACGTCGAAGAAGTTGAACCACTGGGTCGGCTTCTCGGCCACGATCCGCTCGAGCGTGCTCACCCAGACGGCCAGGGCGTCCGCCTCGCCTCCGCGCGTGATCTTCATCGGAGGGAGTACCCGCAGCACGTACCGGCCGTCGACGTCGAGCGTGCAGAACGCGGGAACGACCGGGACACCCGCGGCGCGCGCAAGGTGGAACGGGCCGACCGGGAACAGCGCGGGGCGTCCGAAGAACGGCACCGGCACGTCGCCCCGATTGCCCAGCGCCCGGTCGCCCTGCATCGCGACCGCCTCGCCGCGCCGGAGGGCCGCGATCAACGTGAGCGAGACCGTCGGATGCGACCGCGGCACGAAACGGAGCCCGCTCCCGCCACGGCGCAGCCACCGCTCGAGCGCGCGCGCTTCTTCCACCGCCACGACCACGTGGGTGGTGCCCTCGGAGTGCTGGGCCAGGACTCGGCCGGCCAGCTCCCAGTTGCCGACGTGGGCCGTCAGCGAGATCAGCGCCCCGTCGAACCCCTCAAGGAGCTCGCGTCCCTGGATCGCGCCCAGGTACGAGCCGATCTGCGCCGGCCGCCGGCTGGCCGTGATCAGGTCGCTGAAGCACATCGCGAACTCCCCGAACACGTCCGCGGTCAGCTCGTCGAGCCGCCGGCCGGTCGCGCCGGTCATCACGGAGAGCGTCTTGCGCGTCACGGCACGCTCGGCCGGCAGGAGCGACTGCGCGAGGCGCCCGACACGCCGGGCCAGGCTCAGACGCACGCGACGGGGCAGCCAGCCCATCGCCGCGGCGAGACGGTAGAGCTCGGCGCGGTTGTAGCCGTGGGCGTACCACTGCGGCTGCGCACCTTCGGTCAGCGCCGAGCTTTCCATGGGAACCGCTCGCAGTCTAACCAGCCCGCGCGCGCGAGACAAGGTAGGATGGGGCCGTCGATGACCCGCGTTCTGATCGTCACCGCCAGCTACGGCTCAGGCCACAACGTCGCCGCCCGGTGTCTCGCCGCCGCCTTCGAGCGTGAGAAGGCTCAGGTCACGATCGTGGACCATTTTCGCGAGCTGGTCCATCCGCTCTTCGACCGCTCGAGCCGCGCGGTCTATCACGCGCTCCTGAGGCGGGCCCCGTTCCTGTGGGGGCTCGGATACGCGTTCGGCGACTGGATGGCCAGCGACTCGGTCCTGACCCTCGGGGTCACGCGACTCGGCACCCGCCGTCTCGGCGCGCTCCTCGAGCGCCTGGCGCCCGATCTGGTCGTCACGGTTCACGCGACGCCGGCGGTGGCCATCTCGTCGCTCGCGAAGCTCGGCGTGCGCGTGCCGCCGCACACGACGGTCGTCACGGACTTCGTCGCGCACAGCCAGTGGATCGCGGGCCACATCGATCGCTACTGCGTCGCCGACCCGGAGGTGCGCCACGAGCTGATCGCGCGCGGGATCCCCGCCGAGCGCATCCTCGTCACCGGCGTTCCCGTGCTACCGGAGTTCTCTCAGCCCGTCGCCCGGGCCGCCGCGCGCGAAGATCTGGGGCTCTCGACGCGCGCCCCGTTGGTCCTCGCGATGGCGGGCTCTCAGGGCGAGCTCGGCCGCCTGCCCGACGTCGCCCGCGTCCTGGCGGCGATGCGCCGGCCGCTCCAGGGCCTGGTCGTCGCCGGCCACGACCCGCGCCTGAAGGCCACGCTGTCGCGGCTGACCGAGGGCACGACAATCCGCACGCTCGGCTACGTGAAAGACGTCCGCCGACTGATGGCGGCCGCGGACGTCCTGGTGACCAAGGCGGGCGGGATGACGCTCGCCGAGGCCATGGCGGCCGAGGCTCCGCTTCTTCTCTATGGCTCGCTGCCGGGGCAGGAGCGCCGCAACGAGCGATTTGCCGCGCGCGCCGGGATCGCGCTGGTCGCCCGACACCACTCGGAGCTGGCGCCGCTCCTCGAGCGCGCGTTCGACGAGCCGGAGCTGCTCGAGCGCCTGCGCGCTCGGATGCGGCGGCTCCGGCGCCCGGACGCGACCCGGCGGATCGTCAGCGCCGTCCTCGACCGCGGCGTGCGCACGCGATGATCCTCGCGCGGCTGGCGCTCGGCGCGGCCGCCGGCTGGGCCGCGTACGCCTGGGGCGCTCATCTCCTGACGCCGGGTTGCGTCTGGCGCGGCCCGGCGACGCGCCGGCACATCGCGCTCACGTTCGACGACGGGCCCGATCCCGCCTGGACCGAGCGGACTCTCGCCGTGCTGGATCGGGAGGCGGTGCGCGCTTCGTTCTTCCTGGTCGGCGAGCGCGCGGCGCGAGCGCCGGAGACGGTGGCCCGCATCGCGGCTGCGGGTCACGATATCGGTAGCCACGGCTGGTCGCACCGCAGTCTCTGGCTCTGCGGGCCGCGCCGCACCGAGGACGAGATCGGCCGCCCTCAGCGCTTCCTCTCCGACACGATCGGTCGTCCGGTCCGCTACTTCCGACCGCCCTGGGGCATGGTGAACGCGGCGATGTTCGGCGCGCTCCGGCGCCACGGTCAGCGATGCGTGCTCTGGTCGATCCAGCCCGAAGGCTTGCGCGAGGCGCCCGCTGCGCAGCAGGTGGAGTACGTGATGCGCCGCGCTCACCCCGGCGCCATCGTGGATTTGCACGACGCCGAGGGGCTTCGCCACGCGCCCGAGCGCTTGCTTGCGGCGCTTCCGCGGATGATCGCGGGGCTTCGCGAGCTGGGATACGAGTTCGCCACCGTGGGGGAGCTGCTCGAAGAGCCGACCGAGGATCGCGACGGGCGGCGGGAAATGCCGATCTAGTCCAGCTCGCCGCAAGAATGGTCTGCACGTTCTGCTGGGCTACTCGACAACCTTCTTGGAGTAAACGCAGAAGAGACCGTACTCCTTCACCCGATACTCCTCCAGACTACGATAGGTGCTGACTTCGACGACTGGCCCTTCGGCTGACAGCCTCCTCAGAGTCACCAACCATCCGGCCCAACCGCACGTTGCTTCGCGGCTCACTTCAAGCACGAGCTCCGTGTCGGACATCGCGCTAACGCGAATCGTCGCGTGTTTGCAGTCCGTCCAGCTGAACGTGGACTTGTTCATCACCAATGGCTGTCCGCTGCAGCCACGGCTGAGTCCTTCGTACGTTCCGACCCATCTCGAAGATACGGTCGGGTCGTCTGCGGACGCGATCGGCGCAAAGACAGGGCATGATCAATGTAAAGGTCAACCGACCTGAGAGTGCCCCTGCCCAACGGTGTCAAGCGGAAAGTGCAGGGCGCGCCGTGGTGGAGACAACCGTCTTCGATCGGAGACATGTACCGCGGAGGTGACAGGCTTGAATTGCGCCGGCGTCGCGGCTCGCCCGTCGCTTACGCCGACGAGTGCCGGCGCGCGAGAAATTTCAGGAACTCGCGCCCCTCGGCCAGTCGCCGCTTGCAGACCGCGAAGTCCCCCGCCATCTCCTTGAGGAAGCCGAAGAGCTTCCGCGGACGGAAATAGAAGTGGCGGTAGAAGCGCTCGACCGAGGCGAAGATCTCCTCGCGCGAGAGATGCGGATAGCCGAGCACGCTCGTCTGCGTGCCCCCCGCGTCCACAAGCTCGGTCCGCTGGAGCCAGCCGCGCTCGAGCGCCTCGCGGTATAGCTCGGTCCCGGGATACGGCGCCGCCAGAGAGACCTGGAGCGAATCGGGGTCGATGTCACGCGCGAAGCGGATCGTCTCCTCGATCGTCTCGCGCGTCTCGCCGGGCAGTCCCATGATGAACGTGCCGTGGATCTTGATCCCGAGCGCGCGAGCATTGCGAGTGAACTCGCGAGCGACGTCGAGCCGGATCCCCTTCTTCACGCGGTTCAAGATCTGCTGATTCCCCGACTCGTAGCCGACCAACAGCAGCCGCAGTCCGTGGTCGCGCAGCACTCGCAAGGTCGACTCCGGCACATTCGCCTTCGCGTTGCAGGACCACGTGACGCCCAGGCGCCCGAGCCCGCGGGCGATCGCCTCGGCGCGAGGCAAGTCGTCGGTGAAGGTGTCGTCGTCGAAGAAGTACTCCTTCACTTTGGGGAAGTGGCGGGTGGCCTGGGCGATCTCGGCCACGACGTGCTCGACCGAGCGCGTGCGGTAGCGATGACCGCCCACGGTCTGCGGCCAGAGGCAGAAGGTGCACTTCGATCGACAGCCGCGGCCCGTGTAGAGCGACACGTATGGATGCAGCAGGTAGCCGATGAAGTACTGCTCGATCACGAGGTCGCGATGATAGACATCCACGACGAACGGCAGCGCGTCCATGTTCTCGAGCGGCGCGCGCTCCGGCGTCCGCTCGAAGTGGCCGTTCTCGCGGTAGCTGAGCCCCGTCACCGACGGCAGCGGACGTCCCTGCGCGATTTCCTGGATCGTGAAGTCGAACTCGTTGCCGGCGACGAACTCGATCGCGGGAGAGGCGCCCAGCGCGCGCTCGCGCTCGACGGCCACGTGGGCGCCGACGAAGCCGATCCGCAGCCGAGGATTCTCCCGCTTGAGCGCCTCGGCGACGCCGACGTCGTGGGCGAACGACGCCGCGCTCGTGTGGAGCACGGCCAGCTCGTAGTCGCGCGCGAGCGGCGCCACGTCGTCGAGCGTGAGGCCCGCGGGGGGCGCGTCGACGAGGCGGCTGCCGGACACGAGCGCCGCGGTCTGCGCGAGCCAGGTCGGATACCAGAACGAGCGGATCTCGCGGCGGGCCTGATAGCGCGCGCCGGCGCCGCCGTCGAAGCCCTGGAACGATGGTGGATGCAGGAACAGCGTCCTGAGGTGGCCGACCATTCGCGCCTATCTTATCGCATTCACCCAGAGGGCACGGCCGCCGCTCACGCCGAGGAGCCGGGCGCCGGGTAGACCGGCGACCACGCTGCGTCCGGGGCTCCGCACGCTCACCACCCACACGCGCCCGCCGCTCGTCCACGCCTGGCGCAACCGGTCGGCGTCCCAGAACAGGTCGCGCGACTCGGGTCGCTCGGCGCCGAACCCCAGGACGCTGCGCAGGCCGTCGACGATGACGGGCCTGCGCCCCGAGTACCACTCGAGGGCGCCGGAATTCTCGATCGGCCCCTCATGGGCGAGAACATCGTCGGGACCGGCCTGCCGCGCCACGGTCCAGGCGAGATCCCTCACTGCCCGGTTGCTCGTGACGACCCCGAGCGAGCGCGTCACCCCCGGCATCGTGGCGAGCATCGTCGCGCCGACGACGAGGACGCCGAGGCTCCGCCGCCGCTGGGGCGACCGGGCCAGCGTCATCACGGCAACCAGGGCGAGCGCGCACAGCCCGAACGTGACGGCGGCGCTCAAGAAGACCGGCCGGAACTCTTCCCAGGGCGGCACCGGCGGCGGCAATCCGGCCGCGGCGGCCTTCATCGTGGCCACGTCGGTCACGTCCATGACGCTCGTGAGGAGCTGCGCACCGCCGCCGATCCAGACGGCGCCGCATCCCAGGGCGGCCGTGGCAAAGAAAACCAGGTGGGCCGCCAGCAGGCGCCGCCCGCCGTGGAGCTCCCAGCCGCGCGCGGCGAGCAGCGCCACCGCGAACGATGCCGGCAACCCGTAGTGCGGCAGCCGGAACGGCGACAGCGCGGTGATCCCGAAGACGCCGACGACCCAGATCGTCAGCGCCACCCAGCCGACCTCGTCCGCGGAGCGCCAGGCGCGTCGGCGCACGAGGGACCAGACCGCGACGCCGGCGGCGATGATCCAGGGCACCGTGCTCCCGATCGCGACCGCGAGGAACTCGACGGCCGTCAGCGGAACGTCCTCGTCGGCGAAGTGACGCGCCCGGGCGACGTTCAGCACGTGGTTGTCGATCGTCGTGTACCAGCCGAAGCCCGGCGTGCGCAGCTCGGCGCCCACCCACCAGCCGAAGCCGATGATCAGGCACGCGGCGACGCCCGTCCCCGGGAGCCACGCGGAGAACGGACGGGCGCGCCCGGCCAGGGCGAGGGCCACGCCGATCGCCAGGGGCGGCAGCAGCGCGCCGAGCGGATCCTTCGCCAGCGCGGCGCAACCGAAGAGGGCCAGACCGGCCGCGCAGAGCCCGCGCCGTCCGTCACGGATCCCGACCAGGCACAGCGCGAAGCCGCCGGCGAGCGCGGCGACGAACAGAGTCTCCGGGCGCACGTAGCGACCGTAGGCGAAGAATCCGATGCCGGTCAGCAGCGCGACGCCGGCGACGAGACCTCCGCGAGGGCCGAGCAGGTGGGCGCCGAGCCACGCGGTGGCGCCCACCGCGGCGAGCGCCGCGCACGCGGACACCGCGCGCGCCGCCGCCTCACTCGGCCCCGAGACCGTGGAGACCGCCGCGATCAGCACGTAGAGAAGCGGGGGCTTGTCGACGTAGCGGACCCCGTTCAACGTCAGCGCCAGCGGGTCGCGCGACATCGCCAGCTCCCGCGCGATCTCGGCGTGCATCCCCTCGCCCGGATCATCGAAGGGGGCTCGGCCCAGGCCCGCGAAGAGAAGCGGCGCCGCCACGAGCATCGCGAACGCCGCCGCGAGGAGGGCCGCGAGCCCGGCCGACTTCAGGTGCGTGAGACCGGCATCAGAGCGCCGCGCCGATCGCCGCCAGCACGTTCTTCTCGACGGACTGATCGGTCGTGGTGAGCACCTCGTCCTTGTCGATCCACAAGATCCGCTCGCGATTGAACAAGGCACGCTCCACGCTGACCGTCGTTCGGTTCGCTCCGGCTGCCTTGAGGCGGATCACCAGCCGATGGCGCGCCCCCTTGGCGTAGACTCCGTAGTCCTCGCCGTTGACCGAGCGCGACTCGGTGTTGATCCAGCCGTTCGCCTGATCCGACTTCTCGACCTCCCAGCCCTGCTGCTTCAGCACAGACTGGCTGACGCTCCAGACCTTCTCGGGCGGCGCCGCGAACGTCTGCGAGACCGGCTCGCCGGCGATCGCGGGCACCACGAGCCCGGACAACAGCGCGATGGCAAGGAATATTCGATTCATCGAGGATCCTCCCGCTGAGACTTACGGTGATTCGAGCACGCCGCCGCGCAGCCGATACACGGCGCTGGCGCCCACGGCGGCCTCCGGCCGGTGACTCACCACCACGACCGCGGCCCCGGCGCGCGCCCGGCCGCGGAGCGCATCGAGGATCACGGCGCCGTTGGCGTCGTCCAGATTGCCGGTCGGCTCGTCGGCGAGCAACAGCGGAGGGTCGTTCAGCACGGCGCGGCAGAAAGCCACCCGCTGCTGCTCGCCCCCCGAGAGCTGCGCGGGGAAGTGGTCCATCCGGTCGGCCATGCCGACGTCCTGCATGAGCTCGATCGCCCGGCGGCGGATCGCGGCGGCGCCCGCGCGCCTGACGTACCGGGCGGCGAGCAGCACGTTCTCCAGCGCCGTGAGCGACGGCAGCAGCAGAAACGACTGGAACAAGAACCCCACGTACCGGCCCCGCGCGTGGCTCTTGCCCGCGCGGCCGAGCGCGCTCACGCGCGCGTCCTCGAACCAGATCTCGCCGCCGTCCGAATCCTCCAGCAGCCCGAGCACGTTCAGCAGGGTGCTCTTGCCCGAGCCCGACGGCCCGGTGACCACCACGATCTCGCCGCCCTTCACGGCGAGGTCGACGCCCGCCAGCACGCGGATCGCCGCCCCCGACGGGGCGCGATAGGACTTCAGGAGACCGGCGGCGCGCAGCATCAGGCGCCCCGGCGGATCGCCTCGGCCGGCGAGAGGGAGACGACGCGGGCCGTGGCGTAGATGGCCGCCGCCGCGCCGAGCAGGATCGAGAACACGAGGGCGCCGCCGAGGAGGCGCGGCGAGAAATAAAAGAGCTGCTGGGCCTGCGCCAGATAGCGATCGATGAACCAGCCGAGCGCGCGCGCGAACGCGATGCCGCCCAGACCGCCCACCATCGTCACCGCGAGCGACTCGGCCAGCACCTCGCGCCCGAGCTGCAGGTCGGTGGCGCCGAGCGCGCGCTTGACGCCGAAATCGCGGATGCGCTCGAAGACCGCCGCCGCCATCGTGTTCGCCAGCGACAGCCCGCCGATCACGAAGGCGAGGGCGCCGATGCCCACGAGCAGCGCGGAGAAGAACGCGGTGGACGAGCGCAGGAGGCGGCTCAGCTCGCTCGGCAGCTGGACGTTGACCCCGGGCACCCGTTGCCTGATCCGCAGCGCCACCGCGTCGGGATCGTCGCCGTCGCGCCAGCCGACCGCGGCCCCCGTGTTCAGATCGGACGCAGTGAGCGCCATGCCGCCGGAGGCCAGCACGGTGCGGAGCAGACGGTCCTTGGCGACCCACTGCGCGCGGGCGTCGGCGATCGACACCATGACGAAGCGGTCCGGCGCGGTGAGCATGCGGTCCAGCACGCCGACCACCTCGTAGTCCTCGTCCTCGAGCGCGATGTGCGAACCGACCGCGAGGCCGCGCGAGGCGGCGAACGAGGCGCCGACGACCGCCACACGACGATCGCCCTCGCGAAGGAACCGGCCGCTGCGAACGGGGAGCGAGCGGTAGTGACGGTTGGGCATCGGGACCGAGAGATCCATGCCGAGGATCAGCTCTTGCGTGAGGGTCATGAACTGCGAGGTCGACGGATCGAGCGGCAGCATGATCTGCGCCTGCACGCCCTGGACCCCCGGGACCTCGGAGATCGCCCGGATGGTGGCGGCCGGAAGCAGCCCGCCGGCGGTGAAGCCGGTCCCCATGCCCATGCCGCGGCCGGCCACCGAGATCTGGCCGAGCACGAAGCGGTCGCCGCCCTCGATGAAGCGCACGATGCGCTCGCTCATGGCGCCGAGCGCGACGAGCCCGGCGACACCGATCGCGATGCCGACGACGGTGAAGAGATACCCGCGCAGCACCCGCAGCGACCTCATCGCGCGCGTTGCGACTCTACCGGAGGACCGGCACGCCTGCGCGCCGCGCTCACGACGGCGGCCCGACCGGGTTCACGACGGCCGCGAGGCTCGACCGCTCGGCCTCGAGCCGCTCCTGCGAGCAAAACCAGCGGACGAGGGGCGACACGAAGTCAGGCATCCGTCGGGGCGCGAACGCCTGCAGCACCAGCAGCCCGAGTAGGATCGGTGCAGCGGCGGTGGCCTGCGCGGCGATGAGCGCGCGCCGGGGGCGCGGATCGCGCCGCCAGAGGGCCAGCTTGTTGAGAACGTGCTGGATCGCCGAGCTGCCGACGGATAGCGCCCAGAGCGGCGGTGATGCGGCGTACACGGAGGCCGCCTCGAGCGTCGCTCTGTGACGCACCCGCCGACGCTCGCCGAAGAAGGGCTTCACCAGCGCGCCGACGAGCACGCCCATCTCGAGACCCCAGCGGATGAGCACGCGGCCCGCCAGATAGCCGCCGATCGCGACCCCGTCGCTGATCGGGCGAAAGCGGCTCCGCTGGCGCGCCCGCGGAATGGCGGCGACGGAAACCTCGTGGACCCGCCAGCCGCGCGCGACGCCGGCGACCAGCACCTCGGTCTCGAACACGAAGCCGCCGCGACGCACGCGGACCTCGTCGAAGAGCTCGATCGGGTAGACGCGGAAGCCGGACTGCGTGTCGTGGAGCTTGACGCCGCACGCCCAGTTCACGAAGAAGCCCGCGACCCGGATCGCGTTGAGCCGGCCGGGCGGAAGCGCGTCCGGCTCCGGCTCTTCGAGGCGGCCGCCGATCACGATGGTGCGCCGGCGCGCCCGCGCCGCGTCGAGGACCAGTCCGAGATCCGCGGGGCTATGCTGCCCGTCGCCATCAAGCGTCACCACCTCCGACGCGCCGCGCTCGCGCGCCGCCGCGATGCCCGTGCGGATCGCCGCGCCCTTGCCGCGGCGCCGCGGATGGCGGATCACCTCGGCGCCGGCGCGGCGGGCGACCTCTGCGCTCTCGTCGCGCGAGCCGTCGTCGACCACCAGCACCGGGGCGTACGCGCGCGCGGCCGCGACGACGCTCCCGACGGTCTCGGCCTCGTTGAAGACCGGGACCACGATCAGCGCGGTCATGCCGCGCAGGCTCGCGAGGCCGCGACGACGATCGCGACCTGATTGCCGCCGCGCGCCACCGCGTGGACCAGCGCGAGCCGATCGCCGGCCTCCGTCGCCGCGGTCGCGATCGAGCGAGCCGCCAGGCCCGAATGGCGGCCGCCCGGCAGGCTCAGCGAGCGTTGCGGCGGCCGGTGTGGCGCCAGCGCGCGGTCGAGCAGCGCGCGCTCCCACGCTTCGCGCGGGCCATCGCCGTTCGCCGACGTGAACACGAGCCCGACTTCCGAGGGTCCGGCACCGGCGTTCGCGAGCGCCGCGGCGATCGCCCGCGAGCGCGTCGCCCGCCCGACGCCGTGAGGCCGCACCGCCAGCGCGCGCCAGGCCTCGCCGACGACCTCGCCGAGGATCCGGGCGCCGCGGGCGCGCGCGGCATCGAGCGACTCGAGCACGACGAACCCCGCGCCCTCACCCCGCACGTCGGCGCCCGCGCCCGCTTCGTGATAGGCGTCCACGACCATCCGCGGCGGCTCGTCGGCGCCGCCGGCCAGACACGCCTCGATCCGACCGGCGCGCACCGCGGCCGCGGCGCGGGCGATCGCGAGCTCGCCGGCCACCGTCGGCACGTTGAGCGTGAGCGAGAGGTCCTTCGCCGACACGGCGATCGCCGTCGTCGCCGCCATCGTGTTCATGACCGTGTGCGGGAAGAGCAGCGCCGAGAGGCCGGGGATACCGCGTTGCAGGTAGTCGTCGACGAAGCGGATCGTGGAGACCATGTCGCCGAACTCGGTGCCGACCAGCAGCGCCAGCTCGGTGCCTCCGGTGAGGCCGGCATCGGCGAGGGCCAGGCGGCCGGCCGCCACCGTCATCTGGCACACACGCGAAAGACGGCGCGATTCCGCTTCGTCCAGCAGCTGGCTCAGGACGCCGCTGGCGTGCCCGTCGACGAGGCCGGCGCCCGTGATGACGACGCGCCGCCCGCTCACCCGGTGCGCCTGAACACGAGGGTCACGTTCTGGCCGCCGAAGCCGAACGAGTTCGAGATCGCGTGCTCGACGGCCGCCTCGCGCGCGACGCGAGGCACACAATCGAAGGGAATGTCCGGATCGGTGTTCTCGAGTCGCGCCGTGGGCGGGATGATCTCGTGGCCCAGCGCCAGGACCGTCGCGACCGCCTCGAGCGTTCCCGCCGCCGCCATCGTGTGGCCGATCATGGACTTCGTCGAGCTCACGAGGAGCCCACCCTCCCCGAAGACGTCGCGCAGCGCGCGCGCCTCGATCCGGTCGTTCTGCGGCGTGGCGGTGCCGTGCGCGTTCGCGTACCCGACGTCCGCCGGCGTGACGCGCGCCTGCTCGAGCGCCGCGCGCATCGCGCGGATCATCCCCTCGCCTTCCGGGTGGGGCGAGGTGACGTGGAAGGCATCCGTGCTCATGCCGTAGCCTGTCAGCTCGGCGTAGACGCGCGCGTCGCGGGCCCGGGCGCGCTCGACGCTCTCGAGGACGACGAACGCGGCGCCCTCGCCGATGGACATGCCCCGGCGGTCACGATCGAAGGGGCGGCACGGCGAGGGATCGAGGAGCTTGAGCGTGTTGAATCCCATGAAGCAGATCCGCGTCAGCGCGTCGACTCCGCCCGCGAGGGCCACCGACACGACGCCGTCGGCGATCAGGTCGGCCGCCATCGCCAGCGACGCGGCACCCGAGCTGCAGGCTGTCACGACCGTCTCACGCGGACCGCCGATGCCGAGGACGCTGCCGACCACGTCGACGTGCGAGGACGGAAAGCACGACGCGAGCACGCGCGGCACCGGCGCCGCGGCCCCGCGCGCTCGCTGCCAGTACCATGCCTCGGCTTCGAGCATGCCGCCGCCGACCGCGCCCACGATCAGGGCGGCGTCTGCGCGATCGGTGCGGCCGATCCCGGCGTCGTCGAGCGCCTCGCGCGCCGCGGCGAGGGCGAATCGATCGGCCCGCGACCGCCGGGCCGATCCGCCGATCGAGTCCGGCACCTCGGCGCCGATCCGGCAGCGGAAGCCGTCGGTGTCGATCAACGTGAGCGGGCGGATCGCGCAGACGCCGCCGGTGAGACCTTCCCAGTACGCCTTGACGCCGGCGCCGAACGGGCTGACGACTCCGAGCCCGGTGACGGCGACGGGCCTCACGCGCCGGGCGTCCTCGACGCGATGAAGCGGGACAGCGTGTCGAAGGAGGTGAAGTGAGGGGCGAGGTCCGCCGACTCGTCCATCGCGATCCCGAAGCGCTCTTCGATCGCGATCGACAGCTCGATGAAGTCGAGGGAGTCCAGACCGATCGAGCTCTCGATGCCCTTGGGCAGCGTCGTCTCGGGGGTCAAGTCGACGGCGCGCCGCGGATCGAACTTGAGCCGCGTCACGAGGATCGTCTTGAGCTCGTCGAACACTTCTTTGGGTTCCATAGCCCTCCTAGTGCCAGTAGAGTCCGGCGCGGCGGCCGCGCCATTCGCCCGTCACGCCGATGGACCCGGTGGCGCCGTCCTCGCGCCCGAGCGCGAGCGCGATCAACGGCCCGCAGGCGAGCGTCTCGCCGGCGCGCGTCCGCGCCCGGGTCTCGAGCGCCGAGGGGGCCCGTGGCGCATCGTATCGCGTACGCAGGTCGCCGGGTACCAGCAAGGCGCACACCGCCGCTTCGACCAGCGGGCGCCCCACGAGCCAGCGCCCCCGCGCGTAGAGCTCGGCGCAGTCCTCGAAGGTCTCGACGGCGAGCACGAGCGCGCGCTCGCACCGGCCGCTCTCGAGCAGGCGCGTGGCCTGCCAGAGCCCGTCGATCGTGGCGGCCGCTCCGCCGATCAGGATGCCATACGGGCCGGTCAGCCCGAACTCGATCGCCACCTCGCCCGACATCACGCTCGGGGCTGTGTACGGAAAGTGGAGCGTCCCCGCGACGGCGCCGCGGCGCTTGTCGCCCGGGCGATCGTCGGGCTGGGCCGGCCGGGCGGTGTCGGCGACGACCCACGCTCGATTCGCAGCCCCGTAGGCGCCGCCGGTCACGTAGATCAGCGCGGTCGAGGTCCCCTTCACGACCTCGCGGGAGATCCCGCTGGCCCGCAGGAGGGCATCGACCGCCGCCACGCCCAGGAGGCACTCACGCGTGGCTCGCCTGAACCGCTCGCCTTCGAGCGCCGGGCGGCCCAGCGGGATCACCGCGCGGCCCGCCGCCGCGCGCGCCGCATGCGGCGGCAGCGCCCGAACTCCCTGGCCCCATCCCGTAAGGACCGACACGGCTTCGACGGCGGTCCCGGTCAGGATCTTCGCGCGAGCCGACGAATCGTCCGCTGCCCGAGGTCCGACGGAGAAGCTCATTGAGCGACCGCCTCCAGGACGAGCGCGGCGTTGCAGCCGCCGAAGCCCAGGGATGTGCTGAGGCTGATCCGGGGGCGCGCGGCGCGAGGTGAGCCGATGACGTGATCCAGCTCGCAGGCCGGGTCGGGCTCTTCGAGTCCCAGGGTGTACGGCACGATGCCCTCACGCCCGGCCAGGAGGCACATGACGGCCTCCAGCGCCGCCGCCGCGCCCATCGTGTGGCCGACCGAGGCCTTGATCGAGTTGACGGGAATCTCGGACGCCCGGCGGCCCAGCAAGCGCCTGAGCACCTCGGCCTCGATCCGGTCGTTGAGCGGCGTGCCTGTGCCGTGCGCGCTCACGAAATCTACGTCGGCGGACGTCAGCCCAGCTTCCTCGAGCGCGGACCGCGCCGCGAGCTCCAGGCCGCGGCCGTTGGCATCGGGCGCGGCGATGTGCGAGCCGTCGCTGGCGCTCGCGTGCCCGAGCAACCGGCCGAGCCTCGGCCCTCGCGTCGCGCCTTCGCGGGTCATCATCACGAGCGCGGCCGCTTCGCCCAGGAGGAGCCCGCTGCGCCGGCGATCGAAGGGACGCACGCGCTCGCGAGTCAGCGAGCGCAGCGCGTCGAAGCCGCGCATCACGAATCGGCAGAGCGCGTCGTAGCCGCCGGCGATCACGACGTCGACGACATCCGCACGCAGGAGATCGGCGCCGTGGCCGAGCGCCGTCGCGCCGGCCGCACACGCCGCGCCCACCGTGAGCACGGGGCCCCGAGCGCCGAGCCGTCGGGCGAGCGCGTGCGCGGGGCTGTCGTAGAGCGCACCCACCGCGTGGCGCGGCCGGCCGCCCGGCGCGAGGGCGCGCTCGAGCTCGCCGACACCGCCGAGCGCGGTGCCGAGGACCACCGCCACTCGCGCGGGCTCGGCGGAGATCGGCGAACGAGCGAGCAGGTCCGCGGCCGCCGCGAGCAGGAGCTGCGTGGCCCGACATCCCACGCGGCGCGCGCCGGGCAGCGGGCGAAGCTTCTTGATCTCGCCCCCGCGCCCGACCCGGAGATCGTCGACCGGGAAGCGCTCGATCATCGAGATGCCGTCGCTGCCCGTGATGAGCCCCGACCAGAACGCGTCGAGGTCGGCGCCGAACGGGGTCACGACTCCCGCGGCGACGAGGCTGACGGGCTCAGCGCGCTGGCGCGTCACTGCGGGCATCGCGGCGCATGAGCCGGCTCATAGGAGTGGCGAGTAGTACATCCGGAAGGCCCGGATCGGTCCCTCCTCGGTGTCGTAAAGCTTCGTGGCCCAGAACCGACGGGCGGTCGGATCGAAGGTCATGACCCCGGGCCAGCCGGGATTGTTCGGATCCCACACGAGGAACTCGATGCGGCCGTCCTCCATCGGGCGCGACTCGTAGGCGACGACGGTGTGGTTCAGCTCGGGTTTCGGCCAGTTGGTGACGAGGAGCTGCACCAGGCGTCCCGCACGCAGCTGTTCGACGATCTCGTACGCGACGCCTTCCTGCTGGGATCCGTTGACCGGCAAGGTCACGCGCCAGTTCGTCCAGTGTACCCAGGTCCAGAATCGACCGCCGAGCCCCTCCTTGACGGCGCTTTCCTCGTCGCGCGAGAACTCGCGGAGGTTGGCATAGCCGGGAATCACGATCCGATCGTCGAGCGGCAACGTCTCCGCTCGAGCCGGGCGCGCCACGACGCCCTTGACCCGCTCGACGTAGCCGGCGTGATCGATCTTCGGAAGCGCCGGATCGAACCGGGCGAACTGCGCGAACTGACGCACGGCTCGCGCCAGCACGAAGCAGTAGTGGGCGTAGATCCCGGGCTCGTTTTGATGCCGCGCGGCGATCAGGTTCGCGAACGCGAAGGTGTCGCTCTCGAATGAGAACGCCGGCGCGCGCACCGCATGCTCGAGGCCGAGCGGCGGGCCGCCGTTCCTGGGCGGCGCGCTCGCGCACGCTGCAGTCACGACCACGAGAGCCACCAGGGCTGCAAGGCGCGAGTTCCCGATGAAATTCAATGCCTTACCCTAAATGGCGGCGTCGCCATTCGTCAAGAGCGCGTGTTATCCTTCGACCCGGTCGCCCGCATGAGCCGAACGATCGCGGCCCTTTACCGGTTCCTCTACGCCGCCTTCCTCTCGCGTCTGCCCGAACCGGTGGCGGTCTCGCTGGGCCAGAATTTCCTGCGCTTGCTACCCCTGGATCGGCTGCGCTACTTCCGGCTGGACGATCCGCGGCTCGCGATCGCGCTGGGCGGAGTCCTGCTCCCCAACCCCGTCATCCTCGCGGCGATGTACTACGATCCGGCGATTCTCGGGCGCGCGATGGGGTTGGGCTTCGGCGCCGTCACCGCCAAGTCGATCACGATCCAGGCGCGTCCGGGCCATCCCCAGCCCAACCTCGTCCGGACGAGCACCGACGCCGGGCCGGGCCTCGTGAACTGTAACGGATTTCAGAACCCCGGCCTCGAGCGATTTCGGGCCTCGATCGCGTCACTTCGCCACCGGGTCCCGCTGATCGTGAGCGTGGCCGGGGAAACGATCGGGGACTACGTGAAGCTCGTGCGCGAGCTCGGCCTGCTCGGCGATCTGGTCGAGTTCAACATCTCCTCGCCCAACACGCGGCTGGTCTACGAGTGGAGCCGCAAGCCCGGCGAGCTCGCGACCTTGCTCCGCGAGGTGCGGCGCGCGACCGAGACGCCGCTGATCGTCAAGCTCTCGCCCGATTTCGCCGAGACGAACGAGCGCGAGATCATCCCGGCAGCGCTGGATGCCGGTGTGCGGATCGTCAACTACGGCAACACACGAAAGGTCGCGAACCGGCAGCTCTCACAGGGCGAGGGCGGGCTCTCTGGACCCGACATTTTCCCGACCACACTGGACAACCTGAGGAGAACGCGCCGCGTCTTCGGCAACGACCTGGAGATCATCGCGACCGGCGGCGTGGACTCGGCCGACAAGGCCGCGACCCTGCTCGACGAGGGCGCGACCGCGGTCGGTTACTTCACCGGATTCGTCACGCGCGGGCCGATTCTCGCACGTCTGATCCTCGAGCGTCTCGTCGCGCGCCGCTGAGCGAGCTTCTTGCCGCAAGCGCGGCACCAAAAATGCTCACAGGATATCCACTTGTCCACCACTATCCACAATCGACAAAATCGCCCGATCTGATGCGGGCTCACGAGGGCGTCGCCGGAATATGACGGTCCATTCGTCCACGGAGAGCACACCCACGAAGATTCCCGGATTCCACGCGGGTGTGACTCGCGCCGCGCGCGTCTCGCGCGCCCATTTCGCGGACAAACGAGACCTTGACACTGAAATCTCAGGGCTCGTAAGGTTGGCGGGCCATGTTCCTCGTTCACTTCCACGTCGCACCTCGGTCACGACGACCGGCGTTTCCTGGAGGTACAGATCACGATGGACGGCAGTAGCAGGAAGCCACTTGCAAAGGTGGAAGGTCGGCGACGCCTCCGCATGAGCGGGGTGACCGTTGCCTGGCGCGGCACTCCCAATCTCGATGACTGGGTGGCGTACATCGTGAACGGGACCCGATCGAAGAAGCTGATCCTGGCCGATCACTCATCCGAGCGCAAAGTGAAGTCGCTGCTCTCGCGCCTCCAGACCCTGCCGCGGAAGCAGATCGAGAAGCTGGCCAAGAGCTAACGCGTCCGGGTCCGGGCTAGATGATGCCCTTTTCGGCGAGGCTGACGAACCTGCCGCGCCCGATCACCAGGTGGTCGTGGATCCTCAGGTCGAGCAGGCGGGCGCACTCGACCAGCTGACGGGTCAGCCGGACGTCCTCACGGCTCGGGGTCGGATCGCCGCTGGGATGATTGTGGAGCAGGATCACCGACGCGGCCGACTCGAGGATCGCCGGCTTGAATACGTCGCGCGGGTGTACGAGGCTCGCCGACAAGGTCCCCTGCGAGATCACGCGGTCGTGAAGTAAACCGTTCTGGGCGTCGAGCAGCGCGATCCGGAACACTTCCCGCTTGAGGTCCTCCATGAGCGGCCCGTACGCCGCGTAGACCTCGGCGGGGCCGGACAGGGTGACGCGGGCACCCGGGATGCGAGCCCGCAGACGCCGGGTCAGCTCGAAGGCGGCCACCAGCCGCGCCGCCTTCGCAGGCCCGATGCCCGACACTGTCGCGAGCTCGGCCACCTCCCGTCCCGCGACGTCGGCCAGGGAGCCATAGGCGGCGAGCACCTCGCGGGCGACGTCGATCGCGCTCTTGCCGCGGATGCCGGAGCCGAGCTGGATCGCGAGGAGCTCCGCGTCGGCGAGGGCCTCGGGACCGTTCCAGTAGAGCCGCTCGCGCGGGCGCTCGGCCTCGGGCCAGCGTTCGGCAGGCATGCGCTTGTCGTACGCGAGCGGCGCTCGACGGTCAATGCGGCGCTTCGGATACGCCGCTCAGCCGCGGATCGTGATCGTCCGAGGCTCGTCGCCGACGCCGGCGATGTGCACGTGGATCGCGTCGGGCGGC
>Ga0209160_1001607_pt1 | contig 19023 bp, 17 predicted proteins | sample GraSoiAngelo_153_FD_186167 | JGI IMG/M metagenome (GOLD analysis project Ga0209160, IMG submission 186167) | Grasslands soil microbial communities from the Angelo Coastal Reserve, California, USA - 14_1009_12_40cm (SPAdes) (version 2) | ecosystem: Environmental > Terrestrial > Soil > Grasslands ... | reverse complement strand
CGGCAGCCACGCTGGCCAGCGCGCTCGCCGCCGGCTTCGCGTGCGCGCGCGCGCCTCGATCAGGTGACGGCCCGCTTCACCGCCGAGCGATTCGAGGCCATCCGCGTCGAGGCGCCGATTTCGTCGCAGTTCGCCCGCGATATACAGCTGCTGGAGCGCGTCCGACAGGAAGGCCGGTATCGCGACGACGTCGCGTTTCTCTGTCTCGCCGTCGTCGTCGTCGACCACGCGTTGACGCTGACGGACACGATGGACGTGCTCGCCCGGCACGACGTGGGCCGGACCTATCGGCGTCTGCTCGCGCCGCAGCTGAGCGTGCTCGTCGCCAGTCTCGACGACGCGCTCCGCGCGTTCGAGGAGGAGGCGCGAGGGCGTCGCCCTCGCGAGACGACCGTGGCCACGCAGGCGGGCGCACGATGGCCCGACCATCGCGAGGCCATCGCGGCGGTGGAATCGCAGCAACTGGCGCTCCGGCGGACCGGCACCCTGGCGCACGTGGACATCGCCGAGGAAGCCAACATGGACGCGTTCGTCAGGGCGCTGGTCAGCCTGGCCGACAGCCTGCACCTGTCGCCCGCAGAGCTTCGGGAACGGGTGACAACAGCCGCGAGACCGAACGGCGTCGCGCTTCCGCGTATCGACCCGTATGCGGCGCGCTACGGCGTGCGGGTCGGACTCGGCACGACGATCGCCTATCTGATCGGTATCGTCGCCGACACCGCGGACCTCTTCAACATCCTCTGGCATCCGGCATTTCTCGCCGTGGCGAGCCACGGCGCGACCATCCGCCGCGCCGGTACGCGTTTCATCGGCACCGCGATCGGCTGTGTGGTCGCGATCATCGCGACGATCGCGGTGATGCCGAATATCTCGGAGCTGCCCGCGCTGGCGGTCCTGCTGTTCGCGGTCACGATGCCATCCGCGTATCTGGCACTCGGCGGACCACGGTTCTCGTACGTCGGTGTGCAAATCGTCGTCGCCTTCGTGATCGTCGCGCTTGCCGAGCAGGCGCACGCGGACGTCACCACGGCGCTGTGGCGCGTCTATGGCACGCTGCTCGGCACCGCGGCGCTCTTCCTCGCCTTCCGCGTCGTCGCCCCGGACTATGCCGGACGCCAGCTGGTCGCCCGCTTTACCGACGTCGTGCGAGAGATGCTTCAGTTACTCCCGCAGCCCGGGTCAGCTCAGCTCACGGACGCGCAGGCGGCGGCCGCTCGTCAGCGAATTCTCGCGACCCTTCCTGACATCCTGAGGCTTGCCGACGAGGCGCGGGCCGAAGCGTTCGCGGGTGGCGTCGATACGCAGGCGGCCATCGTCGCGGGTGGGCGTGCCGTCCGTATCGGCTACCGCATCGCGGCCATCTGCGGCGGCCGCTCGGCGAACCCACGGCCGCCGCTCTCGGAACCGCTGCAGGCAGCGCTCACGAGTGTCGAGACCGCCATCCGCGCTTCGCTGGAGCTCGCGCTCCGCATGCTTCAGGCACGGCACACCATGGCCCGACCCGGCTCACGCGGCTATCGCCGGGCGTACGCGGCGGCCTCGGCGCTGGCGGAACAGCCGCGCCCGGACCTGTCCGGTCCTCTGAGCGCTCTCGAGCGAACAATCGACGCGGCTCGTTCAACCGAGCTCGCCGAGTGGCCTCCGGCCGCACGCGGAGCACTCGTGGCCGAAATCGAGCACCTGCAGCGCATCGTCGAGCTGCTGCCCTCGCTCGACCACCACCTCACGCAGACGATCCTGCCCGGGCTGTGACCTCGGCCTCGCCGTCGACATCTATAGAGTGTCGGCGCCATCTATAGAGTGTTGGCGCCATACGAAACGAAGTGTGGAGCCGGACGGAGGACGTGATGATATCGACCCTTCCGCCCAGTGCGATCCCGCCGAAGGACGTGCTGAGCGCGGTCGCGGCCGCTGAGTGAGACGAGCCATGCTCACGGCGACGGCGGACGCACGGGACAAAGACCATGGCATGAGCGCGCCCGACATGGAACGCGCGTCGGCCGCGCGCGTCGGGATGGTCGGCCTGATCGTCGCGGAGGCGTCGCTCTTCGCGGTCTTCGTCGTCGCCTATCTCTACGACCTCGGAAGGAGCCTCAGCGGGCCGACGCCCAGAGAGGTCCTGTCCGTCCCGGTACCCGGCACGGTGTGCCTGCTCTCTAGCAGCGTGACGGTGGCGCTCGCCGTGCGCGCGCTCGGCCGCGGCGCCGTTCGCCGTTGCGGCGCCTGGCTCTTGGCGACGGTACTGCTGGCGGTCGTGTTCCTCGCCGGCACCACGGCCGAGTGGATACGGCTCATCACGCGGGACGGACTGACGATCGGGACGAATCTGTTCGGGACGACGTTCTACGCGCTGGTCGGCCTGCACGCCTCGCACGTGATCGTCGGGCTCGTGATGCTGTCGCTCATCAGCGTGTTCGCCTGGTCGCGGGCCCTCAGGCCCGCCCACGCCGAGCGCGTGGAGCTCGTGTCCTGGTACTGGCACTTCGTCGACGCGGTCTGGATCGTCGTCCTCACTGTTGTCTACGTGATCGGGCGCTGAGCACGGGAGAAGAGTATGGGCGGAGCTTACTCTGATGTGGTCGTCAGGCTCGCCGCGCGCGACCGCCGCCAGCTCGCGGCGGATTTCGTGGCCCTCACGAAACCGCGGGTGGTCCTCATGGTGCTCGTCACGACGCTCATGGGCTACGACGTGGCGCTGACCGGCCCAGCGGACTACCTCCGCATGATTCACCTGCTGATCGGCTCGCTCCTCGCTGCCGGCGGGACGCTCGCGCTCAATCAGTACCGCGAGCGAGACCTCGACGCGCGGATGGATCGCACCCGCGCCCGGCCGCTGCCCGCGGGCCGTCTGCAGCCTCTCGAAGCGTGGCTGTTCGGCGTCGCCCTCACGCTACTCGGTACGGCGTACCTCGCGGCCCTGGTCAACCCCCTCGTCGCGCTGGTCACGCTGGCCACGACGATTCTGTATCTGTTCGCGTACACGCCGCTCAAGCGACGGACCCCGCTCTGCACCCTGGTGGGCGCGGTGGCCGGCGCACTCCCGCCGGTCGCGGGATGGGCGGCCGCACGCGGCGACGTCGCGCCGGGCGCGTGGGTGCTGTTCGCGATCCTCTTTTTGTGGCAGCTGCCTCACACACTCGCCATCGCGCGCCTCTATCGCGACGACTACGCGCGTGCCGGCGTGCGTGTGCTGCCGGTCGTCGACCCTGACGGCGCGAGCACCGAGCGCCAGGTCGTCCTGGCGTGCGTGGCGCTCGTCAGCGTGAGTCTGCTGCCGGCGGTCGCCGGCTGGACGGGGCCGATCTATCTCGCCGGCGCGTTGGTGTTGGGGCTCGCATTCTCCGCGGTCGGGGTCGAGCAGGCCCTGGTGCCGTCCCCGCGCGCCGCGCGTCACGTCTTGCTCGCTTCGCTCATTTATCTGCCCCTGCTCCTGGGGCTGATGGCCTTCGACCGGATATGACGCCCGCACCTGACGGACTCCGCGACCGATCGGACAGAGTCGAGCTGCCGGCGCCCACGGCCTGGCCGATGGTCCTGGCACTCGGGATCACCCTGGCGTTCGCCGGGCTCGTCACACACGCCGTCGTGAGCTGGGTCGGCATCGCCCTGGCGCTGATCGCCGCGGTGGGCTGGTGGCGCGAGGTCCTTCCCGAGGAACGGACCGAGGAGATCACGCTGCCTGCGGTCGAGCTGCGGTCCCCGGCGATCGTGCCGTTGCACCCCGCGGTCGAGCGCACCAGCATCGGCGAAGGTGCGCATCGAACGCGCGTGCCCGTCGAGATCCAGCCGTACTCGGCCGGAATCAGAGGTGGTGTCGTCGGCGGTGCCGCGATGGCCGTGCTCGCGCTGGTATACGGCGTGGTCGTGCAGCGGAGCCTGTGGTACCCGATCAATCTGCTCTCGGCCGTGGTCATGCCGTCGCTCGCGCATGCGACCGTCGCGGATCTTCGTGCGTTCAGCCTGCTGGCCCTCGTGATCGGGACCATCGTTCACGGACTCGTCTCGGTGCTCGTCGGTCTGCTGTACGCCGTCGTCCTGCCGATGCTGCCCCGCCGCCACATGCTCTGGGGTGGCGTCGTCGCGCCGCTCTTGTGGACGGGTATCCTGTGGACGGTGCTCGGCATCGTCGACCCGATGCTGAACGCGCGCGTCGACTGGCCGTGGTTCGTCGTCTCGCAGATTGGGTTCGGGCTCGCCGTCGGTATCGTCGTCGCGCGGGCCGAGCCACTGGCGACGATGCAGAGCTGGCCGATCGCGGCACGGGCCGGTGTCGAGGCATCGCGAAAGCCATGACGGTCGTGGGCGTCCTGAACGTCGCCGTGGCGATGCTGCTCTTCGTGAGCCTGGCCGGGTGCGACATCCTGCCGGGGCGGGCGAGAGCACGAGCGCAGCGCGACACTCCTCAGGCGCAAACGGCGGCGTTCCACGCGCTCTATGATCAGCAGTGCGCGGGTTGTCACGGTCGTGATGGCCGCCTCGGTGCGGCGCGGCCCCTGAATGATCCGGTCTACCTGGCGCTCGTTCCCTCGGAGCGGGTTCGCCATGTGATCGCGCAAGGCCTGCCAGGCACGGCCCAGCCCGCCTTCGCGCTGAGCGCGGGCGGTTCGCTGACCGACGAGCAGATTGAATCGCTCGTGCAAGGGCTCCAGGCATCGTGGTCGCGACCCGACGTGCTGCGAGGTGACGGTGTCCCGCCGTATGCGGCTCCGCTCGGAGATCCGGAACGCGGGAGCATTGTCTTCGCCGCGGCGTGTGCGAATTGCCACGGCGCGGATGGCGGCGGCGGGCCGAAGGCGCGCTCGATCGTGGATCCCTCGTATCTCGCGCTCGTGAGCGATCAGCATCTGCGTACCACCGTGATCGCGGGACGCGCGGACCTCGGGATGCCCGACTGGCGCGGGCAGATCCCTGGGCGCGCGCTGTCGCCGGCGGACATCTCGAACGTCGTCGCCTGGCTCGTCACGAAACGGACGCCGGTACCAGGCCGGCCGGGAGGATCTTGACCGATGTGTGCGAACCACGACTGCCTGCCGCCCGCGCCGCCGTCGCGGCGCGGTTTTCTCTTCACGCTGGGCGCTTCACTGAGCGCCCTCGCCGCCGTGCTGGCGGGAATTCCGATCATCGGATACCTCTTCGGGCCGGTCCGCGGGCGTGCCGGCCAGGCATGGATCAAGCTCGGTGAGGTGGCGCGCTTTCCCGAGGGCCAGACGCGCCTGGCGACGTACGAGAACCCGTTTCGCGTGGCGTGGGACGGGCCGACTGCGAAGATCGCGTGCTGGGTCCGTCGTGTCGGCAACGAGCAATTCCAGGTGTTCGCCGTGAACTGCGCGCATCTGGGCTGCCCCGTTCGATGGTTCCAGGAGTCGCGGCTGTTCATGTGTCCCTGCCACGGCGGCGTCTACTACGAGGACGGCTCGCGCGCGTCCGGGCCGCCGCCCCGCGGACTCTTCGAGTACGAGTACGAAGTCCGGAACGGGCAGCTCTGGGTGCGCGGCGGACAGCTTCCGACCCTGGCGGGACCAGTGTGATGCCGAAGATCACCGCAGCGCTGCGCTCGGTCGCCGGCTGGCTCGAAGCCCGTACGGGGCTTGCCGGCGCGATCACGCCCGTCGCCACCCATGCGGTGCCACGGAGAACCGCGAGCTGGTGGTACGTCTTCGGGAGCGCGACGCTCACGCTCTTCGTGCTCCAGATCGCCACCGGCATCTGCCTGGCGCTCGTCTACGTCCCCTCCGCCGACCAGGCGTATCAGAGCCTCCAGTACCTGAACGATTCCGCCGCGTTCGGCGCGTTTCTCCGTGCCGTCCACTTCTGGGGCTCGAACGCCATGGTGGCCGTGATGACCTTGCACATCCTCCAGGTCTTTCTGTTCGGCGCCTACAAGTATCCGCGCGAGATGACGTGGATCGCCGGCGTGTTCATGCTCCTGTGCACGCTCGGGATGGCGTTCACCGGCCAAATACTAAGGTGGGACCAGGATGCCTACTGGGGGCTCGGAATCGGGGCGTCGATCGCCGCGCGCGCACCCTTTGTCGGCGACACGCTCGTGCACGTGATGCTGGGCGGGCCGATCATCGCCGGCCGAACGCTCTCGCGGTTCTTCGCGCTCCACGTGTTCGTGATCCCGGGGATGCTCATCGCGCTCACCGGACTGCACGTCTGGCTCGTGCTGAGACTCGGCGTCAACGAGTGGCCGATGCCAGGACGGCTGGTCAATCGCGAGACGTACCGCGCCCGCTACGAGGCCGACGTGCAGCGGGACGGGGTGCCGTTCGTTCCCGTGGCGGTACGGAAAGACATGGTGGCGGCAGGTGTCGTGATTCTTCTCGTGCTGGCCTGCGCCGCGATCTTCGGCCCCAACGGGCCGCATGGCGTGCCCGACCCGACGATCACGGATGCGGCACCGCGGCCCGACTTCTATTTCCTTTCGCTGTTCGCCCTGATGGCGCTGCTGCCGCCGTGGACGGAGACGGCGATCCTGCTCGTCGGCATGCCGGTTGCGATCATGATCCTCTTCGCGGTTCCATTGCTCTCGCCCACCGGCGAGAAGAGCTGGCGGCGGCGGCCGGTTGCCGTTCTGAGCGCGCTCCTGATCCTCCTGGTCGTGACGACGCTCGCGGCGCTCGGCGTGATGTCGCCATGGTCACCGGTGATGGACGCCTCGACGGCGCTCGCCACGCCGGTGGCGTATGTGCAAGGCCGCTCACCACTCGAGCTGCAGGGCGCGATCGTGGTCCAGAGCAAGCAGTGCCGGAACTGCCACAGCCTCGGTGGTGAAGGCGGAGCGCGCGGCCCGGCGCTCGACGGCGTGGCGACGCGACTCACACGCGATCAGCTGATCCGGCAGGTCCTGCAGGGCGGCGGCAACATGCCGGCGTACGGCAAGAACCTCACGCCGGCGGAAGTGAACGCGCTGGTGGCGTTTCTCCAGACGCTGCGGCCGGCGAATCAACCGCCGGCGCGGACGCCCGTGGCCATGCGCCCGCCGGCGCGCGCGGAGTGATGCCTCACGCTGACACGTGGCCGACCTTGGCCGCGCTGCTCGCCGCCGCCGCGGTCTACACGCGCGGCTGGTGGGTGTTGTCCTCGCGGATGCCGGTGCGCTTCGGCAAGGGCCGCCTCGCAGCGTTCCTCGGCGGCCTCGCAGTGATCGCGGTCGCGCTGGCGTCACCGCTCGACACGCTCGCCGGCGGGCGCCTGTCGGCGCACATGGTGCAGCACCAGCTGCTGATGATGCTGGCGCCGCCGCTGCTCTGGCTCGGCGCGCCGATCGCGCCGATCCTGCGCGGGCTCCCGCGGCCAATGCGCCGCCTGGTCGCGGCCGCGCTGGCGTCGCGCGTTCTGCGGCCGACGGCGCACGTCATCGCGCACCCGGCGTTCGGCTGGGTGTCCTTCGCGCTCGCGTTCTGGATATGGCACGCGGCGCCGCTCTATCAGCTGGCGCTTCGGTCGCACGCGTGGCACCACGTCGAGCACGCCTGCTTCGTCGCGACCGCCATGCTCTTCTGGCGGCCCGTGATCCATGCCTGGCCCGACCGAGCGTCGTGGCCGCGGTGGACGATGATCCCGTATCTGCTCCTCGCCGATCTTCAAAACACGATTCTCGCGGCCATCCTGACGTTTTCCGACCGCCTGGTCTATCCCGCGTACGCGTCCGTCACGGTGGGTCGCCTGTCGGCGCTCGACGATCAGGCGATAGCGGGTGTGATCATGTGGGTGCCCGGGTCGCTCGTCTTTCTCGTTGCGGCAATATGGCTGGCGATGGAAGCGCTCGGCGGAGCGCGCGCCGTTCGCGGCGTGGCGTCGTCTGATTCCTACGGTTTCGGGGCCGGCGAAGCGTCCTGAAAGTACTTTCGGTAGATCGCCCGGAATGCCGCCGTCTGCTTGAATCGACGGAGCGCGTTCGAAAACTGCACGACGAACTCCGCCGAGACGCGTTGCTTGCTGAAGATCACGTAGAGGTTGTCTTCTTTCAGGCTGCGGGAGGGCAGGGGCGCGATCTTACCCGCGACGCCGAGCGACGCGATCAGCCGCATGCCGTTGACGTGGCTGGCGACCACGTAGTCGACGCGACCGGCTTCCAGCATGCGGAAGTTCGCCTCGTCGCTGGCCGTCTCCACGACATGCTGATGGCGGCGGGCAAAATCCCAGAACTCGGGAGAGATCGAGGCGCCGCGGAGCACGGCGATATCGTGCCCTACCAGATCGTCGAACGACGCGAAGCGCAGCCGCCCGACGTCCGCGGTGCGCACGAAGAAGATCCACTTGTCCCGGGCGAGGGGCTCGCTCGGAAAATGACAGTAGCGGGCGCGCTCCTCGTTGTAGAAGGCCGTGAAGATGCCGTCGCGCTCGCCGCGGAACACCAGCTGCGCCGCGCGCGCCCAGGGGAACTCCTCGAAGGAGACCTCCTGCTTCATCGCCGCGAAGACGCCTCTGAGCACCTCGGTGCTGAATCCGGGCGCGGCGGCGTCGGACAGATTCTCGTAGGGCACCCATTGATCGGTCACCAGCTGCAGTGGCGCCGCAGCCGACGGGGTCGGGGAGACTCCCGCGAAGACGACCAAAGCTGTCGCAATCAGAACGAACATCGTTCAGCGCCTATCTGTACCACAGGTCGTCACGTTGCTCGCCCGTGCGCTCGGATCGAATGGTGCGCGCCGCGACCGTGTGATACAGAGACTACATGTCGGCGCGCTCGCATAGCATGACGACGACCTGGCGTGTCTTCGATCGACTGCGGCGCGGAATCGGTCCGCGTCTGCTGGTCCGGGTCCTCCTGTTCAGCGTCGTCAGCACGCTCGTCCTGACGTTGTCGCAGCTCTATCTGGACTACCGCCGCGACACAGGGGCTATCAACGGCCGCATGTCCGAGATCGCGGACAGTTACGGTCATAGCCTCGGCGAAGGCCTGTGGAACCTCGATCGGCGTCAGCTCGAGCTGCAGATCGAGGGGATCCTGCGCTTCCCGGCCGTGCGCTTCGTCGAGGTGCGCGAGACCACCGACCGCGCCGATCCGATGGTCGTCAGCGGGGGGGCCCGCCGCGATCGCCCGTCGGTGAGGCACCAGTTCCCGCTCTTTCGTCCCGCGCGCGGCGAGCAGCACCAGCTCGGCGTGCTGACGCTCGAGGCCAGCTTCGATGACGTCTATCGCGCGCTCCGCGAGAAGGCCGTCGTCATCCTGACCGGCCAGGGCGCAACGATCTTCGTCGTATCCTTGTTCGTCCTCTACCTCACTCACCGGTTGGTCACGAGACATCTCACGGCGCTCGCCGGCTTCCTCCGTCACTACGACGTGCTCCGGCCGCCTCCACCGCTCTCGCTGCAGCGGCGACCGCCCACGGAGAACGACGAGCTCGACGACGTGGTCGCGGCGTTCGAGACCATGCGCCGGACGCTGGAGCAGGCGTACGCGAATCTGCGTGCGAGCGAGGAGGTGCTCCGCGACTACGCGGAGACGGCGTCCGACTGGTTCTGGGCCACGGGGTCGGCGCACGAGTTCACCTACGTGTCCGAGCAGGTCCGCGCCTTCGGATTCCATGAGAGCGAGCTGCTCGGAAGGCGCCGCCTGGACGGCGCCGACGACGTGGCCGCAGAACCCCAGAAGTGGCGAGAGCACATGGCCATCCTGGAGCGCCACGAGCCCTTCCGCGACTTCGTCTTCCAGCGCCGGCGCCCCGACGGCACGCTCCAGATCGTGTCGGCCAGCGGTAAGCCCGTGTTCGACGGCGAGGGCCGGTTCACCGGCTACCGCGGCGTCGCACGCGACATCACCGAGCTGCGGCGCGCCGAGGAGATGCTGCGGGATCGCGAGCAGCGCATCCGCGACGCTCAGCTCGAGCTCGCCCGTGTCACCCGGGTCACGACGCTTGGCGAGCTCTGCGCGTCGATCGCGCACGAGATCAACCAGCCGCTGGCGGCCATCGTCGCAGACGCCAACGCCTCGCTGAACTGGCTGGCGCCGCCGGACCCTGACGTCGATCGGGTTCGCGACTCGCTGGACGCCATCATCAAGGACGGTCATCGGGCAGGGGAAGTCATCCAGCGCATCCGGCAGCTGACAACGAAAGGCGAAACCCAGAAGGGGACCGAGGATGTGAACGGCGTCATTCGCGACGTCATACCGCTGCTGCGCAGCGAGCTGCAGCGCCATCGCGTGGCCGCGCAGGTGGATCTGGCAGAGCTGCTACCTCCGGTCCTAGCCGACCGAGTCCAGTTGCAGCAGGTCATCATAAATCTGGTGATGAACGCCGTCGAGGCGATGGGGTCGATCGACGATCGGCCCCGCCAGCTCGTGATCCGGTCGCGCGGAGCCGCCGACGAGGTGATCGTGACCGTCCGCGACGCCGGCGTGGGCATCGAGCCGAGCGCGGTGGACCAGCTGTTCAGCCCGTTCTTCACCACCAAGCCCGGAGGCATGGGCATGGGGCTCTCGATCAGCCGCTCCATCATCGAAGCGCACGGCGGTCGGTTCTGGGCCACACCGAACGCAGACCACGGCGCCTCGTTTCACTTCACGCTGCCGGCCCTGCGCTGATCCCGGATCGGTCTGGCTACATATCCTCGTGCGCCGGGAGAAGCGGCGCACCGGTCATCGGTCGTTCGAGGCAGCACGACAACTCGAGGGACGAGCGGCCTTCAGGTCACCTGGTGTCCCGTCGACCAGAGAGGCGGGGACTGCGTCACTCGTTGGTGGCCCGTCGAACCGTCCTATGCGCGCATAGGTTCGCGGAGAATAGCTTTCTAAGCAAGGAGCGAGAACCCTTTCGTCAGGTCCTTCAGCGTCTTGAGATCGTCGACGATGTACGCCATGGAGGCCCGTATGCCCTTACCGCAGCGGACGGGCGCCAAGTCCGAGAGTTCTTCGCTCCGGCAGACGGGAAGCGTCAACGAGCCGTCACCTATCCAGGCCTGCTCGATCTTCAGATCATGAGGCACGTTCTCGACAAGCTGGTGGATCGCGGGCTCGTCCTGCTTGTCGGCTGCCAGTTGGGGATAGTGCAGAAGATTCACGATGGGTCGCTGCTTCAAGAGCGCCGGATCGGTCACAGGCTCCTTCAACGTGACCAGTGCCTCGGCGAGTCGCTGGCCGCCGGCGGTAAGTGAGCCGGCAAACTTCGAGCCCGGCGCAAGAGCCGGACCCGCCTTGCCGGTCGCGGCGTAGTACCGGGTCTGGAAGACCTGCCCGAGCCGCTTCGGGTAACCCTGGGTCCAACCGCGGGCGATCGCGGCATCATTGTCCACAAAGATGTAGGGGCAATAGGAGATCGGCTGGCCCTCGTAGAGCGCATCCACGAGCAGAAAGAACTCGCGATACTGATAGCGCGCCGGATCGAGATATTCCTCGTTTTCGCCGGCGAATTGCCAATCGTAGAACAGCGCGTGCCCGTGGCCATTCGCCGCCGGGTCCGGATCAAGCCCGGCGGGAAGCACAGCCGTCACCGCGGAAGGCTCCGACCAGAATTCGATGTCGAGGAAATCAGCCGAATAGTGCCAGGGAGGCGAGGGGTTGAGGGTCGACTTGCCCTTCGGTGTGAGCGGATAGTTGAAGCCTTTTAGCACCCACGTTCTCCTTTTTCGCTCGACTCTACCTTCCGACGATGCGCGCGGAAGCTAGGCCACGCCGGAAACGAGAATTCGCAAGAACGGGCAACATGACGAGCAGCAGCTTTCGGAACTCTCAAGGGGGAATTCCTCAACGCCAGAGGTTCGTCTTGGCCAGGTCGACGATCGCGTCGCCGCGGCCGCTGAGAACCGCCCTGATCATGAAGATGCCGAACCCGGTCATCTGGTCGAGGTTGATCGTCGGAGGCATGGCGAGCTCCCTCCGGTGCACGGGCACCTCGACCAGCGCGGGTCCGTCGTGCGCGAATGCCTGGGCGATCATCGGCTGAACCTGTTCCGGCCTCGCCGCGGTCAGCCCCAGGAGCCCGGCGGCCTCGGCCATCTTCGCGAAATCGGGGTTGTCGAGGTCCGTTGCGAAGTCGACGAATCCCGCCGCCTTCATTTCCAGCTCCACGAACGCCAGCGCGTCGTTCCGAAACACGACGATCTTCACGGGCAGCTTCAGCTGCCGGAGTGAGAGCAGATCGCCCATCGACATCGCGAGCCCGCCATCGCCACACAGGGCGACGACTTGACGACCCGGATGACTGGCCTGCGCCCCGATGGCCTGAGGCAGCGCGTTGGCCATGGATCCATGGTTGAAGGACCCCAGGAGTCGCCGCCGGCCGTTCATTGTCAGATAGCGGGCCGCCCATACTGTCGGGGTGCCCGTGTCGCACGTCAGAACGGCGTCGGGGGCGGCCAGCTCATCGACCACCCGGGCGACGTATTGAGGATGGCTGCGGGCCCCAGACCCGGCGGTCGCCAGCTCATCGAGACCCTTGCGGGCCTTGGCGTAGTGTTCCCGGGCCGCCTTCAGATGCCGGTCGTCCTGCTGTTGCGTGAGCTTGGGCAACAGGGCGCGGAGCGTGGTTTTCGTATCGCCGACGAGACCGAGGTCGACCTTGGTGCGCCGGCCTAGCTGCTCCCCCCGGACGTCGATCTGGACGATCGTCGCGTCCTGGGGAAAGAACTGCTGGTATGGGAAGTCGCAGCCGATCATCAGCAGGACATCGCAGGCCATCATGGCGTGGTAGCCGGACGAGAACCCGAGTAGACCCGTGAGGCCGACGTCGAACGGATTCTCGTACTCGATGAACTCCTTGCCCCGCAATGAGTGCACGACGGGCGCGCTCAGTCGGCGCGCGACCTCCATCAGCTCGGCGTGCGCGCCGGCGCACCCGGCGCCTCCGAAGATCGTGACCCGTCTTGCGCCATTGAGAAGCTTCGCGAGCTCGGCGATCTCCTCGTCTGACGGGCATACGAGTGGCGTTGGCTCGGGAAACGTCAGGCGCGGCCGCCCTCCCGCCGCATCCTGAAGGGCGACATCGCCCGGGAGGACGACGACCGACACGCCGCGGCGCGACACCGCCGTCTGCATCGCGATCTCGAGCACGCGCGGCATCTGCTCCGGATGTGACACCAGCTCGCAGTAGTGGCTGCACTGGGCGAAGAGGTGTTCCGGGTGGGTCTCCTGAAAGTATCCGCTGCCGATCTCATGGGTAGGGACCTGCGCGGCAATGGCGAGAACCGGTACGCGGTTACGGTGGCAGTCGTAGAGCCCGTTGATCAAGTGCAAGTTACCCGGGCCGCAGCTGCCGGCGCAGACTGCGAGACGCCCGGTGAGGTGCGCCTCGGCGCCCGCGGCGAAGGCCGCAGTTTCCTCGTGTCGCATGTGGACCCATCGGAGCTGGTCCTGTCGCCGGATGGAGTCGGTGATCCCGTTGAGTGAGTCTCCCGCGACGCCATAGATCCTTGAGACCTCTCGGCTGACCAGGGTTTCCACAAGCAGTTCTGCGATCGTCTTCTTCATTACGGTCTCCTTGCAGGCAGGTAGGGGATCTACCAAATCCTACGGTTCAGATGCCGAAGGCCTGGTGTTCGTCACGCCAACCGCGACGCATGAAACGCGTGGCCGGCCGCGTGCATCCCAATGACGATCGAGCCGGCGCTGGGCGCCGTAAAAAAAAGGAGGAGACTGATCGATGACACATCTCATGAAGCGCACGCTGTGGCTGTACCTTGGTTTATCCCTCGTGGTGCTCGCTGGCTACGCCAGCGCGCAGAGCTCGTCCGATGTGACGGGCACGTGGGTTGGCAGCACCGTGAGAGGGGCCGCCACGATGACGATGGTCCTGAAGCAGACCGGCAACCGCGTGACTGGAACGATCGTGGGCGCCGGAACCGATGATGGCCGCGTCGACGGCATCGTCAATGGCAACACCATCCGGCTGTGGTTCGACCAGGGCATCGATGACACGCCGTCCTTGAATATCAAGGAGAACGAGATCACGGGCATGCTGAGCGGCACGGAGATCACGTTCCGTCGCGTCGGTCGCAGCTCGTAATACGCCCGCCCGAATCGCTCTCCCCCGGCCGCCTCGACGGCAGCCGGGGGAGCTTCAAACTACTCGACCCGCTCGTATTCTGCTCGGCCGGCCCCGTAGACGAACTCCTCGGGCACCATCGTGAGCACGCTATGGCCTCGCGGTTCGGAAAGACTCGCCGTTCCGATCGTTCGCGACGAGCGGTATCGCAGCTTGCCGTCTTGAAGGTAGAACTTTCCCTCGGTCGATGCCGTATCCGCGGTCACGCCCCTAATTGGCGAGCGTGAGCCGAAGACCCTCGGTGCCGAGCTTGAGGCTCGCGCCCTGGGTCGTGCTCTGCAGCTCGATGACCACGGCTGCCATCACGAAACGACGCATGCTCTGTCTCTCTCTCCGGGTGTTTTGTGGACGCCGCTCCGCCCGGTCGGAGCATCGACCGGTGCCGACGCACCGTCGTTGTCCCCCGCTCTTTCGAGTCGGATGCAGCACGCAGCCCGCGGCACGGTGGCGATTTACAGATACTGGCCCGTGGCGACGACCGCCTCGACGTTCCGTTGCGGCGCGGTGGTCTGGCCCACCAGGGACTTGATGTAGACGATCCGCTCGCCCTTCTTGCCCGCGATCTTCGCCCAGTCGTCCGGGTTCGTCGTGTTGGGCAGGTCTTCGTTCTCCTTGAACTCCTCGCGGACGGCGGCGAGCAGATCCGCTGTGGTCAGGCCCTTCTCGCCGCCGGCGATGCAGCGCTTGAGGGCGAATTTCTTCGCGCGGCGCACCACCGACTCGATCATCGCGCCCGAGCTGAAGTCCTTGAAGTAGAGCACTTCCTTGTCCCCGCTGGCGTAGGTCACCTCGAGGAACCGGTTGTCCTCGCCGCAACGGTAGACCGCCTCCAGCGCGCTCTCGATCATCGCGTCGAGCGCCGCCTGGATGTCCCCGTGCAGCCGGATTTCCGCGGCGGCGATCGGGAGATCGCGCGTCACGTACTTGTGGAAGATGTCGCCGGCGGACGTCCGATCGGGCCGTTCGACCTTGATCTTCACGTCGAGCCGGCCGGGCCGCAGGATGGCCGGGTCGATCAGGTCGGGACGGTTCGAGGCGCCGATGACGACGACGTTGCGCAAGCCCTCCACTCCATCGACCTCGGTGAGGAACTGCGGCACGATCGTGCTCTCGACGTCGGAGGAGATGCCGCTGCCGCGCGTGCGGAACAGCGCGTCCATCTCGTCGAAGAAGATGACGACCGGGACGTCGTCGGCCGCCTTCTCCTTCGCCTTCTGGAACACCTCGCGGATCTTCCGCTCCGTCTCGCCGACGTATTTGTCGAGGAGCTCCGGGCCCTTGACGTTGAGGAAGTACCCGTTGATCTTCTGCCCGCGTTGCTTCGAGAGCTTCTCCGCCAGGCTGTGGGCCACCGCCTTGGCGATCATCGTCTTGCCGCATCCGGGCGGGCCGTAGAGGAGCACGCCCTTGGCCGGCCTGAGCTTGTGCTCCCGGTAGTACTCCGGATAGAGGTACGGCAGCTCCACCGCGTCTTCGATGGCCTGAATCTGCGCCGCCAGACCGCCGACGTCGCGATAGGCGACCTCGGGGACCTCCTCGAGCGCCAGATCTTGAACCTCCGTCCGGGGTAACCGCTCGAGCAGGTAGCCCGATTTCGGGTCCATCAGAATGTGGTCGCCAGGCTTCAAGCGTGTCGCGCGAAGCGGATCGGCGAGGATGCCGATCTTCTCGCCATCGGCGCGCAGCGTGACAAGGGCGCGCTCCTCGTCGAGTCGCTCCTTGAGCACGACGACTTCACCCTGGATCTCGTATCCGGCGACGCCCACGACGTTGAGCGCCTCGTTCAGCACCAGCTCCTGTCCCGGCCGCAGCGAGGCCGCCTCGATGGCGGCGCGAAGCCTGACCCGCATCTTGCGACCCTGTGAGAGGACGTCGACGGTGTCGTCTTCGTGAGCGGCCAGGTACACGCCGTAGCTCGACGGCGGCGCGGCGAGCCGGTCGACCTCGTCGCGTAACGCCGCGATCTCGTCGCGGGCGCCGTGGAGCGCCTGCAACAACTTTTCGTTCTGCCTGAAGGCCTGGAGGAGTTGCTGATCGGCCTCGCGTGGCTCATCGTCGTCGGCGGTGAATTCGGTTTCGACCTCGATCGTCTCCGGCCTCGCCATAGTTGGCACTCCTTCCCACCGCTCCGTCACTTCGCAGCTTTTGGATCGGTTTGTCATTGAGATGGCTTGCGAGGCGTCGACGTTACTGAGTCAGGTGCTCGGAAAGGGGGCTGGCTCGCCTGGCAGTCTCTCGCGTTTTACGCGATGCCTACTGCGCTCGCCGGCGGCTTACGCTCGTTCGGAGCGCGGGCTCAGGACGCTACGGCGCGATGCGGCTCGAAGGCCGGCGCCGAGACCAACCGACTCTCGGCGTGCGCACGACGCTGCGCTCGTTTGGCGCGCAATAAGACTGGCCGCTGATCATCGAGGCGTTCAGCCGTGGCCGTGGGCCGAGCGCGTCGAAAGTCCTCTGCAGAGACGACGCGCAACACTCGCCCCTGTGCGTCGAAAATCGTCACGGGCGCGATGGACTCGTCGGCCGAAGGAAGCCGAACAGTCTCAGACAAAGTAGTCATGAGTCATGTCTCCTATCGAGAAACCGCGCCACCGAGGCCCAGCTCCGGCTACCGCAGGCGGGACATGTATCGGTGCCGACCGCGAAACACATCTCGCAATCGAGGCACAGAGCCAGACGACCCAACGGCAGATGCAACGTGCTGCCTGCGGCCCAGCCCCTCATGGCGCCCATGCCGTTTCGACGTAGATTTCGGCCGAATGGTTACCCGCGGCGCATCCCGATGCCGCCGCTGGTGAGGATCGCTGACTGCAGGCGACCACGCGGGTGACCGGGCGCCGCTCGCCGAAATAGTCGATGCATCGATCGATGGCTCGTGGCCGATCGGCGATCAATGCGCACACATAGAGGATCGACTCCGCCAGCAGACCCGCCGTGGGCTCTCCGGCGGCGCCTGAAACCTGGTCATCATCCGTGTTCGTGTAGCGCGGTCTCGACATGCTGTTCACGGTTCTGTCTCGACGCTCTTTTGACGGTAGCGGCCGGTCGTGGGGTTGCTGAACTTTGGGATTTTGGGAATTCCCGGCAGCCTGGAGTGGCCGCACCCCACCAAAGTAGGGTAGCCGCTGCCTCCGCGGACCCACTACGGTGGCCGCGTGATGCCTGTCGCCTGGCCGTGCGCTCAACCGTGAACGCCCGTGACGACGGTCCGTGGGTAGTCGTCGCGCTCGAGGATGCGCGTGTGGGCCAGCTCCTCGAGCTCCGTGAGCTCGAGGTCCCAGCTAGGCACTGCCACGGCGAGCGTTGCGCCGAGCAGCGCGGCCGGCACGATCAGCAAAGCGCTCGGCGCCTTCACACTTTAAACCTGTCAAGTGAGGTCATCGTCGCTCTCTCTCGTTCTTGAGAGGGCGATAACGCGAAGGCAGTTGCACGGAGCCTTACGGTGCGAGCGGCTCTATCGATGTGGCAAGGACGCGGCTTTGCTCAGACACGATGCTTCCGATCACCACGACACGGTCGTTGCTCCGCAAACGCTGATACTGATCTTGAGGTACGTGCGCGAGATCGACGCTGATGCTCTGGTCGTCGTCGGTCGCGACCGTCACCGTCTCTCCCGCAATCCACAGCACGCGCCCCTCAAACCGGACGGGGATATCGCCATCAGCGCCTTCGGCAAGGGAGAGCACGCCCAGTGTCGCGAGCGCGATGAGCGCTGCCACTCCCAGTGAGCCGAGGATTTGATTTGGGCGCATCACAACTCCGGCGTTCCCTGTCACTTATGACGAGCGTGGCCGGGGCCAGGTTGTGGCGACCCTGGTCCTAACCTTAACGAGCCCGCAGACTCAGGAGACCGACCAGCAGTTCGTTCTCCTCCTCCGCGAGCTGCTCCACGGAGCGGCTGCTCGCTTCGCGCATCACGCCGTCGACGATCGTCCGCTTGAGATCGGGCGTGATGTCCGGGGTTCCCAGGGCCTTCATCATCCCGGCCAGTGGTTCCATCAGATGCTCCATGAAGTGCTGGATGCCTCCCGGCCCGCCGCCGAGGTGCCACTGCAGACTTGGCCCCATGACGCCCCATCGCAGCCCGGGGCCGTAGCTCACCGCGACGTCCGCGTCCTCCACGCTCAGCACGTCCTGCTGAATCAGGTACATGACCTCGCGATAGAGCGCGGCCTGGAGGCGGTTGGCGACGTGACCGGGCAGCTCCTTCCGGAGGTACACGGGCTTCTTGCCGATCGACGCATAGAACTGCATCGCCCGCTGGACGGCGGCCGGGTCCGTCTTCACGCCCCCGACCACTTCCACCAGCGGAATGACGTGCGGCGGATTGAACGGATGTCCCACCAGGCAGCGCTCGGGGTGCGCGCACTTCGACTGCATGACGCTGGGCGTGATGCCGGACGAGCTCGACGCGATGATCGAGTCCGGCGGAGTCGCATCGTCCATGTCGGCGAACAGCGTCATCTTGAAATCCGGCCGCTCGGGGCCGTTTTCCTGAACGAAGTCCGCCGCCGAAAGCGCCTTCTTCATGTCGGTCGTGAAGGCCAGCCGATTCCGGGACGCGCCGGCGGACAGGCCGATGCTCGTCAGCACCTTCCAGGCCTCGTCGACGTACTTGCGGAGGTGCGCCTCCGCATTCGGCGCCGGGTCGGTGGCGACCACGTTGAACCCGTGCGCCAGATAGAGTGCGGCCCAGCTTGCGCCGATGACTCCGGTGCCGACGATCGCGATGGTGTGAATGGGCTTGTCGTAGGCCATGATCACTTCTCCCTTGCGGCGATTTCGGCGTAGGTGACGCCGGTGAGGTTGCCCTTTGCGAAGAGGAACATCTGCTTGTCGGAGCCATCGAGCCTGGCGGAGTAGACGGAGCCGCCGAAGTCGGTCACGAACATCCGGTCGTGCGGAACGTCCAGCGCGAGGCCGATGCCCTCCATCAAATGCGCCATCACGATCTCCGGCGCGCCGTGATTGGCCCCGTCGATGGGTACGCGATTCACGGTGTTGCCGCGAGGCGGGTCGCCGCGATCGGTCCAGT
>Ga0209160_1001604_pt1 | contig 19046 bp, 17 predicted proteins | sample GraSoiAngelo_153_FD_186167 | JGI IMG/M metagenome (GOLD analysis project Ga0209160, IMG submission 186167) | Grasslands soil microbial communities from the Angelo Coastal Reserve, California, USA - 14_1009_12_40cm (SPAdes) (version 2) | ecosystem: Environmental > Terrestrial > Soil > Grasslands ... | reverse complement strand
ACGTAGTTCGTCGTGCGACCTGTCACCGACGCCACGAGCATCCCACCGAGCGCCTTGCCGATCTGATAAGCGTCGGCGTCGTCCAGAAGCGTGATCCTCTGCCCGCGGATCTGATCGCTGCCCGGTATCACGGACTTGGCGAAAACGTGAACCAGGCGCGACAGGTCGGTTTCGGATGGGAGCCCGTTGAATTGAAGCCCGGCGGCGCGGAGAGCGTTCCGCACGCCTTCGGCATCGATGAAATCCTTGGTGACGGCATGGCCGATCCGCAGCGGGCTCCGCGACGCGGTCGAGTTCCCGAAAACGACGACCTCGCCATGGCGCTTCTCTCCGCCCGATGAGGTCATCGCCACCTCCGAGTACAGGTCCCAGTTGCGGCGCACGATGGCGTCCGACAGAGACGCCTCCGGGACCTCGCCGAGAGCCATCGCGACTCCAAGCGCCGCGGCGTCGTTTGCGTACACGCCCGCGCCCTCGGGTCCGAACGTGAGGTCATGCGACACCACCGTCTTGCCGCGGGACTCCGCGTCTTTGATGCTCGCGGTCGTCAGCCCCGGCACCTTGACCATCACGAGGTGGACGTCCTTGGGATCGGTCAGGCCGGCGTCCGCCATCGCTCGGTGCGTGGCTTCGGCAACCTTGCGAATCTGACCCATGCGGCCGACTTCCTCGGGCGGCATCGGTTCGGAGCCGGCCCTGCCGACGACGAGCCGCTTGTCCTGGCTCTTCTCATCCGGCACTTCGACCCATTCACGCGTCACTGCCGCGATGTGCGGCGTGATCACGCCAGGGCATCCGCCCGAGAGCACGAAGATCACCTCTTTGGCCACGTCGCCGGCGGGAATGCCAAGAAACCTGCCCGTCCACTCGCGCAGCACCACGTCGGCCCACACGCGGCCCCAGTCATCGTGAAAGCCCGTCCCTTCGGTCTTTCCCACCAGGGCGACCAGCGTGTCGGGCTTGATCTTTCCCTCGTCCGCCAGCTTCTGCAGCCCGGTCGTGTCAGCCGGCGTGGCCATGGGCCGGACGAACAGTTCCACACGCTGAGCCTTCATCCGATCACCTCATTCAAGACCTGGCGGGCGCTGAAACCCGAAACCGGGCATCTTCTCGAGCTCTTCAGCGAAATCGAGCAGCTCATATTCCTGCGCAAAGCGTCCCACGAGCTGGACGCCCACCGGCAGGCCGTCGTGGAGGCCGGCCGGGATCGAGATCGCCGGTGAACGCGAAAATGTGACCGGCAGAACGAACTGCGTGTAGCGCGCCCATTCGTCGCCGAGGAAGGCGGGCACGCGCTCGATGGGCATCGGAAGCATCCCAAGAGTGGGCGTGAGCAGAAAGTCGTATCGCGTCTGCAGCGGCACGCCGACCGAGCGATTGGCGGCGTCGGTCGCCGATTCGAACGCTCGAAAGTAATCCATCGCCGTGAGCCCGCGGCCCTGCTCCGCGAGCTGCCGTATCCCTGGTCCGAAAGTCGAAAGGTCGGCAGGGAAGCTGGCCATGCTCGCGCGCCGGACCACTCCATAGCCCTCGGCGACAGGCTGCGGGTTCCATGGAATCGTCTCGACCTCGTGGCCCGCCGACTCGAGCGCGGCGGCAGCTCGCCGGCACGCGTCGCGGCAGGCATCGTCGACGCCGAAAGGGCCGGAATCCGCCATCCCGATCAGGCGGCGCTTGGAGTCGAACCTCCCGTTCGGGCTCGTCGCGGTCATCACCGAGAAGAGAAGCCTTGCGTCCGCGACCGATCGCGTCATCGGGCCGCGGGACTGCAAGACCGTCGCGTCGACCTCCTCGATCGGCACGCGCTCGGGCGTCGGGCGCAGGCCGACGACCCCGCAGCACGACGCGGGAATGCGTATCGACCCGCCGGTGTCGCCGCCCAGCGCCACGGTCGCCATGCCCGCCGCCACCGCCGCACCGCTCCCGCCGCTCGAGCCTCCAGGAGTGAAGCCCTGACGCCATGGGTTTTGCGTCGACCCGAACAGCGCGTTGGCGGTGCCGATGGAGGCCGCGAGCTCGGGGAGGTTGGTCTTGCCGAGGATCGCCATCCCGGCCGACCGAGCACGCGCCACCGCGACGGCGTCGTCTGTCGCGATGCGGTCCCGCCACGAAGAGGTTCCGTACGTGTACGGCATGCCGGCCACCGGCTGGCTGTCTTTGACCGCAAGGGTCACACCCGCGTACGGCCCGGGTGACGACCGAGCTTCACGATCCACGTGGATGTAGGCGTGGATGCGGGGGTCGAGCCGCTCGATCGCGGCCAGATGTGCGCGCACCACCGCCCGCGGCTCGAGCTCGCCCGCGCCAACCAGGCGGGCTATGTCAGTGGCGGAGAACCAGCGAGCGTCGTCATCTGCCATCGGTAAGCGCATTGTCGGTTGACTCCGAGAATTCAACGGCTGTAGAATTCAACCGACGTTGAATTAGAAGAGGGAGTGCCATGAACATCCAAAGAAGACTCGAGCCGTTTCTGCCCCCTTTGGTCGTCGGCCTGCTCATCGTGATCGTGCTCATCGGCCTCATTGGAACCGCGATCAAGAACCCGCAACCTCACGACATTCCAGTCGGGTTGGTGGGCCCCGCTCCCGCCGTGCAGCAGATCTCATCGTCGTTTGCCACAGCTGCGCCGGGCGCTTTTGACTTCACGACGTTTGCTTCGGAGAACGACGCACGCGCTGCGCTCGACACGCGGACGGTCGACGGGGTCCTCATCCTCGGGAGCGCGAGTCCGCACCTGATAATCGCCGGCGCTGCGGGGGATGGCGTGACGGGGGTCATCACAGCTGCCTTTACGAACGTCTTCAAAGCACAGGGCGCGACACTGACCGTCGAGACCGTTCACCCCTTTGCAAGCGGTGACGCTCACGGCCTGATCCTGTTCTTTGTCGTCGTCGCGACACTCATCAGCACTCTGGCGTCGCAAGCGGTGCTGTTCGCCACCGGTAGGAATTTGCGAATCGGCGCGAAGCTCAGCCTCATCTTTGTTTATGGCGCGCTGGTCGGGATGACAGCCATGGGGATGGCCGCCTGGATCGCGGGCGGCTACGGCGACGGATTCTGGGCTGCTGCCGGCCTGGATGCGCTGGCCTCGATCGCGATTGGCGCGGTGGTCGCCGGTCTGGTTCGGCTCCTTGGAACGCCAGGCATCGGGCTGGCGGCGCTGCTGATGCTGCTCAGCCTCGTCTCGTCAGGTGGACCCGTGGGCAGCCAGCTGCTGCCCGACTTCTACCGGGCGCTGGCGCCCTGGACGACCGCGGGCCAGCTGTACGGCGCTCTGCGGGATGCGCTCTTCTTCGACGGCGCGGCGCTGGCCACACCCATCGCGGTCTTGGGCGGGTGGCTGGTTGTCGGGCTGTTGCTCATGGTCATCGGCGAGCTCGCCACTAGCAGCCGGAAGGCCGCGGTGCCGGCCTGATTGGCGCGAACCGGTAGGCGTCCTGGCGCCGGCGCCACGAGGGAACGAATCCTCGCGGCCGCGCGTCACGACTTCAGCAAGTCAGGCTTCGACGGCACCACGATCCGAGCCATCGCGGCCCAGGCCAAGGTCGACCCGGCCCTGGTCCTGCACTACTTCGAATCGAAGGACGGCGTTTTCCGGGCCGCAATCACGTTTCCGGTCGACCCGGCGGAGTTCATTCCGGGTTTGGTCGCCCCAGGCGTCGACGGGCTTGGAGACCGGCTCGTGCGTTTCTTCGTCGACACCTGGGACTCTCCCGCCGGGAGCGCGATGCTCGGCGTGATCCGTTCCGTGGTCGGTAACGAAGACGCCGCGGCGCTCATGCGCGAGTTCATCACGCGCGAGGTTCTGGGACGCCTGGCGAAGGCGGTCGACCTTGATCAGCCCGAGCTGCGGGCAAGCCTCGCCGGCGCCCAGCTGATCGGGATGGCGATGCTGCGTTATGTCGTCAAGGTGGAACCGATCGCGTCGGCGGACGCCGATCAGATCGTGGCGTGGCTGGGTCCTACGCTTCAGCGCTACTTCACGGACCCAAGCGTCACCAAAACAAGACCGGCGAGGCGATCACGCCGGAGGCGGTAGCGGCTTCTGAGTGAAGTTGAAGCAGTCCGCCATCCCATCGTCGGCGGCGGTGCGCGCGTTCAGGGATGGCAGTCCGAACGCTTTCTCGCAAAACCGAAGCAGGCTGACATGCGAATGCTGGGCGTGCGAGATGAAGCCGGCCTTCGCATAAGGACTCAACACCAGGCACGGCACCCGGCCGCCGTATCGAAACTGGGTCCCGTCCGTCCACTTCTCGACCTCCGGTGGATTGACGTGGTCGTACCAGCCGCCCCAGTCGTCCCACGTGACGAAGATCGCCAGCTTTGGCCACAGCCCGCCCCCAACGAGCGCGGCGACCTGGGCGACGGTCCACGCCATCCCTTTCGTCACATTGCCGCCGCCCGCTGCGCGCTGGACAGGAGTGTCGGCGGGGTGCTCTGAGAGCGCGTCGTCGGCGTAGACCCACGACACCGTGGGCAGCTTTCCGGCAGCTGCATCGACCGCAAATTGGTCCGGCGTCTTCTTGTTCTTGCCGTTCGTGTACTTGATGTAGTCGAAGGCGTAGCCGCCGTAGTTCGCCCAGCTCAACCCTGCCTTGTCCAGCTGAGCGGGCAGTGACGGCAAATCGAACAAGGGCGTCGGGTGTGGGTTCTCGATGATGGGCGAGTCCGCGGCGATCACCATCAGGTGATTGGGACTCGAAGGTCCCGCGACGTCGGTGAAGTACGAGTCGCACAGTGTGAAAGACCGCGCCCACGCCCAGTACTTGGGGATGTCGGCCTCGAAGAACTCCACGCGCGGCGCGGTCTTGGCTCGCGTCAGCCACGCGGGATGGCGGTGATCAGGATCCCTCCGCGGAGGGTTCGGGCTGCGGGGCATGGCCATTCCGTTGGCGCCAGGAAACTGGCCGAAGTAGTTGTCGAACCCGTGATTCTCTTTGAAGACGATGACCACGTGCTCGATTGGCGTTGATACGGCCATTCAGATGCAGGTGCCCTGCTGGTTCGACCATTCCAGCTGAACAGTCCAGTTACCCAGCTTTCTTGTCTGCCACGAGCAGATGTCGCCGATCTCCCCATTGGTGTCGTCATACCAACCCTGGCCCGGCACGGGATCGGTGACCGCTTCACAGAGCTCGTGCGAGCTGGTCGACGTGAGTGCATCGAGCAGGTGCAGGCCTCCGACGCAGCCGGCACAGTCCGGATACGGCATGACCGCGTAGTAGATGGAGCCGCCGATGCTGTCGTGGTAGCCGCAGAAGGCCGAGCACGACAGCTGGCCGCCCAGGTCGACTGTGACGCCGGGTGGCAGGTAAACGTAATACAGCGAGTTGGCGCTCGACGTCGGCAGCTTGGTGTTCGCGATCTCGGTCTGGATCAGGTTCTGGATGTCTGCATCGGTCACCGTGCTGCCAGGCTGCGTGTCGGTGAGGATCTCGGTGCCGGCGAGGGATCCATGGCCGATCTGTGTATCGGGCACCGAGTACTCGCCGAGCTGGTCAATCAGCGGACTGTCCAGGATGTACAGGAAGAAATCGTTGATCTGGGTCAGGAGGGGAGCCTCGTCCGCCAGCCACTCGGCGCCCCAGAATGCGGTGACCACCTCCACCGCGCCGAGCAGGGGGCCTCCGCGGTATGTGAGCTGAGCCTGGGTTACGAGTGCGGCCGCCGGCCCGGGATGCAACGGAACGATTCGAATGGGTTGAGCAATCATCAACTCATCCTCCGCCTCTTGACCCGCGTGCTGCAATCGACTCCATCAAGGACGACCGCTGCACGAGCGAGCGGCGATAGCCGAGCGCCCGCAGCATTCCGATCTGCTGGAACCGAGGCCTGGAAAGATGAGCAGCCCGACCTCGGGGTCGGAGGGGCGGTGCTCTCCAAGGTTTCTGGTTGGAGACGGTAGACCAGAGCTGTGCCAAAAGGTCTCCGCGAACTCTAGACTCGGTGCGAGTTGAAAGCGAATCCCGAGGTCGAGCGGTGGTTCGCGGCCAAGAAGCTGCCCAACGAGACGGCCATGCGCCGGGTGCGGGAGATCCTTCTCTCCGCAGACCCACGGATGAAGGACTACATCAAGTACGGGAGCTTGCTGCTCGGCTACGAAGGAGACCTGGTGAGCTTCGTGCAGGTGACGAAGAAGAACATCAACTTGATGTTCAACAACGGGGCTAAGATCCCCGGCAAATTTCCACACCTCGAGGGCAGCGGTCCCAACGCGCGCTTCATACGTTTCGCTGACATTGCGGAGGTGAACGCACGCGCCGCGGAGCTGACACGAATCGCGAAGGCCTGGTGCCTCCTCAAGACCCCGCGCTAGCTCCGCTAGCTGCTTCCTTTTCGTAGTCCTGAAAAAGCAGCCGCCACCCGTGCCGCCACCCGGGCGTTGTTGACGACGAGGTCGACGTTCAAGTCGAGGGATTTGCCGTTCGACAGCTCGGCGACCCGGGCCAGCAGGCGCGGTGTCAGATCGGGTCCGCTGACGTCCGCGAGCTCGCGAACGGCGCGCTGCACGAGCTCCTCCGCGCCTTCGAGCTCGGCAGGCGGCGGTACGGCGATCACGACGCCGCGGGTGCCGGTCGCCCACGATGCCTGCAGCACGCGGGCAACGTCGACTGGCTTGTCGACTCGCGCGCTGACCGGGCAGCCGCTGTGCGCGGAGTAGAAGGCGGGAAATTCGTCGGTGCCGTAGCCGAGCACCGGGACGCCGAAGCTTTCCAGCCGCTCGAGCGTCAGCGGCAGGTCGAGGATGATCTTGGCGCCGGCGCAGAAGACCGCCGTCGGCGTCCGGCTCAGCTCCATCAGGTCCGCGGACACGTCCTCCGGGTGGCCGCGATGCACCCCTCCGATTCCGCCCGTGGCGAAGAATCGGACGCCCGCCATCGTCGCGGCCCGCATGGTCGCCGCCACGGTGGTCGCCCCCGCCTGTCGCAGAGCGATCGCCCAGCCCAGGTCGCGTGAGCTCACCTTGACCGCGCCGGCGGCAATGCGTTCCAGCTCGGCATCGGTGAGGCCGACGTGCAGGCGGCCGCCGAGCACGGCCACGCTCGCGGGGACCGCGCCTTCCTGGCGGATCGCGGCTTCGCTTTCGCGCGCCGCGCGCAGGTTGTGCGGATGCGGAAGGCCCTGGCCGACGATGGACGTCTCGAGCGCCACCACAGGGTGACCGTGCGCGAGCGCGTCGGCGACCTCGTTCGAAACGCGGAGCAGGTCGCTCATTTGGGTCGCGCACCCACTTTTGCAGCGGCGTGCGAAGCCATCTCCACGGCTTTGCGCGCCGCATTGATGTGCGGGGCGCCGTTGAGATAGGAGACGCAGAAGGACGCGGCGAAAGCGTCGCCGGCTCCTGTGGGGTCGATGCCTTTCGTGCGCGGCGCGGGGACGACGTCGCCGAACACGCTGCAGCCCGCAGCGCCCAGCTTGATGATCGGCACCTTCGCCAGGCGCTCGAGGTCTTCCATCGGAACGCCGAGCGCTTCGGCCTCTGGCTGGGTCGCAAACAGCAGGTCCGGCCGCAGGCGCGACAGCTCCCCGGCCATGCGGGCCCCGCCGTATTCCTTCAGGCCGGCGGCTGACGAGAGGTCGATGGAGAGGACTCCGCCCTCACGCCGGACCAGCTCGATGGCGGCTCTGGCGGCCGAGGCGATGGGCTCCACGAACAAGGAATATGCGGGCACGTGGATGAGGCGCACGTCCTGAAACCATTCTTCGCGCAAGTCCTCCGCGCGGAGGCCGGTGCTCGCCCCCCGCTGGGTGGCCATGGTGCGCTTGCCTCCGGGATCGACGAGGACCGCGATCACCCCGGTGGGCTCGGGTGCATATACCGGCCGCACCTCCACGCCGATCGCCCGGAGCTCCGCCACAAGGCGGTGGCCGTTGTCGTCATCGCCCACCCTGGTGATCAATCGCGCCGGCTCACCCAACGATGCGGTCCAGGCGCAGAAGTTGGCGGCCTGGCCGCCGCCGCCGATCCGGATGCGGGATGGATTGTCGTCGTCGACGCGTAGGGGCCCCTCCGGCACGATCGTGACGTCGACGACCAGGTCGCCGATCGAAAGCATCATCTGGCCACGAGAATAGAGTGGTGAGGATCCAGGATGCCTAAAGAGATTCGGCGTGAAGAGGTTCGCAAGCTGGTCGCGGCCGGTGCACAGCTGGTCGAGGTGCTGCCCAGCCCCGAGTACGAAGAGGACCATCTCCCCGGGGCGATCCACGTGCCTTTGAGGAAAATCGACTCAGACGCGCGCACCGTTCTGGACGGCGGCAGGCCCGTGATCGTGTACTGCTGGGATACGGCTTGAGACATGTCGCCCAGGGCCGCGTGGCGGCTCGAGAGCCTCGGGTTCAGCGAGGTTTACGACTATGTCGACGGCAAGAACGACTGGATGTCGGCCGGCCTGCCCACCGAAGGCACCAATGCGCAGCATCCACGCGCGGGCGATGTTGCGCGAAAGGACGTGCCCACCTGCGCCTTGACCGAGAAGCTTGGGGATGTAAAGGCGCGGGTTCGCGCGCAAGGATGGGATGCGGTCGTGGTGGTCAACGCCTCGCGAGTGGTGTTCGGCTTGCTCCGCGCCAAGGAGCTGGAGAAAGATCCCGAGCTTCTGATCGAGCAGGCAATGCGGCCGGGGCCCAGCACCTTCAGGACGTTCGTCGCACTCCACGAGATGCTCCACAAGATGGTCGATCACAAGCTCGAGAGCTCAGTGATAAGCACTTCTGACGGGAGGCTCGTCGGCCTGCTTCTGCAGGAGGACGTAGCGGCCGCGCTGGAGAAGGACAAATGACCGATACCGCCGCCAAAGAAAAGTGCAAGGGCTGCAACCGGGAGATCGATGTTTGCGCTTTCTGCCAGGAGCCTGGGTGCCCGGCCGCCATCTGCTACAGCTGCCAGAACATCGAGCTCAAGCAAACCCTGCCGCACCCGCATACGCACGGGGGCTAACGGTTAGCTCGGCTCCAGGATCCTTATCGCGACGTCGATGTTGCCGCGTACGGCGTTCGTGTAAGGGCATCGCTTGTCCGCTCCCGCGACCAGCTCCTCCGCGACCGCCCGGTCGTGGATCGAAGGCAGCCTGACGTCGAGCTCGGCGGTGAGGCCGAAGCGGTTCTCGATCGGTCCGATCCCGATCCTCGCGGTGACGATCGAGTCGTCGACCCCCGAGATGTTCTTGCGCCGGGCGATGCTCATCATCGCGTTCTGAAAACAGGCGGCAAACCCGGTGGCGAAGAGCTGCTCGGGGTTGGTGCCTGGACCTCCATCGCCGCCCATCTCGGTGGGGGAAGAGAAGTCGACGTCGACGCGGCCGTCGCTGGTGCGCCCGTGGCCCTTGCGTCCACCGGTCGCCGTGGCCTCTGCCGTGTACAGGACGCGAACGGATTGACTCGGCGTGGTGCTCATAAACGAAGGATAGGATCAGCCGAATGGTGATGACAGTGCAGGCTGTCCCTGAGACGGCGCCGGCGGTTCTGGAGATCGGCCTTCTGCTCCTGCTTGCGGTGGCGGCAGGCTGGCTGGCGCGCCGGATCGGCCTTCCCGCGGTGCTCGGGTACCTCGTGGTCGGCCTCATCGTTTCGCCGTTCACGCCTGGTTATGTGGCGGATCGCCGCCAGCTCCAGGTGCTTGCTGATGTTGGGGTGGTGCTGCTCCTTTTCGAGGTCGGCATCGAGATCGATCCGGTGCGGCTGATACGCAATCGGAGCGCCGTGTTGTGGACAGCCCCTGTGCAGGTCTTCTTGACCACGCTGGTCGTGGGCGGGACAGCGCTCGCGCTCGGGCTGGCCTTCAGCGGCGCGGTGCTGGTCGGCCTGTCGGTCGCGATGTCGTCGAGCGTCGTCGTCGTCAACATCACTCGGAGCAGGCGCCGCACCACGAATCAGGGGACCGATGAAGCGCTGCTCAGCTGGAGCGTGATGCAGGACATGATCGGGGTTGCTCTCGCGCTGCTGGTGATCGCCATTTTCGGCCTCGGCTCCCGGCCGCCGCTCGAGGCAGCCGGCGGTATCGTCGGCTACTTACTCGTGGTCGTCGCCGCCGCGTGGGTGCTGCCAAGGCTGCTCCATGCCATCAATGCCGAGCACGATTTGTTTCTGATGCTGTCGGTCGGCAGCGGCCTGGCGCTGGCGGGACTTGGCGCAAGGTACTTCGACGTCCCGCTCGCGCTGGCGGCTTTTGTGTCGGGCCTCGCGATCGGCGAGAGCCCCGCCGCGGCCGAAGCGCGGCAGCGCATCCTGCCCTTTCGAGACCTGTTCGCGGTGCTGTTCTTCGTGCTCCTGGGCAGCCTCATCGATCCTGGAGCGCTCCCCCGCGCACTGCCCTGGATCGGTTTTCTCGTCGGAGCCGTCGTCGTCGCCAAAGCGCTTCCCGCCGCCGGCCTGAGCCGGCTTGCCCGCCTGCCCGACGTCCGCCACTGGCAGCTGGGCATCGGCCTCGGCCAGGTGGGGGAGTTCAGCTTCGTTCTCGCGGGCATCCTCCTCGCCCGGGGACTGATCTCTTCAGCGCTGTTCACAGCCATGCTGACGACGGTCGTGCTGACCATCGCGGCATCCGCCGTTATGGTTCGGATGGGAAAGCGCCCGGCCGCCGTGGCCGCCTAATCCGGCCCGCGCGGAAGGCGTTCGAATCCAGTCTGCGGCGGAATCGTGAGCATCCGCGCGTCATCGGTGCGCACGATCTGCCAGCCGCCCTCGTGCACCATCCAGTGATGCCGGTAGCAGAGAAGGGTGAGGTTCGGAAGGTCGCCGGGGCCGTTATGGATCCAGTGCACAAGGTGGTGGCCTTCGGTCATGCTCACCGGCCGGTCGCATCCAGGCCAGGTGCAGCCACCGTCGCGGACTTTGAGCGCTTTGCGTTGGGGTCCGGAGATCGTCCGCTTGGCGCGCCCGACGTCGATAACCGTTGAGTCGGAGCCTAGGATGATGCGCGTCACTGCACAGTCGCACGCGATTCTCTCAACGGCCTTGGCCGAGATCGGCAGTGAGAGCTCCATGTTCGCCCCGGGGACGCCAGGCAAGCCGAGCAGAGTCTCCAGCGAGGCTGTGACCTGCAGATGCGCACGCTGCGGCACCAGGCCGTTGTCGAGCGCACGCATAGAGAGGTCGACCAGAGCGTCAGCCATGCGCGTGTCGCGAGTCCGGTCATCGCCTTTGCCCGCGCGCTTGGCCAAAGGCTCGAGCGCAGACCGCACGGCGGCACCGCCGACCTTGTCGAGGTAGCCGTTGAAGTAGACCGTACCTTCGTCGCCGTCGGAGATTTTGAGGCTGCGCGCCTCCACGTTCTGGGCTTCTTCAGCGGCACAACCCTTGGGGTCGGCCGCGTGGCGAGCGTGGTAGCAGTCGTCATGAAAGCGAGCGATGGTGTGCTTGCGAGCTTGCCTCAGCAGCCCGGTTTGATCAAGACGCTCGCCCACAGCGGCTGATGTGCGGGCGATCAGGGCGAAATGGGCGAAGCCAATCTCGCCATTTGCCATCGCTGACGAGCTCTGGTCCAGACTCGCCAACTGTTCGCCGACGCAAATGCGATCACCGGCAGCTCCGCCACTCATGTGGCAATTGGCCTTGATCCACGAGATCGGGCTATCAAAGCCCTGCCAGTCGTACTCATCGGTCTGCGCGAACGCGGCGGCGAGGACCGAGAACTCGAGCTCGTCCTGGTTGATCTTCTGACGCCGGCGGATCAGCTCAGTAGCGATCTCCTCGCCGGCTCTAGGTGCACTACCCCCCACCCCACTCTCCATGATGAGATTGTACGAACAGATGTTTGGAGAGTCAAGAAAACGTTGGTGTTAATTTCGCGGGGCCCAAACTCCCGCGTGCGTACCGCCTGCGGACCCGCGCCTACACCCTTTTCCCAGTCTTCTCGTCGTCTGTTACGTGCCGATCTCGACCCTTACGCCATGCGGCACCACGCCGACCTTGACGCGCCCGCTGTCGACCGAGAAGTCCAGCCGATGCCCACCGAATTGCAGGCCGTTGACTTCGATGCGCTTCCACAACCCGGTTTCCACCGGCGCGATTTTCAGCACGCCGCGCATCGCGTCGGCCTCGAGCCCCAGCAGCGAATGGATCATCTGGAACGCGGATGCGGCGCCCCAGTTCTGCGGGCGGCAGCTGGCTTCGTAGTCTTCCGGAAGCCTTCCAGGCACCCGGTCGGCGCCTGAGAAAAGCTCTGGCAGCCGGCGATCCGAGTACGCCATGCCTGATTCCAAAATGGCCCGCGCCACCATCTCGGCTTCGGCGGGAAAGCCCGACGTGCGCAGCCCTGCGGCGGCGATGGCGCTGTCGTGCGGCCACACCGACCCGTTGTGATAGCTGCGCGGGTCGTAGTTGATCGCACGCGTGGACAGTGTGCGGATCCCCCAACCGGAGAACAGCTCCGGCGAGACCAGCCGCTCCGCGACGGCGCGAGCGCGCGCGGGCGGCAGGATCCTGGTCCACAGGCAGTGGCCTGGGTTGGACGTGATCGCTTCCACTCGTCGCTTGCGCCCATCGAGCGCCTGGGCGACAAAACTCTCGCGGGGCATCCAGAAGTCGCGGCCGAAGCGGTCCTTCAGGTCGGCGGCTCGTGAAGCGAGCTCCGGACGTTTGCGCGCCATCCCTAACAGCGCGCGATACAGATATCCCTGCACCTCGCACAGCGCGGCCGGGCGAAGCACGTCCGTGCCATCCACGTTCGTCAGCGAGTCGTTCGAATCTTTCCAGCCCTCGTTGCGCGCTTCCACACCGATGCCGTATTCGAGGTAGCCGTCGCCGTCCTTGTCGCCATACGACCCGCACCACGCGAGCGCCGCCTCCGCGGCGGGCCATAGCTCATCGAACAAGGCCGTATCGCCCGTCCAGTCGAGCGTCTCGGCGAGGACGGAGAGAAAGAGCGGGGTCGCATCAACGGTCCCGTAGAGGATGTGAGGCCACAGCCCGCGCTCCACGACCTCGCCGTCGCGGACCTCGTGCAGGATCTTGCCCGGCTCCTCTTCGGTCCTCGGGTCGACCCGCCGGCCCTGGTGCTGCGCCAGGAACCGCAGCGCGCCCCGCGCCACGTCCGGGTTCATCGGCAGCGTGAAGGACGACGTGAACAGCGCGTCGCGGCCAAATGGCACCGCGAACCATGGCATGCCGCCGGTCGGGTAGATGCCCGTCGGGTAGGTGTCGAGCAGCATGCGCATGTCGTCGCGGCTCTGCCCCAATAGTTCGTTGAGCAGCGTGTTGTCGGTCTCGAAAGTCGCGCAGTCCGCGGCCCAGGACCGATACGAATCGCGAACACGGCCGAGGCCCGCGTCGAAGTCGGAGTGCTTTGCGCTACCCTCCACCGGCGCATCAACGAGGAAGCTGAGGGACTCGCCCGGGCCCAGGTCGATCGGCTGCCCATCCCCTTCGAGGACCCGGACCCCTTCGAGGACCCGGACGGCCTGATCTCGCCGGGGGCCGCCTGGATAGACCCTGATCTCAACCGCCTGGCCTGGTGAGGCCGGAGACATGCGAACGATGCCGCGGACAGCGAGCATCGCCGCCTGGTCGACGCCAAAGTCGAAAGCAATGGTGTTGTGCACCGCGGACGAGGAACCGTTCGTGATCGTGATGCGCTCGTGCAAGCCCTCGTCGACATAGCGCTCCCGCGTGATGCGCAGATCGCCGGTCGCTACCTCGAACTGGAGCGAACCCGGCGAGCCCTTCAGATCGACAGCCTCTGGTTCGCGTCCATCGACCAGGAGGTGGAACTCCGAAACCACACGAGTATCGCCGTGCCAGAGCCCGTGGCCGTCTGGGCTCGCGGCGGTCATCTCGCCGTTCGGAGCCGAAACCGCGAACCAGCGGTTGTTCTTGAGGACGGCGCGCTTCGCGGCCAGCAGGTTGGTCAGGACGTGCGCGCCTGGAGCGGCGAAGTCTGCGCGGCGGCGTCGAAGGCCGGCCTCGAGCCGACTGAATAGCCGGTCCACTGGCCGCGGGCGAGGAGGTCGACCGCCATCGCTTCGAGGTCGCGCACGCGCTGGTTGGCGCGGATCGCCTCGCGGATCGAGAGGATGCCTACCGCCGGGTGTCGCTTCTCGATCACATGACGAAGCATGTTGAGGTGCGCGCTGTCGGGCACGCCCGGCTCGCGAATCCGGCGGACCGCGGCGCGCACCGTCGCCTGCGTGCCATCGATGGCCTCGCCTCGCCCGAAGTCGAACTTGTAGCTAGGGCTGCGGCCGCCGGCGCGGCGCTCGCCGCTGAGCTTGATCCACTTGGCGTTCTCCGCGCCCTTGCCGACGTCGATGACCAATCGCACCGAGCGACCGTGCGACGGAAAGGTGCCGTTCATGCGTGCGTAGCTCTCGCGCTGTCCTTGCAATCCCTCGTGCCTCCCGACCAGGAGCGGCGACTCGGCGTCGAGATGGATGTGGTCGATGGGCGTGAGCAGCGAGATGATCGCGAAGGCGTGCGGAATGAGGTCGGCGATGACGCCGATGTCCGCCGCAGCGCCGGTGAGCGGCTGCTCCTCCAGGATCTCGATGCGGATCTCTTCCACGCTTTCGAGGAAGTCACGCAGCGTCCGCTCCTCGGTAAGGAGGAGCTGCAGCAACCGGACCTCGAGCTTGAAGTAGTAATGGTCGGCGGCGACGATCTCGACGCCGCCCGGCGCGGAGTCGAGGAACTCGCGGTATGCCTCCGGCGGCGCGCCCAGCGGCTTCTCGATGAGGATGACGTCGCTGAGGTCGTAATAGAGGGCGACGGTCGGCAGGTGCGTGGCGGCCGGCGTGGCGACGTACGTGATGACGTACGAGCTGGACTCGAGCTCGCGCTCGAGCTGGTCGCGCGCCGGCGAAGCGGGGCTGTCCCAGTAAAACGCATCACCGTGGCCGCGCACCTCCTCGTCCTTGCCGGCGATGCGCTCGCGGGCTCCGGCCGAGTCCTGCTCGACGACATGGGTGCGGAAATTGAAGAACTGCTTCAGCGTGAGCAGGTGCTGGTACGCCTTCTGTCCCCACTGGCCGAAGCCGATGAGCACGAAGTCTTTCTGAAGATGTCGTTCCTCCTCGGCGAGCGCATGGAGCCGCGCGTTCTTGATGGCGACCGCGGCCTGCAGCGCAAGGCCCTGTGCGAGCTGGATCTCCTCGGTCGTGAAGGCGCGCTCCCGGTCGCGTTCCGCGAGCACCGCGGCGCCGATCGACTGGCCGTCCGCCAGCAGGGGCAGTGCCAGCAGCGAGCGCACGCCAAAAGCGCGCGCGTACGCCGGACTCACCTGCGTGCTCGCGCTCGTGTCCTCGATGACCACTGGCTGGCCGTGGTCCAGCACCTCGAACAGGAACGATGGCTCCGAGCGCTCGCCATGCTGGCGCCGCCAGACGTCCTCTTGGTCGGAGGCGGCGGCGCCGAACCAGCCCTCGCGATCCTCTTCGTACAGCGCGATCTGGCACATCGATGCGTCGACCAGCCGCGCCATGTTCTGCGCGACGAGGCGGAGGGTTTGATCGAGGTCGATCGAGGATGCGATCGCGCGGCTGATGTCGGCGCTCAGCTCGAGCTGCTCGCCGTGTCGCCGTGTGTCTTCGTAGAGTCCCGCGGTCTCGACAGCCATCGCCACCTGCGCCGCGGCCGCCCTCAGCGCTTCGATCTGACCCCAGTCGGGCCGGCGCTCGTAGGAGCGGTGGTAGCCCACCTCCAGTGCGCCCATCGCGATGCGCGATAGATCGGAGCCGAACGGAAGGAAGATCCGGATCAGGTCCGCATGGCCTCCGCTCTGGAACACTTCGCCCGCGAGCGTGAACGGCGCCTGGCCGCGAGCCGGGCGGCGGTCGTCCTTTCCCTTCGCCTCGCCGATGAGGCAGGCGGCGACATGCGCCATCGTCGTGCCGTCGCTCCACACGACGGGGATGTCAAACCACGTCGCGGACTCGGGGATGGCGCCGCTGATGACGTCGCTTCGGTCCGATTCGACACCGGCCGCCAGCGCGCCGACGACAGCGGCCTGCCTGGTGCGCGCGACGTAGACGAGAACGTCGTCGGCAGCAAGCTCTCGCTCTTCTTCGAGCGCCCATCGAGGAACGCGTTTCTGGGATGAACCCGCCGAGATGATGGTCGAGGTCGTGGCCGCTCCGGCGGCCATGCGCACGACCGTCGTGCCATCGGCCCGCTCGTCGAGCAGGTAGACAGTCGCAAAGTTGAAGTCGAACTCCGGCACAGACGCATCGGTCAGGTGCCCGGCGACGGCGTCGAGGACGTCCTGCTTGCCTGAACCCGGTCGGAGCATCGCCGTGGTCATGTTGCCGAGCGCTCCAAGCAAGCGGTTGCTGTGCTCGAGGCCGGCAATCAGAATCCGGGTAGCGAGAGACGCGCCGATGAGATCGGCGGCAGCCTTCAACAAGAGGTCGGTAGCCGGCGGGCGGCGGACGGTCGCGAGCGGATCTCGGCTGAGGACCACGAGGAATCCGTGCGGCTCGTCCTCGGTACCGAGCGCATATGTGGCGACGACGTGAAGCTCGGCGGACGCGGTTCCCGCGGCGACGGATTTGCTGAGCACGGATTCCCAAGCGGTGCCGGCGTCGTGCCTGTCGATGTGCGCCGGAGCAGCTACTGGTGCGTGTGCGGTGACCAGCTCGAGGCTCGTGCGCTGCGCCGCGAACTGGTAGATGGCCGCGGCGTCGAAGTCACTTGCGAGCAGCAAGTCGGCCAGGGCGATCGAAAGAAGGCGGCGCAGCTCCTTGGCGTCGGTCTTGGGGTCGCCGATCGGTCCAGTGAGCAGCGATGTCAACCGGCCGAGACCTTCCAGCGCCGTCCGCTCCGAGTCGGCGAGCACCGTCTGGATCGCCCTCGCCGCAGCATGGGCGCGGCCCTCCAGCGCCTCGAGCTGAGCGGCGTCCGGGACGCGCTCGCGCGTGCGGTAGTTCAGATAGACGAGGCCGAGCAGCCGGTCGCCGAACAGCAGCGGCAGCCCGATCGTCGCCTGGACCTGATATCGCCGGATGAATGTGCTGTCGATCTCCGACGGCGCGTCTCGCGCGACGAGCTTCAGCCTGGTCACGGTCAACCAGACCGTCGAGCCGTAGTGATGCACCCCCAGCTCGTCGGGGACCTTTCCCTGCTTCTGGTCGCTGAGGTAGCGCTCCAGCTGTTGAGTCATGTCGGCGAGCGAATCAAGCAGGCTTTCCTGCGGCTGGCCGGTCGCAAACGGTGCGTAGTACTTCCGTGTCGCCTCTTCGTAAAGGAAGATGGACACGATGTCAGCGCCCGAAGCGTGCTGCATGTCGGCGACCACGCCGCGAAGGACTGCTGCGAGGCCGGACGCTGTCTCTAGCGGCGGATGCATCCTTGCCCCCGCATCATAGGTCTGGCGTCCCGAGGCCCGAGTATCCGCGCCCGACGCTGCACAGGCGCGACTGGGTGAACCTGAACGGCGACTGGGAGTTCGGCGTGGGTGATGCGCGGAAGTTCGACCGCCAGATCGTCGTCCCTTACGCGCCGGAATCGCAGCTGTCCGGAATCGGGGATTGGGAGCCGGCTGACACGGTCTGGTACCGGAGACGATTCGATGCGCCCGCAGCCGACCGGATGGTGATGCACTTCGGCGCCGTCGACTATCGGGCTGTGGTTTGGGTCAACGGGGAGGTGGTGACCCGGCACGAGGGCGGGCATACGCCCTTCTCCGCCGACGTCACTCGGGTCGTTCGCGAGCATGACAACGAAGTCGTCGTCCGTGCCGACGATCCGCTCGACGATGGGAGCCTTCCGCGCGGGAAGCAGCGTTCGGGAGAGATGCACGGTCCGTGGCACTACGCGAACACCACCGGCATCTGGCAGACCGTCTGGCTCGAACCGCTCCCGCACCGCGCCATCGAGCTCCTCCGGATCAAGCCGGACTTCGACGCTCGCGAGGTTGAGTTCGACATCGGCGCCGAGGGACAAAAGCACGTGATCGTCACGTTCGATGGCAGGCCGGTCGGCGAATGGAGCGGAGACGGGACGAAAGCAACGATCGCGCTGAACGAAATCCACGAGTGGAGCCCGGAGGACCCCAATCTCTACGTGCTGCAAGCACGCCACGAGTCAGACCATGTCGCGAGCTATTTCGGCTTGCGAAAGGTGGAAACAAAGGACGGCCGCTTCCTGCTCAACGGCCGACCTTACGTCCAACGCCTGATCCTCGACCAGGGCTATTTTCCCGGCGGGCTGCTCACCGCACCTTCAGACGACGACCTGCGACGCGACATCGAGCTCGCGAAGGCCATGGGCTTCAATGGCGCGCGCAAGCACCAGAAGATCGAGGACCCCCGCTGGCACCACTGGGCGGACCGGCTTGGCTTTCTCGTTTGGGGTGAGATGCCTAACTTCCATAAGCACTCGCCCGAGGCGGAGGCGCGCCTGGAGGCGGAATGGCGCGAAAGGGTGGTGCGGGATCGCGACCATCCATCCGTGATTGCGTGGGTCCCGATCAACGAAAGCATGGGGCTCAAGAACATGGAGCCTGGTGCTATGGCGCGGCTGATCACGCACCTCTATCAATTGACGCACCGCCTCGATGGGGAGCGGCTGGTGATGTCCAATGACGGCTGGCAGCATGCGATCAGCGACCTGTGCACGCTGCACGATTACGCGGAGGCCTCGACCCTTCGCAACCGCTACGCGAGCCTCGAATCGGCGCTGGATCCCGGCGCCCGCGAACAGCCGCCTTACCTGCCGGGCTTTGAGTACCGAGGCGAGCCGGTCGTGCTCAGCGAGTTTGGCGGCCTCTCGATGTCAGGCGGGGAGATGGGGTACCAGCGCGTAGCCGGCGCCGGCGAGCTCCTCAAAACGTACAGAGAGATGGTCGAGGCCCTGATGCAGCCCGGCCCTGTGGAGGGCTTTTGCTACACGCAGTTGACCGACATCGAGCAGGAGCAGAACGGGCTGCTTACCTTCGAGCGCCAACCCAAGGTCGACGCTGAGCGGCTTCGGGAGGCGACGCTCACCCCGAAGCGGGGCTAACCGCCGTAGATCCGGAGCTTGACCGGCTGCTCGCCTTCGATGCGGTCGGCCAGTCTCCGCAGGCGTGCGGCGACACGCTCGGCCAGCCGCTCGCGCGGCTGCCACCCTTCCAG
>Ga0209160_1001601_pt1 | contig 19055 bp, 19 predicted proteins | sample GraSoiAngelo_153_FD_186167 | JGI IMG/M metagenome (GOLD analysis project Ga0209160, IMG submission 186167) | Grasslands soil microbial communities from the Angelo Coastal Reserve, California, USA - 14_1009_12_40cm (SPAdes) (version 2) | ecosystem: Environmental > Terrestrial > Soil > Grasslands ... | reverse complement strand
CGAGTCGGCGAGCTCCATCCCCGCGAGCGCCGCGCGGCCGCGCTCGGCGATCGCGGCGAAGCCGCCGTACGCCGCGTCGACGTGCAGCCAGACGCCGCGCTCGCGGCAGATCTCCCCGAGCTCCTGCAGCGGGTCGACCGCGCCGGTGCTCGTCGAACCTGCGGCGGCCGCCACGAAGAGCGGCTCGCGTCCGGCCCGCACGTCGGCCTCCATCGCCGCCACGAGCGCGTCCGTCCGGAGCCGAGACCGCGCGTCCACGGGGAGCACGCGGACCTGATCGGGTCGGAACCCGAGGATGCGCGCGGCCCGCGCGATCGACGAGTGCGCCTGGTCCGCGCAGTAGACGACGAGGCGGTCGGACATCGCGCCGACCACGGCCTCGCGCGCGCAGGCGAGCGCGGTCATGTTCGCGGCGCTCCCCCCGCTCGTGAGGATCCCCGCGGCGTCGCGCGGGTACCCGATCCACTCCTTGAACCAGTCGAGGACCGCGAGCTCTACGGCGCTCGGGCCGGCGGACAGACCCCACGAGCCCACGTCCATGTTCAGCGCGCTTGCGATGAGATCGCCGAGCGCCCCCGGCCACGTCCCGCAGCCGGGGATGTACGCGAAGTAGCCGGGGTGCTCGTTGCGCGCCATGAAAGGGAGGACGTCGCGCTCGAGCCGCTCGAGGAGTACCGCGCCGTCCACCGGCTCCTCCGGCGCGGGCCCGCCGAGGCGTGCCGCGAGCTCCTCGGGCGTCGCCGTCCGCACGATCGGCGTGGCGTCCCAGGGACGCGACAGGCGCTCGACGAGCGCGTCGATCGTGCGGTAGCCCAGGCGGCGCATGGTCTCGCGGTCGAGCCAGAGCGAAGGCGTGCCCACGGTCAGCCCCTCCCCCGGCGGCGGATGCTAGCCGCACCCGCCGCCGGAGGTCTGGGCTATTTCGGCGCGCTGAAGCTGAAGAGCGCGCCCTCGTTCGGGTTCTGGTCCTGCGTGTAGATGATCCCGTTCGTCTCGTCGTACGCGACGCCGTGGCTCCCGATCGCCGTCGGGATCCCCGTCACGAACTTCACCGGGTTGCCGGTGAAGATCGCCATGAGGGCGCCGCGGTTGAAGTTCGAGGCGGCGAAGAAGAAGCGGTCGGCCTTCGAGCTGTAGAAGACGGCGTCGCCGGCGCCGGCCTGGTCGAAGGTCGCGACGACCTTCCCCGCCGCGAGGTCCCACTCGACGACGTTGTTCGCGGAGCGGCTGCTGCAGCCGAGGAGCGCGTGTTGCGTCGTGGGGTTGATGGCGAGCCCGTTCGGGCTGCACTTCGTCCCGACGTCGAACTTCTTCACCATGACGTCCTTCGTCGGGTCGAACTGGAAGATCGCGTTCTGGTCGGAGCTCGTGAGGTACATCATCCCGTCCGCGGTGTCGTAGCGGGGCTGCTCGAGGGCATCGCCGAGGTTCTCGAACTTCTTCAGGACCGCGTTCGTCGTGGCATCGATGACCGTCACGATCCCGTCATCGCTGTTCGCCGCGTAGATCTTCTTGTCCTTCGCGTCGTAGTCGATCTCGTCGGCGCGCTTCTTCCCACCCGTGCTCACCTTGGCGAGGACCTTCTCGGAGCCGGGCGTGGCGTCGATGACGGCCACATTGCTGTCGTTCAGCGTGACGAACAGCTTGTTCACGTTCTTCGCCACGACGACGCCGTTCGGACCGGAGCCGAGGTCGATCGTCTTCACGTACTTCGCACACGGCGTCGAGACGTCGAAGATGTCGAGGCCGTTGTCGGTGCGGTCGGTCACGTAGAGCAGATGCGCCGCCTGGTCGATCTCCATGATGTCGATCGAAGCGGTCTTCCCCGCGATCGGGGGGATCGGGATCCGGTTGATCGGCACGACCGTGACGTTCGCGGCCACCGCCGGCAGCAGCGTCGGCGCGGGCGTCGCTCCGACCGGCAGACTCGCCTGTGCCGGAACGGTGAGCACGGTCTGCGTCGCGCATTGCGACGGGCTCACGGCCGCGGTCGAGGCCGCGGGCGGCGTCGAGGCCGATGGGGCCGCGGCCGGCGTGGCGGGCGCGCTGCACCCCGTGACGATCGCGGCGGCGGCGGCGAAAGCGAGGGCGAGGCGTGACGAGCTGATCATGTCTTGTCCTCCCCGGAAGTCGCGCCTAGTCTCGTCCCTTTCGTCAAGCCGGCAGTACGCGTGCGCCGGGCCGAACGATCTCGGGCACCGTGCGGCGCGCGACCGCGGCGAGCGCGGCGATGAACACCGGATCGGCGTTCGGCATCGCGATGCGGCGGTACGCAAGGCCCGCGACCTGCGCCTGCGCGGCCGCAGCGACGTCGAGGTCGTAGAGGACCTCGAGGTGATCGGCGAGGAACTGCACCGGCACCACGAGGACCGCGCGGTGGCCCGCGCGCGCGAGCTCGGGGAAGATCTCGCCGAGGTCCGGGCGCAGCCATTCCTCGGGGGTGTGGCCGGCGCTCTGATACGCCCAGCGCCAGCGTCCGCCGTCGAGGCCGGCCGCGGCCGCGACGCGCTCGCCGGTGGCGCGCAGCTCGGCGACGTACTCGCGGTCGGTCTCGAAGACGCGCCGCGGGAGGCTGTGCGCCGTGAGCACGACCGGCGCTCCCTCCTGGTCGTCGCCGAGCGCCTCACTGACGCGTCCCGCGAGCGACTCGATGAAAAGCGGCTCCGCCGACCAGGAGCGCGCGACGCGATGCGGCACGTCGCCGAGCGCCTCGTCGAGCGCGCGCACGTAGCCGCCCATGAGGAGGTCCGACCACTGCGGCGAGAGGACGATGCCGGCGACTCGATCGGCGCCGCCCGCGACGAGCGCGGCCGCGGCGCGCGCGATGGACGGCTCGGAGAACCGCATCCCCGCCGCGACGCGGTGGCCCGGCCCGAGCGCGCGCTCCAGCGCGGCGGCCTGACTCTCGGTGCGCGCGACGAGCGGCGAGCCGCCGATAACGTCGTACCGGCGCGCCATCTCGGCGACGAGCTCGTCGCTCGCCGGCCTACCGCCGCGCACCGCAGCGAGGTAACGCGGCAGGTCGGCGGCGCCGTCGGGCGCGCCATACGTCATGAGCACGACGCCCGTGCTCAGGCGGGCACCGCCGCGGTCTCTTCGTGGACGAGCTCGGCGAGGCGTGCGAGCGTGTCCGCCTCGGTCGCCGGGAGGACGCCGTGGCCGAGGTTGAACACGTGGCCCGGCCGGCCGGCGGCCCGCCGGAGCACGTCGCGGGCGCCTGCGCTGACGACCTCGAAGGGCGCGAGGCACAGGGCGGGATCGAGGTTTCCCTGGATGCCGCGGTCGCCGATCCGCGCCCAGGCTTCGTCGAGCGGCTCGCGCCAGTCCACGCTCACGACGTCGGCGCGGGTCTCGGCGAACAGCGGCGTGAGCGCCGGGTTCCCCGTCGCGAAGTGGATGCGCGGCACGTGCGCGCCGACGCGGCGGAAGATCTCGCGTGTGTAGGGCAACGAGGCCCGGGCGTAGTCCTGCGGCGCGAGCGCGCCGGCCCACGAGTCGAAGAGCTGCACGGCGTCCACGCCCGCCGCGACCTGCGCGACGAGGTAGCGCGAGACGACCTCGACGAGCGTCGTCATGAGGCGGTCCCAGAGGACCGGCTCGCCGAAGAGCAGCTTCTTCGCGAGCGCGTGGTCGCGGGACGGCCGTCCCTCGACGAGATAGGAAGCGAGCGTGAAGGGCGCGCCCGCGAAGCCGACGAGCGCGGTCTCGGGCCGCAGGTCCCCGCGGAGCGCGCGGATCGTCTCGAAGAGGTACGGCGTCGCCTCCTCCGCCGCCACGACGCGCAGCGCCGCCACGTCGGCCCCGCTCCGCAGCGGCCGCTCCACGACCGGCCCGAGGTCGGGCTCGATGTGGAACGGGACGCCCATGCCGTCGAGCGGCAGCATGATGTCGGCGTAGAGGACCGCGGCGTCGACGCCGAGCCGGTCCACCGGCATCGCGGTGACCCGCGCGCAGAGCTCCGGCGTGCGCGCGATCTCGAGGATCCCGAACCTCTCGCGGAGCGCGCGGTACTCCTCGAGGCAGCGGCCGGCCTGGCGCATGAACCAGACCGGCGTCCGCTCGACGGGCTCGCGCCGGCAGGCGCGGACGAGGAGCGGGGCGGTCATGTCACGAGCGCGCGCGCCGCCGTGCCGTCGACGTCGTCGAGCGCCTCGGCGAGGCCCATCGCGCGGCCGACGAAGATCGGCGTCTCCCGTTCGGTGTACGAGGAGGACTCCGTCTCGCGAAGCTCCGCGACGAGCGCGACGAAGCGGCGCACGTCGTCGACCTCGAAGGCGACGACGAACTCTTGATCGTCGATCCCGAAGCTGTATCCGGTGTGGATACGGACGTCCGGGTACCTGTGGCCGACGGCGAAGTGCGCGCCCATGATCCGGGTCCGCTCCTCGTGCGGGAGCGCGTACCACGACCGCTTCTTGGTCATCGGGTAGATCACGACGTACGGCTTGTCGCCGACCGGGCCGGCGGTGCCGCGGGCCTGCTCGGAGTCAGCGTGCTCGTGCCCCGCGAGGTACCGCGAGCGCCGTCTCGCCGCGAGATATGCGTACGGGCGGGTGCTGTGCCGCCAGAGCGCCGTCGCGGCGAGCCGCACCTCCAGCGCGCGGAGCCCTTCGAGGTCGTCGGCGACCGCCCATAGGAGCACGTCCGCGTCGGCGCGCGTTCCCACGAGGGAGTACGCGTGCACGCGCGCGGCGTTCCCGGCGACCGCCGCGGCGAGCTCGCGCTTGTGCTCGCGCCGCTCGTCGTCGGGCCGCCGCCGCCACTCGGCGGTCACGGCGAGCGTGAGGTAGCGGTACAGCTCGTTCATGCCGGCGGCGTCCTCACGGGCGGTCCTCCGCGAGCCAGGCCGCCGCGTCGAGCGCGAAGTACGTGACGATGACGCCAGCGCCGGCCCGCGCGATCCCGACGAGCGACTCGAGGGCGGCGCGCGGCAGGTCGATCCAGCCACGCTCGGCCGCGGCGTGCAGGGCGGCGTACTCGCCGCTCACCTGGTACGCCGCGATCGGCACGTCGTAGCGGGCGCGCGCCGCGGCCACGATGTCGAGGTACGGGCCGGCGGGCTTCACCATGAGCAGGTCGGCGCCCTCAGCGAGGTCGTCGCGCAGCTCGGCCATCGCCTCGCGGCCGTTCGGCGGGTCCAGCTGGTACGCGTTCCGGTCGCCGCTCTGCGGCGCGCACTCGGCGGCCTCGCGGAAGGGCCCGTAGTACGCGGAGGCGAACTTCGCGGCGTACGACAGGATCGCGCGCTCGGCGTGCCCTTCGCGGTCGAGCGCGCCGCGCAGCGCCGCGACGCGGCCGTCCATCATGTCGCTCGGAGCAAGCACGTCGGCCCCCGCGTCCGCGTACGCGACGGCCGCGTCCGCGAGGAGCGGCAGCGTGGCGTCGTTGTCGATCGCGCCGTCCGCGTCGAGCGCGCCGCAATGGCCGTGCGTCGTGTACTCGCACAGGCACACGTCCGCGATGAGCGCGAGATCGGGCGCCGCCGCTCGGAGCGCGCGAAGCGCGCGCGGGACCGGCCCGAGCGGATCCGCGGCGGCGCGGCCGAGGTGATCCTTCTCTTGGGGAAGCCCGAACAGGAGGAGGCCGCCGACCTTCGCGGCCGCCGCGCGCTCGGCCTGGCGCGCGATCTCGGAGACCGGCCAGCGCATGTGCCCCGGCAACGCCGAAATGGCGACCGGTGCATCGAGCCGCGCGTCGACGAAGACCGGCAGGACGAGCTGCGACGGATCGAGGCGCGTCTCGCGCACGAGCCGCCGCAGCGCTGGCGTCCGCCGCAGCCGATGGTGCCGCGCGAACGCCGCGGCCGCGCTACCGACGAGCGCCATCGGCCACCTCCCCGAACACGCGGGCGATCGCGCGCGCCACCGCGCGCGGCTCTGGCGACGCGGCGACCGCCGGCTCCCGGCGGAGCCGCGCGCGGATGCGCGCCGCCGTCTTCGGGCCGAACGCGACGGGACGGACGCCCGCGGCGAGATCGTCGCCGACGAGCTCGATGAAGCCATCGACGGCGCTCGCCGACGCGAAGCACGCGATCGCCCCTCCGTCGGCGAGGAGCGTCCGCGCCGCGGAGAGATCGCGCGCCGTCGGCGTCTCGGTCCGGTACGCCACGACCTCGCGGATCTCGGCGCCTCGCCTGCGCAGGATCGCGGGAAGCTCGTCGCCGGCCTGGTCGGACCGCGCGAGCAGGACGACGCCAGGCGGGAGCGGGAGCTCGCGGCCGAGCGTCGCGCCGTCGGGACGGCTCGCCACGAAGGAGGGGACGAGACCGGCCCGGCGCGCCGCTGCGGCCGTCGCGGGCCCGACGACCGCGAGCGACGTGGGGAGCGGCGCGCCCGCCAGCGCTCGAACGACGGCGTCGATCCCGGCACGGCTCGTGACGACGAGAGCATCCGTGCTGCTGAGGTCAGCGAGCGCGCGGCGGAGGACGCGGTCGTCGGCGAGCGGACGGACCGCGACGCACGGCAGCTCGAGCACCGCCGCGCCGCGCGCCCGCAGCACAGCCTCGAGCGGCGCGTTGTCCGCGACCGCGCGGGTGAGGATGACCGTCGCGCCCGCGAGGTCACGCACGCGCCGGCTCCCGCAGAGACGGCGCAACGCGCGCCGCGACCTCCAGCGGATCGGTGCCCCGTGCGGTCGCGCGGATGACGCCCTCGTCCGTCGCGAGGGCGGCGTCGAGCACGATCTCGCCGCCGGCGACGCGCGCGTGCGCGCCCAGCGCGAGGGCGCAGCTCGCCCCGAGCGCCCGCAGCAGCGCGCGCTCCGCCGTCACGGCGCGCCGGGTCGGTGCGTGGTCGAGCCTCGCCAGCGTCGTCGCGAGCGCGGCGTCGCCGCGCCGGCACTGGACCGCGAGGGCGCCCTGTCCCGGCGCCGGCGGGCACTGCGCGAGCGTGAGGATCTCGGCGTCGTCGACGGCGAGAGCGAGCCGGCGGAGCCCGGCGAGCGCGAGCACAGTCGCGTCGTAGCTGCCGTCGCGCACCTTCCGGAGGCGCGTCTCGACGTTCCCGCGGATCTCGCGCGCCGTGATGCCGGGCGCGAGCGCGCGCAGGAAGGCCGCTCGCCGCGGGCTCGAGGTCCCGACGACGGCGTTCGGCGGAAGCGACGCGAGGCCGCCGCGCTCGCGCGTGATGAGGACGTCGCGCGGGTCCTCGCGTTCCGGGATCGCGGCGATCACGAGGTCCTCGCGCTCCGCCGTCGGGAGATCCTTCAAGGAGTGGACGGCGACGTCGACCTCGCCGTTCGCGAGCGCGCGCTCGATCGCGTCGACGAAGACGCCGTCGCCCAGCGCGCTGAGCGGGGCGGCGGTCGCGTCGCCCGCCGTCCGGATCACGCGCAGCTCGACGGGGCCGTCGAGCCGGTCCGCCACGATCCGTGCCTGCGCGAGAGCGAGTGCGCTGCCGCGGGTCCCGATGACGATGCCCATGGTGCCGATACCTTCCGGGAACGCGCCACGGCGCGCAACGGGTGCGGGGAGGTTTGCCGAAATTCGGGTAGCCTGAGGCCATGAACGTCTCGCCGGAGCAGTTTCCCGACGCTGTCGTCGATGCCAGCGCATCGGGCCAGGCTGAACAGGTGGCCGTGCTCGCGGGCGGCTGTTTTTGGTGCGTCGAGGCGGTCTACCGTCAGCTGGAAGGCGTCACCTCGGTCACGAATGGCTACGCCGGCGGCACGGCGAGATCCGCGGACTACAGCACCGTTTCCAGCGGACGGACCGACCACGCTGAAGCGGTCGAGATCAAGTTCGACCCGAAGACGATCAGCTACGGACGCCTTCTCAAAGTCTTCTTCTCGATCGCGCACGATCCCACGACGAAGGACCGGCAAGGTCCAGACGTGGGACGCCAGTACCGCTCGGTCATCTTCTACGGCGACGACGAGCAGCGTCGTGTCGCAGAGTCCTACATCAAGCAGCTGGATGGGGCGAAGGTCTTCGATCGCCCGATCGTCACCGAGGTCGTTCCGCTCGATCGCTTCTATGCCGCCGAGGAGTACCACCAGGACTACGCCGCTCGGAATCCGCTCGAGCCCTACATCCTGTTCAATGCGCGTCCCAAGGTGGACAAGGTTCGGAAGTACTTCAAGGATCGCGTCAAGAGCGGCACGTAGGCCCCGATCGACGCCGAGCTCCGCTACATCGGATGCTCATAGGCGTAGAAGACGTGATCCTGTGACTTGGTCTTGACTACCAGGTCGTTCAGCAATCTGAGAAGCCGTGCGCGATGATCGGTCCCGGGCGACCCTCCCTTAGCTCCTCAGTCGCAGCAAACAACGCGCCTGGCTACCTATACGAAGGGCCACAGGCAGGGACCTGTTTACGCTGGCATCTCCCTATCGCCTGAGAGGATCGGAGAAGGCGTAAAGCCTTTGACGACCAGCCAGACGCCCAGCGAAAACTCCCACAGTGCGATCGGGATTGCTGCCAGCGCTGTCGAAGGGGCATGCTGCCCGATGAGACCGAACAGCACGGCGATGTCGCCAGCAACGAGCAGGGTCGCTCCGATGAATCCGAGCAGAGGAAGAACTCGCGGCACCAGCCGCGATTGGTACAGCAAGGAGCCGAGCAACAGGGCGTTCACGGCCGGAATGAAGCTTTGTCCGACGAGGAACAGGCGGTCATACATGGCAACCAGCGCGTGACCGGTGACCAACGCCTCTGCTCCAGCTCCGGCCTGCCGCAGGGTCACGACCGACAGGAGGCACGCGACGCCAGCGAAGATGGTGCTGGCCTCCAGGACTCGGGAGCCGACGAACCCCATCGCGAGCCCTTCGTTCTGCCTTTTGACCACCGAGTACAGCGCGACGGCGGTGCCTATGCCGGCGAGGGCCACGATCAGCTCCAGAATGCCGCCGAACAACACGCCACTGTCGGGGCCAGGGCCGACGATGTAGTTCGGATCCCGCACCGGACCGTAGAGAGCGAGGGTCGGGATCGAGACGAAGGTGAGCAGGTAGAGCGCGCCCGCCACAAGCGCGGTCCTTCTCCGTAGATTCAACCTGGAACGAGCCGGCGGGTGCCCATTGGTCGCCGGTTTCGTAGCCGTCGGTCTCGTAGCGATCAAGTCGGACATGGTCATCATTCGAGTTCCTTTCGTGAGTTGCTGAGTGCGCAGAGCGCCAGCGTTACCTCCCAGGGGTCCCGAGCGGTGAAGCGTCTCTGCCGAGGAGGGTGAGGCCGGATGCGCTGAATCCCTTGGCGATCAACCACACCCCGACGAACGCCTCCCACAGGCCGCCGGGAATCGAGGAAGCCAGACCCAGACCGGATCCCATCACTTCCGACAGCATCCCGACGAAGAGGATCGCGTAGCCAATGAGGCCCCAGCCGGCCACCAGCCGTGGAAGCAGCTTTGCGCGGTAGAGCGTGTAGCAAAGCACCAAACCGGAGACCCCAAGAGCGATCATCCCGACGTCGTACGCGTAGACCTGCCCTTGTGCGAACAGACCGCTCACCGCCTGAAGGAACGAAGCGTCAGTGACCGCTGCCTTCACGAACGCGCTGGCCAGCGGGATCTGAAGGAGTACGAAAAGGACCATGACCGCAATGAAGACGGCGTCAACGATCCTCGAAGCGAGGTAGCCGAAGGCGATGCGTTCGTCGTATCGCCTCAAGATCGGGAACATCAAGACACCGTGTGCGGCGTCGCCGGCGACGGCCATCAACCACAGGATCGCGCCGAATGCCAGCAGCACGCTGCTCGCGGCAACCGCGGGCAGGTTGGCTGACGCGCCCGTCGGGCCAAGAATCGACTGGAAGAGTCCGCTCCCCACGAGGCCGACGACAAAGCCCCCGAGGTAGACCGCCCCCACGACTTTTGCCGTCGTTCGGTATGTCTTCGTGAAAGATGTCGCCGCGGGAGCGGCCGCGCTTTGGCCTGCCTCGCGACTCGTGACCGTGGGTCTCTCGATGACGACCCTGCGGTCGACCTGATCAATAGCCATGGCTTTCTCCTTGCCCTTCCAGGGATCCCCAACGCGAAGGACGAACAGCCCGTCGTGAGTTGCGTCCCTTTTCGTGGCCCGACCGTATGCGTCTCACTTGCAAATAGCAAGTAAGAACCCATAAAGTATGTAAAATGAGCGAATTGGCACGCGCCATGGAGCTCGTCGGGAATAAGTGGGCGCTTCACATCGTTGACGAGCTTCTCGGCGGGCCGCGGCGGTTCACCGAGATCGAGCGCTCTCTCGGCGACGTGAATCCGAAGCTCATCACGGTCCGGCTCCGGGAACTCGAGGCCGCCGGTCTGGTCTCACGGACGGCCTACGCCGAGGTCCCGCCACGCGTGGAGTACGCGCTCACCGAGTGGGGCCGCGAGTTGCGCCCGACGATCGCGGCGCTGCGGCGGTTCGGGGGCCGCCGGCCGGGTCGACGGACGCGCCGGTAACCGCATGATGAGGTCCGGCAGACAGCCCAACCTTCGCTAGGAATGTGTTGTCGACCTCTGCCCCGAAGGACGTGCGGCGTGTTGGGCGGCTACTCGGGAGTAGCGGTCCTGCAAGACCGTCCGCCCTATCTGGTAATGCTCTTGATGAAGCCGCTCGCGTCGAGCTTCCGGAGGTAGCTGTCGTCGTAGAACGTCCCTGGCGACGCCGACTGCGCCTTCGGCTGGGTCGGCGCGAGCTCGTCGAGCACGGTCTTGAGCGCCGCGTCCGTCGGGAACGGCGGCTCCTGGAGGTACTTCATCGCGAAGAGGCGCCACGTCTCTTCCACCTGGGACGGGTCGGTGAGCTTCGTCCGCGCCGCGACGATGGACTTGCCCCACTCCGCGTCGGTCTTGAACCGATGCTCGCCCTCGATGAGCGCCTTCAACGTGGCATCCACGATCTCGGCGTTCTTGGTCGCGTAACTCCGCGAGGTGGCGACGCCGTTGTACACGTAAGGGATGCCGAGCGCGCCGACGTCGATGAGCTCGCGGAATCCGGCGTTCCGCGCGAGGACGGTCTGCGGAGGGCTGAGCGCGCCCGCGTCGACCTGCCCGCTCTGCATCGCCGCGAGGATCTCGTTCAGCCCGCCGAGCTGTAGCAGCGTCACGTCCTTCGCCGGATCGAGACCGCCCTGCTTCAGCGCGATGCGCGCCGCCGTGTCAGACGCGGTCCCGAAGCGCGAGACGCCGACCTTGCCACCGCGAAGCCCGGCGATGCTGGTCACGCTCGACTTGGCGTAGAGCGACGAGGGGAACGTGTTCACCGTCGACGCGATGATCACGAGGTCCGACCCCTGGAGGACCGACGCGACGACCGCGGTCCCGCTGATGCCGCAGTTGAGCGGGATCTCGCCTGCGAGGAGCGCCGCGACCGCCTGCGTGCTGTCGGCCACGTTGCTGACCTGGGCGTCGAGGCCGTACTTCTTGAGGAAGCCGCCGTCCTCCGCAGACCAGATCGCCGCGTTCGCGGCGCTCACGCTGACCGAGCCAAGGCGGACCTTCAGCGAGGCCGGCGCGCTCGTTGGAGGCGTCGGGGCGCTCGCTCCAGGCGCCGCGGGGCTCGGTGCCGCGACGCCGCCACAGGCTACGAGCAGCCCGCCGACGGAATACACAAGGAGCTCTCGCCGTTTCAGGGTCGGCCGCATGTTCGGCACCCCCGCCCGCGCGCGACTATACCCCGCGGCACCGAGGTGAAGAGATGTCCGGGTACGGAGACTTCAACCGCAACATGATCGACGAGTTCCGCGCGAAGAAGGGCAAAGGCATCGGCTGGTTCGGCGACCGCTTGCTCCTCCTCACGACCACCGGCGCGAAGAGCGGCACCGTGCGCACGGCGCCGGTCGCGTTCACCCGGGACGACGAACGCTACGTGATCGTCGCCTCCAAAGGCGGGGCGCCGACGAATCCAAGCTGGTACCACAACCTTCGTGCCCATCCCGAGGTCACGCTCGAGGTCGGCGACGAGAAGTTCCGCGCCCGTGCGAAGGTCATCAAGGGCGCCGAGCGCGATCGCCTCTACGAGCAGCACGCGTCCGCGCTCCCCGTCTTCCGTGATTACCCCAAGAAGACGACGCGGGTGCTCCCGGTGATCGTCCTCGAGCGGATCGACTAGCCGACACGGGTCCGGCGGCGAGAATCAGCCGCGAAGACCCGAGCGGGCGATGCCCTGCACGAGCTGTCGCTGCGTCAAGAGGAACAGCACGACGATCGGAGCGAGAGCCATCACCGAGCCGGCCATGAGCAGCTGGAAGTTGGTGCTCACGTCGCTGCGGAAGATGGTGAGCCCGACCTGGATCGGCCGGAGGTCCGCCGTGTCCGTGATGATGAGCGGCCACTGGAAGTCGTTCCAGGCGCGGATCCCCGTGAGCAGCGCGATGATGGCGAGCGTTGGACGCGAGAGCGGCACCGCGAACCGCCAGAGATACCGAAGATGCCCGCAGCCCTCGAGCACGGCCGCGTCGTAGAGTTCCTGCGGCAGCTGCAGGAAGGCCTGGCGGAGCAGGAACACGTTGAACACCGACGCACCGAACGGAACGATGAGCGCGAGGTACGTGTTGTACCAGCCGAGCCGCTGCATGGCGATGTAGTTCGGGATGAGGGTCACCTCGCGCGGCAAGGGCCGCGGTCGCCAGGCTGAGCGCGATCGTCCCGAGCGCCATGATCGCGCTGTTGAGGAAATAGCGCCCGAATGGCGCGGCGCGCCAGGCGTCGGCGTAATTCGAGAACAGCCACTGGGTCGGAAGGAGTCCCGGCGGGAACGCCGTCGCCTCCGATTCGCTCTTCACCGAAGTCAGGAGCATCCAGACGAACGGAAAGGCCATGACGACGCCGGCCGCCGTCGCCAGGGCATACAGCAACGCGCGTCTGGCCCTAACCGACATAGACGACGCGCCTGGAGAAGAGCCTGCCGTTCAATGCGGTGATCGCCAGCACGACGAGACCGAGCACGAAGGCCGCCGCACTCGCGTAGCCGAGCTGCGTCTGGCACCAGAAGCGGTCGAAGACGTACAGCGCCGCCACCTGGGTCGTGCCGAGCGGGTTCCCCGCGCAGCCGAATGTCTGACCGCCGCCGCCCATCACGTACACGAGGTTGAACGAGGTCATCGCCCCGATCGTCGCGACGAGGAGGAGGAAAAACGTCGTCGGAGAGAGGAGCGGGAACGTGATGTGTCGGAAGAGCGCCACGCCCGCGGCGCCGTCGATGCGCGCCGCATCGACGAGCTCCTCCGGGATCGCGGTGAGGCCGGAGAGGAACACGACGGCGTGGAAGCCCACGTAGAACCAGACCGTCACGAGCATGATCGCGGCGAGCGCGAGGCTGGGCGGGACGTTCGCGCCGAAGATACCGCGTGGCTCGAGCAGCCAGCGCTGTTCGGGCTGGCCGAGCGCGACGAGAATGCCGTTCGCGACGCCGTAGCTCGAGTTGAAGACCCAGCCCCAGACGAGCGCGACCGCGACCTGCGAGGTCACGTACGGCACGAAGTAGACGAGGCGGAAGAGGCCGCGCAGCCGCAGCCGTTGATGGAGGAGCAGAGCCAGGGCAAGCCCGATCGCCATCTCGACCGGAACGGTCCCGACGACGTACACGAACGTCAGGAGCAGTGACCGGAGGAAATCGGCATCGACCGCGAGCCGCTGGTAGTTCCGCAGGCCGAGGAAACCTTCCTGCGCGATCTCCCAGCGGAACAGGCTCATGTAGAACGCGTAGAGCGCCGGCCAGACGTGGAACGCCACGATGAGGAGGAGGGCCGGCGCGAGGAACAGGTACCCCTGCGCGGCCTCGCGCCGGCGTGTCCGGGCCCGCATTCCCGAGAGGCTAGAAGCCCGAAAGCGTGTCGTTGACCTTCTTCTCAGCCTCCGTCAGCGCATCCTTCGCGCTCGCCTGGCCGAGGAGCGCTTTCGTGATCGCGTCGCCCATCACCGGCTGGACCTTCTGCCAGTCGGGGCTTCCCGGGATGCCGTGCGCGTCCTTGAGCGCGTTGATCGCGACGAGGAGCCGGTCGTCCTTGTCCGTCTCCGCCTTGAACGCCGGCGCGTTCCGCGCCGAGTCACGAAGCGGCATGTACCCGCTCGCCAGGCTCCAGGCGACCGTCTGGTCCGTCTCGGTGAGCCACTTCATGAAGAGCCACGCGGCGCGCTGATTGTCAGCGGGGGCCTTCGCGAAGATCACGAGGTTGTTCCCAAAAAGGTCGGTCTTCGCGCCCTTCGGGCCGGCGGGCAGCGGCGCCATGCCGACGCGGAACTTCTTGTCCGCCGGCATGGCCTGCTCGATGAATGGACGGCTCACGCTCGTCGAGACGGCGAAGGCCACCTTGCCCTGCGCGAACGGGTTCTGCCAATCGAAGCCTTGCGTCACCTGCGCGGTCTTGTCCCCGAGGACGAGATCGACCTGGTACTGGAGCGCGGCGATGCCCTCCGGCGTGTTGAAGGCCGCCTTCGAGAGGTCGGGCGTCAGCGCCTCGCCGCCCTGAGACCAGAGGTACGGCAGGAAGAAGTAGTAGACGTCGGGCGTCCACGCGAACGGCGTGGCGGTCGTCTTCTCCTTCACCGTCTTCAGGGCGGCGCGGAGCTGCTCCCAGGTCGTCGGGACCGAAACGCCCGCGGCTTTGAGGACGTCCGGGTTGTAGTAGAGGAGCGCGACGCTCTTCGAGAACGGCCACGAGACGAGGGTCTTCTTTCCGTTCACCGGTAGCGAGTTGTCGTCCAGGAGCGCCGGCACGAAGTCCTTGAGCTGATCGCCGCTGAAGCCGTCTCGCGAGTCGACGAACTGCTGGACCGGGACGATCGCCTTCGCCTTGAGGTATTGGGCCGTCTGTGGGGGCCCGCTCACCATCGCCATGTCCGGGACCGATCCCGCCTGGATCGCGCTCACGATCTTCTGGTAGAGCTGGTCATACATGCCCTGGAACGTGCCCGTGACCTGCGTCTTGTGCGACGCGTTGAACTTCGAGACGAGATCGTTGAGCCGGTCGCCGAGGACGCCGCTCTGGCCGTGCCAGAAGCTGATCGTGACCGCCGGTTCGGGCGCGGGCGTCCCCTGCGCCGGCTGCGGCGCTTGCGTGGACGGACCTGCGCCACCGGCGCACGCGCTCGCGACGAGCGCGACCGCGATCAAGGCGGTGCGGAAGAACATCATGGCTCTCGCCTCCCGAGCGACGATCGTTCCGGCGGGCGATTCTAGGCCGCACGCCGGGTCGGCTAGCCCGTCCGCCCGGCCTTCCAGGGGATGAGCCAGCGCTCGAGCTCGTCGAGGAGCAAGAACGAGACGTAGCCGATGAACGAGATCACAAGCAGCCCCGCGTACATCTTCTCCACCTGGAACGTCTGGTACGAGTTCTGGATGAAGTAGCCGATCCCAGAACGCGCGGCGAGGATCTCGGCGACGACGATGAGGATGAGCGCGTTCCCCCACGCGAGACGGATCCCCGTGAAGACGAGCGGCAGCGCGCCGGGAAGCGCGATCGTGCGGAAGACCTGGAGCCGTCCCGCGCCGAAGTTGCGCCCCACGTCGAGGTACACCGGCTCGATGCCCAGCACGCCGGCCATGGTGTTCAGCAGCACGAGGAAGAAGACGCCGATCGCCACGATCGCGTACTTCGACGGCTCGCCGATGCCGAAGACGAGGAGCAGGAGCGGGAAGATCGCCGTCTTCGGCACCGGGTAGAGCGCACCGACGACGGGCTTGAACGCCGCGCGGACCAGCCGCGACAGCCCCATCGCGATGCCGATGACGAGGCCGGGGACGGCGCCGAGCGTGAAGCCGATGAGGATGCGGCCGAGGCTCGTCCAGGTGTGTTCGACGAGCTCGCCGGAGCGCATGAGGTCGACGAACGTCCCGGCGATCGCGCTCGGCGCGGGGAAGAAGCGCGCGTCGAGCACGCCGACGCGCCCGGCGCCCTCCCATAGGGCGAGCAGCAGGATCGGCGACGCGACGCCGATGAGCCGCTCCGCGGCCACGCCTTCGACGAACCGGCCGCGCAGGCCGCGGCTCGCGCGCGCGGTGCGGACCTTGATCGTCACGACGCCCGCGCCATCGCGCTGAAGCTGCCGAGGACCTCTTGACGGAGCGGCTCCCACACCTTCGCGACGAGCTCCGCGAACTCGGGCGTGGATTTCAGCTCGTAGACGGACCGCGGCCGGGGGAGCGTGACAGGGATCTCCGCCTTGATGTGGCCGGGCCGAGCGGACATGACGAGGACCCGGTCGCCGAGGACGAGCGCCTCGTCGATCGAGTGCGTGATGTACACGACGGTCTTACGGTCGCTCTCCCACACACGCAGGAGCTCCTCCTGGAGGAGCGCGCGCGTCTGCTCGTCGACCGCGGCGAACGGCTCGTCCATGAGGAGGATCTGCGGCGCGGTCGCGAACGCGCGCGCGACGCTCGCGCGCTGCTTCATGCCGCCCGAAAGCTGGTACGGGTACGCCTTCGCGAACTGCGTGAGACCGACCTTCTCGAGGTAGTGCGCGACCACGCCGCGGCGCACCGTGGCGTGCACCCCGCGCATCCGCAGGCCGTAGCCGACGTTCTCCTCGACGGTCATCCACGGGAAGACGCTCTGCTCCTGGAAGACCATCGCGCTGAGGGGCCGGGCGGGGTCGGTCACCTCCAGGTGCAGCTCGCCCGCGGTCTGGCGCTCGAGCCCCGCGAGGATGCGCAGGAACGTCGTCTTCCCGCAGCCCGACGGACCGACGATGCAGCAGAACTCCTGGTCCGCCATGCGCAGATTCACGTCCTCGAGCGCGACGAGCTCGCGGCCGCGCAGCGGGAAGCGCATCCCGAGGTGACGCGTGACGACGCGGTCGCCGCTCACGCGAGCGCTAGCGGTAGGCCCCGAGCTGCTTCACCGCGGCGTCCACGAACGACAGGTCGACGACCTTGGCCATGTCGACCGCTTTCTGCTGGGAGCCCTTCGCGACGAAGTACTGCTGCGACGCGTTCAGGCTGTCGGCGTTCACCTTCCCGTCTGGATGCAGCCCCGGCATCACCAGCCGCTCGATGAGCGCGGCGTCGAGCTTCGTCGCGGTCGCGAGGATCTGCACGACCTCCGCCCGCTTCGCAGGGTCCTTCTTGTCGAACGCGTCGTTGTAGAGGCGCACGCCCTGGAGGTACCCGGTCATGAACCGCGTCGCGGCGTCCTTGTCCTGCGCGAACTTCTCCGAGAAGAGGATCACCGCGGTCTGCTCGCCCGGGACGACGACGTCGGTCCGCGTGATCAACATCGCGGTGCCGGCGTCGAGGATCCTCGTCGCCGTCGGCTCGGTCGGTGCCGCCACGTCGATCGACCCGTTCGCGATCGCCGGGAGCATGTCCGGGAACGCGAGCGTGACGACCTCGACGTCCTTGATCGTGAGGCCGCCGGTGCGCAGGTACTGGTCCAAGGAGTACTCGGGGACGATGTCGCGCGCGGCGATAGCGATCTTGAGCCCCTTCATGTCCTTCGCCGACTTCACCTTCTCGGCCAGCGCCTTGCGTACGACGATCGCCTCGTAGCCGTGGCCCGGCAGGAGGCTCCCCTTGTCGGCGACGATGCGCATCTGGATGCCGCGGTCGATGGCGTTGTAGAGGCCTGCGCTCGGCGCGCCCCCGCCGGCCTGCAATTCGCCTGTCCCGAGGGGCGCGATCATGTTCGCCGCCGACTGGAACGCGACCGACTCGAGCGTGATGCCCTGCGCCTTGAAGAACCCTTTGGCGTCCGCCAGGTAGATGCCTCCGTCGGAGATGCCGCCGACCTGGCCGAACCTCACCGTGACCGGCTTCAGCGTGGCCGTCGCCGTCGCGCTCGCCGCCGGGGCGCTCGACGCGGGCGCCGTCGCGCCGCCGCCGCACGCTCCCGCGACCAACAGGATCGCGAAGGCCGCAGCGAGCCTCGGCATGGCCCGCATGCTAGGTCGTGGGCGACTGAGCGGCGAGCGCCGCGGGGTCCTCGCCCCAGCCCGCACCGCCCGCGGTCCAGGCGGCCGCGGGATCCACGGCGCGCGCGAAGGCGTCCACATCGCGGAAAAGGTCGCTCTCGTAGATCCGCATCGCCTGGGCGTGCGCGGCCTCGAGCGCGCGGACCGCGGCCGGCCGGCGCTCGGCCTCATACGCGGCGAGCGCCTCGTCGACGGCGGCGTCGTCCCGCTCGAGCGCGGGCGCGAGGAGCTCGGCGAGCCGCGCCGCCCCGGTAATGGCGAGGCTCATCCCCGTCGCGCCGGTGGGATTCGTCGTGTGCGCCGCGTCGCCCGCGAGGGCGCATCCCGGCTCCCAGAACCGCTCCGCGAGAAGGCGCACGACGCGATAGAGCCTGGCGCGCGCCTTCGCGATGCGCAGCGGCGCGAGATCCGGAAAGCGACCCACGATGTGATCGCGGAGCGCGGGGTCGGGTCCGAACGACGTCCGCATCCCGCGGCGGACCGCGAGGAAGACGCGCGACTCGCCGCGAGGCCGCGCGAAGACGCAGACGATCCCATCGCGGTCGAGATGCCAGTGCACGGCAGCGGGCGGAGCGACCTCGCCCTCGGCCTCGAGGTAGAGGAAGTCCGTGGCGTACTCGTGCTCCTCCGCCGCGATCCCGAGCTCGCGCCGCACGCTCGAGCGCGTGCCGTCGCAGCCGATGACCACACGCGCGCGGAGCTCGCGCGCGTTCCCGCCTTCGCGCACGCGCACGCCCACCACGCGCCCGCCTTCGCGCAGCAGCCCGGTCACGACGGCGCGCTCGACGGTCACGCTGGGCCGGCGCTCCGCGCACGCGGAGAGCACGGCCTCGATCCGTTCGTGCGGGACCGCGATCGTCCGGCCGGCCGGCGTCTGGTCGCGCACGGGGGTCGGGTACCGGGCGACGATCCCGCGGTCGCGCGCGCTCACCACGAGCTCGCGGAGCGCGACGGCCCCATCGGCGCGCAGCGCCGCCAGGACGCCCCACCGATCGAGGATCCCGAGCGTCGGCGGGTGCAGCAGATCGCCGCGCGCTCCGTGCCGCTCGCGGTCGAGTCGCTCGACGAGCAGCGTGGGGACGCCGCGGCTCCCGAGCGCGTTCGCGAGCGACGCACCCGCGACCGCGCCGCCGACCACGATCGCGTCAGGCGGTGACGAGACCCAGCTCCTCGCGGACGATCCGCGCGCCGGCGGCGAGCGCCCGCAGCTTCCCTCGCGCCGTC